>Ga0315285_10002448_pt1 | contig 19378 bp, 25 predicted proteins | sample YL17G09_36_MG_FD_203698 | JGI IMG/M metagenome (GOLD analysis project Ga0315285, IMG submission 203698) | Sediment microbial communities from Yellowstone Lake, YNP, Wyoming, USA - YL17G09_36 | ecosystem: Environmental > Aquatic > Freshwater > Lake > Sediment | place: USA: Wyoming | collected...
ATTGGAACAGCAGTATTTGTTTGAGATTCAATATCTTTTTGATAAGTTGTTGCCTGAATACTACCTTTTTCAACATCCAGAGAAAATCTTTTTGCCTCAATTATTGCGAGTACTGATTTATCTGAATCTAAAAGAACATAATCAATAAATCTACCTTCTTCTTTCCCTTCCCCTTTCTTGATTTCATATTGTTTTGCCCTAAAATCAGATTTAACAGAATTAATCTCTCTTTTAATATAATCTTCTTTCCAGCTAGCATCTTCTTTTAGTGTTTTATCAATTATTTGTTCTCTTGTTTGCTTTTCAGATAAATCTACCATATTCTATCAAGAAATCCCTTGATTTTAAGTTTATCTATTCTTTTAGAATTCCCATGCTCTTCAACATCTCTAATCTCTTATTATGATCTTCTTCGAAATGATACTACTATGATTTAAAAATTTTTAAGAGACAAAGAAACTCTAAAGGGCTTATTTCAAATATGGGTTTTTATACTTATTTTATAATATTTATTATACTCATTTTTTCATTTCAAAACTCCAGCACTCTCAACAGGCTGTGCCGCAATTCAAAACTGACTTGAATAAAAGGATTTTAAGAGCCGATAAAATTTTGTATATTAATTATTATTTCTCCTCAGTATTCTTTCAATGTGAAGAATGTAAAGATATTAGAGTAGTATTCTAGAGATAAGATAAGACCTACTTTTAAAATTAATTATGGGACAGCACCCTCAAATCAGGAGAAAGAAGATACAACCTATCATCTTTGCTTCTTAATCCTCTGTAAATCCTTTGAAGAAGCTCTCTTTATGATTTATTGTGAGGAAAACATCGTTAAGTTAATCCTTTAAAATTTATATGGAAACCTTTATATATGTTAATAATATCATAATATTATGTTAAATATAACATATACTAACAAAATGAGTGTTAAACAAAAAATACTAAGGTTTTTGATTGAAAATAAAGAAAGGGCTTTTAGCATGTATGAGCTTTCCAAAATTCTAAAAATAGACTATAAACTTCTATATATTAATATTAAAAAACTGGAAAAGGAGAAGTCAATAGAAGTGGAGAATTTGAAGAGCCAGAATAGATGTAGTTTCAAAGACAGCTTTAATGAAGATGTTTTTATTGTTGAAACTGAAAGAAGGAATGAGATTTTGAAGAAAAAAGAGTTTAAAGCCTTTTATGACAAATTGAAGAGTGTAAACAAACAATTTATTCTTTTGTTGTTTGGGAGTCATGTAAAAGGAACTGCTACTAAGAGCTCAGATATAGACTTGCTTTTAATCTCTAATTCAGAAAATGCAAAAGCAATAGAAGAAAAACTTGAGATTCTACCCTTAAAGATTCATTTAACTCCTATAATTTATGAGTCGTTTATTAACATGTTAAAAACTAAAGAGCAGACAGTCGTTAGCGAAGCACTTAAAAGGAATATTATCTTATTTGGAATAGAGGACTATTATAGACTAATTCAAAATGCTAAATGAAAAGAGAATCAAAGAAGCTGAATCAGGCGTGAAATCTTATTTGTCTGAAGGACTGCTTAAAAAAGAATCATTTAATAGTATTATTTTTAATGTTTTGATGACTAATTCAAATGAAAGTATAGAAACAGCCACTTTTCTTTCAAGCAATAAAAAATCTAATCTCTGGATAATTGTTTCTTCTTACTATTCAATGTTCTATATTGCTAATGCTGTTTTATATAAATTAGGTTATAAAGTAGGAGATAAGATCCCTCATAAAGTCACGAGTGATGCCTTGATTGTTTATGTTAGAAATAAACTCAAAGACAACTTGATAGAAGACTTCGAAGAGATGAAAGAGGAAGCCTTGATGATTGCTAAAAATAAGGCAGAAGGTTTACTTGAAGACTTTGACTCTGAAAGAAAGAAAAGAGGTTTTATACAATATCAAACCCAAGAAGTTGAAAAAGTCTCTAAGGCAGAAACTTCTTTGAAAAGAGCAAAGCAATTTCTATTTGAGATAAATGATTTATTAAAAGAGTTGGATAATAAAAATTAAATTTTGAATTATTATTTAGGATACTGAATTTTTGCGGGGGATATCCACTAATTTGGTCTTGTCCTCGCAGAGGAGTTTAACCTATTACTTCATCTCAAAACTCCAAAACCCTCAAGTCTGGAGAAAGAAGATAAACTTTATCTGTTTTGCTTCTTAATCCCCTGTAAATCTTTTGAAGAAGCTCTCTTCTTGCTTTATCCATATAAAAACTCATGAAATGCTGTGGGTTTGTTTTTTTTAGGATTTTCCAGAAAATATCAGAAATATTTGGATAAGGAAATTTTGTTATGATAATACTGTTGCAGGTTTCTCCTGGAAAATCTATCCCTCTATTACATTTAGTTGTAAAAAGAATTTTTGATTTTCCTTGTTTAAAATCTTTTATCATTTGTCCAAACGGGTCGTTTTTTTGTTTTTGCATTAACTCGTACTTTGTTGGAAGATTATTTAAGTTAAATTTTATTTTTTCTTGCTCTGTTGGTAAGTCTGAAAAAGAGTTCACATGAACAAGAATTGGTTCTTTTGCACAAGAGATAGATTTAGAAAGTGCAAAAAGATATTCTTCTCTAGTTATTTTATTTGAACCAAAATTAACATAACTGCAATTTTTTTCATAGCCGTTTTTACATTTTATTAACTCTCCTTGATGTTTAATCTCTGCTTCAATTATTTTGAAATTTTCTAATCCAAAAATATTTTTTAAAACGCTTTCAGAATGGATTGTTCCACTCATCATCACAAGAATTTTATTTTTTTTTACAAGTTCATTGAATTTTTTTGCTAAATTTGTTGTAACTAAATTTATAATAATATCGTTGTCTCTTTTTTCTATTGAAAAAAATGTTTCATTAAAGAATTCATGAAAAATTCTTGCAACTTCGTCTAAATGATAAATATAATTAGAATCATCTACTTCAATTTCATTCATCAAATCTTTATTTTCTAATATTGCTAAAAGAAGCGCTCCAACAAGAGTATCTTTTATTTCAAAAATTTCCTCTTCTTTTTCTGTTGATTTTTGTTTTAAATCTTTGAAAATTTCCGTAGAAATTTTCAAGCCACAAAAATCTTCAGATTTTTGATGTTTGAATTTTGATTTTAGGGTGTTTGTTATATCTATTAACTTGTCTAAAATCTCCTGGGATTCTTGTTTTTCTGCAAAAAGACTGCTTAAAGCAAAAGATAGGCGATTTAAACTTATTTGTTCTTGATTAGCAAAACTATCTAAAAATTCATCACATTCATCAATTATTTCCAATTCTGTAAGTGGTTTTCTATCCATTAAAGTTTCAAGATTATATTTCATACTATTAAATATTAATACATCAGAATTAGCATATGCTTCATATTGATCATAATAAGGACATCCTTTTCTTCTTTGATAAATTGTAAACAATTTATTATTTAACCCCAAATATTTTATTTTTTTTGCATCTTTAAATTTTTTAATTTCAAACTCTTCTGGTATAATTGGTGCCCAATAAGGGCAGATAGGGGCAAGAGACATTCTTTTAACTTCATTTATAGAACTAAAATTAGAGATTCTTAGAGCAGGATTTTGTTTTATATATTCTTTTATTCTAGGCATGTTTTTTTCTTTAATTTCAATTTTGCATGGAAGAAAAAGATTATCACAAGAATTATCTTTTTCTTGTTTAATTGGTTTTAAGCCTGTAAAAATATCATTAAGGGTTGCATTTGTTTCTTTATTATATTTTTGAATTTCTTGGCCTATTTGATTTTCTTCTAAAAACCTACATTTAAAATTTTTTCTTCCTACAATTGAAGAGATTTTTAGTTTTTTCTCATTTTTTAAAACATATTTTTTTTCTGTGTAATCTCTTATATACTGCTCCTGCAATGATTTTATTGGGACTACTATAGAAGTTCTTCCAATTTCTTTTGCAAGATTTAATGCAACGGCAGATTTCCCGCTCCCACAAACACCTTTTATAAAAATAATTTTATAACCTTGTTCAATTGCATTGATGACCTCATTCACAATGTCTGATTGAGATTTTCCATTAGAAAAAATCAAAGGATCTAATTCTTTCTCATCTTCATATAAACTCCAATCTGATTTTTTTGGAATAATCTCATCACAAATATTATTACAAGAGGTGTCACAAGGATTCTCATAAAAATTATTGCAATAATTTTGGAATTCACACCAATTACATAAAACTCCTTTATTTTTTTGAAATTGTTTTGTAGCTTCTATTTTTTTAATTAATTCTATTGTTTCTTGTTTTAATTGATCTAGTTGAGATTGAGTTCTTGTTGAGACCATTTTTTTATTAAACGCAAGAAAATGCCAGATTAAATGAACCTCATTAACTTGATTAAACATTTCTTTAACTCCAATTGAATATAATGCTAATTGTCTGTCTTTATCAAGTTCTTCTTGAGTTTTTAGAAAATTTCCTGTTTTATAATCATGAATTTCAAAAACATTTGTTTCTTTATGATGCACTAACCTATCAATATATCCTTGCAGTTTATATTCTCCTTCTAAATCCAAATCAACACTGATTTTTTTTTCTATTGCTATAGTATTATCTTTAAAAGGATAGTATTCAACAAAATAATTTATTAAAAAATTCAGTCCTTGATTAAAATAATATTCTATACTATTTTCTTTTTTTACTATTTTAATTTTTGGGTTAAGATCTTTATTCCATTTTTCTGAATATATTTGAATTACTTCATCTAATTGAAAGGTTCTTCCTTTTGCAGTTTCATTATAAATTATCTCTAAAACCTCATGTACTTTACCACCAAGAAATCCTTCTATTGTTTGTTCTATTTCTGGTTCAATTTTATCAATATATTTAAATTTAAATTTAAGAGGGCATTGTTCAAAAGTAGATAGTTTTGAATGAGAGTAAATCACCATTTTATTTTTTAATTAATGTTCTTAACCTATAAATCTTTATTTGCAATTTTAAGCTGTGCAATGAAAGCTTATACTACTTATCTGCAGAGCTCAGATTTTATAGATTATTGATACTCCTTATTAAGATATATCAGTTTATTTTATATCTAAAGAAATTAAATAAAAGAGCTCTTAAAAGCATTTGTGTAAAAAAATATACAAAAGATTTATTAGTTCTTGTTTATTCTATTATTTATGATTTTACAATATAAACTTAAAACAGAAAAAAGATGATATTAACAAACTCTAATTTTAAAAATAATGAAAATCAAAGATTTTCAAATATTTGAAATTGAAAATGGAATTAACTAGCCCAAATTTCAAACATAATGAAAAAATACCAATCCAATTTACAGGGGATGGTGATGATATTAATCCAGAATTAGAAATAAAAAACATTTCTGAAAATGCTAAGAGTCTGGTTTTGATTGTAGATGATCCTGATGCTCCTGCAGGAACCTGGGATCATTGGATTGTTTTTAATATAAACCCTAAGATTAAGAGGATCTTTAAGAATTCTGTTCCTGAGAATGGGATTCAAGGACAAAATAGTTGGGGAAGAAATAATTATAGGGGGCCTAGTCCTCCTTCAGGAACTCATAGATATTTTTTCAAGATATTTGCTCTTGACACAAAACTTGGTTTAGATCAAGGAGCTAGCAAACAAGAAATTGAGAGAGCTATAAAGAATCATATTTTAGATAAAGCAGAATTAATTGGATTGTATAGATAAATTTAAATCACTAAAGAACCCTTAGTATCATAAGAACCATAGCGATAACAAACCCTATTGTGGCGCCTTTTTCTTTTCCAATAGCATAACCTAAAAGAGGCAATAAGATTATCAATACCCATTTAATAATTTCATTCATTTTCTATTAGTATTAAGATTATAAAATTTATTAAATTAACTGCTACTCCTTTAAAATTAGGTGTAACCACTTTTCAGATTTAGTGTATTTAAATATATATTAAACTAAAAGATATATTTTAACTTATAATACTTATATTTAAAGAAAAAGAGCTTATAAAAAATATAGCAGAGGTGTGCAAATATGATACTCGAGATTTCATTTGGGCTAATTGGAGGAGTAAATTTTGCATTAGAAGAATGTTGGGGTATAGTTAATGATTTACTTAAAAAATATCCTTATGCAACTTGGACTAAGATTATAAACAGAAGAAAAGGCAAGGGAAAATATATTGTTGAAATTAATTAAAAAATAATTCTTCTCTGAAATCATAAATCATCTAGAGGATTTTTTATATCTTTCAATTGCTCATTGCTGATGTGAGTATAACGCTCTGTCGTTGAAATTGAAGAGTGCCCGAGACTTATTTGAATTTTTCTTATATCTACTCCTGCATCTAACAAATGTGTGGCGAAGCTATTTCCAGAGATAAAAATCTTTTCATCGGATTTTGCAATCCATGTCTGATTCTTTGTTGAGGGACACCATACAATTCCTTTATAATATTCTTTCTTAATATCTTTACGATCAAAATAAATGTTACATTCGTTTTTTTCACAAATATAAGTTCTATAATATTGCTTATTTTTATTTTGACAATATCCTTTTAAATTATTTTTTTTAAATCCAATTAGAGTTCTTTTTCCAAGAAAACAGCAAAGAATCCTGAAAAAATCTATTTTTCTTTTATCTTGCAAAGTTAATTCATTACACCTATATCCATCTTTTCTGGAGGTTCCGTCTCCCATCATCATACATTTGAATAATTCTTCAAGTTCTTCTTTTTTTAAAGAAAGGAGGCTATATTTAGGAGTTTTATCTGAATTTATCCATTCAAGTATCCAATTATGATTCTTTCCTTTTATTTTTCCTCTATTCCCTCCGTTAATTAATCTGAAGCAGATAAAATCTTTTCGTTTTCTTTCTGTAAATGGAATGTTGCCCTTAACCAAAAGATTACGAATATAATCACATTTGGACTTGTTGGATTTATAACTTTGAACTATTACAATCTCAATGTGATTTTTTCTGTTGGAGATGTTACCATCTGTTAAAATCCATCCTATTACTCCTGCTTTTTCTATTCCAATAGAATTAGGGCCATTATAAAAAGAAGAAAGTTTGTGCTTAATTAATCTAATGCCTTTAATTTTTAAAAGCTGATTAATACTAAGAAGCTCCCAATTTTTCCAGTCTGTAAAAACTTTGTTATTTTTCTGTCTTTCATAACCTATCTTAAAAACCCCCTTATGTTCTCCTGTACAAAGATAGTCTAAGCAATAATTTTTAATTCTAAAAATGTCTTCATCTATATCATATCGAAAAATGCCTTGGAGAGGATTTACCTCGAGTTTGTCTTCTTTGATATTGTAAGTAAATACTAAATCTCCTACTTTAATTTCATTATTTCTTTTCCAACCCTCGACAGTTAGAATTTGTACATTATCAGTTAAACAATGCCTCAATGAATGTGGATGAACTGATTTCTGAATACCTGCAATTCTCGCTGTATTTTGAACTATCTTTTGTATGTTTCTTGTTGTAAGAGGAGAAGATTTTGAGAATAGATATTGATTATCTGGATTCTTTTCAGTGAATTTTTTTAATCTTTTAGATAACTTTTCAGAAATAATGAACATCCTATCTTTTTTTCCTTTGCCTGCTCTAACCCAGCCAATGTTCTCGCTAAAATCAATATCTACTGGTTTAAGTTTAACAATCTCACTTACCCTTAATCCTGAAGAGTAAAGTAGCTGCATTATTAGTTTGCTTTTTAAGGTTTGAGCAGAATCAATTAATTTAAGGACTTCCTCTTTTGTTAAAACTATTGGAATTTTATTTTCTTTTTTAGGGCGTTTAATTTTTAAGGTAGGATCTTTTCCTAAAACATTAGAATAAGCAAACCTAATTGAGGAAAGAAATAATATGTTTGAAGCACTTGCTTTATCACTCATTTTATCTGCTAAAAAATTTTTTATGTCTTGAGAATCAATTTGTTCTGGAAGTTTTTTTGCATGTTCTAATAACCTTTTATTAAAATCCAAGTAATTTCTTAAAGTGTATTCTGATAATTTAGATATTTTAATCTCAGTTTCAAGGCGCTTAAGAAATTCTTGTGAGTTCATTTTATTTGAAGGTGATTAAGTGTAAGATTTTTATTATTTAAGTAATATTCAATGGATTTGGAGATAGAATATTTTGAGATTCTTGTCTTATACCCTTTTTTAACCAAAGAACAGAATAGTGCAATTTCCTCTAAGATGAACTCTATACAAAGTTTTTCTTTTTCCTTATCATTGTTAATCTTAGAAAAGATATTTCCAGTAAACTCTTTTTTTATTAAATCTAAAAAGAAGGTATTCTTCTGTGATAACTCTTTCATTTCTGATAAAAGATTTCTATAATCTTCATCTTTTAGTTTTTGAAATGAGGAAACTTTCACAAATTTAAATCTCTTGGTTACTTTTATTAAGAAATTTTTTAAATCTCCTCCTTCTTTTGATATTATTTTTTCTGCTTCTTTTTTTGGGAGATTATTAAATGCCTGAAGAGATAATTCATAAGGAGAATCAACTACAAAAATTAAAAATTCATCAAAATCCTTTGCTAAATTAACTGCTTTAAGTATATTCTTTTTTTTTGAATAAAATGGATTCCTTAAACTAACCCCCATAAATGCTTTTTTCATAACTTAAATTGTGCGAACTTCTTTATAAAGCTTGTTTAATTATTATTGTTTCATAAATCTTATAAAGCATTAATCAGTAATAAACTCTTTATGAAATATAATTATGTTGAAAAAATTGGTGGGACTGATAACGGCATACATCCTGTTTGTCCAAAATGTGGTGGCAGTGATGTAGTCTTAATTGTTCTTGAAGACGGCAGATATGGTGTTGAAGAATGTAAAAAATGTGGTTATAAAGATCATGAAGTTAATGAAGCCTTAAATGGTAAAACAAGTTAAATAAATTTTTAAATTCTATTTTATTCTATAATTTATGATTATTTGGGTACTTTTAATAATTTTTTTAGTAATCAGAATTCTTGCTAGGATTTTTTATTTTTCATTTTTAAGTTTAATTGTTCTTTTAGCATATATTATTACTCTTATTACTGTTCTTGGTAAGGTTAAGTGGAGTTTGTTTTGGGTTTTAGGGACAAGTATTGGGAGTATTTTATTTTATTTTATTTTTAATGAAGGAGCATATTATATTTTTGTTTTAGATCTTGTCTTACTAATTTTAGGGGTTTTGGGGTTTTTTATTGAAAAAAAGTTTAGCTGGTGAGTATATAAAAATTTATTAATTTCAAGTTCTTTGTAAAAATAATTAAAATGGATAAAATATCTGAAGCTTATTTAGAAGAACATGAATCAGAACCAGTTAAATGCCCAAAATGCGGGAGTATAGATGTTGTTGCTAAAATTGATGATAAAGGGTATTTTTGGGTTTATCAGTGCAATAAATGTGGTTATATTAAAAAGAATAATAAACCAGGCGATTGATGTTTTAAAACAAAAACCTGGTTTTATATTCTTAAAAGGGTGTTAGGGAGGTAAATCTTTTATTTTAGAATTAATGTTTATGTTTTATTTAAAAGAACTTTTAAACATCAAAAATTATTTATTAGCCTCCATTTTTATTAGATTTATAAAACAAAACCTATTTATAAAGCGTCAGAAGTGGAAGTCACTATATAACATATATAGCAATTCTCTATATTTTTGCATATAAAACCTTAAATAATCTAAAAAAATCATAGTTTTATGCCTCTTTACAGTTATGCATATAATTTGATTGCAGAAAATATAGAATTATTCAGGTTTTTTTACTCAATGTTAATAGCATTTATTTGCTTAATTGTGGTTATTAAAACAGATAGACTTTTTAGAATAAGTTTTCATCAGGGAATAAGATATTTTAGAAATGCTTTCTTTTTTTATGGAATTGCTTTTATTTTAAGATATTCTTTGGCATATGGCTCTTATTTTTTCTTAATTAAGCCTTTTTTCCAGTTTTTTATGATAATGGCTGGATTTTTTTTGCTTTATAGTCTTTTGTGGAAAAAATTTGAAACAAGCAAAGGAAGCAAGAGTTCTTTTTTTAATCCAATAATCTTTGTTTTTTGCATGATTACATTAATAATTATTTTTTTAGATTATTTGTGGGTTAGTTATTATTTTATGTTTTTTTCTCAAATACTCTTGTTTGGATTAGCAAGCATAATTAGTTGTAAAAATTATAAACAAAATGGAAAAAAACATAAATTCCTTAAGTTATATTTTATTATAATGATATTAAGTTTTTTTGCTTGGGTTTTTAATTTTATTTTTGGTAGTTTTTTTAACTGGCGTTTAAGATGGTTAGCAAATGTTTATGCCTTAAATATAATTGTCTTCTTAGTCTTCTTGTATGGGGTAATTAAATTAACTAAAAAACAAAATTAAGATATGGCAAAGAAACGAGAGAGATTAGACATAATAAAAGACATTATTTATTCTATCAGGGAAAATAGGAACATTAAACCAACTAGGTTATTATATTCAAGCAATCTTTCTCCTCAAATGTTCAAAGATTATATTAATGAATTAATTACTAAAGGGTTTATTACATTAGATGTTGATAAAAAAGAGAAAAAAACCTTTTCATTAACACAAAAAGGAAATAATTTTTTAGAAGAATATAGAATTATTGAGAGGTTTGTTGAGAATTTTGGGTTGTAACTGTAATTTCTATTAAATTATAATAATTATGATATATGAGGTTAGAGGGCACAATTATTTATTATATTATAACTTTTACTACTTTATTCTAGCTGTTTTTAATTAATAAAATTCTAAACTAAAATTAAGAATATTATAATTAATTTGAAGATGTATTTAAATTAAGTTTTAAAAATATTTTGACATAAGATTCTCTATTAACAAAAGATTTTATATAAAAAATAATAAAAAAATAAAAAATAATCTACTTACTTTGTTTGCTTTATTAAAATTCCTCAGAATTATTTTCTGAATCTTTCTTTTTCATAAAACATTCCTTACAATAAACTGGTTTGCCTTCTGTAGGCTTAAATGGTACTTCACATTTTTGCTTACATTCAGCACAAACTGCACTATGCATTTCTCTTGGGCCTCTATCAAATCCTCGGTTTCCGCCAAATCCTCGGTTTCCACCAAATCCTCGATTTCCTCCAAAGCTTCTTTGTGGTCTGTTTTTTCTAAAACAATCTTGGCATCTAACTGCCTTACCTTCTGTTGGTTTAAAAGGAACTTCACATTGAGCTCCACAGTCAGAACAAGTTGCTTTAAACATTTCTCGATCTTCCATATATATCCTCCATTCTCGTATTCTTCTATCCTTGTTTTATAGGTAAATGTTGAACATTATGATGGTATATAAACTTATTGATATTGCGATATTGTAAAATAAACGTCACATTTATATAGTAAATCCTTCTTGCATTTTGGAGGGAGGTGAATGATATGATTGAATTTTGTCCAAAATGCAAGTCAAAAAATATCTGGAAAAGAGGATTTAGAAAAAATAAACATTCTAAAAAACAAAAGTATCATTGTAAAAAGTGCAATCATTGGTTCATAGAAAATGATGGATTTGAAAGAATGAGAAATAACAAAAAAATAATTGTTAAAGCTATTCATTTGCATAATGAAGGTTTATCTTTATTTCAAGTTAAAGATTATTTATGGCAACATGAAGGAGTTAAAGTTACAAGACAAGCTGTAGGATACTGGTGCAATAAATATAGTCTTTTTTTAAAATAGGATAAATGATATTGTTTCTCCAATAATCAAAGGAAATATTCATTATGATGAAAAATATGTTAAAGTAAAAGGAGATGATAAATTTGATTTGAATGCAATTGATAGCCAGACAAAATTTATTTTAGCTCATTTGTTCGTCGAGAAACGAACAAAAGAGAAATGCATCGAGTTTTTATCACAGATAAAAAATACTTGTTATAATCAAATTCTTTTGAAATATTATATTACAAAATATGATAAAACAAAAAAGAAAGAAAAATTAAAATTTGTTTGTGATGGGTTTGAAAATTATAAAAATGCCTTTAACAAATTATTTTATAGAATTGCTGAATTGCAATTTGGAGTTCCAATTGCATGCAAGAAATATAATCTTGAATACAATAATAATGCAATTGAAAGATATAATGGAAAAACAAAAGATAGAATAAAGTCAATTAGAAGTGGTTTTAAAAGTTTCAAAGATGCTCAAAATTTTATGAATCTAAGAAGGGTAATTTACAACTATGTAAATCCTCATCAAGAACTAAAAGAAAAAACTCCTGCTGAAATGGCAAAGATAAATTTGAATCTTGGAAGAAATAAGTTATTGGATTTAATAGAATATTTAGCAAAATTTGGGAGATGACGATAATGCTACAGTATCTGATATTGCTAAGTCAGCTTACTAACCTCACTTTATTTAACAGGCATTACTATTCTTCACATTCATCTGCAGTAATCATATGAATATCTTCATAAGCTTTTTTTCTTTCTGCAGAGCATTTATCACAATATTTTCTAGGGTATCTTGCATTAGGTTTTTGTTCAAATTCTTTTCCACAATCTTTGCATATTTTCTTAATTGCATTTGCCATAAGTGAACTACTTATAACCTAACTCCTGTTAAGGTTATGGCTTCTTGCTTCATAGATAACTCTTGCTCATTCTGAACAGAGGAGTTATTCTCCACATTGGCTCGTTCCGAACCAAGAAATTTATTTTTTATGTTTATTGCAGAGTTTAGGTCTCTATCTATCTCAAACCCACAACTCGAACACTTGTATGTTCTTATCCACAATGGCATCTTTTGGATATTTCCACAGTTGCTACATTGTTTTGTTGTGTTCTTGGGATTTATCTTTTCTACTTTGCAACCAGCGTTTTCAGCTTTGTAGCAAAGAAATTGGACAAATCTATTCCAAGAAGAATCTGCAATATTTTTAGCATTATAAGAAGATTGAATCATATCTTTGATTGCTAAATCTTCAATAACAATAAGTTTACAATCTTTCACATATTGATTAGATAATTTATGTAAGAAGTCATTTCTTACTCTTTCAATTTTCTCATGTATTTTAGCAACCCTAAATCTTACTTTATTTCTATTATAGCTTCCTTTCTTTTTTCTTGATAACTCTTGTTGTGCAGTTTTTAGTTCTTCTGCATACTTATCTATTGTCTTTGGATGAGCAATAGAGTTTCCCTCGCTGTCCATAATATAATTATTTATTCCTAAATCAATTCCTATTTCTTTATTTCCACAAATTCTCTTTTGAATAAAATCTGTTACAATCATACAATACCATTTTCCAAGAGATTTTTTTATTGTAATTTGCTTTATCTTTCCTTCAACTTGTCTGTGTGATTTGACTTTAATTATTCCAATTTTACTTAACTCTAAAATCCCTTTTTTTCCTTTCTGCTCAAACCAAAATCCTGATTGATTATATGAAATAGTTTTGAACCAATCTTTTCCTTTGAACCTCAATCTGCCAACTTTTCTACCTTTCTTTTTTAATTCTCTTAATGCTGAAAGATTAGAAAATAATCTGTAACATTCATATTGAAGGGTTTTAGAATAAACTTCTTTTAGTTCGGGTCTTACTTCTTTTAACTCAACAATTTTATGCTGAATTGCTTTTCTATCAATTTTAACTTGATTGTTCATTTCTTCAAGAAGATTATTATATGTCTGCCTACAAATATCGAGAGCAAAGTCTAATTTTTCTCTTATTTCTTTGTTAGGATACATTCTAAATTTATAAGTTGTAGTCATTTTATCTTTTTTATATCTATTTCAATATAATCCCCTTTTTTAAGTTGCATTTTTTTTAATATTGGTTTGTCTATTATTACTCCTAAACTTTGAGCTATTTTTACTATTTTCTTTGTTATTTTCATATTATAACTATAATATCTATCTTTATAAATCTTCCTATTCTAATTTATCCATAACTTGATAACTATTCAGGATATGGACTTCTTGGATACGAAGTTAAAATAAATAAAAAGAGTTTAAAAAACTTGTTGAAATGATAAGTCAAGTCCCTAACTTAACATTTGCTCTTTATCTAATGATGTTAAGATTTATTATATAATTATTAATAAATATCAGCGAAATCTTTGAGCAAGAGGTGAATGATTTGATTTTGAGTAATTAAATATATGATAATAAAATAAAATTATGAATTGAAGATTGAGCAAGAATAAGTTGAGTCGAGAGTAAGCGAGGCGAAAGTAATGTTAAGAAGCAAGGTTTATTTAATATGAAAGTATTTTAGTCTATTTTAAAATTAGAATTTTTGTTACCATAATCTTAATAATAACAGATTTCTACTTTAATTTATGGGAATTTTTGATTTTTTTAAAAAAATAAAGAAACAAGAAGAAGATATTAAAAGAATACGCTTTGAAGAAATAGCTAGAGAGATTAATAATGAAAAACAAAAAATAGAAAATTATCAAAAAGAACCTAAAAATCAAATAAAAGAAAGTTTATCTGAATTATTGCAAGGGCTTGAACGAGGAGTAATTTCTCTTAAAGAAGTAAGTTTAGAAGAGAAAAAAGCACCAGAAAGAGCTAAATTAATTGTAAGAGAAAATCTTATTAAATTTAATGATTATTTAGGAAAATTAATCTCAAACTTAAAAGAATTAAATTCTGAATCTCTTGAAACACTAATAAATAAAATTAATTTAATTTTTCATGAATTTGAACAAAAATCTTCAAAAAGTTTTGAAAAATCTACTTTTTTAATTGGTAAGGAATTAGGGGAGATTAGGGAGAATATTAAAAAATTTTATAGGATTTTTAATAAAATAATAAAAGAAAACGAACAAACAATAGAACAAGGGAAGAGAATATTGATTATTGAAGAAAAATTACAGATATTTAATGAGATAAACAAAAATATATTAAATAATGAGGGGGGGATAAGGGAAATTGAAAAAACAATAAAAATAGGTGAAGAAAAAATTCAGAATTTGAAAAAAGAAATTGAAGAGAAAAAGAAAAGTTCAGAATATATTAAGAGAATAAGAACAATACAAGAAATTGAAAAATTAAAAATTAGCCTGGCTCTTAAATTACAAGAATTAAAAAATTTAATTGATTTTAAAGCTCTTACTAAAATTTATCATTCTATTGAAAGTAAAATGAGATTAATAAAAGAGTATAAGGAGAATTTTAAAGAAACATTTGAAAAACATGGTTGTGAAAACTTACAAGAGTTAGTTGATATAAGAGACATAAATCAAGAGTTAATAAATGAAAAAATAAAAGAAATAAAAGAGATAAAGCAGAATATTGAAAATATTCAGATAGAAGAAGATATAACTGGGGGGCTAGTAAAAAATATTAAAGATATAGAAAGGAATATAGAAGATTTTAATTTTGAAAAAATTGGGAAACAAAAAAGAGACAAAAGATTAAGAGAGGACAAAAACAAAGCAAAAGAGGAAATAATTATAGAGCTTATAAAAATTGGTATTATTGTAAAAGATTAATATAATATTTTTAAGTTATAAAAATAAGAAAAAAGAAAAACAAGGCTATTTACTCATCAGTTGTATCGTCTTCACCTGAAAAGTCGCCATCATCTTCATCATCTTCTTCATATGCCATGATTTTTAACCTCCAAATTTATTGAATTATCAATTGATTAAGAGTTTATAAACATTCTTATATTTACAAAGAAGTATAAACCTTAAAGTTTTAAAAATAGGTAAGAAAAAGCAAAGGAAAAGAAAAAAGATAATTCCAAGATTTTTAATTCACAAGTTTTAAATAATCTTGATTTAAATTAAGATAATGGAAAAAATAATAATTGAGGTAAAAAATTTATCTAAAAATTTTGGTGAAATTAAAGCAGTTAATGATATTTCTTTTAATGTAAAAGAAAGTGAGATTTTTGCTTTTTTAGGTCCAAATGGAGCAGGAAAAACAACTACAATAAAAATGCTCACTACTCTGCTTCATCCTTCTTCTGGAGAAATAAGAATAAATGGATTTAATCCATTAAAAGAACAACATAAAGCAAGACATTCTTTTGGAATAGTTTTTCAAGACCCTAGCTTAGATGATGAGCTAACTGCTTATGAAAACATGGAGTTTCATGCAGTAATGTATGAGGTTAATAAAGAAACAAGAAAAAAAAGAATTGAAGAATTATTGAAATTTGTGGAATTGTGGGATAGGAGAAATGAACAGGTTAAGAATTTTTCAGGGGGAATGAAAAGAAGACTGGAAATTGCAAGAGGATTGATACATCATCCAAAGATATTATTTCTTGATGAACCAACTATTGGCTTAGATCCTCAAACAAGAAATCATTTGTGGCAATATGTTTTAAAATTAAACAAGGATGAAGGAATGACTGTATTCCTAACTACTCATTATATGGAAGAGGCTGAAAAAGTTGCTGACAAAATTGCAATAATTGATTATGGGAAGATTGTAAAATTAGGTACTTCACAAGAATTAAAAAAAGCAACAAAAAGCAAGTCATTAGAAGAAGCATTTTTGAAAATAACAGGCCATGATATAAGAGAAGAAAAAGCTTCTGCCAGAGACAGAATGAGGTATGGCAGATGGAGGAGAAGATAATGGGAGTAATTTATATTATGTGGTTAAGGCAGCTGAAAAGATACTGGCGCTCAAAATCAAGAATGATTGGAACACTCGGACAACCAGTATTATTTTTAATTGCATTGGGATTTGGTTTTGGTGCAATTTACCAAAAAGCAGGCGGAGGAAATTACTTAGAATTTTTAGCTCCTGGAATAGTTGCAATGAGCATATTATTTACTTCAATGTTTAATGGGATAGAAGTTATATGGGACAGGCAGTTTGGTTTTTTAAAAGAAACTTTAGTTGCTCCTGTTTCAAGAATAAAAATAATGATAGGAAGAACTTTAGGAGGAGCAACTGTTGCATTTTTTCAAGGAACTTTAGTTTTATTAATCTCAATAATAATTGGATTCAGAATAATTAGTTTTTCTGATATCTTCTTAACTTTTATGTTTATGTTTTTAATTGCTTTATTATTCACAGCTCTAGGAACTGCTATTGCTTCTAAAATGCAAGATATGAATGCTTTTCCTTTAATTATAAACTTCTTGATAATGCCTTTATTCTTTTTATCAGGGGCATTATTCCCGTTAAATGATTTACCTGGAGTTTTAGCAACTATTGTTAAAATAAATCCTCTTTCTTATGGAGTAGATGGAATAAGAGGAGCTTTAACAAATCTAAGCAGTTTTGGGTTATTTTTTGATTTTGCTGTTCTTGGTATTTTAACATTAATTGTTGGTTTAATAGGAAGTTATTTATTCTCAAAGATTGAAGTGTAAACAGAAAAAAGTAATATAGATAGTTAATTCTAAAAACCTAAAAGTTAATCATCGCAATCTTTTTGAGGAGGTGAGGAGTTGAAAATAGATAAATTCAAAATCTCTAAAAAAATAAAGAGCCTTTGTAGGGTTCAAGCCCTAATCAAAAATGGAACAGGGCAGAATTGAACTGCCTACTCCACATCTTCAGTGTGGTGTTATCCCGTTTCACTACTGTTCCAAAATCTCCCTGCTGGGAATTGCACCCAGTTAACTCGGGCTACAGCCGAGGACATTACTATTATGTTACAGGGAGAAATAATCTTTTAAAAAAATAATACTCGCTTATAATCGAAATGTTTGAGAATTATTTAAAATAATAATAAAATTTTTGCTTGCTAAAGCTAAATTCATTAATATTCAGGTTAGCAATAATACTTATTATTTCCATTTAAGTATCAAATATATGTTATTTAAAGAGTTTTTGGTTGTTACATTCAGATAATCAAGATGGTGCAAACCTGAAAATTATAAAAATAGATAAACTTAAAATCAATTAATTCTTAAAAAACCAAATATTTCTAAATAAACCAAACTTATGTATATTGATAACTTTGGTTGATTATTAAAAGATAAAATTAAAAAGAAGCTATTCTTACATAAAAAATGAAAATCTTTATAACCGCAGACCATCATTTCAATCATAAAAATATTATAAAATATTGTAATAGACCTTTTAAAACAGTTGAAGAAATGAATGAGTTCATGATAAAGAAATGGAACTCTAAAGTAGACAAAAATGATATTGTTATACATCTGGGAGATTTTAGTTTTGGTAAAAAAGAAAAGATTAAAGAAATAAGGAAAAGACTTAATGGAACTATAATCTTGGTTACAGGAAATCATGACCGCAAAATTGCAGGAGATTGTGATTTTATCATTGTTAGAGGAAATTTACAAATAGGAAACTTAGTTTTAAGTCATAGACCTCTTACCAAAGAAGAAATCCCAAAAAATTGTAAAAATATTCATGGACATATCCATGAAAAAGATAGCTACTATGGGATAAATGTAAGTGTTGATAAAACAAATTATGAGCCTGTTGAAATAACAAACATATAAAGCAGAAAAAGTTTTGAAATAGACAGGGTTAAGACACAAATAATTAAAATCTAATTAACTCTTCTTAAAAGCTTTATTTTTTCTCTGCCTTCTTGTGTTTTTGCAAGTTCTTTATAAAATCTTCTTGCAATTATTATTTGAGAATCTAAAAATGGTTTTAGCTCCTTTTTCCAGGATTCTTGGTTGTTTTTAACATGCTCAGCCCATCTTTCAACCTGCTCTGCGTGTGTTTTATCCCTCATTGTTTTTTCATCCTTAATCTGTTTATTTGCTCTTTAATTCTTTTAATTTCTTTTTCATCTATTTTATTACTATAAATAATTCTTAAATGCCTTGCATCTTCTAAATCTTTATCTGACTTTAAATATTCTTCTTTAAAGGCTATGTTCATTTCTATGCTTGAAAAATAAATATCTAATTTGGTAAAGGGGAGTTTTTGTCGTGTAGAAATTTGATAATTATCTAATTCATCTTTTGCTAGTTTGATTTCCATTTCAGGGGGCGCAAAATTAAATCCTTTTTTAGTATATCTTATACTATCTCCTTTAGCAAGATAATCATCATATATTTTTCCCTCATCATCAGATTGCATGCATTCAAATCCTGAATTAGTAAGAGAATTATGAATATCAATAAATTTTTCTTTTGAAATTTTTTCTATAATCATATCTATATCTTCTGTTCCCCTGCTTCTTCCATGTGCAATTGCAACAAAGCCAGATACAATTATGTATTTACAATATTTTTCAATTACTTTAACAAAATCCTCTACAAATTTATCAAGTATTGTTTTATCATCCACTTTTCTTGTTAAATTTTTCATTTTCATATTAAGAGAAAAGAGTTATTTAATGTTTGCTTTTTATGATTTCTATGACATAAATTTTGAAGATAAATCTAACCAAATTACTGACAAATATTGATATCTTATAAATAA
>Ga0315285_10002449_pt1 | contig 19376 bp, 23 predicted proteins | sample YL17G09_36_MG_FD_203698 | JGI IMG/M metagenome (GOLD analysis project Ga0315285, IMG submission 203698) | Sediment microbial communities from Yellowstone Lake, YNP, Wyoming, USA - YL17G09_36 | ecosystem: Environmental > Aquatic > Freshwater > Lake > Sediment | place: USA: Wyoming | collected...
AGTTTTGTAACAGTATCTTCAAAAAACAAAAAAGCTTTATCATCCTGCAACAATAAATTCGCCCCTGCAGATGAAATATTATAAAGCTGCATTATCCTTTGTTTCTTATCCCATGGTAGTTCAGGCAATTCTGCTTTTAGTTTATCTAAATCAAATAAACCACCTTCTTTAGTTTTGGAGTAAAGATGCAATGGGGATAAATCTGGTTCTGGAAAATAGCGATAATCTTGCGCTTCCTCTTTTATTCTTTGAGAAAAGGTAATTTCTTTAACTGAATCCCAGCCTCTGGTTTCTTGTATTATTTTATCTCCAGCTTCTAAAAGATCTGTCTGCCTTTGAATTTCGTAATCAATAGCTCGCTCCACTGCCCGGAAAGAATTTAAATTTTTTACCTCCACTTTCGTCCCTAATTCTTTTTGGCCTTGGGGTTTTAAACTAATATTGACTTCGCATCTCATTTGTCCTTTTTCCATGTCCGCTTCAGAAACTCCTAAAGTTTTTAATAAAACCTGGAGGCCTTGGGCAAATATTCTGGCTTCTTTTCCAGTATGGATGACTGACTCAGTCACTAATTCCATTAAAGGTATACCAGCTCGATTAAAATCAATTAAAGTAGATTTTTTATCTTCGGGATGAATTAATTTCCCAGTATCTTCTTCTAAATGAACTCTGGTAATATCAATTTCTTTTAAACTCTCTTGAGGATCATCGCTTAGATATAATTTTAGTTTTCCTCCTCGACAAAGAGGCTCATCATATTGAGAAATCTGATAACCTTTTGGTAAATCAGGATAAAAATAATTTTTTCTATCAAATTTAGAGAATTCCGGGATCTCGCTGTCCAAAGCTAAACCAACTTTGATTACTGATTCTACTGCTTTTTTATTAATCACTGGCAAAGTGCCTGGGTGCGCTAAACAAATGGGACAAATATTCTTATTGGGCTGTTTTTCTTCAGAATCATTCAAACAATCACAAAACATTTTGGTTTTGGTCAAAAGTTCCGCATGAATTTCTAAACCTATAACTGATTCGTATTCCATATTATCTTTCATTATACAACAGAAATTTAAATTTTTCTAATTGACAATTATCGATAAATAAGAATAAATATAGATATATAAGAAATCAAAAATAAGGAGGTGGGTTATGAACAAAGGTTTTTTTGTTTCGTTTGAGGGGGGTGAAGGCAGTGGTAAGAGTATTCAGGCATCACTACTAGCTGAAACCCTTAAAAGCTTGGGTTATAAAGTCTATTTAACGAAAGAACCAGGAGCCCCTGATATTCCTTTAAATTTAGCTATTAGAAAGATTCTTTTATCTTTCACGACGGATACAATTCCTTCTCTTTCTGAATTTTTTCTTTTTGCCGCAGACAGAACCAAACATACTGAAGTAATAAAACAACATCTTAAAAGGGGTGAGATTGTTATTTCTGATAGATTTCGCGATTCCTCGGACGCTTACCAAGGTATCGGAAGAAAGGTTGGAATTATCTTCACTAAACTTGTAAACGAAGTAGCCACTGATGGATTAAAACCTAATGTAACCTTTCTTTTAGACCTTGATCCAAAAATAGGACTGAAAAGAAAAAAGATAAACAGACAAACACTCAATCGTCTCGATAAAGAAACTCTTATTTTCCACCAAAAGGTGAAAAAAGCTTATTTAAAAATCGCTAAAGAAAATCGTAAAAGAATCATAATAATTGATGCTGATAGAAAAACAGAAGAAATTCAGAAAGAAATCTTAAATAGTATTCTAGAGAATTTGGCAAAAAATAAAAAGGAGATAAAATATGACAAAAATTAAAATTATCAAACCAAGTTTTGTTCTTGAGGATAAAATTGAGGGAAATGTTATTTTAAAGAAGATAGAAAAATATGGCCGCGTCTCTCATAAAGGCGAAGGGAATATTACCGTTGATTCTGCAAAAAAGTTTATCCAGAAATTAATAGGCTGGGGACACGAAAGTGTTCTCGAGCACGAAAAAATAACTGTCAGAATAATCTGTGATCGAGGTATTACCCACGAAATTGTTAGACATCGAATTGCTGCTTATACCCAAGAATCGACTCGCTATTGCAATTATTCTGGAGAAATTAAATTTATTCAGCCTTTATTTTTCAAAAAGGGAACAAAAGAATACGATCTTTGGTATCAAAGTTGTAAAATAGCCGCTGAAAGTTATACAAAGCTCATCCAGTTAGGCATCACCCCGGAAGCAGCCAGAAGTGTTTTGCCTAACTCTTTAAAAACGGAGATTATTGTTACCTACAATCTTCGCGAGTGGCGTCATGTATTTGAAATGCGCTGTCAAAAAGCTGCTCATCCCCAAATGAGAGAAATTATGATTCCGCTTCTTAGAGAATTCCAAAAACAAATTCCTGTGATTTTTGATGATTTCACCATCCAAAAAGATAAAACTTTAGCTTATTCTTATTTCGCGACTAAAACGTCTTTAAAATAAGGACCTCCTTCGCTTCACTCAGGAGAACCTTTTTTCTCGCTTGCTCAAAATAAATAAATTTAAAAAGCCCGGAACGTTCCCGGGCTTTTTTTATTTAGTAATATTTATTCAATGATTTCAATTCCCATACTTCTAGCAGTTCCTTCAACCATTTTCATTGCTGCCTTTAAATCAGTGGTATTTAGATCAGGCATTTTCCTCTGGGCAATTTCTTCTACTTGTTCTTTTGTCGCCTTGCCTACTTTGTCTTTTAAGGGATTGCCAGAGCCCTTTTCTATACCAGCGGCTTTCCTTAATAAGTCAGAAACTGGAGGTTCTTTTAATTTCAAATCAAAAGTTCTATCTATATAAACAGTAATCTCTACAGGGATGATGTCACCTATTTTATCTTTAGTGGCTTCGTTAAAACGAGTACAGAACTCCTGGATATTTAATCCATGTTGACCTAAAGCTGGACCAACTGGAGGAGCTGGGTTGGCTTGACCAGCAGAAATTTGTAAAGTCAAAACTGTTTTGATTGTTTTTGCCATATTTTAATTTTAATTTTTAATTTTAACCTTTCTTCACTTGAAGAAAATCTAAATCAATGGGCGTATCTCTACCAAATAAAGAAACCAATATTTTGACCCTGCCTCTTTCTGTATCAATTTCCTGTACTTTACCTTCACTATTTTTGAAAGGTCCATCCATAATTTTTACTAAATCACCAATGGCAAACTCGATTTTATATTTTGGTTCTTCCTCAACGATTTTCCTAAGGATTTCTTGAATTTCTTCATCTTGGACTGGTCGCGGAGTAATCCCAGCGCCAATAAAACCAGTGACCATAGGCGTATTCCTGACCACATACCAAGAATCATCAGTCACTAACATATCAACAAAAACATAACCAGGATAAATTTTTTCCTCAATGATTACTCTTTTGCTATTTTTAATCTTTATCTTCTTTTCCTTCGGAACTAAAACATTAAAAATTTTATCCTGCATTCCTAAAGCCTCTATTCTTTGTTTTAGATTCCTGGCCACTGCATCCTCATATCCAGAGTAAGTATGAATAACGTACCAATTCCTTCCTAAATTAATCTGCTGCTTAGGCATATCATTTAATAATCAACTTCATTATCTGAAGCAAACCAAAATCCAAAAATCCAAGAATAAGAGCAATAAAAAGAGACAAAGTTAAAACACCTATTGTTCTTCTGGTAGTCTCGGATTTAGTAGGCCAATTTACCTTCTTTAATTCTCGCCAAGATTCCTCGAAATATGTCTTAATTTTCGTCAGTATTTTTTTCATCTTTTTAAAAGTGCCCAAAAGGGCACTTTCATAGTTTAACAACTTTTTCAAAAGAAAGCAATATAAGAACCCCTTCGCTTCGCTCAGAACCTTTTTTCTCGCTTCACTCTAAATAAGAACCCTCGCTTCACTCAGAACCTTTTTTTTCGCTTTGCTCAAAATAAGAACCCTCGCTTCACTCAGAACCTTTTTTTTCGCTTTGCTCAAAATAAGAACCCTCGCTTCACTCAGAACCTTTTTTCTCGCTTCACTCGAAATTATCATAATCCCAGTTCTTGACTAATCTTTTGCATGCCCCTTAAAACTATAGTTACAAATTCTTCCAAAGATAAGTCTAAAAGAGGTTCACATTGCTCAATTATTTCTCTTTTCGCACCTTTGGCAAAACCTTTCTCTTTAAAACGGTTCAAAACATTCTCTATTGTTAAATCCTGAATCTTTTTTGAAGGCAAAACTAAAGTCGCAGCCACAATCAAGCCAGTTAACGGGTCAACACAAAACAAACTTTTTGCCATTTTAGACTGAGGCTCAAGACCATGCCTTTCATTATGAGTTTTTATTGCCTCGGTGATATCCTCATCTATTCCTTTGTCTTTCAAAAATTGAGCACCTACTAAAGAATGTTTTTCTGGTTGATTTTTAGTTTCTTCATAATCAATATCGTGCCATAGCCCTGTTAAAGCCCATTTTTCTTCATTTTCATCAAAATGCCGAGCCAATTCTTTCATGGCTGCTTCTACTGCTAAAGAGTGCTTAACAAGATTAATTGTTTGGACTTTATTTTCTAGCAATTTCAAAGCTTCTTCTCTGTTCATAAATAAATATTACAAATTCCCTAGATCGTCTGAATCTCCCTCATCATAATCAGTAATATCCTTATCAGGCAAAATATCTTCTTCTGTTTCTTCCACTAATTTGAAATCTGATTTAGGGGCATTGCATTTGGGACAAACCCAATCTTCCGGCAATTCATTCCAAGCTACATTTTTTTCACCAGTCGTAGGATCTATTCCCTCTTCATCGTAGATGTAACCACACACAGTGCATTTATATTGCATATTATGAAAAATTAAATATTAAAGATTGACTTATTAAAGATTGACTTACTTACATCGACCATTTTAAAATCTCTTTAATTATAAATAACTATTTTCTTTTGTCAATAGTTTTTAAATATTTTTCCCGAACAGTTGAGTCTCTATTTCTTGTTTATCTTGTTCTGTTAGCGTCTTAATTCCTGCTTGAGTTAATTCATTAATCTTTTCTGGATTTAATTGTTTTGATTCCTCAAAAACTTCTAAAATAACTTGAGGATTATCATCAGCGGCCAGCCGATTGATAGAAATTTTACCGCATTTGAGACACTGATGAATAAACATTAATTCACCCTGTTTAACTTCTCCATATTTATTAATTCCTTCCTGCTTAAAAGTTAAACCAATTGGCTCCATTTCTCCCTGACAAGTTGATTTTCTATCCCCCGGTTCATCTGAATCTAAATGTTTTGACCATAAACAATAAGGACAATGATTGCGATGATTTGTCCCAATGGTTTTATTATAAGAAACCCATTTATGGCAATGGGAACATTGAAATGCCTGATTTTGGTTTTTTTCTTCCACGAAAGTTATGTATTACCTTTTATCCTTCCTAACGAATTTATTTTGTCTTTTTCAAAATTAAATCATTAAGTATTTTTTTAACAAACTCAAGGCTGTCCCAATCAAACACGGAAATCGGTATTGTGTTTTTATTTAATTTTTTAAGCTTTTTTACAACCCCATTGGCAATGTCGAGTGCCACTATGTCTTTTTTGCTTACTAATACATATTCTGGTTTTTCCAGAAGTAGTTTATTATATGCCCCCAATTCGTTGCGCACCGTTTTATAATCCGCCACTGGGTCAATAGAATCTACGGCAACAAAATGAAATAAGGTTTTCGTTCGCTCTATATGCCGTAAGAATTTAATGCCGAGGCCTTTGCCCATAGACGCACCTTCAATGAGCCCGGGAATATCAGCAAGTATTAAACCATAATACACGCCCAAATTCGGCTCCAGAGTTGTGAATGGATAATTTGCCACTTTGCTTTGGGCATTGGTCAACTCGTTAAGCAAACTTGATTTTCCGACATTGGGCATTCCTACAAATCCTACATCGGCAATCATCTTTAATTCAAGGTGGAACGCAAGCGATTCTCCCGGTTTCCCGTATTCAAATTCTTTCGGTGTTGTATTAGTTGCTGAACGAAAATGAAAATTTCCCCTTCCTCCGCGCCCACCATGGGCAATTACTAACCTCTGGCCGATTTTAGTTATCTCAATATCTTCACCTGTTGTTAAATTTTGTGCTACGGTCCCGATGGGAATGAATAAAACTAAATCGTCTGCGTTATTGCCGTCGCGAAATTGCGAACGGCCGCCCTGTCCGTCTTTAGCTTTGATTTCTTTTTTAAAACGGAATTGATTTAACGCGCTTAAATCAGAAACTCCTTCAATATAAATACTGCCGCCCTTACCGCCGCTGCCGCCAGCCGGACCAAGAGACATCATGTTTTTATTAAAAGCCACTGTTCCTTTTCCGCCGCTTCCCGCCATTACTTTTATTTTTACATCATCAATAAGCATATTATCAGGATAAACTATTAACACTGCTTTGACCAGCCAAGTAGCCGGTACTCCAACAAAGCTGCAAATTATAGCCACCAGTGGGGCCATGCAAATTAATTATCTCTCCGGCAAGAAATAAATTATCAACTAATTTTGATTTCATTGTTTTGGCGTCTATTTCTTTTAAAGATACTCCTCCTAAGGTTATGATTGCTGTCTCAAAGCCCAAAAGCGAGTTCACCGTCATTTCTAAATTTTTTAATAATTTCACTAATTTATTTCTTTCTTCTTTGGTAATTTCATTTACTTTTTTCATTTGATTAATACCGGATAATTTTACAATCACAGGAATGAGCTTAGAAGGAAGTAAATCAGCCAAAGAATTTTTAAACATTTTATTACTCTGTTTAAAAAAATCTGACTGAAGCCTTTTATCCAATTTTTCAAAACTTAAGGCCGGTTTTAAATCTAAAAACAAGGAAACTCCACCTTTTTCCAATAATTCACCAACTTTTCCGCTTAAATCCAGAACAATCGGGCCGCTAATGCCAAAATGGGTGAAAAGGAGTTCGCCAAATCTGCTCTCTACTTTTTTATTGTTTTGAAAAACAAAAAGTTCAACATTTTTTAAAGATAAACCCTGCGCTTCTTTCGGCCAAGCTTCTTTTATACTAATTGGCGTTAATGCCGACCGGGGTTTAATAATTGTATGTCCTAATTTTTGTAACCATTTATAACCATCACCAGTAGAACCTGTTTGAGGATATGATTTTCCACCAGTGCAAATAATATAATTTTTTGCTGTTATTTCCCTACCATCTTTTAGAAATAATTTTACAATTTTTTTTCTCACGTCGCTCGAAATGAAAACTTCTCCGACTTCTGCCTTAGTCAAGATTGAAACATTATTCTTTTTTAAAGACTGGGTTAAAACATTTAAAACGTCCTTTGCTTCATCGCTCTGGGGAAAAATTCTTTTCCCTCTTTCGATTTTTATTTTTAAACCATGTTCTTCAAAAAATTCAAGCGTTTCTTTAACACCAAAAACAGATAAAGGATACAAAAGAAAATCTCCTTCCCTGCCATATTTTTTTGCGAGTTCTTTAGGGTTAAATTCGGCTCTCGTAATATTGCTTCTGCCCTTTCCAGTTAATAGTAGTTTTCTCCCTAAAACAATGTTTTTCTCTAGGAGCACCACCTTAGCGCCTAATTCACTTGCTCTGATTGCCGCCATCATCCCGCTAGGTCCGCCGCCTATTACTGCTACATCAAAAAATTTATCTTTCTTTTGAAGCATACAGATAAAAAAGATTAATTACTACTAAAATTATTTGAAGTGCTGCGGGATTTGGATTCGGACCAAAATTAATGGCTTCAAAGGCCACTGTCCTACCATTAGACGATCCCGCAATAAGATATATTTAAATCTTTAAATAGTGATTCAGAGCCCAAAAACTGGAAATGATGCCCAAAAAAATACCAAAAGCGGTTTGTAAAAAGAAAATCGACCAGAAATGAGACCAAAAATAAACATTTAAACCTAAATCTGGGATAAAACTCTCGATTCTTCCACCAAATACCAACAGAAAAAGAGAAAAGATTACTGTTGTGCTTATTGAGGCAATAAAACCTTGTAAAGCCCCTTCGAGAAGAAAGGGTCCTCGAACAAACCAATTAGACGCACCAACTAGTTTCATAATTTCTATTTCTTCTTTTAAAGAATAAATTGCCATTCTAATGGTATTAAAACCGATGATAAAACTCAGAAAAGCCAAAATGGAAATCGAAAACAAAGAACCTATTTTCACCGCCCTAGCCAAGGCATCAACCCTCGAAACAACTTTTTGGTTTTCAGCTAAGTCTACGGTTATTAATTTATCTTTAAAAGAAGAATTTTTTACTGATTCTATGATTGTATTATAGTCCTCTGTTTTTTTAGCTTTTATATTCAAAGAAGCAGCTAAAGGATTTTCTCCTAATTCATCAAGGGCTTTTTGAATGGTAGGGTTGTATTTACTTTTTTCTTCAAAAGCTTTGAGAGCTTCGTCTTTAGAAACATAAATAATTTTGGCTATGGAATCGTTAGAAAGCAATTCGTCTCTTATTTTTAAAATATCTTCTTCTGGAACATCGGTTTTAAAATAAATACTAATGTCCATTTTTTCTTTGAGAGTGTTTATCAAGGTGCTGGCAACATGATTAAAAATTAAAATTGAAGAAAAAATCAAAAGGCTCAAAGTCATCATCACAATACAGGCTATGGAAAGCCAGCTATTCCGTTTTATACCTTGCCAGGCAGTTTTAAACATTCTTTTTAAAATAGCAATCATAAACAAATTGTTTTAAAATTGAAAATTTTTATATAAGATATCTTCCTTCTTGTTCGTCTCTAATAATTTTGCCGTCTTCCAAACTAATCACTCTTTTGCCTAGGCTATTAATGATTTCCTTATCATGAGAAGCCAATATTACTGCCGTGCCCAATTCATTGATTTTTACTAATAACTTAATGGTATCCCAACTGTTAATTGGATCAAGATTACCAGTGGGTTCATCAGCTAAAATCAATTCTGGCCGTTGGATTAAAGCTCTGGCAATCACTGTCCGTTGTTTTTCGCCAGCAGAAAGTTGATAAGGAAAGTTATCTGCTTTATTTTGTAGATTGACTAATTTTAAAACTTCGGGCACATCTTTTTTAATCGCTTCCCCTGAATAACCAGCCACTTCCATCGCAAAAGCCACGTTTTCAAAAGCAGTTTTATCAGGCAATAATTTAAAATCTTGAAAAACTACACCAATTTTTCTTCGTAAAAGCGAAACTTCTTGCGGTTTTAATTTATTGATTTCTTTATCATTGAAATAAATTTTGCCTTTAGTCGGTAACTCTTCCCGAATCAACATTTTTAACAAAGTAGTCTTGCCAACGCCAGAACGACCAACAAGAGATACAAATTCCCCTGTTTCAACAGTAAAAGTAATATTATCAAGAATTAAAGAACCATTATAACTTTTAGAAACGTTTTTGAAATAAACTAAACTCATTATACCAAATTTAAAATTATGAAATTAAATCAAGGTTTCCATTTAATACCCCTTCAACTTGAGAATATTTTTTGCCGGTTTTTTCGTTTCTAACCATCTTGTAGGGGTGAAGAACATAAGAACGAATTTGATTACCCCATTCTATCTTTATTTTTTTACCCTTTAACTCTTCTATCGTTTTAGCTTTTTCTTGCTGAGCTAATTGATATAACTTTCCTCTCAAAATTTCTAAAGCTTTTTCCTTATTTTGAAATTGCGATCTTTCTGACTGACACGTAACCACAATATCTGTTGGTTTATGATAAAGGCGAACTGCTGTTTCTACTTTTTGAACATTTTGACCGCCAGGACCAGAAGAACGAAAAGTCCCTATCTCTAAATCTTCATCTTTCAAGGGTATCTCTCTTGCTTCAATAACTGGTAAAATTTCTACTAAAGCAAAGGAGGTGTGTCTCAGATGGGCGCTAGAAAAAGGAGAAATGCGCACTAAACGATGAACTCCATTTTCCTTCTTCAAAATTCCATAAACATTTTCTCCGGATATCTCTATCGTAGCATTCTTAATGCCTCCGTATTCATCTTCTTTCTTATCTAAAACAGCAAAATTCCATTTTTTCCTTTCAGTATACTTTTGATACATCCTCAATAGCATTAAAGCCCAATCCTCAGCATCTTTTCCGCCTGCTCCAGGATAAATTGAAAGAATAGCCTTATTATTTAAGATATTAACTTTAAAATCCAATTGAGCATCACTCATCTAACACATTCTAACAAAAATTTGCTTTTAAAACAACCTGATATTTAAATTTATTTCGAGCGAAGCGAGAAAAAAGGTTCTCCTGAGCGAAGCAAAGGAGGTTCTTATTTAAAAATGGCGGTTTGCGATATCTTACCACAAAAACCGCCATTTTATTAAACACAATATAACTCTTTTTTAATTGCAGTTGCCTGAAGTTGCAGAACCACTAGAACTATAGTTTTCTGAAAAACTGGTAGTCGCTTGTTCGGTAGTTAATTTTTGCGAGCAAAAACTGGGCTGATTATTAAATCCGCAACAAATCAATGTCTTTACTGCCTCAGCTGTTCTGCCGCCAAAATCAAATTCGCTGACTGTTTTTCCGTTTAAAATTAAGGCTGGAGAACCCCCAACAGCGCATTTAGTCGGATCATTTTTACATTCCAAGGTATCATTATATTTATCTTGATTCTCAAAATCTTTTTTAATATAAACCAAACCTTTATTATTGTCTTTCATACAAGTAGTCAAACTATTTTCATCAATCGTGGCACTAATCAAACAAGAATCAACATCACCTTTTTTAATATGGCAAGAAATATAATCCCAATATTTATTAGCTTGCTCTTCTCTGATACATACCTGGCGTAGATTCTCTTGAGCCTCTTCATCTCCATGCATAGAATTTACTTTATTATTAGCTATCTCTCCCATATATTCCACTTTAATATATTTTGAAGCTTCGGGAATATTTTTTACTATCTCGCTTAAGATTCTCTGCATCTGCAAACCAAAAGGGCATTTACTTACAACAAAGGCTTCTAATAATGGCTGACTAGTTTTGGTTAAATCAGCACAAGTTTGCTTTGAAACTTGAGTAGTAGTCGTGGTTGAAGCTGCAGCCACTGTTGAAGTTGTGGGTGTAATATCAACGCCAGAGGTAAATAGAATCTTTCCATCTTTTGTTATATAAGAAGTATATTCTTGATCAGCAATTTTTAATTTAAATTCGTAAACACCGCTTACGTCTTTAACGCTTTCTAAAGAAGCGGTTTGACCTTGCAGCATGTTTTTATTGATAAAATCAAGAGCTTTTTGAGCTATTTTCTGTCCAGGCTGCAAATTAAGACCAAAAAATAATGTCTGGGATTTGCCCATACCAATTAAAATAACTACTAATAAAGCAGTAATAATTATTGGCAGATATGTTTTCCAATTTTTTATCATAATTTTAATTTAATATTATTACTCTAATGTTTCAATATTAACATAACTTTTATTCTAATTCAAGTAGCAAAGTGACTGTATATACTTATTTGAATAACAAAATTATTAAAAGATATAAAGTAAAAAGCTTAAAGATCTCAGTGCCTAATTTTTTCACTGTTGGCCACTTGCCTGGTTTATTCCAAATTAATAGAAACCCTATTGTACTAAAAAGGGCAATAATAGAAAGAGGAACGAAATAACATGGATCAGCAAAGATAATATTTATCGAAGAGAAAATAAGAAAACACAGAGAGGCAAAAAACGCTAAATAAAGAGTTTTTTTCTGGAGATACTGAAAAGTAGCATCTTTGTCAGCTAAACTATGAGTAAATTCTGCAAATAAACCTAAAAAGCAGAATGCCAAAATAGTTAAAATATGAACATTATTAGTAAATGCTAGATACGGTAATCCCACTAACGCTACTAAGAAAACATTTTTAAAAACAGGGATGAATTTCAGTTTCCAGTTATATAATACCCCTAAGATAGTAAATAACAACGCGAAATAAAAACTATGGTTCCCAATCAAATAAAACCCGAACATCAAGCATAATAAACATAATATAAGTAAAGATCTATGGCCTAACTCCAAATTTCTATCCTTATCAATGACGTCATTCATCAAAAAACCACCGATAGCTAAGAAACACCACCCAAAAATCGGCAATATTACCTTGAAAATCGAAATATTTGAATCGATTAAGGCAAAGAGTATTGGTATTAGAACTGTCGGAAGATATTCCAATCTATATAATGTATCACCGTGATATTCCTGGATCATAAATTTATCCTATTATATCAAAAAATCGCCGATTTAGCGATTTTAAAAGCATCTCGGTCCCTCGATAAAAAATGTAGTGGGCAGGGGCGGCAGGACTCGAACCTGCAACCAACGGTTTTGGAGACCGCTACTCTACCAATTGAGCTACGCCCCTTTACTTCTTTCCTTCTTTATGCAAGGTGTGTTTCCTGCACCAAGAACAGTATTTTTTAAATTCTAATTTACGCTCAACGGTTTTTTTATTCTTATGAGTGTAATAATTAATATGCTTGCAAACAGTGCACTGTAATTTGATAATACTTTCTTTCTTCATATTGAATCTCTTTAATGTTGGAGCCGATGCGCGGGATTGAACCGCGGACCCCTTTCTTACCAAGAAAGTGCTCTACCACTGAGCTACATCGGCAGGCCTGCCTGCGCAGGCAGGAGTGGGCAGGGTAGGATTTGCACCTACGAAGGCCGTCAGGCCGCGGGTTTTACAGACCCGAGCGTTTGTCTACTCCGCCACCTGCCCTCTAAGAGCCAGCAAAGGGATTTGGGCCCACGACTTTACTCTTCACCTTCGCCTAGGAGCCAGCGGAGGGACTTGAACCCACAACCTACGGTTTACAAAACCGTTGCTCTGCCATTGAGCTACGCTGGCGCTTCTTTTTCCTGTAACTCTAATAATAAATTCTTTATTATTTTATCTTCACTGTTTAACCTATGAGCCTCAATCAAGGCCCAACGAGCAGAAGAAAAATCTCTTTTAAAAAGATATAAACGAGCCAAATTTATCAAAGAAGATTCTTCTTGGGGATTTTTAAGAAAATTAGTTAAAAAAATTTTCTCTTCTCCCTCTAAGTCAACGACTGGCGATAGATTTGATTTTTTGGTCTTTAGAGAGAATTCTTTCTTTGTTAAAAAATAAGAACCATTTCCTCGCTCAGAACCTTTTTTCTCGCTTCGTTCGAAATCAAAAAAGTTTACTTTTTCTCCTAACCCATCTTGAACCCCTTTTGCCATTTCTTTTTTTCCTTTTAGTCTTTCTAATTCTTTTAGAAGAAGTTGATCTATTCTTAAAATTATTATTCTGAAGCGAATTAATAATTTTGCGAAAAAATTCGAAAATCGACAATTTAGTAAATCAATGTTTTCTTTATTAAAGATCCGACGCCATTTTATGAAAAGAAAAATGTGCCTTTGATGAGTATCTTTCTCTAATCTTTCTCTAATCCCCTGTTCCCTTTCTTTAAAGTTTTTATTATTCAGTAAGAAAATTAAACCAACTATGCCCAAAACAATTAAAAGAGATGGAACAATATTATACATATTTCAATCCTAAATTTGAAAACGGCAAAAATGATTAATTTCAATTTTCTCTCCAAATTTTGCTGTCGCTTCTTTGAGTAAATCATTAATGGTTTTAGTCTCATCTTTGATGAAAATTTGGTTCAATAAACAAATTTCTTCTAGTTCTTTGTTCAATCTACCCTGGATAATTTTTTCTCTAATCTCTGGCGGCTTATGGCTATCTTTTATTTCTTCTTGATATTCTTTTACTTTCTCTTCGATGATTTCTTTGGGAATTGATTCTTGAGACACAAATTGAGGATTCATAGCTGCTATATGCATGGATATTTCATGAGCCAATAATTTAAAATCAGGATTATTGGCTACAGAATCAGTTTCGCAGCGTAGTTCTAAAAGTACTCCTATCTTATTATTAGCGTGAACATAATCCTCAATTATACCACTATGAGTTTCGTTATTTTGTTTCTTCTGTGCTCGTAATTCTCCTTTCTTTTTTAAAATTAGTTTTGCTTTCTCGAAATCACCTTGAGACTCTTCTAGGGCTTTTTTGCACTCCATAACTGGAGCTTGGGTCTCTTCCCTTAATTTTTGAATATCAACTGTTCTAATCATAATGATAAAATTTAGCTTTTTATTTCTTTGGTTTCCTCTTGTGTTGAAGGTGGTTCAGCTATTTTTATTAATTTCTTTCCTTCTTCTATGGTTTCTTCTACTTTGTTTAGAAGGTATTGAATCGAAGACTTAGCACTATCATTAGCAGGAATGGGATAATCAATAACGGTCGGGTCATCATCTGTATCAAGAATGCCAATAATAGGAATATCTAATAATTTGGCTTCCCTGACTACAATATTATGAGTACCAGTATCAACAATGAACACGGCATCAGGTAGTTTTTCTAAATTTCTTATTCCGGTAAACTTTCTTTGAAGCCGATTAAGCTCTTTTTCCAAGTCATTTCTCTCCTTTTTGGTATATTTTTCCCAAATTCCGGAGGCTTTCTGTTCTTCTAGGTCTTTCAAGGTTTTAATTCTCTGGGTCAAGGTTTTAAAATTAGTCAAAGTGCCACCTAACCATCGTTCATCGACATAAGGATAATTATATTTTTGAGCTAATTCTTTAATAAACCCTTTTGCTCCAGAGGTTGTTCCTACAAAAATAATTTGCCCTTCTTGTTTGACTATTTCTTTTATAAAATCTAAAGCCTTGTTTAGGGCTTTTAATGTTTCCTTTAAATCAATACCAGCTATGGCCTCATAGCTTTTTACAGTGAAATAACTGGCTTTAGGTTGGTTATAAGTTTTCTTATGACCAAAATGTAAACCAGCCTTCATCATTTCTTGAATAATAGTTTCTTCTTTTTCCTGTGTTTCTGGGTTCTGTATTTCTGTAATTTTATCGCCCATATTATCTTTTGCTTATATTGTCTCTTTATTGACTATTGTGTAATTTAACATAAATAAAGAGAAGAATCAACTCTTATATTGCTTTTTCTCGTTTTTTCTGATACTATAAATTGATTCGTATATTCGTATTAAATTCGTAATTCGTTGATTCCTATGAAAAAAGGTCTTCATCCACAATACTATGATAATGCTGAAGTAACTTGCTCTTGTGGGGCAAAATTTATTGTTGGTTCAACTGTAGAAAAAATGAAAGTAGAAATTTGTTCTCAATGCCATCCTTTTTATACTGGTCAAAAGAAAATTATTGACACTGCCGGTAGAGTACAAAAATTTGAGGATCGAATGAAAAAGACCGAAGCTTTAAAAGCAAAAAGGTCTCTTCCGAAGGGCAAAATCGAAGGAATAAAAAAGGAGAAAAAGATTCATCCGGTTAAAAAGAAAAAAAATTCAACTAGTTAATATGGATTTAGAAAATCTTCTAAAAGAAAAAGAACAGTTATTGAAGAAACTCAGCGATCCTGAGTTTCTTTCAAATTCAAGGAATTTTGAAGAAGTCTCTTGTCATTTAAAAGAAATTGAACAAAAAATAAATTTATTAAAAGAAATAAAAAAAGCAGAGAAAAAAATTGCAGAAGCCCAAGAAATATTAGCTGAGGCTAACGATAAAGAGCTTCTTAATTTAGCTGAGGAGGAAATCAAGAAAAATGAAGAAATGAAGAAAAAAGCTCTCAATCTTCTCGAAAATCAAGAGAGCGACAAAACTAAAATCAAAAGTGTTGTCTTAGAAATTCGAGCAGGAACTGGCGGTGAGGAAGCTGCCTTATTTGCTCAAGACTTATTCCACATGTATCAGCATTACGCAGCTAAAAATAATTGGTCTTTAAAAATTATTGATATTAGTTCTACTCCTATAGGAGGACTCAAAGAAGGAATTTTGGAAATTAACGACAAAACAGCCTATGAAAATTTGAAATTTGAAGGTGGGGTTCATCGGGTTCAAAGAATTCCAGAAACAGAAAAATCTGGCCGGGTTCATACTTCTACCGCCACTGTAGCCGTTCTTCCTCAAGTAGAAAATATTCAAATAGATATTAAATCTGAGGATATTGAAGAAACCTTTTACCGTTCCTCTGGTCCTGGCGGTCAAAATGTTCAAAAAGTGGAAACAGCGGTTCGTCTTTTTCATAAACCAACTGGCATAACTATTTCCTGCCAGAGCGAAAGATACCAAAAACAAAATCGAGAAAAAGCTTTGGAAATTTTAAAAAGTAAACTTTGGGAAATTGAACAAGAAAAAGAATTTAGTCAACTGACAAAAGAAAGGCGCGACCAAATTGGTCACGCCGAAAGGGCGGAAAAAATTAGAACCTATAATTTTCCCCAAGACAGAGTTACTGACCATCGGATTAAAAAATCCTGGCACAGTATTAATAATATCCTTGAGGGAAATTTAAAAGAAATTATCGAAGCTATCAAAAAGGAATTTCCTCAGAGCTAATTCCTTCATCCCCTTCTTTATCCTCTGGTGTATCTGCTTCTAAAACTGGCAATTCTTCATGAGATGGCCCCTCTGTTTCTGGAGGTATTTCTAATTTTTCATTTTCTCTCATTGATTTCGGGCCAAATTGAATATTTTCAGCAATAATTTCTGTTTTATATCTCTTCTGATTATTGGTATCTTGCCAACTTCTGGTCTGAATCCTTCCCTCAATAAAAACCATCCTGCCTTTAGCTAAATATTGGTTGCACAGTTCAGCCATCTTTCCCCAAACCACAATATTATGAAACTCTGCCTGTTCTTGTTTTTGGCCATTAGCTCCCATCCAAACGCGGTTAGTAGCCAATCCAAAATCAGCTACTGATTGACCCGAAGGTGTAGTTCTTAAAACAACATCCCGCGTGAGATTACCAATTAAAAAGATTTTATTGAGATTCATATTGAGTTAAAATTTACCACCGTTTTCTCTCGACCTTTATTTGGATTTACTCTTTTAAAATTTCGTTTAATTTTTCATCCAATTCCTCAAGACTTATTTCTTCTCTTGTAGACCCGCCTGTCGGATGAACCATTCCATTTTGACCCGGCGAAGCAGTGGCTTTTTCCTGATGAGAAATTTGTCGTGATTTAAACATAAATGGATGTTTTATTTCTCTCGGCTTTGGTCTTTGTTTAGAATCTCTAATTCTAAGAATGATAAATCTTAAAATTTTATCATTTAATTGCGTCTCCTTTATCAAATTGCTTAGTTTATCTTCACCACCAAAAAAATGAATAAAACCAAAATAACCATTAGTTTCTTTCCTTATTCTGTAACTCAGTGGTTTTAATTGAGGAATTTGAGTATCAATGATTTGACCACCCAAAGATTCAATATTCTTAGTTATTCCGTTAAAAACAGCTTCAGCCTCTGATTCGTTGAGATTTGAAGTCAACCAAAATGACAGTTCATATTTTCTTGTTTCCATATTTTTCATTTTTAATCTTTTTCTTTTATCTGTTTTAAAATCTCTTTAGCAGTTTTAATATCAGTTTTAAGAAACTCTACTGCTTTATCAAAACTTGCTCCTAACTTTATGTCTCCAAATGAATAAGTCATGCCTGAGCGTTTAACAATTCCTTTTTTGAAAGCAAGATTTAGAAGATCGCCATAGTAAGAAATGCCCTCGTTGTACATAATATCAAATTCAGCTTCCTTAAAAGGTGCGGCTACTTTATTTTTGACCACCTTGGCTTTTATCCGAGAGCCAATAATTTCATCACCTTTTTTAATCTGGGCTATTCGCTTTAATTCTATTCTGACTGAAGCATAAAATTTTAAAGCCTTGCCACCAGGGGTAGTAGTCGGGTTCCCATACATCATCATTCCGATTTGCATTCTTGTTTGATTAGTAAAAACAATGGCTGTATTAGCTTTACTGGTAATGGCAGCCAATTTTCTTAAGGCTTGACCCATCAGTCGTGCTTGAAGTCCGATATGTTGATCCCCCATTTCACCTTCAATTTCCGCTCGTGGGGTTAAAGCGGCTACTGAATCAATGACAATCACATCAATTGAACCAGAACGCACTAAAGCTTCGGTAATATCTAAAGCCTGCTCTCCGTTGTCCGGTTGAGAAATGAGCAAATCTTTAACTTTCACGCCAATTTTTCCAGCATAATCAGGATCCAAAGCATGCTCAGTATCAATAAAAGCTGCTCTGCCGCCTTTTTTTTGCACTTCAGCAATAATATGAAGAACCAGAGTAGTCTTGCCTGAAGATTCTGAACCATAAATTTCTATAACCCTTCCTCGAGGAACTCCGCCAACACCTAAAGCTAAATCTAAAGAAGGTGAACCAGTAGGAATGACATCAACATCCACTTTTCTTACTTCACCTAAACGCATAATGGCACCCTCGCCAAATCTATCTCGTAAATTTTTCAAAGTAGCTTCTAAATTGTCCCCCGTTTCTTGTTCTTTTTTCGCTGGAGTTTTAGCCATATTAATATTAATCATTATATTTATCCCAACATTTAGGTAACACTAATAAATTAACATAAATTTCAATAAATTGAAAGAACAACCTTTTGTTGCAAAATTGTTTCTCTACCTAAAGAATTGACTGCTTTTAATTCTAGGATATTTAATCCGGGATTTAGAGTTATCTGTTCTCTAAAAAGTCCTTTCTCGTCAAAATTTATTTCTTTCTCCTGAAAATAAAGAATTTTACTTCTTATCGCCTCGCCAGAAATTTCTAAATTAGGGTTTGAGGTTATCAAATCTTTAGGAGGATAGTAAAGAACAATGTGAGCTGGCAGCAAAAATTGGGACAATTCAAACAGAAAATATCCCAAGAGAAAGATAATAAGTGAAAATTTTATCAATTGACGGAAAATTAACGAAAAAATTTGACCGAGCCGAGACTGAGAAACCGTAAATCGATTCTGAGGAAGCAAATCTTTTTCCCCAGAAGAAATTTTTCGGCCATTACTTTTCTGATAAAAATCCAAAATTTTATCTTCATCTAAATGAAGATAATGAGCATATTTTTTAATCATCCCTTTCAGATAAACTGGAGGCGGTAATTCTTTATAATTATCATGTTCTATGGCTTCAAGCAGTGTCCTAACAATTTTTGAATCCTGACTGGCTTTTTCTAAAGTAATTCCTTTTTGTTCTCTAACGTTTTTTAAATATGCTCCGCAGGAGATATCTTCTTTATTTTTAGTTGGAGTTTTAACGTCCATTTTCTGTAAATATTGAATTTTTATTGGATGGTTTTTTCTTTAACGAAAACTTCTCTCGGTTTTGCTCCTTCTCCTTTTCCTACCACTCCTCTGGCTTCCAATAAATCAAGTAATCTAGCAGCCCGAGCGTAACCAATTTTCAATCTTCTTTGCAATAAAGAAGCAGAAGCTTTACCAGCTTTTACTACCACCTCATAAGCCTCGGGATATAAAATATCTTCCTCTTCTTCTAAATTTTCTAAGTTAA
>Ga0315285_10002450_pt1 | contig 19373 bp, 18 predicted proteins | sample YL17G09_36_MG_FD_203698 | JGI IMG/M metagenome (GOLD analysis project Ga0315285, IMG submission 203698) | Sediment microbial communities from Yellowstone Lake, YNP, Wyoming, USA - YL17G09_36 | ecosystem: Environmental > Aquatic > Freshwater > Lake > Sediment | place: USA: Wyoming | collected...
AATTACACCTTGGAGTAATCCACTTTAAAAGCCAATGAATTGCATCAGCCAGTCGTTGCCAAGGAGTTAAGGACCCCTAAAAATACTGTGGAAGATGCGTCTGTCTCGAAGAAATACCGAGCTGTTGCCCCATGGGAACCTTCGGTTGCTTCTGTGAGCGAAACCCACTGTAAATGAGACTCTTCATCTTCCCCCTTTTCTAACCACAATCAACATAACGCTATATTACTCTCATCTAAATTTAGTTGCTCAAATGATAAAACAGGAATATAATTAACCTGTGCTTTCCAAAGTTTCAGAAAGAAAACGGCTATGAAACAGAACATTACAACTGTAAGAAACACCAAGAAGTCTCCAACATTTCAGCGGAAAAAAGTCTTTCAAACCCTCCAGGCACACTTGCCTGAATTGCGTGAGCGTTATGGAGTGCGTGGACTTTCGCTCTTCGGTTCCTACTTAAGAGGGGAACAGCGCAAACGTAGCGATTTTGATGTGCTTGTGGAGTTTGACCGCGTGCCTTCTTTTTTTGAGTTTATTCGGCTTGAGCGCTATCTCAGCGAACTTTTGAAGATAAAGGTTGACCTGGTCATGAAGAGTGCTCTGAAACCAGCCATAGGCCGTCATATCCTGGAAGAGGCTCAGCCGGTATGAAATCCAACCGTGAATATACAGACTACCTTCAGGACATTCTGGAAGCGGCAACCAAGGCCAGACAGTTTGTGAAGGATGTGGACTTTGAGGCATTTCGCGCCAATGAGGAAAAGGTTTTTGCCGTAATCCGAGCATTGGAAATTATTGGTGAGGCTGCAAAGAACATCCCTAAATCAATACGTGGGAGATACACTGAGATACCTTGGGAAGACATTGTTGGTATGCGAAATAAAGTGATCCATAATTATTTTGGTGTGGATCTCCAAGTGATTTGGAAGACCCTCCACAAGGATTTACCTCCTCTACAGGTTGCTGTTGCAAAAATACTCGAAGATCATAAAAAAGATCATAATACATAAATGTGAACCCGTCCCCAATTATGACAGACCTATAATCCAAAGACAGATCGCTGGGGAAAGAGGGATTCCGAAGATGGAAGATTCATGGATCAGAAGGCAGATCCGGCCCCTTTCAAAGGCGTAAGAAAAGAAAAGTAGAAAATTGGGGCGGAAAAATATCCCTTCTCAAGCCAACTTTTCAACGAAATCCGAATCCATCTCTGACTGTTTCCGATCCGTCACTATTTCTTCTTATTGTATTTGGGCTGGGATCGGCTGATGATCCGAGTTTCTTTTTCTTTTGCTTCCTCGATGCTCTTCATTTGTTCGACACGAACTCTCGCACCAGGAGTTTCACCGAGGTGCTCCATAACTCTTTCGCGGACTCGACCGCGTTGAGCGACTCCCGTGTAGTTGTTGTTATCATTTGAAGTGAGAATCTTGTAAACGGCTGGTTTGTCATTTGGAAGTTGTGAAATCCCTTCTTCGCTAAACTTCACAGTTTTCTGTCCCATTGTTACCCTCCTTTAATTATGGGGAAGTACTCCCCTGAATTTTTTAGCTCGTTCGCCCGATTTACCGTTCCTAGTGTCCTCCTCTTCGGCGCATACCTCACCTCCTGGGGCTGCCTGTTCTGTCCATTGCGGTCATGCTGTCCCCTTCTCTTCGGATATCATCCAACATTCCCGCATCACCTCCGTCCTGTTTCTTCTTCTCTTAGATTTCGCTCTAAGTAGGGTTCAACAATTTCCAATACTTCGTATTCCTTATCTGGCTTGGATAAAGGTTCGTTGGCTGCTCCCTGCAAATGCATCTTTCCTTTCCATATCTCTGCATCTGCACAAATGAGCCTTCAGAAGTTCTCATCGAAAACTGAATGAAATTCTTATTAACCGGATATTCTGATCTTCCGAGTTTTGCCAGTTCAGACAGAATCAGGATTGCGCCTGCAGTTGAGAGAAACGGGAGGACTCCCAGTGTTGTATTTTTTTTGTCGCCCATTATTTCCAAATGTCCTGTGCTGCATTCCGGGGTGAACTCACGTTCTATCTCGTCCCCAAACCTGCATAAGATGCACCATTCTTTCAAGGGTATGTGTCTTCCGAAATTCAATCCCCAGCTTGGAGTTGTCGTTGCATGAAGAACGAGGGGAGGGAAATTATGCTGTACGCAACTCCATATGTTTTGCTCATTGGCCAGGCAGAGGATAATATCTGGGGAGTTATCAAGAAAATGACCTTTACTGATAAACTCGTTGTAGCTGCTCGCGAACGGTAGGGACTGCATCCTACTGGTTTTCAGGGCTTCTGAGCAGGCATCAACCTTGTACCTTTCGTGAACCACATCGAAGGGATTTAAGCAGAGAGACCTGTTACAGTTAGTGAACTCCACCTTATCAAAGTCAATCAGGAAGAGTTCTGCCTGCCAATCAGTAAGAGAAAGAAGAAAGTCGAGAGAGGAGCCTACTGCCCCACAACCAACCTGATGTATTCTCCCCAAATCCTTTTCCGATTGGTATTGTGGATTACTTAATTGGGTTGGGGTATCAGCTCTTTCAAAATCAAACAACGAATACCAGGATGAATGGGAATTCGAAGAAGGCATCCCTACCGCCTGCCTGAACAATTCGGCCACTCCTAAACAGGAAGCGAAAACCGGTCCAACAGGATTCTCATCATATGCAGGGTGAGTTGAGAAATCTACGCCATAGTGAATACCTGCAATCCATCCCCAGCCATCAATCCTCACACCCGGCCTAATCGGGCCCTTCGCGTTTTGCCCTATCAACAATACCTGATTAACGTCTTTTTGTGAAACGGGGCCGAATGTGAAGTCGCCATAAGGATCAGCATCTTTCATCATTTGCCTAAGAATGTCTTCGAAATTCCGCCCTCTCCTATGTGGGAGGCAAGAGATGGTCTCCTTCGGGATTTCGATTCTTATTTTCCGACACCACCTTGCTAATACATTGAGAGCAATGAGTGTCATTACCTGGATAGCATAGGAGGGCACTTCTTTGGAGTCAATGACGACGCCGACCGAGTAGTTCTCGAATCCACCAACATTATCAACTCTTTTGGTGCGGTCATCCCGAACGCGGTACCACTCTTCCCGGTTTAAGGAAAAATCATTCATGGCGTAGATCCTCAAGCACGGGGCTGATGGAGTTCTCAATCCTGAAGTGGATTTTTATGTAATCGCGAGAGAGCCTTATGAATTCCCCGCTGGTGTACCTGTGGATTCCACAGCTTGACAGGGGCATCATTCCCCTATGGCAGTATCTCGGGACCACGATCGAAACCAACCCATTCACCTTAAAGGCTGCCAGATCATCGTCCCCAAGCGAATGATCAACCCACGTTCCGGGATGGGAATGAACCTGTGCAATCTGGACACAATTATGTTTGTTCAGAAGTCTGACGACATCAAAATTCGACCGGGGAGATGTTGATACCCGCCCGTAATCTGAGACGGTTTTCGGCACAATAAGGGTGGAGACAGTGATTCTCTCACCCTCTTTTTTCCCTCCCCAATAAACCAATCCCTCATGCGGAGGTTTCTTTCTGCCGTATTCGGAAAGAATTCTTTCAGTGTGGTAAATAACCTCTAAGGGTAGGAGATAGAGGAGTTTGTCCTTGGGTGAGTGCAACTTTTTAGCGGGTATCATCCTGAAATACTTATCCACGCATCCTCCCTCGGTAAGTGTCGGAATTGCTGATTCTGAAGTATGTCGCCCTCAGTATTGCTTGAATGTTCTTCAGATCCCCGCAGCCCGGGTTCTGCTGCCATCCATCCATTTTCCACTCCCGATGCAAATCAGTATAGCCCTGGTATGCTTCCCTTGAGCACGGGTGGCAGATGCAGGGTTTTTCGTGAAAAAAACCTCCGAACTTTCCACTTGGCGCTGGATAGGCAATTTTAGTGCCTCTTTGGCCAGTTTTCGGGTCGATGAATTCGATCAGCAGAGGCCATTCTTTGTAATTGTCAAACTTGAATTCGATGATGTACTGTTCCTTGTCAATCGGAGACTTCATTTTCACCGTGAAGGTCTGGGCCTCCTCATTGACTTCAGACAGATCCCACCCGAACCTTTGCGAATCTTCCCTGCAGTCCTGGACTTCCTTTCTCACTATGTTGAGGCTTGTTCTTGGGTCAACGCTCATACTGCAACTCCCAGGTCCGTAAAGATTAGGATGTCGCCGTCCTGGACATGGTAGCTGACGAGGGGGCGTTCAGGCTGAAGAGGCGTATCAGGAGATTTTGCCATTCGGAGCTCGTAATTTCCATTTTGGGCGAAACCGAAATGCTGGACAACGGCTTGAATGACCTCCTGGATTTTGGTGTTCTTGTCAAAGCTTGTGTCCCAAACTCCTTGTGTTGTCTCGATTCTGACGCTCAGTTCTTTTTTGTTTTTGTCTTGCATTTCCATATACCTCCCTAGTTTTGGATTTTGAATTCTCGGTAATGAAGAATACTCGAAGCAATTTTGACCTTGACTTCTTTTCTCTGATCAGATAGTATTTATTAATCGAATATATTCTCCATTAGCGAAGTATTCGCTATATAATATAACATTCGCTATTGGAGATGTCAAGGGGGGGGGAAATTAATATTTTAAAAACCATTTAGAATACAACATCTTAGAGTAGAAAAAACATGGATGCATTAGGGGAACGAATTAAAAAAATAAGGCAATCCTTGGGATGGACACAGGATCGACTGGCACAAGAGGCTGGGGTCAGTAAGAGCTTCTTGAGTGAGATTGAAAATAATAAAACAAGTGTCAGCGGAGCAATTCTGTTAAGAATCGCAAATACCTTGGATGCATCTTTGGATTACTTAATGAAGGGCGAGTTAGCACCTGGCGAGGGAAAACCGACACCTATTGAAATTCCTCCTGAGCTTTCCGAACTTGCCGAAGAAATCGGTCTTCGCTTTAAATCAACGGTTGCTCTTCTGTCGGCACATAAATCCGTACTGGCTAAAAGAAGTAGCAAAGAAAATTCCGAGATGACGAAGGAAAAATGGAGAGCACTGTACCAATCTCTCAAAGATTATTTAGAATGAAATGAAGCTTAAGGACACACCCACAATTAAAAAAATGGCTAAGGAATTAGGGCTTACCCGGGTGATCAACGCAGAGGAAGCGATAAGGGAGTATTGTGTACGCAAAGTTGAGAAGATAATCGAACCTCTCGGCAGACCAAATGATCTTAATCAGCTTCTCGCAATTGTTAGTTCAAGCCTTAGGTTGAAATTTGAAGAAGTAGACACGGAATATGCTCTCTTTGAAATCTCCCAGCAATATGTTGGTAAAGGAGAGATAATTTTCGGGGATTTACATCAGCAGCTGGATGAGAAAACCGATGCAGTCTTGATTGAATTGAATCACGTGCAGCCCTGGGAAGCAAAATACATAGCAGTAATAGATTGCCGCGGGCACAAAGCATGGAGAGCCTACTTTTCAAAGTGGCATGAAGTTAGCCATGTATTAACCCAACCTTCCCAAATTTCTTTCAAGTTTCGACGGACTCCAACCAAAAAGAAAGAACCCGAAGAACAGATCACGGACAAGGTAGCAGGCGATCTTGCTTTCTACTCACCCCTCTTCCTGCCCGAATTACTGGCAAGAGTACAAAAGAAAAAACGATTGACATTCAACGTAGTAGAAGAATTAAGAACGGCCATTTGTCCTGTAGCCAGCCGTGAAGCAACTATAAGAGGAGCCGTATCCCGCACCCCATTCCCCCAATTGTTTGTCGTTGTAGATTACGGATTTAAAAAAGACGAACAGCGAATCATCAATACTACACAGATGGATATGTTTACGGATAAGGAAACCCCGTTCCTACCCAAGCTACGCGCAGTAGAAGTAATCCCGAACAATCCTGCAACTAAGGTTGGCCTCCGGATACACACCAATATGGAGGTACCGGAGGAGTCCATCATTACAGAAGCCTATCACAATCCAAATATTGGACACCAAGCTTATTCCGCACTGGAAAACCTTAATTGGTGGAAGCATTCTAGGGGAACACTGGAGACCATGCCTATTTATGTTGAAGCAACAAAAATAGGAAAAAGAGTTTTTGCCCTGATTTGCCAAGGGTAAATTTTTGTATATCCAAACGGGTCATCCTGCCTTTAAAATAGATTCTGGTACAACTGAATCCTCCCTCGCCTTGAAGGCGAGGGGTTCCGAAAAATGGTCGACTTGAAGTCGACATTGGTCTGGTGTAAACCGAAAGACCAATAATGGAGTAAGTCAGAAAAAAGAAGAAAATGCTCATGGTCGCCATGTAGATCACAATGGAAATATTAACAGCGGAATCATGACGACCATTTCGCAAGACTTTGCTTCGCCTGAAGGCGAGGGGTTTCCACCATCCCCGAAGGAGACGCTAAAATCGGAAGTTGCACCGTTTGTTCACCGTGGTTTTTGTCAGTTTCGAGTTCGGCGCACCTTTTCTGGTACCCTCTTTGATTCCCGTTCGGATTTGATACGGGCTAAGAGTTCTGAAGCAGGTTCATAGGAGCGACCTTCGCGGCGGGCGAGTTCGGCCTCGGTTGGGACCAATTCGCCTCGGAAGGCTTTGGCCAGGATGGACTGGGGAAGTTTTTCGGCCCGTGCTGTCGCTGCTGCTACTCGCTTCTCCACTGCATCAGCTAATTTGAACATTGATTCAACTCGGCGAACGATTTCATGCTGTTCGGCCAGAGGCGGTAAAGGAAACGCAACTTTATTTAAAACCGTCTGATTTACGAATGGTTGGCCAGAACCACCAGCGTTGGCGTTTAGATTAGATTGAGTAAAGACCATTTTGACATATTGTAAATTCAACTTTGTAGGCACATAGCTTGCGTAGATTGCGTTATCAGTTATCCATGCTTTATCTGATGTAATGTAGACGTTTCCGCAAAGCGCTCCAACCCTACCGATTACAAGGGTTGGGTGATCTACTAAATATTCCGAGTGATAACCGGTGATCCCATTGCCGCCATATATTGGATATGGCCCTTTTTCTTGTTTCTTCTTTGGTAGGAAATCTCCGCTTGACCACGCAAATAGATCTTCACCGGAAGCCCAAACCCATCCGTCAGGCAACTCTTCGAATTCAGATGGGTCTACATCCCAGGCCTCTCGGTATGGATGTAGAGATTCGGGGGCACCTCGCTTTTTTGGATTACTTTCTTGCATAAATTGGCGACGTTCCGCCAGAATTGATAACAACAAATCTTTGGCATGTTGAATGTACGACTGTTTTTCTCGCCAGTCTGAGGTGAGGCGGCCAGAGCAGGCAGCGGCGAGGACGGCCTGTCGGAAGTGTTTAAGAATCAGTGGCACTTTTGCTAGACGTTCTTTTGTTGCGTTAACCCGGGCAAGCAATTCTTCCACTTTTGCAGCGATTCGCTTTTGTTCAGCTAAAGGAGCCAGAAGGGCACCTGTTCTCGGAGCAAAACTTTGATTAATTCCCCCTTGAGCAGAACCACGAAAATTTTCTAAGATCCGATCTTGTCCTTCTTTTGAAAACAGGAAATAGAATAGAAATAGGGGATGGATACCTTCCTCTGGTCGGCAGATAAACACATGTTCATTAACCGCAGCAGGATTATAAGGGAAATCATCACGTACCAGAGCTACCTTCCCTGTTGTCGCTCCGTCTTTAACTATCAGGATGTCCCCAGTTTGGATATGACCATGGTTCATTTGTTTGAAGAAGTTATGAGGGACAAACTTAATTGTCTCAAATCTGAATTCACCATTTTCATTGATATGTTCTCCACCAATACTTGGTACACCTTCTTTAATTCCTCTGACCCCTCCTTTTGGGCGTGAACCCGATTCAAGAGTCTGAAGAATTTGGTCAAGGGTGATCTCAATCCAACCTACCGGTAGGTTGTTTTCTATAGGAGTACAAGACTCGGGGGGATTCTGGGCTCTGCCGTTACTCATTTTGTTTTATTGACAGGTGAGGTTAAAGATTCATTATTATTTTCAAGCATCCCGATTATGGCATTTAATTCTTCGACGGCCCCTTCCAGCTCCGAAATAGCATCGGCTGCTAATTCTTCTGGTTCTGGTAACTCATCCATGTTATCAAGCGATTCATCCTTAAGCCACTTTAGGCCATCAATCTTGAAGTCGCGATCCTTAACTTCGTTGATGGTAAAAGTCCGCCAGCGGTCTTCTTTGGAATCTTTTGGGGCTCTCTTTGAACGACCCTCTGGATTAGGGCCATAGCAAGCTTCGAACTCTGCAAAGTGTTGTAGAGTAAGAGGACGATCTTTTTTTGTGATTCGCGGGACGTTAGTGCGGGCGTCATAGACCCAAGTATTTTCGGTTGGGTATCCCTTGGCGAAGAAAATAACGTTGGTCTTGGTGCCGGGGCTGTAAGGAGTAAATGTCCCATTGGGAAGGCGAAGGACAGTGTGCAGGTTACAATCCTCAGTGAGGATTTTAAATACATCTCCAGCCTGATCGGCGAAGAGGACATTATCAGGCACAACGACGGCAGTTCGACCACCAGGTTTCAGAATACTCATCACATGCTGGACAAAATTGAGCTGTTTATTGCTGGTGGCAACAGTGAAGTCGTCACGATTTGGTGCTTGATTAGCGCCCTTGGTTCCAAAGGGAGGATTGGTCATAATGCAATCATAGCCGCCGCCTTTAGGAACTTTCTTGGGTTCATAAATGGCATCTCCTAAATATATGTTGGCCTGGATGCCATGCAGATAAAGGTTCATCAAAGCTAATCTTCGTGGCCTGTGGACAAGCTCAGTTCCAGAATACGTAGAAGTCAGAATACGCTTTGCCTCCTCACGCTCAAGACCACCTTTTGTTTTCTCAATCAGCCATTCATAGGCACAGACTAAAAACCCACCGGTGCCAGCAGCAGGATCATGAATGGTAAAGCCTTTCATCTTTCGAGGATCGGGCTTCATGCACCGGACAATGGATTGGATCAGGATGCGTGGCGTGAAGTATTGCCCAGCTCCTTTCTTTCCTTCCGATGCTGACTTTTCCAAAAGACCTTCATAGGCAGCAGCCTTTACGTCTATATTGAGAGCTGTCCATTCAATCTCATCGATGAGATTCACGAGACGCTTCAGGTTCACCGGATTACTGAATCGGGAAAGAGCGCCAGCGTAGATGGCTCCCAACATACCTGGCTGTTCCCCCAATCCCCTCAAAGTAGCCGCATAGTGATCGGTCAAGTCGGTGCCAGACTGCTCTCTTAAAACAGACCATGCATATTGCGGAGGTATTTCGACTCCTTTCTCCTCAATCATTTTGAGAAAGAGGAGATAGGTCAATTGCTCAATGTAATCACCGTAATCGATTCCGTCGTGACGCAGTGTATGACAAAATCCCCAGAGTTTACCAACGATGTCGGTCATAGATTACCTTTCCCCCCTCACCCTCGCCCTCTCCCACCAGGGGAGAGGAGATCATTTAAATTCCCCCACCTTTAGGTAGACGGCAGGGACCTATAATACCCGCTGTTTACGATGTCCGTAGGCTCCCCCACGCCGCCTAGGAGGCGAAATAGGATGAGGGGAAATGAATCATATTAAAACTATCCTAAAAGACATTTAGAATGATGCATTTCAATTTGAGGATGATTCATTTTTAGTCTTTGGACGTATGTAGCGAGTTCTTCAAACAAGCCCCCTCACTCCAACCCTCTCCCCCTGGAGAGAGGATTGCTTGCAAAGTATCAAGCGGCGATGGCTTCGTTAATTTCGTGAATAATTGTTTCCAGCTTGCCTTCAAAAATCTTATCCAATTTATTCCAGGAAACTCCCTCACGAGTGAAAATGGGGAGTGTTTCAATGTCTTCCTTTTCCATTAATAGATTTTCGATAAGATGTCTTCTAATTAAATCGAGCCATTTGTTTTGTTCTTCAGTGAACGAACGGCCGGATTTCACCTTCATCATGGCTTTATCGACTCTTCTTTCTACCGTAAGCAATTCTCCACCTTTGGCTGCATAACGGATTATGGAAATGATATCCGCTAATTCCTGGCTACAAGCACGCCGGAGATTTTTTTCAGTAAACTTATCCACTAAGTAATCTGGCTGTGTAGCCAGCTTCTCCCTAAGCGTCTTCAACTGCTTCGTATCAAATTCCTTGGGTCTTTTCAGAAGAATTTCCAGGGCCTCAATATGTTCGGGATTCATTTTTACGAATTTTTCAAATTCCTGCAAGTAGTCCTGAGGGCCAAGTTCTCTTCCATCCTTAGCCCTAAAAATAATTCTTGAAAGCACTTGATCTTCAGCCCCTTCAGCCCTAACAAATGCTTTCTGAGGCCCCGGATAATTTTCACAAAGATCCAGAAAGGCATCACTCTGCAAGGACTTGATTGTCTCACTCCATTGCTTCTCAAGCCTCTCATGTAAAGTCTGGGAAAATTCAGCTATGTCACATCCGAGAATATATTCGAACTGAAGCCTTCCTTCTTGCGTGATATTTTTGGAGATCCGATGAAGCCTCTTAGAAAGAACGCCGATATTGTATTCTCGGTCCTCATTATTGGCGATGGCCTGGACGATTTCACGAATGGTTCGGGTTGCCTTCACAGGAGCTTCAGCAGTAATACCAGTTGTCTTTCTGAAATATTCAAGGAGGCTTCCGTTAAAACAATCAAAAACCGTAAAATGGGTTTTATGAATTTCTGGACAGAGCCGGGTGCCCCGCCCCATCATCTGTTCAAATAGAATTCGTGACTGTACTGGCCGTAAAAAAACAATATTCTCTATCCTCGGGACGTCCACACCTGTTGAAAGCATATCCACAGTGATTACAATTCCCGGATTCTGCCGGTTTCTAAACTCACGAATCCTTTGAAGAGGTCTGTCAACCGACGGACTGCCGGTTATCTTCTGGACAAAATCGTCTCCCCGATTAAATTCCTCCCTCAAGATTCCAACTAACTGATCACAATGAGATATGTGTTCAATATCGTTCTGGGCAAAAATTAAAGTTTTCGGGAAATGGCCGAACTGTCTTTCCTGTTCTAAGAGATATTTCTTAATTTCTTGAGCAATCTTTCTGTTTCGATCCGGGGCTGTCCAATCGATCTCAGTGGTAGGGGCTGGAAGTTCCCTCTCGTCTTCCAGCGTTTCAAATTTGAGCTGTCCAGTCTGGGTATTTACCAACCCAACCTCTTCCCCCTCTTTGAGGAAGACCCCTCGGAGTGTAATATCCGATTGGATGGCAACAGCATCATAGTCAACCAGATAGCTTTCACGGACAGCCCGTTCATAATCATAGCTATAAACAATTTCCTTAAAGAAGGCTTTGGTGTGGACAGCTGGTGTCGCAGTAAGTCCAATTTTTACACTATCAAAATGATTCAAGACCTCGCGCCATTTACTTTCTTCTTGAGCTGTATATCCACGGTGACACTCATCGGCAATAATGACGTCGAAGGCATGGTTAGGGATATCCAATTTTGAAGCATCGGAATCGTCATCCTGATCCCCTGAGGCAGAAAACATACCCTCATACCCGAACAGATTAATCCGCATTCGCTGGATCGTCGAGATATAAACAAAACTGTCTCTGCTATTTGGATTGGTCAGATATTCACCCGGAAGAACTTTAGGATCAAATTTTATATCTTCATCCAGGTCCTCCCTCTTAAGTCTCTGGCTATAAACTTCATAGCATTGGTCGAACTTCAGCCCTGGTTCAGCTTCAAAACTGGCAGCAGTTGTAACAGCCTGAGCGGCGAGGGCACGCCGATCTACCAAGAATAGAATGCGTTTGGCATAACCGGACTTCATCAAACGGTAAATCAAATTGAAGATTGTAAAGGTTTTACCGGTACCTGTTGCCATGGCAACCATCATATGGCGTTTGCGAGAGAGGATTGCCTGTTCTATCGCGGTTATTGCTTCAATCTGAAAAGGCCAGAGATGTCCTTTGTCTATCTCATGGTCTTTGAGCCATTCTTTCGCTGCAGCTTCGTTCTTATTTAGCATATCCATCAGTGCCTGGGGAGTGTGAAACTCGGCAACCTCTCTCGAAAGATTTAACGGGTCCCGTAAATCTTGAAACCAGAATATCTTTCCATTAGTAGAATAAGTGAAAGGAAGATGATAATCGCCAAATGAGTGAGGGCTTCCTTCAAAACCTCGTGCATATCTTTTTGCCTGTTGAAGAACATTTTGAGGTCCTATACTTACTTTCTTACCCTCAACACATGCCAATGGTATCCCTTTGAAGAAGAGTATGTAATCAGCCGGACCATTCTTGGTTGGGTATTCTTCAACAGAGCCCTGGGTATACTTGGTGCTTAGTCGGAATGGAACGATTGGACCCCACCCAGCCTTTACAAGGGCCTTGTCTATAAACAACTTCCTGGTCTTTGCCTCGCTGATGTCACTATCATTCATAGCCATTGCTCTACAACATCCTCTCCTCGGCCATGCTCAAGGCTTTATCTTTAGATAAGATGATGTGGTCGAGGATTCGAAGCCCGAGGGTTTCAGCAGCCTTTTTAAGGTCTTTGGTTATTGTCTTATCGTCTTGACTGGGCGTAGGGTCTCCGCTGGGATGATTATGAACCAAAATAAGTGCAGAAGCTGATTCTTTAACCGCTGGTTTAAAGACTTCACGGGGATGGGCAAGGCTTTTATCTAAGAGTCCGACAGTGATCTGTTCTGACTTAATGACATGATGCTTTTCATCCAGTAGGACAATATGAAATTCTTCTTGTTTGGCTTCCCTTGCTAACCTCATAAAATGTTCTTTGCAATATGCGAGAGCATCAGAAGTGTTCCTGACTTTATGATGAGGCACTGATTCAGTGGTCCTTTGACTTGCCAATCTCTTACCTAATTCGAGGCCAGCCATGATTTGACAATAGGCAGTCTCCCCTATGGCTTTACTGACCCGCTTAAGCTCTCCCCTCGCTTGGAGAGACAATTTTTCAAGGGTACTTCCAAATAATGTGGCCAGTCTTTCGCCAGCCTGCATTGCAGATTCACCTTGGAGACCAGAATGAATCAAGATTGCTAAGAGTTCCGAGGTCTTCAATTCCGATGGGCCCAATCTAAGAAGGCGTTCTCTCGGTCGGTCACCAGAAGGAGATCGCTTTATGGTGGCAGTAAAAACCCGTTGATCAATCCACCGACCTGCATTGAATTTTTGTTTCTCAGCAGACCAAGAAAATTGGGGTTTTGTTTTTAATCCTGCCTTGTTCAGATAACCATCTCTCTCCAGTTCACTAATTACTCGACCTATGAATTGAGATTTCTCATTTTTCAGGGCGTTGTAAATATCAGGCTTATTGAAGAAATCTTTAGCTAAGAGGGTGTTAACCACTGCTTGATATCGTACAAAACGTTTTATATCGGAATTAATTTTAACATTTGGCATGGTATCTTTGACGTTCCCTCAAATCACGCTCTCATCCCCGTAAAAGGAAGCTGAGGATGACCCTACACTATCAAAAATATAACATTTTGACAATGGGAACGTTGATCCATTTGGAGAAGAAATAACCCATGATGAGTTATGGAGAAATGGAAAGGCTGTCCAGAAAAAAAATTAAAATAAATCCTTTAGCTCGACTGGGTGCTGATTCACAGCTTAAAAGAAAAAGCCATTGAGAAAGATTCTAAAGTTCCGGGAACAGGATCGAGAAGGTTTCGCCCTCAGCTTTCCGGTTGAATTGGAAGGTTAGTTCTATTCTATCATTCCTTAATCCTAAAGAGATCGGAACCTTCCCTTGATCCTCATCAATATGGGTAATAGATCGAGCAATGGAGACGATTCGATCAGCTATCTGTTTCCTGGGTGGAGGAAGCTGGTATTTGCCTCTGGATTCGACAGAAAATGTAACCTTTCCATCTTTTGATCGCTCAATCAATATCTTTTTAGCCTTCTCACTCGCCCCATAAAAGATTCCAAGGCCGAGAAATTTAAGGGCAAGTTCATCCAAATTTCCGCTGGGATCGCCAGAAACTCCTTTACTGGCTTTCTCCAACTCCTTTTTGGGATCAGTTTCCATATAACAGTCGCATAACTCTTGAAGCCGTTGATGATAATTTCTATCGTCTTTGATCATTTTTATTCCTCCTTTTCTAATTTCAATTTAATTATCAAGGGTTATAAATTCAAGATGAGATTTTTAAGATTGAGATGAGAATGAGGAGATCATAATCACCAAAATCCAAGCCCTGTACCTAATATGGTGCAGGGCAAGCACCAATAATCAAATAAATTCTAGCCAAAGATATTTGATATTTTTTTCTCTGGATTCCCGTTTTCACGGGAATGACACCACGTTAGCTTCCTTGTCATTCCTGCAAAAGCAGGAATCTATGACAAGCCAAATGAAAATGTTAGAAGAAAATTCTTAGAATGAAATATGTAAGAATCTAATGATCAATACCCGAAATTGGTGATTATTTAATGACTTTTGATTTTGGTAATTGGTTATTGGTATTTATTTGGTGCTTGGAATTTGGTGATTGGGATTTAATTTTCTGGGCGACTTGGAGGATGGTTTCCACATAAGGTTCGCTACGGTTGTAATACAAGAGGATCTGCTGCTTCTTCTTGGTTGAAAGATTCCTATTCCATCCATGGGATTTTAAGTAATTTCCGATGCTGAAGATGGCTTCCTCTTTGCTGAGAAGCCACCTCTCAAGACTATTTTTGCTCACGGCATAAGTGAGATAACTCGAAGGAATGAATTGAGGCATTCCCATTGCGCCGGCATAAGAACCATAGATTTCTAAGGGGTCGATCTTCTCACTTTGAACAATCTTCAAAAAACATTTCAACTCATGATAAGCCCACTCAGCCTTCCTCTTTGCCAAACCCTCTATCCATTCGTAGGAAAGCTCAGGGTTGATTTCTTGGAAGCTGAGATAGGTTTTTTGGAGAATCTCTGTAGAGCCCATAAGAGCCATGCTTGCCAGGGTGGGGATGACTCGGTATTTTCCGATGTTTTCCCCAAATCGCGACTCTACCAAGAGAATGGCTACGATCACTTCCTTATCTACATTAAACTGTTGTTCCATCTGTCTCAATATCTTGAGATTCTGGAGAAGAAATTTTTTTGCAAGAAGGATCGATTCCGGACTTAAGAATTGGGCATACGACTCTGGAGTTTCCCTTGAAATCAACGAGATCGTCGTCAATTCCGGGAGGAACCCAGCTCGGGAGTCTGTCAATAATTTAGACAAAAATTCAAAATCAAATCCCTCCTGTGAGAGCCTATGAATAAGAGTTTGATAATACGGAAGCATTTCATTAGCATCATCGCCATAGGCCATGGAGGAGAAGGAAATGAAGAGGATGAAAACCAGATATCGGATTTTATAGCTTAAACCACATTTTTTCATAATGTGGAATGTACCAGGTTCTCCCTTGTTTTTCAACGCCCAATTTGAAATAATAGTATATAGTTCGCAATAGGTGAGTACCGCATTCAAAAAATGAAAATTTTTTTGATCCCCCTCAGCCTGATTTTGATTTTGGCCCAGCTTCCTTTTGGACCTTCTCCATCGGAGAAACCAGAGGAAAAGCCATCGCCCGTTAAGGGCTGGCAGATGGTATCTTACTTTACTGTCCCTCCTACCCAATATTCAAGGGCTGGAAAAGGTGTCATCAAGGCCGAGAGCCTGGGAAGCCGATCTTCTCTCTTTAAGGAGGTCGGTGAAAAGGAGAAGAATCTTCCCATCCTCTCCTGGGGATGGAAGATATCGAATGTTATCCGTTCCGCAATTGAAACGAAAAAGGATCGCTTTGATGCAGCAGCCAAGGTGATGATCGTCTTCGGGGAAAAGAGAGGTTTTAGGATGATTGGAGGAGGGGAGCCTCTGGGATTAAAAATTGAATACATCTGGGCGAGCCGTCTAGCCAAAGGTCATGTCTTCGACCATCCCGGAGAGAAGAACTGCAAGGTTTTTGTCCTGGAATCCGGTGAAAGTAAGGCCGGACAATGGGTTTATGAAAAGCGGAATATTCATAAAGATTTCAAAACTGCCTTCGGAAAAGAGCCTATCGACGTTCTGGCCATTGGCATTCAAACCGATACTGACCAGAGCAACGAGATGGTCACCGCCTATTATTCTGAACCCATCCTGAGGAGGAAGTAATTCGAAACAAATTTTGAATAATGGGTTTATCACCCACCAGCCATGAAAATTTGTAATCCCCCTCACCCTCCTTTAGAAAAGGGGGGTGAGGGGGGATCTATAACTCTCACCCTTTCTTGATCGCGGCCAGTACTATTTCCGGGGTCAGAGGAATACGCCTGATCCGGACACCTGTGGCATTGAAAAATGCATTCGCCACGGCAGGCGCCAGGGGCGGGACTCCGGGCTCCCCGATGCCGCCGATCTTATCGGTGCTTTTCACCATGTGGACCTCGATTTCAGGCACTTCACTCATCCGGATGATGGGGTAGTCGTCGAAATTCGACGTGGCCACGCCACCCTTAGCAAACTTAACTTCCTCCTTAAGAGCAGTGCTGAGGGCGATGATGACAGACCCTTCTATTTGCTCCACGAGTGGTCCGGGATTGATCACCGGCCCGCAATCCACAGCCACCACCACCTTATGCACCTTGATCTTGCCGGTTTTCTCGTCCACGGAGAGATCTACCACTTGGGCCACCCAGGACCCGAAGCAAGCGTGCTGGGCAATGCCCCGGCCCTGGCCTTTAGGAATGGGTTTGCCCCACCCGGCCTTGTCCGCCACAGTCTCGAGCACGCGAGTGGCCCGCTTGTTGTTCTTCAGACTCTGCAGGCGAAACTCAAGGGGGTCCTTCCCTGCGGCATGGGCTAGCTCATCGATGAAGCATTCAATGGGAAACGCATTGGGGCCATTCTGGACTGCACGCCAGGGCCAACAGGGGATGGGAAGATCGGCCATGAGGAATTCGATGTACAGGTTCGGTATTTCATACTGGATCCTGTTGTTCCAGTGAGGGGAATCCGGCGCATCCCAGAGGCCCCACAGGCAATAATAATCGACTCCGTCCTTGATGGCGTTGGGATTGACGGGCTTCATAATCGAGATAGCGGAGGTCTTATGGGACCAGCCGATCAACCGGCCCTGAGCGTCAAGGCCGCCCTGAATCCGATGAGTCATGGGTGCACGAAACTTATCGTGTTTGATATCATCCTCCCTTGTCCACATAACCTTAACCGGTTTCTCAAGGGCCTTTGAAATCATCACTGCCTCGGGCACGAAATCCGTGAACGCCCGCCTTCCCAGCCCGCACCCGAGGAAGGTCGTATGGATATGGATCTTGTCCGGCGGTAATTTCGTTATGCCTGCGGCCATACCCTGGCAGGCGGTCTGGTTCTGGTTAGGGACCCACACGTCGCACCGGTCATTCTGGACCCAGGCTGTGCAATTCATGGGTTCCATGGTGGCATGGGCAACGCATGGGACGTAATAGGTGGCTTCCACCTTTTTCGCGGCCTCGCTGATGGCCTTCTTGGCATCCCCAACCTCATGGACTTTGGCCCCCTGCTTGTCCAGATCCGCCATCATCAGTTTTTCAATGTAGGCATTGTCCATATCCGGGAGGGTTCCCTTGTCCCACTGCACCTTGAGGGCATCCTTCCCCTTCAGGGCCGCTTCCGTGGATGTGGCGCATACGGCAATCCCCATAGGGATCTGCAGGACCTTGACCACACCTTTGAGCTGCTCTGCAGCCTTCTGGTCAAAGGAAACAGGCTTTGCACCGTAGGCAGGTGGCCTTGCAATGACCGCATAAAGCATTCCCTTGACGTTGACGTCAAGGCCATAGACCGCTTTGCCTCTCACCTTTTCCGGGACATCCACACGGGGCATGGGCTTGCCCATATATCTGAACTCGTCCTCCTTCTTGAGAGGAGGATTCTGAGGTAACTCAAGTTTGGATGCCTTCTCGCAAAGCTGACCGTAGGTGAGACTTCGCTTGCTCTTCTCATGCTTTACCGTTCCCAGCACGGCCTTGCATTCACTTTCAGGAACCTTCCAGGTTTCGGCCGCAGCCTTGACAAGCATCGCCTTGCCTGCGGCGCCTGCCTTTCGGAGCGGCTCGTAAAAGCCTCTCATACTACCGCTCCCGACCGTGATCTGGGCACCCAAGAGAGAACTCTTAAAAGCATCCTTGGCCTCACCTTGGCGGATCTGAACCTGTTTCCAATCTGCTTCAAGTTCATCGGCAATGATCATGGACTGGGCCGTCAGCACCCCCTGGCCCATCTCGGAATTGCCGATGTAAATGGTTACCTTGTTGTCGGAGGTGATGTGCAGCCACACATTGGGGTTGAAATCCTTTTTCTCAGCGGCATTGAGAAGGGTGTATCCAAAAGGGGTCACGGAAACGGCAATGGTCAGGCCGCTGGCCGCCAGGGAACCCTTCAAAAAGGTACGTCTCGTCATGGAAGTTTTCATACTTTTTTACCCTCCTTTCTCGTCATCTGAACGGCCGTTTGGATACCCTTCTTCATGCGCAGATAGGTTCCGCACCGGCAGATCACGTCATCCATTTTGCTCATGATTTGATCTGCGGTTGGGGTGGGCTTCTCAGAAAGGAGGGCGGCTACCTGCATCATGACCCCAGGCTGGCAGTAACCGCACTGGACAACCTGTTCCTTGATCCATGCCCTTTTTACCGGATGATTTTCAGGAAGTCCTTCGATTGTGGTAATCTTCTTCCCCTTTGCCTCCTTAACCGAGATTCCGCATGACCTCTCCGCCTTGCCATCAATATGAACCGTACATGAACCACATTCTCCAATACCACAACTGTACTTGGTGCCCGTGAGTTTCAAATAATCCCTTATCACCCAGAGCAGGGGCACATCATCCGGAACATCTACCTTATAGTTTTTGCCGTTGACATTAAGAGAAATCATGACACCCTCCTTTCTTAGTTTAATAAACGCAGAAAAAGAAGCCTTTAGGCAGCCGAGCCCAACCTGAAAAAATACAGCATCAAACGAGAACGAATACTACCAATAAAATTTAATGTTGTCAAGAAAAACTTGAGAAAAATTTGAAACAGAAAAACTTGAGAGAGCTCTGAAAAACTACTATACGCTCTCTTGATTACGCAGATTTCAAGAAATGATTACACGGATTTTCTTTATAAAAATACCTGTTGAATACCGCCCAGCTCTGCTGGGCGGATGAAAACAGGTTCGCTGAAGGCGAAATGTTTTAGAGTTTTAAATTGATAATTCCATGTAGCTTGCTATAAGTTTACCTCATCTGTCATTCCCACGAAAGCAGAGATTTTAATGATACAATTTATTTTACATTGGCAGTTTCTACTTAAACCGGAAATCGAGTTTAAAATCATAGAGCCAGGGGATCGTTGGTTTTATCCCCTCTGAAGAAAGCTTTTCAGGCATA
>Ga0315285_10002451_pt1 | contig 19367 bp, 18 predicted proteins | sample YL17G09_36_MG_FD_203698 | JGI IMG/M metagenome (GOLD analysis project Ga0315285, IMG submission 203698) | Sediment microbial communities from Yellowstone Lake, YNP, Wyoming, USA - YL17G09_36 | ecosystem: Environmental > Aquatic > Freshwater > Lake > Sediment | place: USA: Wyoming | collected...
CAAATCCAGCACGTCCTCCGCGTGCGTGAGCCGACCCACATTGAACGGGCCGCCAGCGTGAATGGTGGCGTTGCGGGGGTTGTCCGCGTCTTCCAGCACGAAGCCCACGTGGGGGTCGCAGGTGAGCGTCAGGCCGCCGTTGCGGTAGACCTCCGGTCGTTTCATGCGGGCTTTGACGATGGGCATCAGCGTGCGCAACTGCTGGCCGGTGGGCGGGAGAGGAGGCTCGACCGGCGCCGGTCCCTCCCCGACCTCGTGCAGGCGTTCCTGGGCCAGGTAATAGGCCGGGTCAATCTGTAGCGCGCGCCGCCAGCGGCCCACTGCCTCGCCCCGCCGGCCCAACCGTTCGTAAGCCAGGCCCAACTGGTGCAGTGCGGGCAGGTGCTTGGGATCCCGCCGCACGGCGCGCTCCAGCCACGGGACAGCCTGCTCCGGCTGGCCCATTTGCAGGCAGGTATGCCCGATGTTGTACAACGTCGGCGCGTAGTCGGGGTCGCGGGCCTGGGCAGCCAGGTAGGCCTCCAGCGCCTCCGCGTAACGGCCTTGCTCCACACAGGCGACGCCCAGGGCAAAGTGACCCTCAGGGCGGTTGGGGTCGGCGGCGATCATACGCCTGGCCTTGCGCTCGACCAGGTGAAAGTCGCCAACATCCAGATTGTGATGGATCTGCTCTTGGAGATAGTCTACCAGGTACGCACTGGCAGGGACGTCGCCGCGCCGGATACGGCGCAGTTGTTGGAGGGTCTCACGAACTTCACACTGGCGGGCCAACCTGGGCCAGCGGCGGGCGAACGACTCGAAGGCGGCGATGGCCTCCGGGATACGGGCCGCGCAACCGTAAGCGATCCCCCGGCTGTACAGAGTGTCTGGGTCATCCGGGGCGTACCGTTCGACCTCGTCCAACGCCGCCAGCGCTTCGTCGTAGCGTTCCAACGCCAGGTAGCAGGCGCCCAGGTTGTAGTAGGCCGTCTGGCGATCTTCTGGCCTGTCGGCCATTTCCAGGAAGCGCTGGATGGCCGCGATGGCTTCGTCCCATCGTTCGTCGCCCATTGCTGCCAGGCCGTGCAGCCAGGAGACCAGCGGATTCGTGTCCCGGTTGAGTGGCTGGGTGAACGTGGACTTGCGACGGCGTGTCATCCCCCGTCCTTTTGCAGCAGGTCAGCCGCCTGGCTTGCCAGCATACCAGCCACACTCATATCGCCAGGTATGGCATCTCCCTGAGCCAGCAACCAGGTAACGTGATGCGGCCGTATAGCCTCAATCAGCGCTTCCCATTCAGTCCGATTGGCAACCGGTTTACCGTTGAGCACCCACTCGTGGTCACCCCATCGGATTATGGCGCCCCAACCACCGGGTCCGGGGTTGGGGTCACAGCCGCCGTCGGTGTAAACATCCACTTGCGGACCAGCGCCATTGCTCAATGTGTCTGACCCAAACAGAGATTGAGTCATGCTAAACCTCTCCTTGTCTACGTCACACCTCCCCCCGGAACACCCGCGCCAGGATGGATTCTTCCAGCCGGGCCAACTCCTCCTCCGCTGCCGCCGCCTGTGCCTGCACGCCGTCCAGGTAGGCGACGATGCGGCGCTGTTTATCCATACGACATCTGTACCTCCGGGTAACGATCGCCGCTGTGCAACCTCAACTTGTCAGGCTGGCTTTGGGCAACCACCGGCGGATCTGCCTGCGAACGCGCCGGACTACGGCGATCACTTCGTCATCGGTTTCGAACATAGAACACCTTCCCCTCCTGCAGCGCCGGGCGAATGATGGTTCCCACGATGTCCCGTCTCCGGGCCACCTCTTCTGGCGTGACCAGGATGATGTCTTTGGGCACGCGGATGTCGTGCAGCGCCACCCGCATCTCGACCTGCCTGGCGCGCTTGGAGCCTGAGACCGGCATGATCACCAGGAGATCCACGTCGCTACCTGACCCCGCTGTTCCCCGCGCGTGGGAGCCAAACAGGATGATCTGGTCCGGGTCGAAGCGGTCCACGAGGCGTTGTACCATCTTCTCTATGCTTTGTGCGACCGTCTCTTCCACGTTCACCTCTTCCTTCTCGCCAATCCGCTCGCTCATAACTCCCCCCGAAACGCCCTTGCCAGGATAGATTCTTCCAGCCGGGCTAACTCCGCCGCGGCCGCCGCCTGCGCCCGCCGCAGCGCCGCCACCCGTGCCTGCACGCCGTCCAGGTAGGCGACGATGTGGCGCTGCTCGGACAAAGACGGCAATGGCAAACGCAAATTGCTCAAGATGGTGGTATTGACCCCGGCGCGTGTTGCCCCTCGGCTTACTTGCTCAATTTGCCTACCGATCGAACGCGCGCCTCTCAGGCAATAGGACAGATACCTGGGATCGCAAATCTCTTGCTGAACGGCTATACGCAACAGGTGATAGGAAATCAACCATCCTCCGGCCTCTGGTGGAACGACACAGGATCTCCCCACCGTTCCCATCCGGGTAAATAGAATGTCTCCTGGCCGTACCCTATAGCGGGCAAGAGATTCAGCCTTTTGCGGCGTCACGTACTTCAGTTCCGAAGCATCCAGGTACCCCCACTGCACGTTCCCTATGGCGAGGACTGGGACACCGCTTTCAACGAATTCCGACGACTTGAGTTGTGCTCCAAATGGTCCTGTCTGAACCGGCTCGCGTGTTTTGTCGCCGACGTCGGTAAGTGTCTTGCATTCCCATCCAGGTGGCAAATCGTCACCAGATTCAAATGCCTGCGTCAGCGCAGCATCTATCAGTGCATCGGTGTCCTGGCGAACGACTTCGCCCAGCCGCCGGGCCTCGGCCAGGCGGGCGAAGCAGGCCTCCACGCGGGCGACGATGCGGCGCTGTTCGTCCAGTGGCGGGACGGGAATTGTGGCTACCAGGATATCGCCATCCGTTACCGCCGGATAAGTAGCTCCTCGCATCAGTGGCTCTATCTGCGCCAATACTACATCGGAGCGGCACAGGTGGTACAGCCAAACAGGTTCAATTATTCGACGGTTGAGGCGTAGGACACAAAAGCCGGTAGAACAGATTTGGTTGTTGTACTGTTCCGGCACCAGGGCGATGTTTCGCAGGTAGGGTCGTGTGGTGGCAAAGATGACATCATTGGCGCGGATGACTTTGCGTGCCCGGCTAGGAGCTTCTCGCCCCAACAACTCTTTGGGACTGACAATTGTGCCAGTTGTGTTATCCACACTGGCAATGTCAACGTAGGTAAAGGTCTGGTCGGGGAAACGGTCAGGAGACCTTTGCTCGGTCTCGTTTACCATCTCACCCAACCGCCGCCACTCCCATCCTTCCGGCAATGGCCACAAGTCCACGTTATTCTCCCCCATCGCCCACCATCTCGTGCAACTCTTCCACGAGCGCGGTCATCTCCCGCAGCCGTTCCAACAGGCTCGCCGTGATCTCCACCGGGCGGCGGGTGGCCTCTGCCTCCGCCCGGTTGGGGTTGCGCGCGCTCAGGTCGTAGCCCCGCTCGCGCAATTCCGCCGCCGCCACGATCCACGCGTTCGCCGTCGGCTGCGGGCGCACGCCTGCGCCGCGCCGGTAGGCCTCCCACGCCGCCCACAGTGCCTGCGCCTCGGCAAAGTGCTCGTCCTGGAGCGGGCTGCCCTTGCTGAACTTTTTCAGCCCCTCCGGCAGCGCCAACTCATAGTACCAGGTTTCCACGGTCGGGCCGGGCCGCTCGAAAAAGATCAGCGCCGTCTTGACGTCCGAATAGGGCGCAAACGTCCCCGGCGGCAGGCTGACGACCGTGTGCAGCGCGAACTGCTCCAGCAATTGCTTCTTGACCTCGGCAAACGCCCCGCCGCGGAAGAGCGTCCCTTCCGGGACGACCATCCCGCAGCGCGCGCCGTCGCGCGCCTTCAGTTTCTTCATGATGTGCTCGAGAAAGAGCAACTCGGTCGCGTTGGACGGGACGGGAAAGTTGCCCTGGATGTGCCGCCCCTCGGTCCCGCCGAAGGGCGGGTTGGTCACGACCGCGTCGTAGCGCTCCGAGACCGCGCCCAGGATGCTTTCCTCGAGCGTGTTGCGCCGATACACCTGCGGCGCGGTGACGCCGTGCAACACCATGTTGAGCGTCCCCAGGAGCGCAGGCACGGCCTTCTTCTCCTGGCCGTAGAACGTCTCTTCCTGCAGGATGCGCCACTCCTCCACCCGTGCGGCAAGCGCCTTCATCCGCTCGTAGGCCCCGGCCAGGAAGCCGCAGGTGCCCGCGGCGGGGTCGTATACCGTTTCGCCGATGCGCGGGGCGACGAGCGAGACGACGAAGCGCACCACCGGGCGGGGGGTAAAGAACTCACCCGCCAGTTTGTTCTCGTTGCCCAGCCGGCGCAACAGTTCTTCGTACACGTGGGAGACGGTGAAGATGTCGTCCTGGCTGTGAAAGTCAATCCCGTCCACGATCTGCAGCACCGCCTTAAGGTTGTAGCCGGAGGCGGCCACGACGACGTTGCGCTCGGTAAAGACGCCGCGGATCGTCTCACGCAGCGGGTCGCCGCTCAGGCTCTGCAGGTGGGGGATGAGGCGGCCGTGGACGAAGCGCAGCAGTTCCTCGGCATCCCAGTCGCGGTGGCCCCAGTAGGCCCAACGCAGGTCGCCCTCCAGGATGCGCTGGTAGGAGCGCCCGGCCAGCGCGGCCTCTGTCTCCCACACCTCTTCCTGGGCGTCGAGGAAGCGCAGGAACAGCAGCCAGGCCAGGTGTTCGACGTACTCCATCACGCCGCCGCAGTTGTCGTCGCGGCGCAGGATGTCGCAGGCGCGCCAGATGTCGTTGGCGAGGGATGTGCGGGTTTGGGTCGGGTGGAAGAGTGCAAGCTGCTGGGGCATTGCTAGAACTCCAAAGTCGTTGGGTTAGAACCGTCCGCTGAAGAACTTGTCTTGATCGCGCTTGAAGACCGCGGGTGAGGCATCAAAGCCGAATGCAGGCGGCAAAGCGCTTCGCGATGTGTCGGGAAACGGACGCGCACGGTGAAGGCGTCCTGCCCGCCTGGATGGGGCAAACGCAACACCAGGCGCTCCGACTGAACCTGAAACGGCCCGCGCTCCTGCAGCAGCCGCTCCATTTCCTGCACGGCCTGCCCAATCGCTGCATCCATATCGGGAAGTGCCGTCTCAGAGCGAACCGAGAAGTCCAGGTCCTCGGAGAAGCGATAGCCCTGGAAGTAGAACTTGCGCAAAGCCGTGCCACCCTTCAGGATCAACCCTTCCGGCAGCCCTTTTGTGTGCGCAATCCCGGCCAGAAGGTAACTGAGCGCATAGTCCTTCTCCAACACCCAGTAGGGGACTCCGGAGTCCCTGGACAGCGCACGGAGCATCTGGTCAACGGTCGGCATCGTAGGCTTCTCCCTGCAAATTGTTGCGGATTCGCCAACGGGTCACCGGTGTGCCGTTGGCGGGGCCGGCCGGATCCAGCAGATAGTACGTCCGCACAGGGTAGGCCTGCAGCGGCGCGGTCACCGCGTCAGGTACACCGAGCGTCTCTAACACCCATCCCAGGCGCTTGGTCACTGCCCCCACGTCGTAGCGCAGGGCGTACCCCACCAGCTTTTCCAGGTCTAACCGTCCCAGGTGTGCTTCCAACGTTTCGATGCCGGTGCGCAGGCTCCCGAAAATCTGCGGGTGGGCCACCATATCTAGCAGCGTGCGCTCCGGGTCGGTGATCGCCACGCGGTGCCACTGGCTCACCCATTCCTGCTGGAAGCCGAAAAAGTGCACTGGCCGGACCTGGATGAACTCAAACTCCAGCCCCAGCGCCCGCCAGACGGCGCGCCCGCGGGGGCGGTAGGCCGCGCCGGTGCGCATCTCGGGCGTGACGACGGTGCGCGGGGTGGAGGCCTGAACCATCGGGAGAATCTGCGTGGTCAGCCCGTGATGGGCCAGCGCCGACCAGTGGCTGATCGCGACCGGTTCCACCAGCGCGGCAGCGATGGCATAGGGGTGAATCTCAGTGCTCAACAGCGGAGCCTGAACCGCGTAAACGCCCTGCTTGAGGCGCATCACCCAACCTGCTTGCGCCAGTTGGCTCAGCAACCAACGCACCCGCTGCGGCGCAATCCCCATTTCCGCAGCTTGCGCCTGGGCCTGGGCGATGGTGAAGAGCGGCCCCACCGCGGCTATCGTATGGTTGAGGAGCGCTAATCCGTTCGTCCGCGCATACTTGACTTCTGCCACAGCGCCTTCCTGGCCTCGAGATGTGTACATTGTACTACGAAAGTTTGTCCAAAGCAAACTTGCGTAGCACGAAATACACACATCACGCGCTATACAACTGCTGCTGGACCTCCCGCAGCACCTGGCGCAATCCCTGGACGCCGCCAAAGTAGCGCTGGACGCCCACCACCTGCCCCATCCGGTCGAAGGGCGGCAGCCGGAAGACGCGCGGGTCGGCAAGTTCGTCCACGCCCCCGACCTGGTACTTTTCCAGCAGCGCCAGGAGCACCTCCCGCGCCTCGGGGCTGTAGCGCTGCAGGAAGCGCTGGTAGCGGTTGCGGAAGGCCTGGGCGCGCTCGTCCCGCGTGCGCACCGGCGCGTCAAAGGCCAGGTGAGCCAGCAGGTCGAAGGCGTCCGCGTCGCCCTGGCCCAGCACTTCGGCCAGCACGTCGGGGTGGACGCTCGAGCGGTACAGGTCCCCCAGGAAGCGCTGCCGCACGTCGGCGTCGGCCCAGGTTGCCTGCAAGCCCGCCAGGCCCTCCGCCCCCACCAGTTCCGTCACCTTGCGCCGGGTGTAGTCCACGTACTCCTGCAGGGAGAGGCTTTCACCGGTGGCCTCGATCAGGAAGACGGCTTCGTCGGCGATGGTCACCTCCAGCCCCTGCACGCGGATCTTGCCGGCCGGCGCTCCCGCTTCCTTCAGCAAAACCTCTACCGCCGTGACTTCGCCGTCCAACACTTCGACCTTCATCTGCCGCTCGCGCAAGCCCGTTCCGCCGACCATCAGCGTGGCTACGCCGACCGGCAGCCGCTCGAAGCGGAAGGTGCCATCCTCGTCGGTGTAAATGGGGCCGCGCTGGACGTTTGGCCCCAGCAATATAGACACCGTTGCTCCCACGATCAGGTCGCCTGTCTCGGCGTGGACGACTTTTCCGACCAGTGTGCCCCGCTCCGGTCCCAGGGGAGCGCCCTCGGAGGGCAGCGGCGGGCGGTCCCACTCGTCGAACAGGCGGGTCGCCCCGGTATAGTCCACGATGCGGAACCAGTACTTGTCCGTCGCCGGGTCCACCCGGCTCCCGCGGCCCACGATCTGTTTGAACAGCACCGGCGAGGAGACGGTCTTCATAAACACGATGCTGCGACAGGAGGGCACGTCCACTCCTGTGGAGAGCAACTCGGCCGTCGTCGCCACGACTGGCGTCTTCTGGTCGCTGTCCTGGAAGCGGCGTAGCCAGCGCTGGGCCTCTTCTCCTTCTTCGGCTACGATGGGGACGGCATAGTCGTCGTAGCCCAGGTAACCGAAATGATCGTTGAGCAGGCGCGCCACCAGTTGGGCGTGGTCGGTGTCCACGCAAAAGACCATGGCCTTTTCCATTGGCCCGAGGCGGTGCAACAACTCCGCCAGATGCTCGGCTAAGGCCCGTGTCCGATCTGGCAGCGTGATCTCCCGCTCGAACTGCGGCGTGATGTAGAGGTCACGTACTGCCACGTCCTCGGGGACGAATACCTCGGCCCCGGCCTCCTGGACAGTGCGCAGATGCAGCCCTTCCCTGTCCACCGTCGTCTGTACCCGGTGGACTTTGTCCATCTTCGATCTCCTGGCCCAGGCTGTACTCGTAGGCTGGCGCCTGCCGTTTCCCTTTCTCCGGTTCGTCGGGGTCTACCCACACCTCCGGCTCCCCGGCACAGAAGTAGGCGTAGGTGTCCACGTTGTCGGTGCGCTTGGGAGTGGCGGTCATCCCCAGGTGGATTGCGCCGGTGAAGTAGTCGAGCACCTCCCGCCACGTGCCCCATCCTGAACGGTGGCACTCGTCAATGATCACCAGGTCGAAGAAATCGGGCGGAAAGGTCTGGTAAAGGCGATGGCCTTCTTCGTCGTCGTTCCAGAGAGCCTGGTAGATGCCAAAGTAGACGTCGTAGTGGGTGGGAACGGGGCGGCCGACGATGCGGTGACGGGGGTCGTTGCCCTGGGAGGCCAGCGGAGAAAAGGCGTTGTAGGCCTGGTCGCGCAGCACTACCCGATCGGCCAGGAAGAGCACGCGGGCGGGCCGGTCGGGATGGCGGCGGTGGAGCCAGCCGGAACGGAGCAGTTTCCACACCAACTGGAAGGCGACGAAGGTCTTGCCCGTGCCGGTGGCCATCGTCAGCAGGATGCGCGTCTGCCCCCGCATGATGCGCTCCAGGACGCGGGCGATGGCGGTCTCTTGAAAGTAGCGCGACTCTTTGCCGGTGAGGGATGGGGGACAGTACGGGCAGAGGATCGGGTTGCGCCGGCGGGCTTCGGCGGCCTGGGGATCGTAGACTTCCCGGGCCTCCGTCACGCGCCGGGCGTCGGTCACTTCGGCCAGGCCAGTGTTGATCAGCCAGCGCTGCCACAGTTCATCGGGTTGGGGGAACGCGGCCAGTTCACGGCTCTGGCGGACAAAGTAATCGTACTCGACGATCTGGCGGCCGTTGGTGGCGTAGGTGAAGGGCACACCCAGGTTGCGGGCGTATTCCTTGGCTTGCTCCAGCCCACTCTCCGGTGCTTCCCCCTCGGCCTTGGCCTCTACGACGGCGATCGGGAAGCCCGCGTAGCGCAAGAGATAGTCCACCTTGCGCCCGGCCCGCCGCCCGACCTGGTTCCCGCGCAGGACGATGCGCCCCGGCGTGTATTGCACGTCGCGGCGGTAGTAGTGTTCGCGCGCGATCTGCTCGCCGCCCCAGCCGGCCGCTTCCAGGCGGGGGTCAATCAGGCGGGCGCGGGTCTCGGCTTCGTTCATTTGAGTCCTTTGCTTTACATCCCCCACACCGTGATCGGCATTCCACGATAGGTCTCAACCCGGCGGAAGATCCTGGCCTCCCACGGCTTGTCCTTCTCCCGGTCGAAGAGCACCAGGTGGCCTCCGTCCGCACGGCAGCGATCCATGTACTCCCACGTCTGCGCCAGCCCCTTCTCGAGCGTACTCTCCAGCGAGCCATACACGATTTTCAGTTCAAGCACCACCCGCTGTACGCCGCCAGGGTGCGGCCACACGACCAACAGGTCGGTACGCAGCCGTCCCAGGCCATATTCGCGCTCTATGCGCCCGTCGTTGTTGACGATCCGTTGCAAGAAGGCCTGGAGCAGCAGTTGCGGCCCGGCCTCCTTGTAATCGAAGCGTTCTACCCAATGCTCCGCGTGCTGCCGGAAAAAGTCCTGAAAAGCCACCAACAGTTTGTCCACGTTGAGCCGCCCATCCGCCCGGATGTACCAGGCGGGCTGATGGGCAATGGTCAACTGCGTGCTGTACGTCAACTCGCGGGGGATGATCTCCTGATAGATAGGGTTGGCGATGCGCAACTGGCCCTCGGTCTGGATCAGCCCCAGGTCACGCACGTACATAATGTCGTCCGTGGGGATCAGGTCGGGGCTGACGTCGCCCACCAGCAGCGGCGCGATCACCCGTCGCACGCGCTCCTCGCGCAGTTTATCGGCCAACTGGTCCAGGTGCGTCTCACGGCGCAAGATGAGGCGTTCTTTGGCCTCGCTCACCAGCGCCGCCGTGATCGGAACGGTACGATCCCGGCCCTGCTTCATCTCGAAACAGGTCTCGTAGCCCAGCGCGTTGACCAGCCATGGCTGTCCCTGTGTAAGTGCCCATACCAGGTCCAGCGCGCCTGGTTCAAAGGGCTGGCCGGTCTCCGCTGTATGTTGCGCGTAGAGCGTCTGCACGTCGGCGCGGGTAAAGTCGCCCAGGCGCAACGACGCGGCCTTGACGTTGAAGGCGCTGCCGCCGGTAATGATGGCCTTGTCGCGCTCGGAGTAGATGCGGTAGTCGCGCACGTCGCGCACCCCGCACAAGACGATACTTTGCGGAAACAGCGCCGGACGCTGAAAGTAGCCGGTGCGCAACTGCCGCAGGACGGCGATCAGCGTGTCTCCGACCAGCGCGTCAACCTCGTCCATCAGCAGCACGATGGGCCTGGGACTGTGCTCTGCCCACAGCGAGAGCACCTTGTGCAGCGCCGCGTATCCGCCGTTTTTCTCCAGCGTGGCTTCCCAGATCTCTTCCGGGTAGTGGTCATTGACGAGCGTCCGGGCCATGGTCGCCAACTGGCTCAAGATCGCCCGCATCCCCTGGCCGACGTCCTCGCGGGCGGCCTGGGCCAGTTCGACGTTCACGTACACGCAGCGGTAGCGCTCGCCCTGATTGAGGTACTCCATCAGCGCCAGCAGGCTGCTCGTCTTGCCCGTCTGTCGGGGCGCGTGCAGCACAAAGTACTTTTGCTGCTCGATGAGCGCCATAACCTCGTCAAGGTCGAGGCGCATTAAAGGAGGCAGGCAGTAGTGCCTGTCACACTGGACCGGTCCGGCCGTGTTGAAGAAACGCATCATGCCACCTCACTCACCAGCACCAGTAATCACCGTCCCTGCGGCATCCAAGCCGGCCGATAAGCCGGGTTCTGTCGCGGGCGATCATCTATCTGGGACGGCGGTTGCCCGCCGCCTCAAGCAGCCTACCCGGGGCTCAGACGGGACGGGCCGCCCCGTGGCCCGCCAGCGGCGGACCTTGCCCCTGCTTGGCCTTGCTCCCGGTGGGGGTTACCTGGCCGCGCGTGTCGCCACGCGCGCCGGTGGTCTCTTACACCACCTTTTCACCCTTACCGGGTTGGTAGATCGGTTCTACCAACCCGGCGGTCTGCTTTTCTGTGGTCCTTTTCCGTCGGGTCACCCCGCCTGGGCGTTACCCAGCACCGTGCCCTGCGGAGCCCGGACTTTCCTCACCCGCTCCCCCGGTCAAAAGGCCGGGGGGACAGGCGCGATCGCCTGGCCGGCTTGGACGCCAATTTTATGATAGCATACTATGGGTGACTGTCAAGAAGGTTTAGATCAAGGCGGCCTATGAGCCAGGTGCCGGCGTAGGCGATGCTCGTGGCACGTAGTAGAGGATCTGAAAATCAGCCGTACGCTGCGCGACGTCCTCGAGGTAGAGCGTCACGCTGTAGGTTCCACCTGCGAGCACCTGCCCACGTGTGTCGTAGTAGGTCACCCAATGCGTGCCCTCGGTCCCGCCGGTGCCTACGTCCCAGGAGCGCTCTTCCCGCGCCACCTCCGCACCGTTGCGCGTCCACACTGCCATCCATGCCAGCCCATCGCGCATCCCCACGTAGTCGAAGACCGCATAGACGGCCTTGGTATTCCAGTCGAAGCGGTTGTCGGGCGCGGTGAGGAGCGGCGTGCCGTCAGATTGCACGCCCAGCGCGACCGCGACGTCGCCAAAGGCTGGAGCAATCGCCTCCATTTCCGTCGTCACCTCCCCGACTGCGAACCTCACCCGGCCCTGCTCCTGGCCGGCGACCGCTACCGCGGCCTCGTAGACGCCGGAGGGAAACGGCAGATCGCCCGGGGCCTGGAAAGCGGCCTGCGTGTGCCCCTGGGGTGCGCCACTCCACACTTCCGCGCGCTCCTGGAGCGGCTCCCCTTCGTGGTAGAGCGTGTACGAGACGGCCAGCCCCGGGCATAGCCCCTCGAACTCGTAGCTCACGTAGATGGCGCGCACGCCGGAGCCAAACTGGCTCGCGCCCGGCGCTTCTTCTGCCGGTGCGGGCACGTCCGCCACGCGCAGGTCGAAGGCGCGCGGAACAGTGTCCAGCACCCACAGCGAGTGTATCCCCACCACCCGCTCACCGGCGTAGACGAGCAGGTCATATTGGCCCGCCTCCACGCCTGCGGAGCCGCCGGTCAGAATGCGGATGGTGGCGGGCTGCGTCCTCTCTCCCCACGGGACGGCAGGCTGAGTGGCGACGACCGCGCCGTCGCGCTTCACCTCCCAGCGCCACTCCATCTCGGGCTGGACGCCCTCCAGCGCAAGTTCAGCGACGATCTCAGGTGTGCCCAGGCAGAACGTGTCGGCGGCAGCCTGCAACGCACCGCTCGAGTCCAACCCCGCACCCACCGCCACGTGACTGACGAAGGGCAGCAGCGCCGGGGTGGGCGTCTCCTCGGCCCCAGTTCCTACGAGTTTCCCCGAGTTCCCGACGAGCACCAGCCCCACCGCGATGATCACCAGCGCCGCCCCCCCGACGAGCATCCACGTGAGCGGAGGTACGGGGGACGGCTTCTCTCTGCGCTCCGGCTGAGGGCCAACCAGGCGCCCGCGCGCCAACGGCTGCAATGCGACGTCGGGATAGATGCCCGTGGCGTCGTACACGACGGTGGCGAGGAAGCGCATCCACGCCCGCAGTTGGCTGCGCTCGTCCAGGTCGGCGACCGATTTCCCGGCCTGCCGCGCGTCGGCGATAAAGGCCTTCACGTCCTCCTGTAAATCCTGCCCCTCTTCGCCGCCCTCCTGACGGGCGACCAGCGCCTGGTACCGTTTCTGGAGGGTGTCGAAAATTCCGCTCATCCCCCACCTCCTGGCAAATGCGTATCCAATGGTTGCATTTCTTCGACCATCCGGCGCAATTCCCGGCCGGCGAGGGTCAGGTAGCAAGCGCAGGCGTGCTGAAATTCGTCGGCCAGGTCTATCAGCCCGGCAGTGTTCCACGCTTCCTCCCTCAACCTTTCCTCCATCTCGCGCCTGAGCGCGGCGATGCGCGCGCCCCAGTCGGGCCAAGGGGGTATGGTGCCCTCCTGGCGGGGTACGGGCCGGACGTACTCTGCACTGCTTTCGAAATCCGCCAGCCGGTCCACTTTGGCCTGGCAGGGCCGCCACGCCTGCAGGAGCGCCCGCTCGTCCGAGGATGCTGCTTCCGCCTGGCCGAGAGCGCGCAGGCTGGCATAGAAAGGGGCGCAGGCGGTGAGTATCTCGTGCAGGACGTGATGCAGTTCCGTCCATGCCCCCAGTTGAGCCTGGAGCGGGGGGACTGGCTGGGACACTTTTGTAGCGCTCATCTGAGCCCTCCTCGACCCACAGGATGGCAGGCTGGAAAGCCTACCCCACAGGATGGCAGGCTGGAAAGCCTGCCCCACAGGATGGCAGGCTGGAAAGCCTGCCCCACAGGATGGCAGGCTGGAAAGCCTGCCCCACAGGATGGCAGGCTGGAAAGCCTACCCCACAGGATGGCAGGCTGGAAAGCCTGCCCCACAGGATGACAGGCTGGAAAGCCTGCCCCACAGGATGGCAGGCTGGAAAGCCTGCCCCACAGGATGGCGGGCTGGAAAGCCTGCCCCACGGGATGGCGGGCTGGAAAGCCTACCCCACAGGATGGCAGGCTGGAAAGCCTACCCCACGCTTGCACCAGCAATATTATAGCCCTTCACTCAGGCTTTACAAATCGGCCAAGTTGTTGTAGAATGATGCGCTGTAATCTACCAGTTGGAGGGATCAAGTTTGGCCAATACACAATCCGCAATCAAGCGTCTCCGTAGCGTGGAGCGCAGACGTCTGCACAACCGGGTGTATCGCGTGGGAGCCCGGACGGCGGTCAAGAAGGCGCGGCAGTTGATGGACGAGGGCCGGCTGGAAGAAGCCCGTGCGGCCGTACACGCGGCAGTCAGCGCGCTGGACAAGGCCGCTGAGAAGGGCATCATCCACAAGAACAACGCCGCCCGGCGCAAGTCGCACCTGATGCAGCAATTGAACCAGATCGAACGCGCCGCCTGACCCCCAGGGATGTCCAGACTGCAGAAGTCTGCCAGGCTTCCACAGTCTTAAAAGTCTTAACATGATCATACGAGGGAGGTGCAACCATGCAGATCAGCGGCTTTGAGTTCCCCGACGACCTGTACTATGACAAACTGCACAGTTGGGCGCGGGTGGAGGGGGACGTCGTCACACAGGGCATGACACAGTTCGGCCAGGCCATCGCGCACGAGATCGTCTACGTCGAAGTTCCCCGCACCGGGCGAGGGGTCGAGCAGGGGCAGACCTTCATGTCCATGGAGTCGGGCAAGTGGGTCGGCCGCATTGCTGCCGTGGTCAGCGGTGAGATCTCCGAGGTCAACGAGGAACTCGAGTGGGAACCCGCGTTGGTCAACGAGTCCTCCTACGAGAACGGTTGGCTGGTCAAGATCGAGATGTCCAAACCGGCCGAGTTGGACAACCTGATGAAGGCGAGTTCCCCGGAGTTCAAGGCCTTTATCGAGGGAGAGGCGGCAAAGTACAAGGACGTCCTGGGGTAACAGGGCAGTGCGCCTGTATGGGGCGCTCAATCCGTCAACGTGGTGATGGGCAGCACCGTTTGGCCGGGTACGTAATCCGGCCATTGGAGGCTGCCCATTGTATGTTTAGGAGAGCCTACCCTCACCCCGGCCCTCTCCATCCCTCATATACTCGTTTACTCATTTACTCATACACCGGAGGTATACTGATGAAACTCTACCGTCTCGAAACCGTAGCGTGGCCGGATTCGCAACTGCTGTACCACTCGCTGCCCCGCGTGGGCCGCGAGGGGGTAATCCTGTGCTCCCCGGCGACGACCTACGTCTGCATCGGCTATTTCCAGGACGTAGAGCAAGAGGTAGACGTGGAATTCTGCCGCGCGCACGACATCCCCATCTTCCGGCGCGAGGTCGGCGGCGGCGCGACTTACCTGGACGGTGAGCAACTGTTCTTCCAGTTGATCCTCCACCGCGACAACCCGCTCATCCCGGCGGGCAAGATTGCCTTCTACCGCAAGTTCCTGCAGGCCCCCATCGAAGCCTACCGGGCGCTGGGGATCCCCGCCGAGTACCGCGAGGTCAACGACATCGTCGCCAATCAGCGCAAGGTCTCCGGCTGCGGGGCGGGTGAGATCGGCGACTATTACGTCCTGGTCGGCAACCTGATCGTGGACTTTGACTACGAGATGATGGCCCGCGTGCTCAAGGTCCCCGACGAGAAATTCCGCGACAAGGTCTACAAGACGATCTACGAGAACCTCTCGACAGTCAAACGGCAGATCGAGCACGTCCCGCCGCGAGAGGCGCTGTGGTCACTCCTGGCCGACAAGTTCATCGAGATGCTGGGGCCGCTGGAAGTCGAGACGACGGTGGATGCGGAATGGCGGGCCAGGACGGACGAACTGGCGGCCCAGTTCCTCACCGACGAGTGGCTCTATCAGGCCAGGCAACCCCGCGCCGGGCGGGAGGTGAAGATCCGCGCCGGCGTGGAGGTGAAGCAGAAGATGTACAAGGCACGCGGCGGCCTCATTCGCGCCACGAGCGAGGTGCAGGACGGCGTCATCGCGACTGTCTCGCTCTCGGGCGACTTTTTTTTCTTCCCGCCGGAGAAACTGGCTGACCTGGAGACGGCGCTGGTGGGCGTGCCGGTCGGGGAGGTCGAACAGGCGGTGGCCCGCTTCTACGAGGAGCACCACGTCGAAAGCCCCGGTGTGACACCAGCAGATTTTGCGCAAGTTGTAGGTTAGTAGCAATGAGTGAACGGACACCTGAACAGGAATTGGAAGCCTTCTTTGGCCCTCGCCCGGCCGCGCCCCCGCCTCCCCAACGGCTGGGCATCGTCGTCGGCGGAAGCCTGGCCAAAGGACTGGACGTCAAACTCGACCAGGGCACGGTCATCGAGGGGCTGGCCGTGGGCCGCTACGTCGTCGTGCACGGGCAGACCGGGCGGCGCTTCTTCTCCATCGTCACCGACGTGCAGTTGGACGCGCTCAATCCGCTCATCGAGAAGGCCCCGCCCGACACCTCCGACCCCTTCCTGGCGCGCGTCTACCAGGGCACGGCCGTCTTTGGGCGCATCCACGTCGCGCCGATGTTGATGTTAGAGGAAGGAGCCAGCGAACCAAAGCCGGTCAAGACGATCCCGGCCCACTTTACGGCGGTCTACCCGGCCAGCGCGGAGGAGGTCGCGCTCATCTTCGGCCAGGAGGAACAGCCGGGCTACTTTTACATCGGCGAACCGCTGGAGATGGAGGGCGTCCACGTGGCGCTCGACCTGCGCCGCTTCGTCGAGCGCTCGGCGGGCGTTTTTGGCAAGACGGGCACCGGAAAAACCTTTCTCACGCGCACGCTGCTGGCCGGGCTGGTGCGCGAGCGCGTGGCGGTCAACCTGGTGTTCGACATGCACAACGAGTACGGCTGGAAGAGCCAGGACGAGTTCAAACAGGAGGTCAAGGGGCTGCGGCAACTCTTTCCCACCGGGCAGGTCGCCGTCTTCACGCTGGACGAGGCGTCGTCCCGGCGACGGGGGAGCAAGGTGGACGGTGTCGTGCGCATCGGCTACGAGCAGGTCGAGCCGGAGGACGTGGACAGCCTGTCCGGGCTGCTGGCGCTCTCCGACGTGCAGGTGGGCGCGCTCTACTTCTTGCGACGGTGGCTGGGGCAGCGGTGGGTCGCCCGCCTGCTGGACGAGAACGACGCGCTGGAGGAATTGACGGGCGCACTGGAGCGGGGCACGCTCCACGGCGGGACGCTGGGGGCCATCCAGCGCAAACTGGGGATGTTCCGCCGCTTCGACTTTCTACAGGAGCGTGTGCCGGAGGACCCCGTGCAGCAACTCCTGGACTACCTGGACCGGCGGGTGAACGTCGTGATGGAGTTCGGGCGCTACGGCAGCAGCCTGGAGGCGTACCTGCTGGTCGCCAACTACATCACCCGCCGTATCCACGCGCACTACGTCAGGCGCAAGGAGGCGGCGCTGGGTGGACAGGAGGAGGAGCCGTGCCCGCTCGTCATCACGATCGAGGAGGCGCACAAGTTCCTCGACCCGCTCGTCGCCCGGCACACCATCTTCGGCACGATCGCGCGCGAACTGCGCAAGTACAACGTCACGCTGCTGATCGTAGACCAGCGGCCCAGCGGGATTGACCCGGAGGTGATGAGCCAGATCGGCACGCGCGTGACGTGCCTGCTGGACGACGAGGCGGACATCCGGGCGGTCTTTTCGGGCATCAGCGGGGGGGCGGCGCTGCGGGAGGTGCTGGCGCGGCTGGACACCCGCCAACAGGCGCTCATCCTGGGGCACGCCGTGCCGATGCCGGTGGTCGTGCGCACGCGCACCTACGGCACGCCCGAGTTCTACGCCGAGATGGGGGGGGGAGAAACGGAGGAGCCGGAGGCAGTGCTGCGCCGGGGGCGGGCGGTGCTGAGGGGAGAAGTAGACCAGGAGCTATAAACGCGCATCCCCTCTAGGGAGTGGTCTGGGCGGAGACGTGTTCGGGGATCAGAGGAACGCCATCCGCCGCAATCGCGCGGTACAGAGGAAGGCGAATGCGCCGGGCCTGGGCCCAGCGTGCCTGGCCAAACACCCGTGGTGAGATCACCACGTTATACTCCAACGACACATCGGATGCGATGCGCCACAGTGCGGAGCGGAGTTCACTGTTCTCGATATCTACCAGCACCAGCAGGTCAATGTCTGATTCAGCCTCGGCGTCTCCGCGGGCTTTGGAGCCAAAAAGGGTCACGGCGAGGACGTGGTCAGGGAAACGACTGCGTATGCGAGCGATGTATTCTGTAACCGCCATCAGGTCGTTGGCTGGCAGTTGAGACAAGGAAGGCATTCTCATAAGTATAATACATCTAAGGCATAAACGCAACGACAGGAGGGAATCCGTGCTGTTCGAAAGGATCGAATCGAAGGGCCTGGCCCACTATTCATATCTCGTCGGCGATGGGCTGGACGCGCTCGTGATTGACCCGCGGCGCGACTGCGAGGTGTACGTCGAGAGGGCGGCGCAGGAGGGGCTGCGCATCGCCCACGTCCTGGAGACCCACCGCCACGAGGACTATGTGGTCGGCTCGGTCGAACTGGCCGCGCGCACCGGCGCGCAAATCTGGCGCGCCGACGCACAGATGGAGTACCGCTACGGGCAACCGGTGGAAGACGGCCAGGTGTGGCAGGTGGGGCGGCTCAAGGTGCAGGCCATCGGCTCGCCCGGCCACCCCCCCGGCAGCATGAGTTACCTGCTCCACGACCCCAACGGCGCGCCGTGGATCGTCTTCACCGGCGACGCGCTGTTCGCGGGCAGTGTAGGGCGCGTGGACTTCTTCGGGATGGAGCGTGCCCAAGAACTGGCCAGCCTCCTGTACGACACGCTGTTCCACAAATTGCTGCCGCTGGGCGACGGGATCATCGTCTGCCCGGCGCACGGCTCCGGCTCCCTCTGTGGGAGCAGCATCGCCGAGCGGACCTGGACGACGGTCGGCTTGGAGCGCCGCCTCAACCCCAAACTGCAGTTTGCCGACCGGGAAGCATTCGTCGCCCACGCCGTCGAGGAACTGGAACAGCCGCCCTACTTCCGGCGCATGGAACGGCGGAACCTGGAGGGCACACCGCGCCTGGGAGCGCTGCCCGTCCCGCGTCCGCTGGCGCCGGGGGAGTTCGCAGCCAGGATGCAGGACGCGGTCGTGCTCGATACGCGGGCCGTACTTGGCGTTGCGCACGTGCCGGGTGCATACTCGATCTGGCTGGACGGACTGGCAGGCTTTGCCGGCTGGTTCCTTCCCGACGAGCGGCCCATCCTCCTGGTCAGCGAACCCGCCGACCTGGCCCAGGCTGTGCGCTGCCTGGTGCGCATGGGCTACGACGACCTGGCCGGCTACCTGGCGGGCGGGATGCAGGCCTGGCACACGGCGGGCCGGGAAAGCGCCGCGATCCGCACGCTCACCGTGCACGAACTGCGCCGCCGCCTCGACGCGCACGAGAGTCTATGGCTCCTCGACGTGCGCAGCAAGGGCGAGGTGGAGGCCGATCCGACCGCCGGTGCGGTGAACATCCCGCTCACGCAACTGCCCCAGCGCCTGGACGAGGTCCCGCAGGATCGCCCCATCACGGTCTTCTGTGGCAGCGGCATGCGTGCGACCGTCGCGGCGAGCCTGTTGCAGCGCGCGGGCCGGCAGGACGTGACCGTCGTGCTGGGCGGGCGGGCCGCCTGGCACGCGACCGCCCAGCACGCTGCATCATAGGGACAGCGTACTGGAGCATAGCGGAGTCCCGAACTTGTTCGGGCATTCGCCATTCGCCATTCGTTCACCTTGCCTCCACACCACACCTGTACTAAAATAAGGCACGCGCCCATTATACTAATCTGCGTGTGCCTTATGTTGCTGAAGGAGGCAGCCGGTGTTTGTAGATCGCCAGTGGCTCCCACGTCCACGCGATGGCCGCCTGGTGCAGCCGTGACCCCACCCCCCACTGCGTGGGGGGCTTCGTGTAGGTGTAGGGCTATAACAGGTAATGCGCCAGCGCATGCATGAGGACGGCCACGCCGATCGTCAGCACGTCCTCGTCAATGTCGAAGCGCGGGTTGTGGTGCGGTACGCTCAGCCCGCGCTCCGCGTTCGCCGACCCCAGGAAGAAATAAC
>Ga0315285_10002452_pt1 | contig 19366 bp, 14 predicted proteins | sample YL17G09_36_MG_FD_203698 | JGI IMG/M metagenome (GOLD analysis project Ga0315285, IMG submission 203698) | Sediment microbial communities from Yellowstone Lake, YNP, Wyoming, USA - YL17G09_36 | ecosystem: Environmental > Aquatic > Freshwater > Lake > Sediment | place: USA: Wyoming | collected...
GACCTGTCGCCGACTCGATACGGCTCCTCCGTGATCTCAAACTCTTGGGGGGGGTGGCGCTTCCCTCGCATGGGCCTACTTGTCGAATACGACGGGAATCGGTGCCGCCTCCTCGTCGTAGCGGCTAGTGTGAGTCAGCTTCATGTTGCGGAACTTCAGCGGGCTGAAATCCCGGCGGTAGCGACCTTCGGCTAGACTTGTGAATTCCGCCCCGATTTCCAAAGGAGGCAACACCGGGTCCCAGGGGAACTCCTCACGAGAATCGGCGCTGAGGTGCTCGACTCGTTCCTCCTCCTGGACCTCGTAGTACCAGAAATCCTCCTCCAGCCGAGTCTCCAGCCGACGCAGCCTTTGCCAGGCGTTCGTCAACCCTTGCCGCCGCGAAATGTTCTTGGGGTCCGCCGCCAGCCGCGCGTACGCCTTGTTAATCTCGCCTGGCGTCGCATCACGGTTGACGCCCAGCACCTCGTAGGCTCGTTCCTTGCTATCGAGGGGATCCTTCATGACGCACCCCCTTTCCTCACTTGCTCCGTCTCAGTCTTGCCTACCGATTCTTCTTCCTGATCATTCGCAGGATGCTATCGATGTCACTGGCGCCCGGCCCGCCACCACCTGGCAAGTTCTTGCGCGCGTGCTCGTTGGATGGATCGACTTCCAGCGCCTCTCGGATGAGGTTATCCCCCTCCGTATGATTGCCTTGATTCCATCGATGCACCCCGTAGGAGGACAGAGCGCGGGAAAAGTTCTGGCGGATGTGGCTATTGCCAGGAGCCAATTGATGTGCTCTCCGTAGCAGGGCGATGGCGTCGGTGTACCGATCACGATTGAACAAGTCTATCGCTTCGCCCGCCAAGACGATGGCCAGGTTCTCCTTGGCCCGCCCGTTGTTCGGGTTCAGTTGCAGCGCCCTTTCGAGATTCTTCTTGGCCTTGGCTATCCTGCGGCTCTCGGACTGCGACTGGTCATTGCCCTCCTTGACGCCGAGGGAGGTGTAGAGTTCCGACAGGTTCTCCTTGACTCGGCGCGTATCGGCAACATTCATGGCCTTTTCGAGCAGTTGAATGGCTTTCTCCAGGCCGTCCTGGCCCTCCTCCCTTTGCAGGCGCGTGGCCTCTTTGATGGCAGCCTTCTCGGCTTGCTGTATGATCTGGTCGCCTGTCTTCTTCCTAGCGCGCACGTGAGCAAGGCCGTCTTTCCAGACCTCCAGGGCTCGGCCGACCTCGCCTGCCTTGGCCAGAAGATTGCCTCGCTCCAGGGAGGCGATGGCCAGCAGGTCATGCCCATCCTGCGAGGGGGAGTCCCGCAGGCACTTCTCGAGGTGGTCAATGGCCTCCTCGTATCGGTGTTCCTGTACCATTATCCAGGGGAACACCCAGGGAGACAGGCACCAGTGCAGTTGCTCCGTGCTGGCTTCGTTGGTCTGCGTGACTTCAACAAGAGCTAACAGTCTTTGTGCCACCTCTAGTTGCCCCAGGTGCTTCAGCATGAGTACGCCGCACAGTGGAGGCAAGTCCGCCTCCTTCCCCTGCCGGCGCAGGGACTCGCCCACCCGCTTCAGGGCCTCGGCGGTTCTCACTTCCGCCGCCAGTTCCAGAGAGAGCATGCTCAAGCGGCGCGCATCGGCGGCGTGCTTCTGCGTCAGATAGTCATTCTGGTAGTCAGCGATCTTGCGGTCCAACTGTTCCGTCAGTTTGCGACGCAGGCCCTCGACGGCGGAATCCGGGATAGGGCCGCAGGCCCGCTCGCGCTCCTCCTTCCAATGGGTCCAATAGCTATTGCCGTAAGACAAGACGACCCAGTTGCGGATTGCTCCTTCCCATGCAGCCACAGCCTCCCGGCCTTTGCGCTGCGCCTCCAATTCCTGCGCCCACCAGAAGTAGAGCAATCCCAACGAGTGCGCTATCCCGAAGTTGCCCGGGTCCCCCTTCTGGGCCTTCTCCCAGGCTGCTGCCGCCTCGTCGCGCCTACATGCCTTCAGGTAGATCACTGGCAGGTGGTTGCCCAACACGGATAGCATCTGCCGCAGTTCGGGGTTGGCCGGGTCAACGTCCAGTGCCTGACTCAGGGCTACGGCGGCCCCATCCCAGTCGCGTCGGGCTATCCTCTGCTGGGCCTGCCTCTTCAGCAGAGCCAGAAGAGCGTGCTGCGCTGCCTTGCCGTTTGTCGGCTGTCTAGAGGCCTCCTGCAAACAGCGGAGGGCTTCGTCGGTCTTGCCCTGATGAGCCAGAGCCACGCCCAGATAATAGTCCCAGCCGCCGCCGCGATCTCCCTCCTTCCTCAGCAACACTTCCGCCTCGGCTGCCCTGTTCAGCTTCAGCAGGCAACAAGCCGCCAGTTCCGCCGGTAGATCTGCGGGGTGTGGGGCTGGCGCGGAGCCAGTAGGAGAGGACAATGGGCGCTGTTCAGACTGCATCGGCTATGCTCCAATCCTCGGGTCGATGAATACCTTCTTTCGCCGCCCTGAGCCATCCTGAATCAGGGCTTCGATATCTAGACATCCATCAGGGTCGATGCCAATCGCCTTGGGCATGTGCTCTTTACTCCGCTCCCACAGACCGAAGACCCGCCAACGCATCCCATCCGGCTTCTCTCCTATTCACGAAAGGGTCAACGCAGGCGCTCAAGCGCCTCCAGTGCGTCTTCCCACTGTTCGGTGCGACAGCACGCCACCGCCAGAGCCACGTAGATAGGCAGCTCCAGCTTGGCACAGAGCGGATGGTCGGCCACGGCGCACAAAATATCTCTCGCCCGCCCATTCTGGCCACTCCTAAGCAAGGCAATCCCCCAATGGTACATTACCCGGAGTTGGGAGTCCGACGGCTCCCCAGCGCATAGGCCCTCCAGCGCCTGCGCCGCTCGCGCCGGTGGTCCATCCAAGAGATCACAAAGGGCCAGGTAGAACGGCGCGAACGGGTGGGTGCCGTTCAACTGCACGGCGGAATTCAGGTCTGCACGTACCCGCTCGAAGTCGCTTTCTGTGGACATGGAGAGACTCGCCACCCCCGTGAGCGCCATACGGAAGTAAAGTTCGGCAATGTCCTTCCGCAGGTCTTCGTCATCTGGACTCGAACTGAGGAACTCTTCCCACGCTAGGATGGCTTCCTCGTACTTCTCAGCCTCGGCCTGCTGCCGGCCCAGCAAGTAGTCCAGCCGAAGGATGTTCAGTGTCAGATGCCGGTCCTCGGGACAGCGTTGTTGGAGTTGGCGCCATACTTCCAGGGCGCCACCGTAGTCAGCGCACATCGCCCGGGCGTAGCCCCAATGAAACAGCACAGCCGGCGTACTCTTTGGGTTCGCGCCGACGTCTTGAATCATCCCTTGAAAATGCTCACAGGCCTCCTGATACCGACTCTGGTGACAACATAGCAACCCCAAGCGAGCATAGGGCTCGGCGCGGTTGGTTTCCGCTTGCAGCGCGGCCAGGTAGGCTCGTTCCGCGCCCGGAACATCATTGGCCCTTTCCGCCAGCACGCCGAGCATCATGTTTGCGCCCCAGTGGACGGGTTGGGCCTGGATCACCTGCTCTAGGTAGGGACGCGCGGTTTCCTCCTCTCCCCGCATCAAATGGTAGTGGGCAAAGGCAAGCGCCACGTCATGGTTGTCAGGCTGCAAGGCCCTGGCCTGCTCATAATCTGTCCGGCCCTTCTCCCATTCCTGAGTGGCCAGGTAGCAATGCCCTCGTTGCAGGTGCGCCTGCCAGTGCGTTGGTTCCAACCGTAGGCAAGCGCTCAGGGACTCGATGGCGGAGGAGAACTGTTGCAGGTTCGCGTGTGCGCAGCCCAGGTAGTAGAAGGCGTCGCCGCTGGCGTCAGGCCTCGCAGTAAGGGCGCTCAACAACGGCACGGCGCTGGCGAATTCCTCCGTGAGTGAGTAGCATCGTGCCAACAAGTAGGCCGCCTCTCGAGACCGCATCCGGACGGCGTCCAATACCGGTATCGAATTCCCCAACTGCCCCAGGTGGTAGAAGGCCCGTCCCAGACCCAGGCGAGCACGCCAGTGCTGAGGGTCCAGGGCCAAAGCGTGGAAGTATTGCTCTACCGCCTGGTCGTACCGTCCTTCCGCCGCTAGGAGGTCGCCCCACACTTGGTAGCCGTCCGCGTAGGACTGGTCTGCGGCCAGGGCGCGCTCGGTGGCTTGCAGGGCTGCTTCGTAGTCGCACAACCTACCCAATTCTATCGCCAGATGCAGGTGGTATTCCTTGGCTTCCGGGCATGAGTCTAACGCCCTACGGTACGCGTCGACGGCGGTGGGGCTATCGTGGGCAAGAGAAGAGGCGCGCCCATGGTAGAAATGATACTCGGCAGCGTCCGGCCGAAGAGATGTAGCACGGGCGATGCTGAACACCGCTGCCGCCGCCAGGCGGGCGATCTCGGCGGGAGCATCTGGCTCATCCCGTTCTTCGATGGCCTCGCACTCGGCCACAAGAGCCTTGGCCAGGAGGAAATGAGCCTCAGGCCTTTCGTCGATCAAGGCGGAAGCCTCTCGGAACAGCTCCACGGCCTCAGCGCGCTCTCCCTTTTGCTCGCTTAGGATGCCCCGGTAGACATGGGCAAAGTAGGCAGCTTCTTTGCGGTCCGGGTTGATGCCTTCGGCCGTTTCCAGGTGGGAGATTGCCTGGGCATAGTCCTCCCGCTTGGCTAGGGCCAGCCCCAGGTAGTAGTGCGCCCACTCGAGACTTGTGTCCGCCTCCAGCACCCTCTCGTTCAGCGCCAGCGGCTTGGCGCACTGCTCGGGTGTCGCCTCCTCATCCACCCGGCACAAGTCATGGAGGAAGACGTACACAGGATCCGTGGCGACGCTCTCCGACTCCTCTTGGCGCAGCCGCAGGTAGTCCAAACACACATCGACAACGTGCTCTGCCGAATTCCCACTCTCGATCAGCCAGTGCGCCAGGAAGGACACGGCCGCGGCGGGCAAGGGCACGAAGGGCCGAGCCTGCTCGTAGCTCACAGCCGCTGCCCACGGCTGTCCCTGGTCCTCCAGCAGTTGACCCTCTGCCAGGTAGGCGAGACCCAGGCATCGACGATACTCCGGTGGCAACTCGTCGGCTGCCCTGAGATCGCGGATGACCTTCAGGCACAGCGCCAGAGCCTTCTTGATTTCTTGCCGGCCTGCCAGCCTCTCGATCTTGGCTAGAAGGTCCTGATACTCCTGGACTGACGCCATTCTTCGGCTAGGCAACACGACCGTGCCTGCTGCTTTGTCGTGCCAGGTTTGCCTCTTGCCATCCCACAGCATCCACAGATAGCCCAGGCAGTAGGCCATGCCGCTGCCCACTGACACCAGATAGCGGACCAGGGCAGACCCGAATCCGGGCGGACCGTTGGTCGATGTGCTGACGAGGGAGAGCCCGGCGGCGCGCATGCCCCACGTGCCGCCTCGAGACCAGCCCACAACCCAATACACCAGGCCGACAAGCATGTACACCCCCCAACCCGCCCAGAAGCCATTCCCACTGGCGGCCTCTGCCTGCGCCTGCGTCACGAGGACTTGATTGTGTGGGTAGGTTGCCTGGTAGACGAAGTAGCCCACCGGGATCGCCGGTATGAGGGCTATAGCGGCTATGATAATACTGTCCAAGAGGTGCGCTCCCAACCGCCGCCAGAATCCCGCGTATCGCCCCTCGGCGCCTGCTGATACCCGGGTGCTGGCGCCGGAGGTACCCACGACTGTCCGGCCGCAGCTAGGACAGAGCTGGGCGGCTCGTGGAATTGAAGCGCCGCAGGACCTGCAGAAGAGAGAGCTCTTGCTCGTGTCGGCGACCGGCCTGCCACACCCGTCGCAGACTTGGGCCCCCGCTATGAGGGGCTGGCCGCATCTCTCACAGTGCGTCGGCATCCCTGCACACTCTTCCCACAGATATCTGCGCTACTCCTACCGCCCTCACGTCGTGACGCCGCACCGCCACAGTCTAGGTAGATGCTCGTACTCTGCCCGCAGTGACGGCCAGCGATTGGGGGTCTGCTCCAAGTAGTCCGCCGCTTCCCCCGACCTTCCGACCTCCCGAGAGAGACGCATCGCTTCTCTTACTATAGGCTCAACTGGTCCCATCTTCGGGCCTCCCGGGGGCCGCCGTGCTCATGTGGCTCTTTCGGCACCCGTACGCGGAAGCGTGGAGCGCGGCCAGCACCACGGTCACATTGTCCGCGCCGCCTCGCTCGTTAGCCAGGGCCAGAAGTCGCGCGCACCGAGCCGCGAGCGAAAGCTTGAGCTGCCCGAGGGCGGCCAACTCTTCTTCTGTTACTCCGCCAGTCAAGCCGTCGGTACAAAGTAGGAGGAGATCGCCCGCCCGTAGCTTCTGAGCGAACAAGTCCACGCCCACCCAGGGGAGCACACCTAGCGCTGACAACAACCTGTTGCCTTTTGCAGGGTCTATTATCTCAACGTGATTGCGCCCCCCGAGGCGGCGCAAAGTCGCCACTGTGTGGTCTTCGGTCAACCGTGCTATGTGTCCGTGTCGCAACAGGTAGGCCCGGCTATCGCCAATATGGGCGAAGTAGGCCATACCATCGGCGACCAAACAGGCTGTAAGCGTTGTGGCCATACCCTGGCACTGGGGCTCCTTAGCGCCGACCTCCTGGATCGCTGCGTTACTCGCTTGCACGGCTTTTGCTAGCAAATCCAGAAAGGATCCCTGGGCAGCGGGTTCCAGATGGCTTCGGAGGTAATTCGTCAGAGTGAAAATCGCCAACTTGCTGGCAGTCTCCCCGGCGGCCCGTCCCCCAAGCCCATCCGCGACGGCCAGCAATCCAAGGGAAGGCTCCACACAAAACGCATCCTCGTTAGAGGATCGCTGCCGACCAGCATCCGTCATGCCGAAGGCGGCCATGTGCATCGTCTCTACACCATCCTGCGCCAAGTATCCAGCAACAGCGTGACGCGCTTCAGCATGTCCTCGGGCAGGCCTTGCCGCCTTGCTTCTTCCAGGGTGTCGACAGCTCGCTGAATCTGGCCCACCCAGCGATACGCCTGCGCTAGGTCCACCAATAGCTCGCCGCACCCGGGGCAATTGGTCCTTCCTTTTTCCAGAGTCCGCACTGTCTCAGCGAAACGCCGCTGCCTGTTGTAGAACCAGCCCAAGTTGCGATAGCCCTTGGGATTGCGAGGGAAACGCTTGACGATATCTTTCAGGGCTCGCTCGCACGCGGCCGGCTCCTCCTTCTCCCAGGCAGCAGCGACAGCATTGTCCACTGACAGGCGCGAGTGGAAATCCTCCAGGGCGTCGCGCAGCTCTTCCGCCGATTGGTGACGCTTGCTCGCGTCGCAGTCCACGGCTTTGAGCACGATTTCACTCAGTTCCTTGTCCACATCCGTGATGTCCGCCGGCGTGGGCGGATGACCCCGGCAGATCTCCCGCGCATACGTCATGTGAGCCTTGGCCTTCCCTGCGCTGTCCCAGGGATTGAAAGGCAAGCGGGCGGTGAGCATTTCGTAGAGCGTGACACCCAAGCTGTAGATGTCTGCACGAAAATCCGCCCCCTCGCCTTCCAGAAGTTCGCGCGACATGTAGGGCAACGTACCGATGGTTGTGGATGCCAGCCCCGAGCTCTCTAGGATAGTCGCGATGCCAAAGTCGGCGATCTTAACCAGGCTGTCGGAACTACGGATAAGGATATTCTCCGGCTTCACATCGCGATGAAAGACGCCACTATGCCGAAAAGCGTTGTGCAGGGCGTACAAACCCAAGCAGGCCTGCATTGCAATGTCCAGCGCCTCCTCTGTATCCAGGGGGTGCTGCTCACCTATCTTGCCGAGTTTTGCACGCAGGCTCGGGCCCACATATTCCATGACGATGACTTGCCGGCCGTCGATCTCGTGAAGGTCGTGGAGCGAGACCACATGTGGCTCGTGCAGCTCCCGAATCTGCGACATCAACTTTGCCTCGCTTATTAGAGCGCGCTCCTTCTCCTCATCGTGGGGAACCTTGACTGCTACCTGCTCCTCCAGTGCCGTGTCGTAGGCCAGGTAGACTAGGCCGAATGCCCCTCCTCCCAAAGGCGGAAGTTTCAGCTGGAAGCGTGCTTGAGCCTGTGACATTCTTTCACCTGCCTTCCCTCTTAGGAAGGTCCATAATGTATTAGCATCTCCTGGATAGATGGGAGTGAGGATCTCTCATGGCATTCTAACGCTCAGTTGGGTCAACCGGTCCCTCTTGCGCAATCCTAGCCCCCTTGACCACCCGATACCATGACTATCTGCTTACAAAAAGCCAACAGCATTAAGGGCTTCACTCTAACAGGTAGCCGTAGCCGCGGATAGTGCGAATCAGTCCGCCGTGCTCGCCCAGGTGAGCGCGCAGCCGGTGGACCAGCGCGCTGATCTCCTCGTCGTCCACCAGGGGGATGCTCTTCTCGTCTCGAGGGTCTGGAGCGCGTTCGGGCCACACCTCGTTCCTTATCATGTCGTCACTCACCGCCCGGCCCCTATTCAGCCAGAGGACACGGAATAGCTGGTACGGTTTGCCGCTGAGGGGAAGCAGGCGGCCGTCGACGACGGCCCCCCTCTTTGCTTCATCCAGCGCCAGCCCTACCTTGGGGCCCTTGGAAGGAAAGTCTAGGGTTTCCCCCGGAGCAAGGCTCGAGCAAAACACGAGCACCACTTCCCCCGCCGCCAACTGGATCTCGTCGCCGTGTTGGAGTGTGTGGGGGACGTCCTTCTCAATCTGGCGGCCATTGACTCTGGTTCCATGCTTGCTGCTCGGCAGGTCGGCTATGGTGAAAAGCCCCTCGGTGCAGTCGATCCGAGCGTGAAACCGGGAAACGTACAGGTTGTCGAAAGAGATGTCCGGCTGCTGACCCTTCCACGTGCGGCCAAGCAGCACCTTCCCTTCTCGCAGCGGCAGGATTTCGCCCCAACGGTATGGGTTGCCCTTCTCCACGATCAAGAAAGCGCCAATCTGCTCCTTCATGCGGCCCCCTCCTGTCAAGAAGAAGCTTGCCCCGGCAGCATTCTCCGTCCTTGGTGTCGCCAGTATGCATGAGAAACTGTAAACCTTCAACCTTTCAGGGTTCTGTCACCTGCGCGTCATGGTAGTTCTGTCACACGGGGCCTAGGATTCGTGTACGGGGGCCGGAAGACGACTCCCAAGAAGGCAGGTTCGCGAAGCTCAGAAGGAGGCAATCAAATGTTGCTGGTACTCAAGATCATCCTGACCGTGGCAGCATGGTGCCGCGGCTGGAAGGGCTGGGCCCTTGTGCCCATAGCCGTCGGCCTGTTCCTTGGCTTCCTGTTTGGGGGCGTCATAGGGGCGTCCAGTGGATCGATGGAGGCCGCGGTGGTGGTGGGATTGCTGCTCGATGTCGCAGTCACCGGCACCCTGATCGTGATGGTGGCCCGTCCTCGTACGGCCGAACAGCGTGCGAAGGCGACCGGAGCCGCCAACGAACTCGAGATCGTCCGGTAGAGGGAGTGTCAGTGAGCCTCGCTTGAAGCATCCCATACCTAATGGCCATTGACTAAATAGTGCGACGGTGCTGATTGCCCTCTGCAGGCAGACCTAAAGCCCTGCAGCTACGAAACGGGGAGCATCCAGGGGCGTAGCTGCAGGGCTTCTGCGCCATGCGGAGTCCGCAAGGCGGACAGCCCTGCCTTGTGTCGAACTATTCTGTTCATGGCCATTAGGTATGTACTATCACCGGGTTGTAGCGGCACTTGGGTATTTCCGCATGAACCAGGGGCAGCGCATCCTTCTGAACGCCCTCCCGCTTCTGGCGATTGGATCGTCCCGCAGCAGGTCGGTATGCTGATGAGCAATGCAGCGAGCCGTAGGAGGTGATGACCATGCTCTTGAGGACAGAGACCATCTCGTTCAGGACGGAAGGCTTTGGTCATCTGGTCGACATCACGGCAATGACCGAGGAAAGGGTGCGGCAGTCCGGCATGACACAAGGAATAGCCGTCGTCTTTGTCCCGGGGTCGACCGGCGCCGTGCTCACGATGGAGTTCGAGGATGGGTTGGTGCACGACTTTGGGCGATTGATGGAGCGGCTGGCGCCCCAGAATGCCCCCTACGAGCATGACCGGCGATGGGGTGATGGCAACGGGTTCTCTCACATTCGCGCCGCGTTGATGGGCGCGTCGGCGGTGGTGCCGGTGGTAGGGGGAAGGCTAGCTTTGGGAACATGGCAGCAGTTGTTGTTTGTCGATTTCGATAACCGGAAGCGCCAGCGGACGGTCCTCGTACAGCTCCTGGGCGAATGCGCCTAGCCAGATTCGGAAAAGGGAACGCCGCGGATGACGCAAGGTGGGGTGTAGTCGTCGGCACCGGCTGCGCCGATTTGTCGTCCGGCCAGTTCGCGGCGCCATCACATGGTCATCCGGCTATCGCCGCTTCAATCCGGGGCAACACGTCTCTGTCGACATCGGTGTCGTTCCTTGGCGCTGGCACGTCGCGGAAAAGGTGCCAGTGTTCGACATGCTCCACGGTGGTGCCTGGCCGCAGGTGCTCGAGCGGGGCCAGCGTTTCGAGCTCGAGCATATCGGCGTTGGTGAACGCCTCGACGGAACAACCAAGATCTGGGTAGGGTGCGCCGTCGACGTAGTTGAACTTCTTGACGAAGAGGTGACCACCCCGGACGTAGGCTGCCCAGCCGTCTTTGGCCATGACGCCTACCTTCTGCGGGTTCTCCAGTTTCGGGTCTTGAGTCAACATGACGTATTTCCTGCCCCAATACCACCGTGGGTCCGCCATGTCGGTGTATGCCCAGAGGGTGATGGCGTTTGTTGGCAGAAGGCTCTCCTCGTGAGATTTGCGCGGCGGCAGTGGGATGATCGCCGTGCCCCCCTCCGCCATTACTGACAGCGCCCAAGGAGCGAGTTCCACCGCCCGCAGATTCGTGTTGCGTAACCGATGAGTCACCTGCACGTGCGCTTCGGTGGAGGACAAGCGGATGTCGATCTCTTTTTGAATCCCGGTGATCGCCTCTGTGGGCTGAATCAGGCGCACGAAGTCGGCGTACCGTTCCAACGTGACCGGCGAGTTGTCGGGACAGTAGGTACGTGGCTTCGCTTCGGGGGCGTGCCAGAGGCGATGCCCGCCGTAGATGCGCCACTCATCACCGCCCACTTGGCCCACCATGTCGTCATACTCTTTGAACTCGTTCTCCTCGCCCACGAATCCAAAGCGGATTACTCGCGGGCCAACGTCTGTCGTAACGATGAGGTCGATGAGACGGTTGGACAGGCGGTAGCAGTTCTGCCAGCCTTTGTAGTCCGTTTTCTCTGGATCAACCTTCCACCGCACCGGACGCATGTTGCCTCCTAGGCTGCTGTGTGCTCGGGCTACGATGGTTCAGTGAAACGTCCTCATGCGCTTTCGAGCAGCGTCCGCGGCCACTGACTGGTTGAAGTAGTGAGCTTCTTCGATCAAGCCCTCCACCGTAGGCAATTCAGCGCTGCTGCTCCCCGGCGTCCAGAAGGCGATGCTCAGCCCGTCGGAGGGTCTGCGCGTGCTGGATGCGCGGGTCCTGGGTGACATTATCTTACGACATCTCGGAAGGCAGCGAGAAACGCCAGGGGAGGGAAGGGGAACGGCCCACCCTGCCGAGCCTTGTGGAAGGCCTTCAGCCCAGCGCAGCCGAACAAGATCAGGCGGCCAATCGACGATGTGGGAGTGGGGCCAGTCAGGGTGGAAGCCTTCCTCCCCCTTAGCTCCTCGCCTTGACTTGACACAGACTGCTGGCCGTCTAGAATCCGATTGGGGGAAAAGGAGGTTGGCATGAAGGTTGAACGTCTCGCCCGCTGGTCACACCAGGCCTGGGGCCTGGGCATTCTATCCTTGGCGTTTGTCCTGCTGGTCGCCATGACCGCGGCCTGTGGAGGAGGAGAGGAGGAGAAGCCGACCGGCACCGCCACGCCGGCCGCCACCACCTCCCCAGGAACGACGACAGTGGGGACGGCCACGCCGGCCGCTACCGCCTCCCCCGGGGCGACCGCGGTGGGGACGGCGACGCCTCGGGGGACAACGGCTCCATCGGGGGCAGCACCAGGGATCAGCGATACGGAGATCCTGCTGGGAGCGGAGAATATCCTGAGCGGCACCTTCGGAGCGGTATACGCCACGGTCCCCAAGGCTACCGCCGCCTACTTCAACTACATCAACGACACCCAAGGGGGCGTCTGCGGCCGCAAGATCGTCTACCAGTACGTGGACAACTACGACGACCCGGCTAGGGCCGTGGAGGCGGCGCGCAAGCTGGTGGAGCAGGACAAGGTCTTCGCCATGGTCGGCTCCCTGGGCGACGGGCCCCATCCCGGCTCCTGGGAGTATCTGAACGAGAAGGGAATACCCGACATCCTGGTGTCCGCCGGCGGCCATCGCTTCGGGGCCGACCCCCAGGGACACCCCTGGACCGTCCAGATGATCCCTAGCTACACCGTGGAAGGGGCATTGTTCGGCCAGTACATCTCGGAGAACCTGCCCGGCAAGACGATAGCCGTCCTCTGGGAGAACGACACCGTGGGTATCGACGGGTTCGCCGGCCTGAAGAAGGGGCTGGACCCCAGCAAGAATGAGATCGTGGCCGACGAGTCCTACGAATTCACGGCCATTTCCGTCGCCTCCCAGATCGCCAACCTGAAGGAGTCCAACGCCGACATCCTTGTCCTCCACGCCGCCCTTGGCTTCACCTCGCAGGCCATCAAGAACGCGGACCGGCTGGGCTGGCACCCCCAGGTGTTCATGAGCTACATCAACTCGGATGACATGATATTCCAGTTCGTACCTCCCGAGCTTCTGGAGGATGCCATCAGCTTCCAGGCCCTCAAGCTGGCAGCCTGGCGCGACGACCCGGCCGTCGCCAAGCACTTCGAGCTCATGCAGAACTACGGCGGGCCCACCCCCAGCAACTTCACTATCTACGCTCAGGTGCTGGGAGAGACGGCGGTGGAGACGCTCAAGAGGAGCTGCGATAACCTGACCCGCGAGGGCCTGATGGACGCGGTGGAGTCCATCCAGGGCTTCCACACCGACTTGATGCTGGACGGCGTCAACGTCTCCTTCTCCGACACCGACCACTCCGCGTTCGAGAGCGGCAGGATGCTGAGGGCCGGCGTCGACGAGAACGGGAAGGGCAAGTTCGAGTTCTTCGGGCCGCTGTACGAGTTCAAGGAATAGAGCACGCCTGCGGAACGACAGAGGCCGGCCCTTCCGGGCCGGCCTCTGTCTGGCAGCCGCTCTTCAGAACACGGTCACCCCTCGGTTCTTTGGTCGGCCCTCTGATTGAAGCGCCGACCAAGGAGGATGCTGGCCATAGTGATCCTCAGCATTTGAACCGTGCCGCCGGCAACCCTCCAAGCGAGTGCGTCCCGGTGCATTCTTTCCACCGGGAACTCTTTGCTGTACCCATAGCCACCGAAAACCTGCATGGCTGCGTTGGTGACTTCGACGGCCATTTCATTGGCAAAACACTTTGCCATAGCAGACTCATACATCGAGGGGAAGCCCCTGCCGGCGCCAGTGGCCGCTCGATGGACGAGCAGGCGCGCGGCGTCGAGTTTCATGGCCATGTTGACGAGCATGAACTGTATGTCTTGGAACTCGCATATCGGCCTGCCGAAGGCTTTGCGTTCAGTCGCGTAGGCCTTTGCCTCCTCGAGCGCTCCACCGGCGACGCCAAGACACATCGCGGCATTGCCACACCGCTCGAGGTCGAATGTCGCCATCAGATCCCTGAATTGGCCCACCCCAAGTACCACATTCTCCTTCGGAACTCTTACGTTCTCGAAAATGAGGTCGCATGACGGCATGCCTCGGACCCCCATGAATTGCTCCTGCTTCCCGAATGTAAAGCCCGGAGCTCCCTTCTCGACTATGACCCCTCCAATTCCCTTGTAGCCGGGGACGTCACCGAAACGACAGTAGACGAGGTAGTGGCTTGCCTCTCCTCCCCCAGAGATGAACGTCTTCCGCCCGTTGAGGGAATAGCCATCCCCATCTTCCACCAACTTTGTGGCGAGGGAAGTGAGATCCGACCCCGCCTCCGGCTCGGTCATGCAGACCGAGACGCTCAGCTCACCCTTGCATACGCCGGGTATGATGGCGCTCTTCTGCTCTTGGGTTCCGAAAGTGTCGATGACCCTTACCGGACCGATATTCGACTCGAATACCGGCATGGCTATCACTGGGCTGAACTTCGCCAGTTCCTCGATGGCCAGTACGGCATTGATGCCGGGCTGACCGCCGCCGCCGTACTCGGGCGATAGGGTCATTCCCAGCAGCCCCAACTGGGCATACTTTGGCATCAAGTGCGTAGGAAACTCGCCGGTCCTGTCAATCTCCACCGCGAGTTTCTTGAAGTTCTCCCGCTTTCCCATGGTGCTCAGCATGTCAACCAGCATCCGTTGTTCTTCGTTTAAGTCAAAGTCCATGTCTTTCTCCTTTGTGCCGTTGGTAGGTACGATTCTGGCCCTTCTGCCTGCGAAACTCGACTCTTCTAGATGATTGATGTCAGTTCCTTGATGTCTCCCACATTCTCGAGTTCAAGCGACAAGCCGATTATCTTGTCCAGGGCCGTCTCATCTCTTCGTGAACCGAAACGCCTCACCTTGCCGGCTAGATCCTCGGCGGTCATCGGGTCCCGCGGGTCTCCCTTTGGAATGTCGACCTGTTTCACTAGCGTCTGTCCCCTCTTGAGCCTGATCTCCACCCGGCTCGGGGTCATGCCGGGATAGGCCTTGGTCAGTTCCGGGTCTACATTGACTTTGACCTTCTTGGACAGCTCGAGGATGGCGGAATCGGAGATTCGCTCCTCTTTCAACTGCGCCGGCCCCATTTCCCCGTCGGTCAAACAGGCGGCAACGACATATGGCAACGAAAACTGTGCCGAGACGAAGGTATCTTTCCCGGTGACACCCTTGCCGACGGCCATAAAGGCAATAGCGTATGTGTAGACATCCACGGCTTCAATATCTTGCGGCCCAAAGTCCTCTTTACCCGCCAGTTCCAGCGCGGCCTGTGCCGCGCCGTGGGTATGCCTACACGCGGTGTAGGGCTTGAAGTAGACGTCCATGATGGAGAAATGCTCGCCGAGTTGTTCAACGAGTCTCGTTAACGCAGGCTCGCTGCGGGTGGTGATCTGAGTGAAGCCGCCCTTTAGCTGCGAGCCTTCGAGAACATAAGGGGCGCCGGTAATACCGGCGCCGGCCAGTCCCGCAGCCGTTAGACCCGCGCTTGCGGCCTGGCCCCCCTGTACTATTTTTGAGGTGTACCCGCCCATCAGATGTTCAGCCATCGAGAGGGGTAGGAGGTATCCGGCGTTGCCCAGCGAGTTGAGCATGCCTTCGGCGTCATAGCCCATAAGTCTAGAGGCTGCGGCCGCGGCTCCGAAGGCGCCGCAAGTGCCCGTGGGCAGGAATCCTGCGAGGGTATGGTGGGGATGCATCGCCGCGGCGATCCGGCCGGCAACGTCGTAGCCCGCCACCACTGCTTCGATAACCTGTCTGCCGCCGAGGCCCAAATCCTCTGCCACTGCCAGAGCAGCAGGGATAACGGCGGTGCCGGGATGGTTGCCTCCGAAGCGGAGTCCGTCTTGAGCTTCTATTGCCTCGGCAGTGGTGCCGTTGAGGAATGCCGCGTTGTGGATTCCGGTCTTGAATCCGCAACCCAGAGCCGTAGCGGTCTCGGGTCCGCCCAATGAACGTATGTAGGACACTACCCTTGAGACTGCTTCCAGCTCCAGCGAGCCGTAAACGTTGGCGAAGAAGTCCAGGACGCAAAGCTTCGCCTTGTCAATCACCTCGGCGGGGAGGCGTTCCAGAGAAACGCCGACGCCGAACTCCGCCAGCTTTCGGGTGTATTCCATGTCCTGTGCCATCACACGTAGCCGCGCCTCTCATAAGCTGAGATCATCCGCTTGGGGTCGAGGATCTCCCTCAGAACCCGGATCTCCTCTGCGGTGGGCGGTTCCGTCTCGTGCACGTCGTCGGCCACTTTGAGCTCCCACGGGGTGTTTTTGACGACCTCGTCGATCGAGGTGTCCGGATGGTAGGTTGCCAGATAGGCTTCTCCCGTGGCTTTGTCGAAGCGCATCACGGCCTTGTTGGTGATGATAACTTCCGGGCCGGTGCCCGGCGGAAGTCCCCACTTCTCCCTGGTCCCCGGACCGTCGATGTACCCCGGGGTGGTAATGAAGTCCACCCTTTCGGCCAAGCGGCGGGTGTCATGCAAGGCGATGATGATCACCCTTTTCGCCAGCGAGCCAATGGGATTTGCCCCGCCACTGCCGGGAAGACGGCTTGTCGGATTGTTGTAGTCTCCGATAGCGGTGGTGTTGATGTTCCCGTATTTGTCAACCTGGCTGCCCGACAGGAAGCCGACATCGACCCAGCCCCCCTGCAGGAACATGCCCATTACATCCAACAAGGTGCCTGTCATAGCCGCTCCCGGATTCAGGCACGGGTCGCCTACGGACAATGCCGGTCTCTTCGGCTGCGCATCGAACACGCCCGATTCCTGCATCAACCTAGCGTTCGGCGCGTGGGTATACCTGGCTATGTTGGCAGACATGGTCGGAAAACCGGTCCCGACCAGAACCACATCACCGTCCCTGATCTCCCTGGCGCCGCAACAGGCTATGAGTTCCGGCTTCGTGTAGTCGTCTGGATGTTTCGCCATCTCCGGTCCTCCAGTAACCTCAATACGTGTAGCTGACGGGGTAGCTGTAGTCGAATTCTGCCTGGAGGTCCCTGAAAGCCGAGTATCCTAATCTTTGGATATAGTGCTGAATGTACTCGGTCCGGTCTTTGACACCGAATACCCATTCGTCGAGGAACTTTTGAAAGCCCTCGACTGTATCGGATGCCTGCTGGTACTGGTAGCCGAAGGAGAAGTCCACGTCATAGAAACCCGGCGTGTAGCCGGGGTGGGCACCGAAGGGCTCCTCCACGACCGCGACGACCTTGAAGTCCGGAACAATGGTACGGGAGGGATCCTTTCCGATAACGTCCCTGCTGACGATCCTTTCACAGCTCACGATGACCTTCTTCGCGGCGTTGGCCCCTGCCTGGCAGTCACCGCCGATGCCCCAGATCTGGGCGTTTCCGAACGCGTCCGCCTGCTGGACGTGGATTATCGCCACGTCGGGGTGAAGCGCCGGCACCAGTACGGTGGGACTCCCGTCAAAAGGAGAGTTGATCACCTTGTACTTGCTGTCTCCCATGAATGACTTCACGTTCATCAGGTCCGAACCTGCCATGTCTTTTACGGGCACAAAGGGCATCCCCATGGCGCCGGCCATAAGCATCATGGGCAACGATAGATTCGTGTACTCTTCGACTTCTATCTTGTGCGGAATGCCTTGCTCCATAGACCGCCGGTAGCAGCGCCCGAGGCCGAAGTAGCCAAGTGAAAGGAAGGTGGCAATGAACCGCTTCACCACGCCCGCGCCGATCATCATATCGAAGTCATCGGCTGCGTTGCTCCTGGTGATCGTCAAATCCTTCTTCCCCTGCCGAATGATCTCGTGTATGGCGGCAAACGGAGTGCGGCAGATGTAGCCGCCGATGAAGAGGAAGTCGCCGTCGTTGACATGTTTGGCCACGGCTTCTTTCATCGTCACGACTTTTGTCATTTCATATCTCCGGTCTTACCGTTCGACATCTTCAGCCTACAATTCATATTCCATGCGGCTTATGATCTCGTTTTGGGCCGTTTCGCTCAGCCCGGTAAACAGGGCTGAATATCCGCTCACTCTCACCACCAGGTCGCGATACTTTTCCGGGTACGCCTGCGCGGCTCGCAAGGTGGCGGAGTCGAGCATGTTGAACTGAACCTGGACTCCCCCTTGCCGGAAGTACGTTTGGACGAGTGGCATGAGAATCTCGGATTTGAGGCTGCTCGGGTTGAACCTCATGTTGAGGTTGACGCCGTTGTGGACGTGTGTGAGAGGCAGCTTAGTGACCGAGTTGAGCACCGCCGTGGGGCCGCTGAGGGCAACCCCGTTTGTGGGGGTAATTCCGTTGCCGAGAACATCACCGGCATGGCGCCCGTCCGCACTCGCGGCGGCAAATGCCCCCATGGTGATATGAAATCCAACGGCGAAGACCCCTGGCCAAAATGCACCGCCTCGATAGTTCTTGTGCTTTAGCACCTCGTCACAGAAATGCCCCAGCACTGTTGCGGCCATGGCATCCACTTCATCGTTGTCGTTTCCATATTTGGGGATCTTGTGCAAGAAGTACGCTCTCTTGTCCTCGGCATCATCCCAGTCATCCTCCAGGCAGTCGGCCAGTTCTTGCAGCGAGATCGCCCGATCCTCGAAAACCGCCATCTTTATCGCATACAAACTGTCCACCACGTTAGAGAAACCAATGAACTGAACTCCGGTGGAGTTGTATATCGCCCCTCCGCGCGTGAGGTCCAGGCCCTTCTCCATCGGCCCATCGATCATGGCCGATGCGAACGGAGACGGCACGAGCTCCGCGACAGCCTGGTCAAGTACCGCCATACCTTTGGCCATCTGCCCCAGGAAATGGGACACCTGAGCGTCATAGGCATTCCATACATCATCGAAGGAAGTGAAGGTGGCGGGGTCTCCACTCTCTATGCCGGACTGATAGCCGAAGATGTTGTCCACGCCGTTGCTTGAAGCAAACTCGAGGCATTTGATTCCGCTGAACTGCACGGCGAAGGTCGAGCCGAAGCTTCTGCCCTGCGCGTTCGGCTCAAGGCATCCCACAACACCATAGTTGCGCGCATCCTCGAGGGTATGTCCCGCTCGCTGGAGGGACGTGGTAATCGCTTCGTCATTGAACAGGTGCAGTGGAACGCCATGTATTGCGTATTCGATGGCCTTTAGGAAGAAATCTTTGGGTGCCTTGGCGCTCAATCGGACCCCGAAGTTGGGCTGAACCGTCTGCACGTCAGCAAAGGCGTCCAAACCGATGTAGCTCAGTTCGTTGGTGGCGTCTTCACCATCGGCCCCAACACCGCCGACGGTCACGTTCTGGGTCGTCTTCCCTTCCACGCCTTCGCCGGCAGGAATGTACGCTTCCTCGAGGATGTTCCAGATTTCGTTGGTCTTGATGAAGAGCAGCGAGAGGAGTTCCCTGGCTTGCTCTGGGGTGATCCTGCCGGCCTGCCTGTCGGCCAGGTAGTAGGGATAGAGGATCTGGTCTATCCGACCCAGAGAAATCGAATTTCCGCCGGACTCTATCTGGGCGACGAGATGAATGAAGTAGACAGCTTGGACCGCCTCGTGGAAAGTCTGGGCTGGGTGCTCCGGAACCCGGCGGCAGACCCGAGCTATGGTCCTTAGCTCCTCGGCCCGCTGCGGATCGGTTTCTCTCTCTGCCAGCGACGCCGCCAAGTCGGCGTATCGATTGGCAAATAGTATGGTGGCTCTTAGCGACCGGATCAGCGCGTCGTAGA
>Ga0315285_10002453_pt1 | contig 19366 bp, 15 predicted proteins | sample YL17G09_36_MG_FD_203698 | JGI IMG/M metagenome (GOLD analysis project Ga0315285, IMG submission 203698) | Sediment microbial communities from Yellowstone Lake, YNP, Wyoming, USA - YL17G09_36 | ecosystem: Environmental > Aquatic > Freshwater > Lake > Sediment | place: USA: Wyoming | collected...
TTAATTATTCTGTTGATAGCGGTAACAGGTTTTTCACAAAAGGTTGTTGATACTCCTGAACAATCAAAATTAATGGCGAAAAGAGCGGCTCAAACTGATGCCTATAGGAATCTCGCTGAGACTATTTATGGCATTAAACTTGAATCCGCAACCACTGTAAGAGATTTTATTACGGAGAATGATATTATCAGGACGAGATTAAATGTAATTTTGAGAGGTGCTAAGGTTACAGATGTTCGATATAAACCTGATGGAACCTGTGAGGTTGATGTGGAAATTAGTGTAAAGTCATTGCACAGGGCTTTAAGACGAGCGTTTGCGTATGAAGGAGAATTCATAAGAGCGACAGGTTATGGTGCACCTAATCCTGTTGCAGAACCGACACCCAAAGAAGAGCCTTTCAGACCCGAACCGGAATGGACAAAACAGACAATTAAAGCAACTGGTAGTGGAGTTCCACCAGCAGATAAGGCGAACACGGCTCAAGGAAAGCTTTTAGCGGCACGAGCTGCTAAGGCAGATGCGTTGAGAAATCTTGCGGAAACTATCAAAGGTGTCGGAATTACTTCTGAAACTTATGTGAGGGATTTTGTTACGCAGAGTGACCGCATAAAGACACGATTTGAGGCATTTGTGCAGGGCGCTATAGAAACGGATAGAAGATTCCTTGATGATGGAACTTGTGAAGTGGATGTGGAAATTGACCTCTTAGGACTCGATGAAATTCTTGAAGTACAATGAGTTAACATTTCCAAATCTCTGAAAAACTAACAGGCTATGCAACGTCATTCCTGCGAAAGCAGGAATCCAGGATTAATTTAAACATATTTGATATGATTCTGGATTCCCATTTACACGGGAATGACACATTAGCCACTATTTCAGAGGTTTCAAGAAGGGATTGTAGTCTGTGCAATCGAAAATCTGTGTTGGGTTGATGTCAGGAACATCTGTTGATGGAATAGACGTTGTTGTAGCGGAATTTAAACTTGTAAAAGGATTTATTAGACATAAACTTTTGTTTTTTAAAAAATATAGTTTCCCCTCCTCCATTCGCAAAAGAATTTTCAATATTATGAGCGATTCTTTCCCTTCCACAAAAGATATCTGCCAATTAAACTTTGAACTCGCCTACTTATATGCTAATGCAGTGAATAAAATTTTAAAAGTATCAGGGCTTGATAAAGATAAAATTTTTGTGATTGGTTCTCATGGACAAACAATTTACCATATTCCTCAAGGAACTAAAGTGGATGACAAAAAGCTTACGCCTTCGACACTTCAGATTGGCGATGGTTCTGTGATCGCGGAATTGACTAGGATTCCGACCATTTCTGATTTTCGAACACGAGACATTGCAGTTGGAGGACATGGTGCGCCCTTAGTTCCTTTTGCTGATTTTCATCTTCTCACTCATCCTTCAAAGAATCGTGTATTACAGAATATTGGTGGTGTAGCCAATTCTACATTTCTCAAAGCCAATGGCAAAATCGAAGACATTATTGCATTCGATAATGGTCCCGGGAATATGATAATTGATTATGCTGTTTCTTATTTCACGAATGGGAAACAAGCTTTTGATAAAGATGGGCGATTAGCGCGTAAGGGAAAAGTTAATAAAATAATTTTATCAGAACTGCTTAAACATCCCTATTATAAAAATAATCCACCCAAAACTACAGGAAGAGAAATGTTTGGTAAGGACTATTGTGAAAAAATTATCAGGCAGTTTAAAATATCGAAGAAAGATATGTATGATTTTATCGCAACAGTAACTGCATTGACTGCTATTACTATTACTGATTCATACAAAAAATTTATTATGAATAGAGAGCGGATTGATGAAGTTTTATTAGCTGGTGGAGGTGCTTATAATCAAGCTTTGGTCGAAATGATTAAAAACGAATTACCAGATGTGGAAGTTAAAACGATTGAAGATATAGGATTCAACAGTGATGCGAAAGAAGCTTTATCCTTTGCTCTTTTAGCTTATGCGACAATGCTCAATATACCTAACAATGTCCCATCCGCTACAGGAGCCAAAAAAACCGTGGTTTTAGGAAAAATAAGTTATTGACCCAATTAAAAAACATCTATGTAAATCCCCTAAAAGATAGTTTCCAATTTTATCAATTCTTTTGCTTAAACTTATTTCTTTATAACATTTTTATTGCAATTAGTGTTTCATAATTTCATAAATAGCATTATAGGATTAGCAATTAAGAAAGAAATTAATTTACAAATAAATAGAGTTGTTTAAAAGCGACTGCTATAGTGAGCGTGGTGATTCTAATGATTAAAAGGGGTTCATTTATTAGTATGTCCCTTCTAACAATCCTAATCGGAATTGTATTAATTATTATTCTTGGAGTAATTATTATGGCGTGTAATCAACCGAGTGGAGGGAATGTTATGTCAAGTGATGTAAAAGAGGAGGATTATACAAAAGCGCGTGAGGAAATGGTTACTTATCAAATTGAACAACGGGGAATAAAAGATAAAGCTGTTTTGAATGCAATGAGAAAGGTTAAGAGGCATCTCTTTGTCCCGGATGAGATGAAACCTTATTCCTATACGGATGGACCGCTTCCTATTGGTGAAGGTCAAACTATCTCTCAACCTTATATTGTAGCAATAATGACTGAATTGCTTGAACCTAAAACAGAGGATAAGGTTCTGGAAATTGGCACAGGGTCAGGTTATCAAGCGGCTATTCTTGCTGAGATTTTTAAAGAGGTTTACACAATAGAAATTGTTCCAAAGCTTGCTAAAACGGCTGAAGAACGTTTGAAAGAATTGGATTACAAAAATATTGTTGTAAAATGTGGCGATGGTTATCAAGGATGGATTGAATATGCACCATTTGATGGAGTTATTGTAACAGCCGCTCCTGATCATATTCCCCAGCCTTTAGTCGACCAATTAAAGATTGGGGGAAAGTTGGTTATTCCTGTTGGAGATTTATATCAAGAGCTTATTGTGCTTACAAAAACCAAAGATGGTGTGAAAAAGAAGTCGGTAATTCCTGTTAGATTTGTCCCGATGACAGGTGAAGCGGAAAAAAAGCGATGATGAGAGATACGAATTAATTTGAAAAATGGAAAAGCTGAAAATAAAATTGTTTTTTTATACAATTCAACTCAATCTGTCTATGATGATTTTTAACTAAAAAAAATTTTTTAACTTTAAACTTGATATTTGGGAAATTATTTGTTTAAAAGTTAACCCATAAAAATTCTTTTATTGTCATTTATCCATTATGAAGATTCACGAATACCAAGCCAAGGAAATCCTCCGCCAATACAATGTCCCTATGCCTCCTAATAAATTTGTTACTGATGTTGAATCAGCAAAATCTGCTGGGAATGAAGTTGGCTTTCCTTGTGTAGTCAAGGCTCAAGTTCACGTTGGTGGTAGAGGCAAAGCTGGAGGCATTAAACTTGCACAAAATCTTGATGAACTGGTTGAACACACAAACAAAATTTTTGGGATGAATATAAAAGGAATAACAGTTAAAAAAGTCCTCATAGAAAAAGCAGCGGATATTGATAAAGAATTGTATCTGGGGATTGTTATCGATAGGGCAAGAAATTTACCTGTGATTATGGCAAGTCCTGCTGGGGGAATTGACATTGAAGAAGTTGCTGCAAAAACTCCAGAGAAAATTCTGATTATTCCCCTAAAAGCTTCAATAGGATTAGCTCCTTTCATCATCAAGAAAATTGCCTATTCCCTGAACATTCCCAAAGAAGGAATGAAGGATTTTTCGCTTGTTGCTAAAGGATTGTATAATGCATTCATAGACAAAGATTGTTCCTTAGCCGAAATCAATCCTCTTGTTATTACGAAGCAAAATCAAATCCTCGCTTGCGATGCCAAAATGAACTTTGACGATAATGCTCTTTCTCGGCATCCAGAAATTGAGGAACTTCGCGATGAATCTGAAGAAGAGCCACTCGAAACTATTGCAAGAAAAAAGCACGTGAATTACGTTAAATTAGATGGGGAAATTGGCTGCATTGTCAATGGTGCAGGTTTAGCTATGGCGACGATGGACCTTATCAAACATTTTGGCGGTGAACCTGCGAATTTCCTCGATATTGGTGGTGGCGCTAAAGCGGAACAAGTAACTGAAGCCCTGAAAATTGTTACATCTGATAAAAATGTAAATACAATCCTTTTTAATATTTTTGGCGGGATTGTTCGGTGTGACCTTGTTGCTGAAGGTATTCTGAAAGCACTTGAGATTTTAAAATTAACAATACCTATCGTTATTCGACTCTCAGGAACAAATGAAGATAAAGCCAGAGAAATGCTTAAAGGAACAAAACTCATCCCGATGCTGACTATGTCTGATGCGGCAAAGAAGGCTGTTGAAATAAGCAAAAGTATAACTCAATAGGTCAACTTATGAGTATAATTGTAGACAAAAATACGCGTTTGATTATTCAGGGAATAACAGGTAATGAAGGACAATTCCACGGTGAACAAATGATTAAATATGGCACAAAAGTTGTCGCAGGAGTGGTCCCGGGTAAAGGCGGTGAAACCTGTTTAGGCGTCCCTGTTTTTAATACCGTCTCGGAAGCAAAAGAAAAAACGAATGCTAATGCCTCTATCATTTATGTCCCCGCCGCCTTTGCAACTGATGCGGTTCTCGAAGCCATTGATGCGGGAATTAAAGTCGTAGTCTGCATTACAGAAGGCATACCCACTCTTGATATGATAAAGGTGTATTGGGAAACAAAGGCAAATGATGTTATACTCATTGGACCTAATTGCCCTGGAGTTATTTCCCCGGGAAAATGCAAAGTTGGAATTATGCCCGGACATATCCACCTCGAAGGCAGAATTGGAGTGGTTTCTCGGAGTGGAACATTGACTTATGAGATTGTTTACGAATTGACAAAAAGTAAATTAGGTCAATCCACCTGCATTGGAATTGGTGGAGACCCCATCATCGGAACAAAATTTATTGATGCTCTGAAGATGTTCAAGAATGATCCAGAAACTGATGCTGTCGTGATGATTGGTGAAATTGGTGGAACGGATGAAGAAATGGCAGCAGAATATATAAGAACGGAATTTAATAAACCTGTTATAGGATTCGTAGCGGGACTGACAGCACCACCAGGAAAACGTATGGGTCACGCTGGGGCAATTATTTCAGGTGGAACAGGAACGGCAAAAGAGAAAATCAAGGCACTGAATTCTGCCAATATCCCTGTTGCTGAAAGACCTGACCAGATTGCAAGATTGGTAAAAGAAATGCTGGCAAATTGAGATCTTTGAAAAACTAACTAATCTGTCATTCCCGCGTAAGCGGGAATCCAGAATCATATCAAATTTATTTAAATTACTCCTGGATTCCTGCGTTCGCAGGAATGACACGGCGTCTGGTGTTAGTTTTTCGGAGATTTCGAATTGGGAGTGATTAAGACAAATGCCTGTTAAAGATAAGAAGATATTTCTGAGAGTGATAAAAACCTGGTGCAAAAAGTGTGGAATATGCGCTTCTATTTGTCCCAAACAAGTTATTGTATATGACGAGGAAGGTTATCCGATATTTGCTCATATAGACAAATGCACTTTTTGTGGGATGTGCTGGACACACTGCCCTGATTATGCCATCGTTGAAGATGAGGAATTATATAATCAATTACTCAATGAGTTTAATATTAAAGAATAAAAAATTTTAACCACAAAGGGCATGAAGAAAATTAACAATTAAAAACTGACAACCGACAACTGACAATACAAAAAACAAATTCTTCGCCACTCTCAGAATGATAATTTTAAATTTATCTTCCTGTGTTCTCTGTGGTTCAATTATATAATTATGAGAAATTAACAATGACAAAACGTGCAATAAGACTTCTTCAGGGAAATGAGGCATTTTGCGAAGGGGCTATTTTAGCAGGTATAAGATTCTTCGCAGGTTATCCTATTACTCCTTCATCAGAAATTGCTGAAGAGATGTCAAGGCGATTACCTCTAATTAGTGGGAAATTTATCCAGATGGAAGACGAAATTGCGAGTATGGGAGCAATAATCGGCGCCTCGCTTACAGGTCTTAAATCGATGACTGCAACCTCTGGTCCCGGATTCTCTCTCAAACAGGAAAATATTGGATATGCAAGCTTCATCGAAGTCCCCTGTATTATCATTAATATTCAAAGAGGTGGTCCAAGCACAGGACTTCCTACTTATGTTTCACAAGCGGATATGATGCAGGCGAAATGGGGCTCACACGGTGATTATCCTATTATTGCTGTTTGTCCTGCCTCTGTTCAGGAATGTATTACAGTTACTATTCTTGCAGTAAACCTTTCGGAAAAATATCGCGTTCCAGTTATAATTCTTTCTGATGAAGTTATGGGGCATATGAGAGAAAAGGTTGAAATTCCTTTGCCAGAAGAAATTGAGTTAATCGAGAGAAAAAGACCGACCTGTCCTCCGGAAGAATATAAGCCTTTTGATGATGTTCCTGACTATATTCCACCACTTGCAAATTTTGGTGAAGGGTATCGGTTTCACGTTACGGGATTAACGCATAATGAGTGGGGCAAACCAGCTATGGACCCTGTTTCAACTCATAAACTACTGACTCGACTCAAGAATAAAATTGATAGGAATATCGAAAATATTTGTAAATATGAAACATTATATTGTGATGATGCGGAAAAGATTATTGTTGCTTATGGGATTTCTTATAGAGTCGCTAAAACCGCAGTATTAAAAGCAAGGGAAAATGGTATAAAGGTTGGATTATTTAAATTGATTACTATTTGGCCCTTTCCCAGCATTCAATTCAAAAAGATTTGCTCGAAGGCAAAACATTTTATTGTTCCCGAATTGAATCAAGGGCAGATAATCGGAGAAGTGATGAAATATGCTCCGAAAGATGCGGAGATAGTTGGAGTCAATAAATATGATGGAACAATCCTTGAACCTGACGAGATTTACAAGGCAATAGTTTAGGATAGATTTTAAATTAGGAATGCATATATGCGTTCCCTACCAAAGGATTATAACTATGGCAGTGATTCATAAATATTTGCGTCGGATGGTGGAGTTTCCGAATGTTTGGTGTGCTGGTTGTGGGAATGGAATTATCCTTTCAGCAACTGTGAATGCTATTGATAGTTTGGGCTTATCAAGGGATGAAGTGGTTCTTGTCTCAGGCATTGGATGTAGTTCCAGAGCACCTCTCTACGTCGATTTTAATACACTCCATACGACACACGGACGTGCCATTGCATTTGCCACTGGTGTTAAACTTGCTAATCCAAAGCTCACTGTTATCGTCATAACAGGTGATGGTGATGCGGCAGCAATTGGTGGGAATCATCTCATCCATGCCTGTAGAAGAAATATTGATATTACAACTATAATTTTTAATAATTACATTTATGGTATGACAGGGGGACAGTATTCTCCGACCACTCCTTTTGGCGATAGGGCATCTACTATGCCTTATGGAAATACCGACCAACCTTTTGATTTGTGTAAATTAACAATAGGAGCAGGAGCAACATTCGTCGCACGAAGCACTGTCTATCACGCAAAAATTTTGGAATCATATATTAAGAAGGGACTTGAGAATAATGGATTTTCCGTGATTGATGTTCTGACTAATTGCCACGTGATTTATGGAAGGTATAATAAAAAAGGAACTGCGGCTCAGATGATTAATTGGTTTAAGGAGAACACGGTTAATGTGAATACCGCTATTAAAGAATGGGGGAATCTCGAAACTGCTGAAGAAAATCTCAAAGGCAAAATTCTAACTGGTATCTTTAAAGATAAATCTCAACCTGAATATACAGCCGAATACGATAAACTTATAGAGAGACTCAAAGAAAAAGCTGTAAAATAAAGAATATTTAACAGGGATATACAGGATTAACAGGATATTTTTAAATAAGAAATACTGCACTTCTTTTTTTAAGAAACGCAGTATTTATCCTATATATCCTGTCCCTCCCTGTTAATTAATTTCTTTTGATTTTAGCTGTTAATATTTGTAGGGGTAACCAATATGAAAGAGCGTTATGAGATAAGATTCAGTGGCTATGGTGGACAGGGGATAATCACCGCCGCTATCATTATAGCTGAAGCCTGCATCCTTGAAGGGAAAAACGCTGTTCAAACGCAAAGCTATGGACCCGAATCCAGAGGCGGTGTCAGCAAATCCGATGTGGTGATCTCCAATGAAGAAATTGATTATCCCAAAGCCATTACACTTGATGTATTAGTTGCCTTCAATCAAGAATCCTATAAAGCTTATAAAGATACCGTGAAAGAAAATGGAGTTATCATTGTTGATTCGCATTATGTGAAATTCGATGAGAAAGAAAAAAATGTAATTGGAATACCTTTTTCAACAATTGCAAGAGACAAGGTAGGCAAAGAAATCACAACAAACATTGTTGCCCTTGGTGCCTTAGTGGAGAAGACGAAGATTGTCTCAAAGGAATCAATAGAAAAAGCAGTCTTAGACCGTGTTCCCAAAGGCACCGAAGACCTCAACAAAAAAGCCCTCCAACTCGGCTTCCAAGCTATGAAAGAAGCCTTGTCATAAAAAAAATAATAATCATTATTAACTATCCCTTCCAAAGAAGTCGGCTTATGTCCAATACTTATTAATTTGCTCAAAGTGACAGAAATGTACCTAATTCTAATTGTTCCAGCATATCATATTGATCATTAAATATTTGTTATAATACCTTTTGTCTAAATGGTTATTATTTAAGAAAAATAGTAACATTGATACCAACATTAAATTTTTATAATTTAAATATGGTAAGAAAAATTTATTTAAAAAAATATTGATTTTTATATTTTAAAAAAATATGATTATTTATTGTTTTAGAAGAAAAGATATCTAATTACTTACCCAACAAATTAAAATCATATTTAATTATGGAGGTAATAATATGAAATCAATACTCAAGTTTTCCAAAATGATTATTCTCCTAATTATTACCATACTAATGTTCTTTTTTGTTGTTAGTTGTTCAACAAAATCAATGATTGCTGGGGGTATCAATACTCACTACCAAGTTGCATTAAATAATGAAAAAGACTGGAGGGGAAATTCTATAAAAGAAGGGTTTTTAACAGATATACACACATTTCATCCCGATAGAATTATTGCTCCTGGAGAAGTTTTTCAAATCTCTCTAAATCGTATGTTTCTTAGGTACCTTGAGGCTATAGATGCAGAAATCATTGTTTATGTAGAAACAACAGACCCTTCTAAACCAATTTTAAACCCTAATGAGGTTGATAAACGTTTAATTTTCTACAAAGAAGGTCAACCTCATCGCAGCTTTGTACCAATAATCGATGCTCCCATATACGGACCTGCTTGTGCACCAGAACACCCCCTAATGGTTAGACTTATTGTAGTCGAACTTGATAAAAAAGATAGAGAAAATTTAACACAACTTATTAGTAACGCTCAGAGAATTGGAAAAATAGTTGCAGATCCCGCAAAAGGTCTTGTAATTGACATTGCCGCTAGTATTGCCCAATTATTAGTATCAACAAACACAGATGATTATGAGTTTGATATGTCTTATTATTTCTATCCTGTTATCGATCTCGATGGAAGTAGTGGAACAAGAGAATGGAATTTAAGAGTAGACAAAGATGGTGGTGAAACCGGAAAAGCCATTGTTCTTCCTCTTCAAGAGCAACAGATTGTCTCAATTAAAGATGAACATCCTGATAGATGTGTGCCTCCGGAAAATATTTGGTATAGAATATCTAAAAACTTTTTATATAGGTTCTGGTTATTGGGAGCTAATAATCCCGACGAAGACTCCTTAGCATGGGAACGCACTAATATTAAATCTAAGCGTATTTATAAAAATCTTATAAAGTGGCAAATGTCTTTAGAAGAATTGGACAAATCTCTTAACGAAACAAAAGAAAGTTTGTCCTGTTGTGTTACAATGCTTAAAAAAGAAAAGTCAAACTTTAAAAATGATGACCAAAAAATGGTTATCGGAACTATTGAGTTAAATAATAATCAATCTTTAGAACAAATTAATGAAGCAATGAATTATATTACTAATACTAAAGAATCGTTAAAAAAAATCGAGGATATAGAGAAACTTAATGGCAAATTGTCAACAATTGAGAAATCTTTCTTTAATTCCAAAACAGCTTTAAGTAAAGCCAAAGAATATGTGGAAACTATTGTATGTGATTTAGAGAATAATAAAGAGATTTTTAAATCAGAAAGACCCCCTTATGACAGAATAAATAAACTATTTAAGATGGCTTGTGGCAGTATTTCGAATATACCCGGTCAATTTACTACATCCGAAAAAAAATTAATCAACATTATTAAAGAAGTTGATAAACGTAGAAATGATTATCTCGAATCCTCAGATTTATCTTACAAAAATAATATAAAATTTGTTAATAATCAATTAGTTTACAAAAACCTGGGAAGAAAGGGTTATCAATTAAAAATTAACCGATATCAGGACGAAATGTATGACAATCCTACTTGGCCTGAAGAGGAAAATTACCCAACTAAAATTCTTATGTGGTTACCCCGTTTTTTAATAATACAAAATTACAAAAAACATAATTTGATACGTTTAGATGGTGATCAATTCCGCGAAAAAACCTATTCAATTATTTCTATGTCAAAAGGTGTTAAGGAAATTGATGAATATGAGAAATTGCTTGAAAAAGATAAAACAATTATCCAAGATCTTTTAATTAGTTCAACAGAACGTAAAGATTCAATTGATAAAAGTATTCAAGATATAATTGGTTCTGTGAATGATCTCAAAAATCTTCATACTGAAATTGACCAATTAGAAGAAGGATGTGATTTCAAGAATGAAACTGCAAAGCAATATGCGAATAAAAGTGATGAAGAGCAGGGAAAAAAACTGTTTCAAGAACTCCTACAAGATTTGGTAGGCAAGGTCGCGAAAGATAAAGAAAAAGAAGATAAAGAATATTGGCAATCTTTTGCACAAAAACTTGTTCTTAAATTTACTGCAAAATCAGTCCCTTATGAGGCGATAAAAATAGCATCAACCGATAAGGATTTAATCGAATGGGATAACGTTAGTAAACGTTTTAAAATAGTATATAAACCCAACTAAAAACATAATTGAAATTTGCCTAAGATTAAAAATATTGGGAAATAAACTTAATTTATAAACGGAATTTGAAAGTGTGTAACTGACACAACTTTTTGTAAAATATAACTATTGTGAGAGGTGTATAGAGAAGTCTAATTCTTACCTACTTTAATGTTGTCCATAATACGTTTAAGAACCTTATTACTTTAAAAAATAAAATTCTCCTCCTGTTCGTCATTAATTAGACGAACTTTAGCGATTTTGATGGCGGATTCGAGGGCATCTAATGGGTCGTCATACATCGCTGTTGGGAATTGCTCGAGTAGTTGATAGAATTCTTCAGATAAATCCCGATTGAATAGTATCCATCCATTCGCAACACTTGTCTCTAAAGTTGAAATTCTCTCAATTTTATTAGCGTGTTGATTGACTTCAATTATTGGCACATCCCACACAAGTCCTTGTGAACGTCTCAATGCCCTTTCATTTTCCAACGGTTCGAGTAATAATTTCTGAAAATTGTTCGTCTCGATTCCGAAAAGTGAATAGCGATAATGTTCGTGAAACTCAAAAATCTTTTTTATTTGTTGTGATGGTGGAACTCTATCCATCCAGATATTTAGCACATAGATAAAGCCCGCGGAGTCTTTTCCAATCGTAGCAATCGAGGCATAATCTGAGAGTTTTTTACTTCTATGTTTTGAACTTCCCATTGATGGGTCGAGAAAACCATAGATAATTAATGATGAAAGAGGGATTTTCATTGCACTCTTTTCGGTCACAATTTGTGTCCCTTCAATTCGGAAAAATTCCATTTTCTCAAGATTGAAAATCTGTGATTCATCACTTCTCGGGTCATTTTGTTTTTCCTTAAAAAATGCTTTTCGTCCTTTTGTCACTAACTGCGACATTAAGTAATAATAATCCTCTTTCTCTTCCCATAACACTTTTGTATCTTTGAGCATTGCTTCTTTATTTTCGAGAAAAAAACTATAGGCATCCGGGCTTCTATTCGGGTTCACAAGGTCAGTGTAAATTTCTCCCCATTGGTTCCAGAGAGATTGTTCGGGGGAAAAATTCATAATGGAGCGGAAAATGGATGTCTGATAATCAGGTCGCTTAATCAATTTTGAGAGAAGAGATTCTTGATGGAGAACAGTTCCAACGACATTGATGTTTGTATAAGAATCACCCAAATTTTCTATGACCTCGCAGAACCACTCATAAAGCCATTCTCTGAAGTTCGGATTTATCACCTTTCGTGAATCTTCGCAATCATCGAGAATAATTTTCGTCGGTCTGAATTCATTAAATGAGATTCCTCTTAGTTCAGTTCCAGCGGAAAATGCATCAATCTTGACATTTTTCGCAATGATGGAACGTCTTGACCAGCGTTCGCCTTTCTCTTTGAATTCACCATAAACGAATTTTAAGAATTCATTACTGATGAGTTCATTTTTGATTGAGCTTAATTTGATATTTGATTGAGTCAATGTTGCTGAGATAATTATGATATATTTTTCGAGTTGGTAAATAAGGCTATGAATCGGGAGAATAAGAGAGGAGATAGTCGATTTCGCCGAGCCTCTAGGAGCGGCAATGGCAAAATTTTTCCCTCTTCTCGAAAAAATATCCAGATTGATACTTTCTCTGTATAAGTTGAAGATAAAATAGTGAAGGGGACTAAAAGGTAATCGGCAGTGATGAGAAAAAAATAATCGTGCAAAGAGAGTAACGTCATAAAGGCATCTACACTGGATGAAAAGAGGAATCAGGTTTTTAGGGAAATTGCTTATTAACTTAAAAAAATCCTGAAGGGAAAAATTGGAAACTAATTTCAGGAGTTTATTGTTAAAAATATCATCTTTTTTTATTTCTTTATTAGCCTCCTTAAAAAGGATTTAACCCACGAATCACACGAATTATCACAATGTCTCGTTCCCAAGCCCCAGCTTGGGAACGAATATGCTCCGAAGCCCTTGCTTCGGTAACGATGTGTCAAAGCTGGGGCTTTGACAATAATATTTCTGTTCCCAAGGAAGGCCTTGGGAACAAGACATAGAAAAAATTTAAACCACTAATCACACGAATTATCACAAATTAAATGTAAGGGCGTATTGCAATACGCCCTTACAAAATTTATTGTCAAAAATTAGTGAAGATTCATGCAATTCGTGATTACAATTTTTTAATTAGTGGTGGTGCATTCACTTGAAAAGGAGGGTAGGTGGAAGGAGATAATTTATTTTTAGACAAGTGAATGCACACCACCTCATCTATTTTAAAAGTTTCACAAGCATATTATTAAAAACTTGTTTACAAAAACAAGGGACAATAGGAATATAAGATATTGTCCGAAAACAATTTTAAATAATCATATATGCTAAGGAGACATAAGATGACTCTAAAAAGCAAAGTTGCTATCATTACAGGATGTGGGCAGGGGATTGGGAAGGGAACTGCAAAGAGATTATTGAAAGAAAGTATTAAGTTTGTTATTGCCGAAATTGATAAGGAAGTCGGAATTGATTAATATCTTTTAACTTGAAATAATTGAATTATAATAATATAAAAAGTGTATTAGAAATTAATTTATTGGAATTACTATGCACATAGCGAGAGTTATTGGGACAGTTGTATCGACGATAAAACATAAATCTTATAATGGTCGGAAGTTGTTGTTGGTTCAAAGGCTTGAGCTTAATAATGAGCCTGTTGGGCATCCGACTATTGCAGTCGATTATGTTGGTGCAGGGGTAGGGGATTATGTTCTTGTGGGTTCAGCTCCGGGGTTGGCTTCAACTGTATTTAAGATAAAGAAGGTGCCGATGCGGGAGCTTATTATGGGGATTATTGATAAAGTTGAGACTTCTGAGACTGAGAAACCGTTCGGGAATAGTTACCCAAAAAGTAATTAACCACAGAGAACATAGAGAAACGAATAAAAAAATTTAAAATTTAAAACAGACAACTGACAATTGGAGACTTCTGAAAAACTACTATTACACACCCCGTCTGCTTCGCAGACACCCCTCTCAAGAGGGGATTTTAGTGTTGTTTCGTGTGATTTTGTAGCTAATTATTTAGCTGTTCAGAGCTCTCAATTGAAAACCGAAAAGGACACGAAGTAATACTAAAAAAATTATTAATAGGGATATATAGAATAAACAGGATAAATTCAGTTCATTTAATTAAAATGATTGATGTTAAATTATTTCTGCTTGGGAAGTTCGATTAATTGAGAAAAAGCACTTGACATACATTTTGACCCTTTGCTAATCATCTTCGGTCAATTTTTATAGTATTTTTTTAAACAATTAATTAAATTATTCGGAGAAAGGCGGTAAGAGCGAAATGCCAAACATTAAATCTGCAAAGAAAAGAGTAAAAACAAACGAAAGAGATACTATTCGAAACAGACACTATAAAAGTATGGTCAGGACTAAGATAAAAAATCTCCAGGAAGCGATTGAATCAGGAGATAAAGCTAAGGTGCCGATACTACTCAAGGATGCTTTGAAAACTATTGGGAGAGTAGCATCTAAAGGTATTCTTCATAAGAATAATGCGGCACGGAAGAAATCGAGACTTACAAGAAAAGTGAATACCTTCCTTGCATCAACTCCTATTCAGCCTTTGGAGTCAGAATCTTCACCTTCTGTTTAAGTTTAATGTAAGAATTGAAAATGTTTTAATGAGATAAAAAGCCATCTGATTTCCAGGTGGTTTTTTTATTTGGTATCTCTGAAATGCAAAATAATTTGTCATTCCCGTGTAAACGGGAATCCAGAATTAGTATTTGAACGATTTACTATATCTCTGGATTCCTGCTTTCGCAGGAATGACATGGTGTCAGTTGTTAATTTTTCTGAGGTCTCTAATAAGAGGTCAACAAACTTGCAATAGATAATATTTATCTTCGCTGTTCTGCTCTGGATTGAAGCATAGGCAAAAGCCTCACAAATAATTCATTGTCGCAAGGGAATCCCCAGCTAACAAATAAAGAGCGAAGGTCGGTTCGGGCTGATGCGCTCATTGCGGAGATAAAGAAAGTAGAACGCTGTGTTTCATTTGTTGGTGTGAAGTTGATTGGCTCATCGGGAGACCAAAAAATAGAAAAGAAGCGGGGATAAATTTGCCATCCAAATTTTTCTGCTAAAACAATAAATATTCCATCTAAAACGTCAGGTGTGCATTTAGAAGGATAATTCGCACCTTCTCGAACATAAGTTGTAAGTGCTTTAGTAACGAATACTTGGCGGTGAAAAGGAAGAGAATCATATATATTTGGGTCTAACCAACTATTAATCACTTTAGTTGGCACGCCATAATGATCAGACTGGGCGACAATCATCTGCCGAGAATACATATTACACAAAGTAGCTAAACCTTCCGAATATATCCAACCGCTTGGCAGTGTGTTTCGAAATAAAATCTTATCAAGACTGTGAAAACTACCAAGAAAATCGTGTCCTATTTCATGTAAGACGACTCCCCAATGAGGAACTCCATTGTCCAGTTGCGCACTACTTGAAGGCTTCCAGGGATTGAATCCCAGTCCAACAGGATTTCCCGAACCTCCGCAAAGTTTGTATGTATCATCCTCACATACAGCAGAAATAAATTGCATTCCACCTTCTGCCGATTGGCTTCCAGTTAATTCCATCATTCGCAAATAAGCCACATCGAGAGAATGGATATAGTCATATTCCCTGACCATTTGTTCAAATCGACAACCAGCAGGTATTGGTGTTTTTGAAATAAGAGGATACCAGAATGATACATAACTTCCCCTCGCTTCTTGTTCTTTAAGCAAAGGGGCAGATTTATTCAACACTCGCACTGCACACCGATTTGTTGTGTGTGAACCATCAAATTCACCACTTATGTAGGTTTGTTTTCCCTTACCAGTAGACAATCCTTGTAAAGTTCCATCAGGAGAAAGAGTAACAACATCTTTGTTATCATTAGTCAGCTTCAGGATATGATTTTCTAAAGGAATTTTTATTCCATTGGCATCGCAAGCAATTAGAGAAACCTTTCCAGTGGGATTTTTGTCAAGCTGGAGATGAATAAGAGCTGGTGACAATTCAACGCTCCCTACCATTGCCAATGAGACATTGCTACTGACCACTCCATCCACCATCGCCGAGATTCGGTCTAATCCGGCTTTTCCACCTGTCACCTGTAATGTCTTTCCATTTACTTGAACAACATCTCGATAAGAATAGAGATTGCGACCCGTAAGAGATAAAGCTTGTCCTTTGTGATTATATGCATATACATTTGGAGAAATTGAGAACACTCCATTGCGAAAGCTCAAAAATGGTGTAATGATTACTCTTACTGGTTGAGTATCTTGTGGTGGGATTGCAGAAGGTGTAAATGTATTTAATGTGGAGTGGAATGAACCCGGATTATCCGAAGAAAAAGTAGCATAATTCCATCTAAATTGTTCTGGTGAACCAATCTGAGGTAATATCAATCTCACATACACCTTATTACCACTTACGAATAATGGGATTTCTCCACTTGGACGACTATTAATGCCATCGATAAATCCTTGACCATCATCAATATGATTACGGATAACTGCCCTGATATTATATTCACTACCTACAGATTCGTGGTTTTGACCTGTAGAGGGATTGTTATCTGTGTCTACGAACCAGATATATGTGATATGATGGTCGGGATTGGGATTGTGCGGGATAGGTTCGGACAATTCCATCCAAAACTGAATCGCATCTGGTGAGATTTGAAAGACACCAGCATCAATGGGATTTAAATACCCCGGAATATCTGCAAAGATAAATTGAATGTTCAGAATAACAACAAACAAAATTATCAATCTTTTTGCCCATATATAAATGATTGTTCTCATATTTTATAACTCACTTCACTCCTTAAGGATGAGATTGCCACTCCTTCGCTACGCTCAGGACTTCGGCTCACTACTTCGTTCGCTCGCAATGACTATTCGTTTCCTCTCCCCTTGTGGGAGAGGATTAAGGAGAGAGGTATATGTCATTGCGAACAGGCTTACCCCCCACAGATTCAATCGGGGGGAAGCAATCTCGTTTTTGAAATATTTCAGAGCTCTCAATTAGTGAACTTTAAATAAATGGCAAGAGACCTTATGGTTTTGATTTATCTCAATTAATTGAGGTTTAATATCTGAGCATTGAGCCATTCTATATTTGCATCGGGGATGGAAGTAACAGCCGGGGGGAGGATTGATTGGACTTGGGACATCTCCTTCTAAGAAGATTTTTTTGCTGCGGGTCTTTGGGTCGGGAACAGGAACTGCTTCCATAAGTGCTTTCGTATATGGGTGCATAGGATTAGAAAAAATCTCATTTTTTGAACCAAACTCAACAATTTTTCCAAGATACATAACGGCAACTGTGTGCGCGATATAACCTATAAGGCTTAAATCATGGGAGATAAAAATATAAGAGAGTCCCATTTTCTCTTGAAGACTGATAAGCAGATTGATGATTTGTGCCTGTATAGAGACGTCGAGTGCTGATACGGGTTCATCCGCAACAATTATTTCAGGTTGGACAGCAATCGCTCTTGCGATGCCGATTCGCTGTCTTTGTCCACCGCTAAATTCATGGGGGAATCTTTTTATATGTTCAGGATTTAATCCGACTGATTCGAGAATTTGCGCAACCTTTTCCCACTTTTCTTTGCCCTTTGCGAGTTTATGAATGGTTAAAGCTTCGGCAACAATGCTTCCGACAGTCATTCTCGGATTTAGGGATGAAAAAGGGTCCTGAAAAATCATCTGCATAAATTTTCGATAAGGCTTCACTTGAGTGTTAGATAATGTGCTTAGATCAGGAGAGTCTTTGAAATAAATTTCCCCTGACGTAGGTCTTAATAGCAGTAAAATGGTTCTGCCGAGAGTGGTTTTTCCACATCCGCTTTCCCCGACAAGTCCTAAGGTTTCGTGTGGTTTTAAGTCGAATGAGATGTCATCAACCGCTTTCACATAGCTAAGGATTTTAGAAAAAACTCCTTTTGTGACAGGGAAATATTTTTTGATGTTTATGATTCTCAGGTTGGGATTGTTATTCTGTTTCATTTTTTTTAGAGTTTATTATCCTTGTATCATTGCTAAATTTTTATGGAAATCATTTACGATGATTCTAAATCATACATATTTAAATTACTCAATAATTTCTACCTCGTAAACAACTTGTTTCTGTGCTTTACCCTTTAAAATTATGGATGGAAGCTCAGTAATTTTCAGTTTGTTTTTTTCAAAGAAATCATTTTCCAAGGGAAGGTAAGTTTCTTCTCCTATTATTATTTTCCCAGGAGGAGAAATGGATTGTAGCCTGAAGGCTATGTTGACTCCATCTCCAATAGCTGTGAAGGGTTTAAGGTCTTTTGCTCCCATTCTTCCAACGATTACTTCTGCTGTGTTCACTCCTATTCCCACTTCAAAGGGATATTTTAATATGTTCTGGTTATTTAATTCTTTTACTTTTTTTTGTATGGCGATGGAACAAAATATAGCTTTTTCAATATGGTCATCAGTAAAAATTGGAACACCAAAAATTGCCATCACTGCATCTCCGATAAATTTATCTATAATTCCCTGATTTTCTCTGACCGCAGTATCTACAATATCGAAATAGCCATTGAGCATCTGCACTATTTCTTCAGGGGCTAATTTTTCGGTGATAGAGGTAAATCCACGAATGTCAGAAAATAAAATTGTTACTTTTTGTAATTTACCATTCATTGGATATTTTTCAGGATTTATAATGATGTCGTCGACGATTTTCGGGTCGACCATTCCTCTGAAAAGTTGATTGATGTCTTTTCTTCTCCTTTCTTCGTAGAGTAGTTGAAATGTAATAATGGAAAAATCGGATAAGGCAATCGCTGTAATTGGTGTTGTGACAGGAATGATAATTCGATTAACTGCTAAAAAGAAAGAGAGAACACTGAAAAATAAAATAATAATGAGAGAGAAGGTGATACCTAACCGATAATTCATTCTCGGCAATGCAAATCCCATAATCATTCCCAAAAATAATATGATAAGGAAATTTTGGTAAGGTTTAGTCTGATAGAGAAATTCTTTTTTAAGAATGGAGTCGATAATGTTGGCGTGAATAGCAGAAGCAGGATAAGCTTTTTCTATCGGCACAGGTTTAATGTCTGTTGATGCATGAGCTGTAACGCCGACAATAACTATGCTTCCTTTAAGTCTTTCAATATCAAGTAAG
>Ga0315285_10002454_pt1 | contig 19354 bp, 15 predicted proteins | sample YL17G09_36_MG_FD_203698 | JGI IMG/M metagenome (GOLD analysis project Ga0315285, IMG submission 203698) | Sediment microbial communities from Yellowstone Lake, YNP, Wyoming, USA - YL17G09_36 | ecosystem: Environmental > Aquatic > Freshwater > Lake > Sediment | place: USA: Wyoming | collected...
GTTCCACCAAAAAACGTCCCACCAAAAAAGCAACCATATCGGCGCCGTGTGCGGCGCCAGCCCAGCGCCATGTCGGAAACACGTTGACATCAGCGGACGTCCTCGGCCAAAATGCCGTCCGAAACGGTCCGCCAATGTGGCCGGCAAGGATTCCGCGGCGCAAGAGCCAAGGGGCACGGGAGCAGGCTATGCTTGGGTACGTTTGTCGTATGTTCATAACCGCGTGCGTGGTGCTTTTTCTGGGCGTTGCGGCCTTCGCCGGCGAGCGATGGACCCAAGAGCGGGCAGCCGAGTGGTACGCCCCCCAGCCCTGGCTGGCTGGGTGCAACTACACGCCGCGAACCGCGATCAACCAGCTCGAGTTCTGGCAGGCCGACACGTTCGACCCAAAGACGATCGACCAGGAGCTTGCCTGGGCGAAGGACATCGGCTTCAACGTGCTGCGCGTATACCTGCACGACATCCCGCACCGCCAGGACGCCGAGGGCTTCTACAAACGGATCGACGAGTTCCTGACCATCTGCGACGCCCGCGGCATCCGCGTGATGTTCGCGCTGCTGGATGACTGCTGGGACCCCAATCCCAAGCCGGGCAAGCAGCGCGAGCCCAAGCCCCACACGCACAACTCCGGCTGGGTGCAGTCGCCGGGCGCGGAGATCCTTGGCGACCCCAACCGCCACGGCGAGATGAAGCCGTACGTGCAGGGGGTGATTAGCCGGTTCAAAGACGACAAGCGCGTGCTCTGCTGGGACCTCTACAACGAGCCGGGCAACGACCAGAGCGGAAAGTTCCCCGGCAAGGACGCCAGGAACAAGGCGGACATGTCGCTGGGGCTGCTGGCAAAGGCGTTCGACTGGGCGCGCGAGGTGAATCCGGCCCAGCCGCTGACGGCGGGGCTCTGGGCGGGCGACTGGTCCGACCCGAACAAGATGTCGCCGATCAACAAGATTTCCGTCGAGCGGTCGGACATCATTACTTTCCACTGCTACGGCGGCATGGCGGACTTCCAGGCCCGCGCCGAGGCCGCGCTGCGATACAACCGCCCCGCGATCTGCACCGAGTACCTCAACAGGCCCTCCGGCTGCAAGTTCCAAGCGGTGCTGCCGTACATGAAGGAAAAGCGGATCGGCGCGATCAACTGGGGCTTCGTGGCCGGCAAGATCCAGACCCAGTACCCCTGGTTGAGTTGGGAGAAGACTTTCACCGCCGAGCCGGCCGTCTGGTTCCACGACATTCTCCGGCCCGACGGCAAGCCCTTCGACCCGGCCGAGACGGACCTCATCCGCCGATTGACCGCCCGCGGCCGGGCGCTGTAGCAGTCCGTTTGGAAATGGGTTCAAGCAACAACGCTCTTGCCATTTGCGCCCTCTGGAAGTACTATTTTCGAGGCGGCGGAAGCGATGCCCCTCTCGCCGTGGCGCCGGTAAGCCGGTTCCTCTGAAGCGGATTTCACGGTGTGGCCGATACGATAATGGGCCGGGCGCCGCCGGCAAGAGCCGACAAACGCCGACAAACGCTGGGCGAAGGTCGTTTGACCCTGCGCGGCCTGAAGGCTGCCCATGTACGGCCCGCCGAAAACAGGAGCACCACGTGGACACGGATTTGACGAGAAAAGTCTACCAGGTTTTTGACCCAGCCCCCCTGCAGGCCACCCAGATGGACCTGTATGTGGACCTGGATCCAGTGCGCGGCAACCCCGATGTCGTAACCCGTCTGGCCGAGCGCATCTTGTTCTCCAACAAGCCCACCTGCCAGATCATCGCCGGGCATCGGGGCTGCGGGAAGTCGACCGAACTCCGCCGCCTTCAACGCAGCCTGACGGAGAAATGCCTCTTCGTCGTCTACTGTGAGGCTGATGAGGACATCGACCGCAACGACGTCGACTTCCCGGAGGTGCTGGTTGCGGTAATCCGGCAGATGGCAAAGCAGTTGAAGGACCAATTGGGCATCTCATTGAAGCCCGGGTACTTCAGGGATCGATTTGACCGCCTCAAGAAGTTCTTCGGCAGCGAGGTGAGCCTGGACCAGATCGACTTGGAAACCGGGCTGGCGACACTGGCGATGACTGTCAAGAGCAGCCCAGACGCCCGAATGGAGATACGCAAGCTTCTGGACCCGGACACGGCGAATTGGGTCACCGCCGCCAATGACGTGATTGGTCAGGCCAAGGCTGAACTGCTTGCCAAAAAGTACCGCGACCTGGTCATCATCGTTGACGACCTGGACAAGATGGTGAATCGACCCTTGATGGAGGCAAACTGCTCGACGGCGGAGTACCTGTTCGTCCATCGCGAGGCCCAACTGATCGCCTTCGAATGCCACCTGGTCTACACGATGCCCATCTCACTGGCCTACTCGGCCCAGGAGCAGAACATTGCCAACCTCTACGGCGGCCATCCGGTGGTGGTCCCGATGTCCAAGCTGACCGAGAGGCCGCCAAGCCGCAAGCCGTACCCCGCGGGTCTGGAGAAGTTTGCCGAGATCATCCGGACCAGGCTGGCGACGGTCCCCGCCTCGCCGGAGGAGGTGTTCGCCTCGCCGGAGGTCCAGGACCGGTTGATTCGGCTCAGCGGAGGCCAGCCCCGCGAGTTGATGATCCTGATCCGGGATGCGATCATCGGCAACGGCCTGCCGATTGCGGCTGCCGCCGTGGAACGGGCCGCCCGCGACGGGCGCCAGGCCTACGGCAGGCAGCTCCAGGCCGAGCACATGCCGATTCTGGACAATGTCCGCAAGGACGGCAAGTTGGTCAGGGACAGCGGGAACGACGCGCTGGTCAGGGAACTCCTGGAGAGCCGGGCGATCCTCCAGTATGAGAATGCCGACGAATGGTATGACGTGAACCCGCTGGTGCCCCCGGCCAACAAGCCTGATCTCCCGCACAAGCCGCCCAGGAAGAAGCAATGACCTCCCTGCCCGCGGATTCCGGGATCGCCCAGCAGGCCGAGTTGCAGGCCCTGCAAACGATGCTGACTTTCTCGCGGGGCACGTTTTCCCTCAGTTTCGCCGTCTGCAACAGCCCGGCATTGCGGGACTTCCTCATCGACAGCCTCCGCCGCGACTGCCCCGGCCTCCGCGTGCAGACGATCTCGCCCGGATGCACCGACATACTGTCCGAAGCGGTATCCACCGTCGGCGCGGCCGACGTGCCGGGGCTTTTCCTGGCGGGCCTGGAAAGCTGCGTATCCTCTGCCCAGACCGATCATCCGATCCTTCGCGCCCTCAATGCCTCGCGCGAAGCGTGGGCCAAAAAGTTCCGCTGCCCGGTCGTGTTCTGGGTGCCCGAGTACGTCATGCGAATCCTGTACCGCCAGGCCCGCGACCTGATGGCATGGCGCAGCCATCAGTTCGAGTTCGGGCCGGAACCCGCCGACCTTGACAGGGCGGATTCCATTCCCATCCTGGCCGACCCCATGGCTGCTAACCTGAGCCTTGAGCAAAAGCGGTTCCGCATCGCGGAACTGGAAGGGCGCATCGCCCAGGCGGGGCCGGACATCCCGGAGATGTTGGTTCCCTATGTGGCGACTTGGATGCTTGAACTTGCCACGCTCAGAGAGGCCCTGGGCGACCTTCCCGCCGCCATGGAGGAATTGGACAAGGCGGTTGATCTCCTGGCCAAGCCCTCATCCAAAGGCGCGATGGGGGACGATGGCCGTTGCCGCTTCCGTGCGCTGACCATGGGCCGGATCGCCGACATCCTCTATGCCCGCGGGGAGTTGGATGAGGCCTTGCGTATCCGGCGGGAGGAAGAACTGCCCGTCTACGAGCGGCTGGGCGACGTGCGATCGCGGGCCGTGACCATGGGCAAGATCGCCGACATCCTCCAGCAGCGTGGCCAGACCGACGAGGCCCTGCGCATCCAGCGGGAGGAAGAGCTGCCGGTCTACGAGCGGCTGGGGGATGTGCGTGAGCGGGCGGTGACGATGGGCAAGATCGCCGACATCCTCCAGGCCCGCGGGGAGTTGGATGAGGCATTGCGCATCCTGCGGGAGGAAACGCTGCCGGCCTTCGAGCGGCTGGGGGATGTGCGGGACCGGGCCGTGACCATGGGCCAGATCGCCGACATTCTCCAGCAGCGAGGCCAGACCGACGAGGCCCTGCGCATCCGGCGCGAGGAAGAACTGCCCGTCTACGAGCGCCTGGGGGATGTGCGATCGCGGGCCGTGACGATGGGCAAGATCGCCGACATCCTCCGGGCCCGCGGGGAGTTGGATGAGGCCCTGCGCATCTGGCGGAAGGAAGTGCTGCCGGCATTCGAGCGGCTGGGGGCTGTGCGTGAGCGGGCCTTGACGATGGGCAGGATCGCCGGCATCCTCCAGCAGCGTGGCCAGACCGACGAGGCCCTGCGCATCCGGCGGGAGGAAGAGCTGCCGGTCTACGAGCGGCTGGGGGATGTGCGTGAGCGGGCGGTGACGATGCGCAAGATCGCCGGCATCCTCGAGGCCCGCGGGGAGTTGGATGAGGCCTTGCGCATCCGGCGCGAGGAAGAACTGCCCGTCTACGAGCGGCTGGGGGATGTGCGGAATCTCCTGGTGGGGCGGACGAATCTGGCGCTGACGCTGCTCGAGCGGGGCAGGCCGGAGGATCGGGCGGAAGCCAGAGGGCTGCTGGAACTGGCCTTGGCGGCCGCCCGAGAGCTGGGCATCCCGGAGCAGGAGCGGATTCAGCGGATGCTTGACGGCCTGGGGTAGGCGACAAATCGCCCGGGTCCGCGCCGTGCAAGCGCGGGCAAGCGCGGGCACAAGGCATGTCGCGGGCATTGACATCCGCCGGGCGGGATGATAGCCTGCACCATTGGTTGCCCGCGACAGGCACATGGTGGTTGTAGCTCAGTTGGTTAGAGCATCTGGTTGTGGTCCAGAGGGTCGGGGGTTCGAATCCCCTCAGCCACCCTTAAAAACCCCTGCAAAACAGGGGTTTTTTGTTGGGCTTGTGGCGGCCGGGCGGGGCCATGCCAACAAAACCCGCAACACACCTCCGATGAACATTCGGCCCGACTTTCGCACTTAGCGGCCTAAACGAACGTAAGTCCTTGATTCTCCATCCAACGAAGGCCTGGCTGTCGCCCATTCCGGGCCCAGGAATGATGTACCACGTTCCGATGGTTCACTTCGCTCAACCCCGGCAAAACGCTTACGGCCCACCTTGGGGGCCTAAGGCCTTTGGGGCCTGGGAGCCTATTTGTCCCTCAGCGTCACCTTCTCGGGCAGGGTTTCGTAGCTGTAGAAGTTCTGTTCGATGCGGTCGGGGTAGACCTCGACTATTCGGACGCCGTGCGGGTTGTTCTTCGGCGAGGCGCCCAGGGCGGCGACGGTGGTGGTGATCATTTCCAGACGGCCATCCTTGACGTAGTCGTTCTGGTGGCGATGGCCGAAGAACGCGGCCTGGATGCCGCCGTCGTGGAACAGCTTGAGCAGTTCGGCCCGGCGCGGGGCGGGGATGTTCTCGTAAGCGTCCTTCTCATCGGCGGACTTGACGTAGAGCGGGTGGTGCATGAAGAGCATCCTGTGGGCGTAGGGTTTGCCCTTTGCGTCGGCGAGCGTGGTCTTCAGCCAGGCGAGCTGCTGTGCGGCCAGGTCGGGCGCGGCGGAGCCGTCGCGGAGCAGGTTGGACTCCAGGGTGATGAACAGGCTGCCCTTGTGCTGGAAGCTCTGCCAGCACTTGCCGAAGCGCTTTGTGAACCACTCGATGGTTGCGGCGCTTGGGTTCTGGCCGACGTCGTGGTTGCCTGCGACGTTGTACAGGGCGATTGCCTTGTCCAGCCCGGCGGTGATCTTGTTGTACGCCTCGGCCAGATTGGCGTCGCGCTCCAACATCGGCGATTTGACACGGTCCTGGCTCTTGTTGCCGCCGAAGGTCAGGTCGCCGCAGACGACGACGAAGTCCGGCCGAAGGCGGTTTATGTGCTTGATCGCGTTGATCCAGTTCTGTTCGTCGATCTCTTTGCCCGACAGTTGCGGATCGGCGGCGACGATGAAGAACCACGGTTTGGCGCCGCCGGCGGCTGCCTGAACAGACACGGGCGCGGACGCAGCGGGGGCGGCGGCGGCGGGGGAGGCCGCGGGCGCAGCGGCGATCAGCGCCAGCGCCTTGTCGGCGAATCGCTTGCCGAGCTCGACGTAGCCTTCCTTGGTGTAATGCAGGCCGTTGCCGGGGCCGTTGAGGTCGTCGGTGTCGACCCACTCGATCCGCGGGTCGTCCTGGGCGAGTTTCACCTGGATCTTGCGGACCCGCGTCCAGTGGGCGGAAGGCTTGGCGGCGTTGTAGTTGTCGCTGAGCCGGCCTATCACGACGTTGATGTCAGTCCGGCCGAGGTCGGCCTGGAACTGGGCGATCAGGCCCTTGAAGCTCTCGGCGTAGACTTCGCTGAGCCCTCCCTTGGCGTCGCGTTCGCCCTGCATCCAGACGAAGGTAACCGTGTCCGGCCGGCCCTTGGGGCCCCCAAGCGGGCGGCCCTGAACGGCGGACTTGACCTTGCCCATCAGCCGGTCGTAGAGGTCGCCGTTGGGCTCCGCGGCGGGCGTGGCGGCCTGCATGCCCTTGGGGGGCTGCCACTTCTTGTACCACCGCCGTATCGGCTGGCCGCCAAGGGCGTCCTTGACGACGATGACCTTGTCCGGCGCCAGGGCCTTGGCGACCGTCGGCGTGAACGAAAGGTCGGGGTTCAGCCCGACCATGTTGGATTGGCCGGAGAGGATGAACAGATGCACCTTTTGCTCGGCGCGTGCGGCCGCGGCGGGGATCAGGCATGCGACGGCGACGAACAGGGCGGCGACGGTGCGGTGTGACGGGCGCGTTGTCATCATTGGCTCCTTGATGGGCTGCGGGTCCTGCAACGCCGAAGCGCATTATCACGGAAGATGCCCGGATCGGGCAAGTGGATTCGACATACCGTGGATTCGACATACCGGATGAAGGCTGCCGGATGACGGCAGGACCGCGCCCACCGTGCTCGGGGAGCATCAGCGAGCCAGGGGAAACAGGCATTTCAGTGGTAGCGCCCGAAGCGGTGTGCGGTTTCGTACATCGCCACGACGTTCTCGGTCGGCGAGTTGTCCTGGAGGCAGTGGGTGGGGGCGAAGCAGTACCCTCCGCCCGGCATCATGATTTCGAGCGTCTCGCGGCAGTTGGCGACCACTTCCTCGACCGTGCCGTCGGCGACCGGCCCGGCCGTGGAGATGCAGCCGTGAAAGGCAAGCCGCCCGCCGAAGGTGCGTTTGAGGTACGCCGGCGACATGTCCTTGGCTTCCGGCTGGAGCGTGTCAACCGCGGCCAGGCCCATCCGGATGTATTCCTCATACGCCCAACTGCTCGACCCGCACGTGTGGATCATCACGGGGATTCTGTAGGAGTCGGCCAGGTCGATCAGTCGCTGGTGATAGGGCTTGATGTGCCTGCGGAAGATGTCCATGCTGATGATCGGGCCTTGCTGCGTGCCGAGGTCCTCGCCGATCCACATGAAGTCGATGCCGCCCTCGGCCGCGGCGAGGGTCCGGCCGGCGACTTCGAACTCGATGTCCATCCGGCGTTTTATCAGCAGCAGTCCGGCCGGGTCGTCGGTTATCAGGTCCACGAACATCTGCTCCATGTTGCGGAGGAAGCCCGCGGTGTTCATCACGCAGCCCAGGCCGGGGCTGCCGACGTGGACGGCGTGGGGGGCCTTTGCCCGGCAGGCGGCGGCGACGCCGGAGTAGTCGAAGTCGTCGGGCGACGGCATGGGCCAGTCGGCGACGGCGGCCTCATCGGCGTCGCGCAGCGGGAAATCGCAGTAGTCCCAGTATCCGCCGGTCTCGTGGGCGATGTACCGGGTGCGCACGCCCCACTGGCCGTCCACGCGGCGGTCGGGAACCTCCGCGTGCAGCCGGGGACCTTTGTACGGCGCCCCGACGCCGCGGATGTCCACGCCCAGAGCCTGGCGCAATTGCTCCGAGTCGTCGGGCCCCAGGCCGAAGTGCTCCTTGAGGCGGCGGTCTATGCCGGGGTTGGCGCCGTAATTGATCGGCACGCGATCGGGCTGGCGATTGGCCAGCGCCGAGCGGACACGCTGCTTGGATGTCATTTTCTCGCCGCCGCCCAGGGCTTTTGCGATTGCGATGCGGTTCATGACAGGCTCTCGGCTCCGTTTGTGGTGCGCGGCAGCGCCTCGGCAGGGCGTTCCGCAAATTCGAAACAAATAGGCGGTAAGGGTAAGAAGTACCAAACGACAAGCACCAAATAACAAACAAGGACCAAACAGATAAACAGCAAATTCCAAAAAGGAACCAAGGGGAACTCTCCATTTGGTGTTTGATGCATGTAATTGGGTTCTTGTTTGGAATTTGAACTTTGGTGCTTGGTTCTTGTTTGGGATTTGGTGCTTGTGATTTGGTCCTTGTTTGTTGTGCTCCACAAGCTACTTCTGCCGGTTAGCGGCCGCAGGCTGGTCGATCTCCGTCGGCGTGCGGTACTTGATGCCAGCGGCGTCGAGGCGCTTGAGGTGCGTTTGAAGGCGCCTGAAAAAATCGGCGTAATCGCGCGGGCCGTCCGGCGACCATGCCACCTCGCTCAGGGCGCACGCCCGCGGGTATGTCATGAACAGCGCGTGCGGGAAAGACTTCAGTCTTTCGCCCCACAGGTTGGCCTGGGCGCCGAGGACAAGCTTGGGATTCACCTGCCTGATGTAATCCGGCAGCGGGTCCAGTTCGTAAGTTGTCCTCAGCGTTATGATGGACCCGCCAAAGCCGTCAGGCTCGGTCTTTCGATCCGACGATTGCGCAAAATCGAAGTAGCAGTGGGCCGTCGGAGTCATAACCATGTACTGGCCGTTCCGCGAGGCGCTCCTGATGAGCTTGTCGGCCGTGCCGCTGCGCCAGTACATGCCGACCGAACCAGGCTTGGCGCCGCTTTCGAGGATCTCATCCCAGCCGACCAGCGTCCGGTCTTTCTTCTTGAGATACTCCGACATCCGCCCCACGAAGTAGCCGTGCAGTTCCGTAACGTCCTTGATGCCCTCGGCCTTCATCCGCTTTTGGCACTCGGAGCACTTGGCCCAGTTGGCCTTGCCGCATTCATCGGCGCCGATGTGAATGTACTTGCTGGGGAATATATCAAGCATCTCGTCGAATATGCCCTGAAGCACCTCGTACGTGTGCTCGCTGCCGGGGCAGACCTCGACGCCGCCGGCCTGCTTGCCGTCAACGGTGCAGCCGCAGCCCAGGTTGGCCCACATCAGGGCCCCGCAGTGGCCGGGCATTTCGAACTCCGGCACGATGTTCACAAAACGCTTCCTGGCGTACTCGACCAGCGACTTGAGCTCCTCCCGCGTGTAATAATGCCGCGCCAGCTTGTAGTACGTCTGGTTGGCCAGGTTCCGGGGATTGGCCGCGTTCTTCTCTTTTTCGGGGGTGAGGCTGGGATACTTCGTGACCTCGACGCACCAGTTCTCGTTGTCGGTCAGGTGGATCTGAAGCGAGTTGAGCTTGCCCAAGGCCATGTAGTCGACGTACTGCTTGAGCTCGTCGATCGTCCAGAAGTGCCTGGCTGGGTCTATCAGCAGGCCGCGCCACTCGAAGCGAGGCTTGTCGTTGACGGTCGCGCATGGCACGGCGAGCGAATCGACCGGCTTGGCGGTAGAGATGTTCGGCACGTCGCAGGGCCTGGGGGCGGGCCTGGTGAGCGTGCCGCCGAGCTTGCCCTCGACCATCGCCTGCCCGCGGAACGCCTCGGGCGGGGCAAGCTGAAGCAGCGTGATTGCGCCGTAGAACGCCCCCGCGGCCTTGGGGGCGAGGATGACGGCGCCTTTTTCCGTGACGGTGAGGCAATAGCCCTCATCGCCCAGCGCGGCGTCGGCTCCGGCGGTGGCCATGAGTATGGCCCCGGCCGGTCCTTGGGACCCCTGTCGGGGCGGGTCGGTCGCGTCGGTCGCCTCGGCGACGACCTGCTTGTCAAACGCCTGCGAAAGCCGCTGGGCCAGGTACGCCGCCGCGTCGGCCAGGCGGGCGTCGTCCTTGGTGTAGAGGACCTTCGTCGCCGGCGTGATCGTGAACTGCCCGTCGGCCATGGTCACCTCAACCGGCTTGGGAATAAGAGCAGGCTGATCCGCGCCGAAAGCCGGCGAGGCCGGCATGGCCGGTCCGATGGCGGACATCACCAAGCCGATAACCATTTCGACGCTGAGTTGGCGAAAGCGGGCTGTCATCAATTTTTCCATTCTCTCCGGAATTAAGCAAGGTTGCCCGGATGGCCAAACCCAGCCGCGCGGCCGAGCGTCGTATACTTGAACCTTTGTTTATCGCTTTGGTTGCCGCGAAGTCGTATATTCCGGCTCCGGCGATTGCCCCTGTTGGCCCAGTCCTGGAGAACGTGACATGACGAGCGATGCGCCTACTCGCGACGAGGCCCTGGCCCTGCTGCGGGAGTTCAATCAGAGCGAGGTGCTGATCCGCCACGCCCTGGCCGTCGAGGCGGCCATGCGCCACCTGGCGGCGAGGTTCGGCGGACGGCCTGACGAGTGGGGCGTGGTCGGGCTGATTCACGACGTGGACTTCGAGCGGTTCCCCGACGAGCACTGCCGCAAGGCCCGCGAGATACTCGCCGATCGCGGCTGGCCCGAGGCTTACATCCGCGCCGCGGTATCTCACGGCTGGGGGATATGCTCCGACGTCGAGCCTGTCAGCGACATGGAAAAGGCTCTCTACGCCGTCGATGAGCTTACCGGCCTGGTGGCCGCGACGGCGCTGGTCAGGCCCACGAAGTCCGTGATGGACCTGACGGCCAAGAGCGTGATGAAGAAGTGGAACAACGCCCGTTTCGCCGCCGGCGTGAACCGCGGGGTGATCGAGAAGGGCGCGGCCTTGCTAGGCATGGAGCTTACCGGCCTGATCGATGAAGTGATCGCGGGCATGCGGACCGTGGCCGGCGAGATCGGCCTGGCCGGCGGCAATGCCGAATGACGGCCTCAACCAAGCGAATCATTCACACAGCCCCATGCACAGACCAGTGCGTGGGGCTGTGCGTCTATTAGTTTGCCAGCGCTGGCAAGAGCAGGGCCAAGTACAAAGCCGCCATGACTATCGCATAAATCAGCCGTCTTCTGTCGAGGCAGGCGAGCACGGGCGTAACCACCAGCCCGGCTCCCATCAGGCCCATAGCGACGACTGTCGAAAGCGTCTCATTGAGTCCCGGAAGACAGCCGTTTCCGTCAACGAGCAGCCCGGCGAGAAAGACAACCGCAAGGAGCATCAAGTTGCCTGCCCAAAGCCATCGGATGAGCGCAGGAAATGCGGCCTTGTTTCTATCTGATACCATCTTCATGGTTCCTCTTTGGTCATCCGAGCGGTAATGGCCAAAATCCCGCGGCGCCTCTACGCCAATCGATCGCCAATGATCGTAGCCAATCTAGGGTGGTTTCGCTATCGCCTCATGGCCGCCACGGCAGGCATGATTCTTCAGCCGTCAGAGATCACACCACCTGTTGCCGCCGGCGCAGGGTTTGACAAACGCCGCCCGCTCGTGCCTAATAGCTGCCTATGACCTTCTCTTACTAAAAGAGTTTGGAGAAACCGATGACTCGATTCGTCTTGGCATTGTGCCTGGTGGGCGGCCTGCTGTTGTCGGGCGGGTGCGGGGGCGATTACATCCTGACGGTTCCGGACATGGTTGCCCCGGCCGGCGGCGGTGGTGTGGCGGTCGTGCGGCTTCAGCGGACAGACTTCATGTTTGTGCCAATGGCGGTCAAGGAGGCGCTGATCCAGTTCCAGGCTGGCGATGAGCCCCCTCGCGGAGCGTTCACCGACGCGCTGGGCTATGCCGGCACGTCGTTGACGGCGCCGCAAAAGCCCGGCCGCTACAAGCTCAAGGCCGGCCTCTCAGACCGTTGGGGCGATGAGGTCCAGGCCGAAGCGAAGGCTTACGTTTGGGACGCGAAGGCCCCAGCGGTGGCGGTTGACCTGGACTGCCTGCCGGGCATGGCGCTGGGTTTCAGCAAGCAGTCGTCGCTTGCGCTGGGCCGGGCGGCCAAGGGCGCCAACATACTCTACCTGACGCGCCGCGGGGCCTCTTCGCACGCCAAGCTGCACGCCCAGCTCGCCAACGCGGGCTATCCGGACGGCCCGATCCTCGAGTGGCAGCGGCAGTACTGGCACATCGTGCGGGACGGCAAGTACTACAACATGCCTCGATTGGTTTTCGAGAGCCGCCTGGTCAGCCAGTTGCCGGACCTTCGGGCGATGCTGCCCGGCCTGACGGTGGGCATCTGTGAAGACTCACTGGCGGCCAAGGCATTCGCCGAATCCAACATGCGGGTGGTCATCGTCGGCGGGGCCCGGGTGGAAGCCAAGGACGTGGTCCGCCGGGCCAGTTGGTCGGAACTGGCCGAAAAGGGAAGTTGACGTAATCTCGGTACAATAGCTCCAATGGCAACCGGCCAAAGCATAGTGATTTTCCTGCCCAACTGGGTTGGCGACGTGGTCATGGCCACGCCGGCAATTCGGGCCATGGTGCGCCACTGGCCGGGCAGGCGGATCGTCTTGGCCGGCAAACCGGTTGCGCTGACGACGCTCGGGCCGGTGGCGGAACCCGAGGACATGGTCGCGCTGCCGGAGGGAATCTGGGCATCGGTACGACTTCTGCGCCGGATCGGAATCGCCCAGGCCGTGCTGCTGCCCAACAGCTTCCGCTCGGCCTTGATAGCCCGGCTGGCCGGGGCCGATAGCGTGGCTGGATACGCCCGCGACGGCCGAGGCTGGCTGCTGACACAAAAGCTCGCCCCGCGGCGCCTCCCGGACGGGCGGTACATGCCCGTGCCTGCCGTCGATTACTACATCGCCCTGGCCGAGATGCTCGGCGCCAACTGCATCTCGCGCGACCTGGCCCTGCCCCTGGAGCCCCAGCACGAAGCCGCGGCTGAGAGACTCCTGGCCGAGTGCGGCGTCGACCGCGGCGACCGCACCAGGCCGGTCGTCATGCTCAACCCCGGGGCGAGCTTCGGTACGAGCAAGATGTGGTCGGCCGAGAAATACGCGCACCTGGCGGACATGCTTATCGAGCGCACCGGCGCGCGGATCATCGTCAACGCCGCCCCGGCCGAGCGGCAGATCGCCCGGTGGGTCGCCCGCGCGATGCGCAATACCCCTGCCGTCAGCTTCGCCGGCCGCGACAACAGCCTGGGCCTGCTCAAGGCGATGCTCCGGCGGTGCGACCTGCTGGTGACCAACGACACGGGCGCGCGTCACCTTGCCGCGGCGGCGGGGGTTTCCGTGGTGACGATCTTCGGCAGCACGGACCCCGAGTGGTCGCGGATCGACTACCCGCGCGAGCGCCTCGTGCGGGTGGACGTGGAGTGCAGCCCGTGCCAGCTAAAGCTCTGCCCTCTGCCGGCCGGGCCGGACTACCACAAGTGCCTCGAGCGAGTCAGCCCCGAAATGGTCCTGGCGGCGGCCGAGGAACTCCTCGACGCGTCGAGGCCGGATGTGCCCGCGGCGAGCGTCTGCGGGCCGGGAGGCCGGCGATGATCGCGGGCGATGTGCCGGAGGCCCTGCTGGCGGCCATCAGGCGCGCGGGACTCGACAGCGTCGACGGCGCCTTCGCCTACGAGGGCGGAGCGGACCTGAGCAAGCCGGGCCTGGGCCATCGCCGCCGCACCCGCATCGAGCTTTCCGACGGGCAGGGCGCCGCGCACGTGCTGTACCTCAAGCGTTACGGCCCGCAGAGGCTCAGCGAGGCTTTTGGCCGCTGGTGGACCCATGGCCGGCGGAGGAGCCCGGCGCGGGTCGAGTTCGAGAACATCCGCGCGGCCAGGCAGGCCGGCGTGCCGACAATGCAGGCGGCAGCCTGCGGCGAGGACCGCTGCCCGCTGGGGGCCTGCCGGAGTTACCTCATCGTCACGGCTGTGCCGGGTGAGGCACTGGAGCGGTGCTTCGACGCCTACCTTGGAGCCCACGACGCCGCCGCGGTCGCCGAACTCACCGGCTGCCTGGCGGGGATGGTCCGCCGCCTCCACCAGGCCGGGTACGTTCACCGCGACCTTTACGCCTCGCACGTGTTCCTTGACGCATCGGCCGGGCGGGACGATCTGTACCTGATCGACCTGGCGAGGATGTTCCGGCCGCGCGTGATAAAGCGACGGTGGCGCGTCAAGGACTTGGCGCAGCTCAAGTATTCCATGCCCGCGGCGTGGGTGGCCTGCTACTGGCAGCCGCTGCTGGCGGATTACCTCGCCGGCGCGTCGGACCGCCGGAGGCGGGCGTGGGATAAGCTCATCGGCCGGAAGGTCGAGTCAATGCGCCGGCGCGGCGACAGGCGACGCCGGCGGAGCAAGGAAGGTTTGCCGCAATGAAGATTGCGTTGGTCATTGAGCGGTTCGATCCCTCTCGCGGCGGTCGCGAGGTCTCGACGGCGCAGATCGCCGAAGGCCTGGCGCGGCGCGGGCAGGACGTGACGGTCTTCTGCATGGAGGCCGGCGCCGGCGGGCAGGGCTTCCGCACGCGGGAGCTCAAATGCTGGGGCCTGGACCGCGCGACCAGGCTGGCGAGCTTCGCGCGGTCGGTGCGCGGGGCGTCGCGCGACGGCGGGTTCGACATTGTCCACACCACCTTGCCTATCCCCGCGGCCAACGTGTTTCAGCCGCGGGGCGGGCTGGTAGGGGCCCAGGAGGCCGCCAGCTTGCGGCGCCGCCGGGGCCTGCGGAGGTTCCTCACACAGCTTGCCCAGCCGCTCAACCCGCACCACCGCAAGATGCTTTCGATGGAGCGAAAGCTCGTCGCCGACCCGGGCGTGCTTTGCCTGGCCGTCAGCGAGATGGTCGCTCGGGAGTTCATGAACTACTACGCCCGCAGCGAGAACGTCCGCGTCATCTTCAACGCCGTGAATCTGCCCGACGTGTCCAACGAGCAGCGCCGGACCTGGCGGCAGGAGCTGCGCGAGAAAGTCGGCGTCGGTTCCGGCAGCCCGTTGTTTCTCAGCGTCGGCAATGACTTCCGGCGCAAGGGCGTCGCCCAGGCCATCGAGGCCTTCGGCCAGTGGTACCGCTCGCCAAATGGCTCGTTGGATGCGAGATTCGTCACCGTCGGGCGGGAGGATGTCGCCACCTACCGCCGGCTCGCCAGGAAACTCGGCGTGGCCAGGCAGGTGTACTTCGAGCCGCGAGCGGACAACGTCTGGCCTTGGTACGCCGCGGCCGACGCCTGCGTGCTGCTGAGCTGGTACGACCCGTGCAGCCGGGTCGTGCTCGAAGCCACCCGCTGGGCCTTGCCGTCCATAACCACCGTATTCAACGGGGCGGCTGAGATTCTCGCCCGCGGCGCGGGGCTGGTCGTCAGCTCGCCGGACGACATCGACGCCGTTGTGAAGGCCATGACAGACATTGCCGACCCGGACCGCCTCGCCGCCCGCCGGCAGGCGTGCCGCGACGTTGCCGATGAACTGAGCATGGACCGCCACGTCGAACAGCTCCTGGAAGCCTACCGGGAGGTCGCCGGCAAGGAATGATCGACCACCCGCTGATAATGTTTCTCCTGCTGCCGCTGGCGGCGTACGTGATCGGCGCCACGCCGTTCGCGTTCATCATCGCGCGCGGCAAGGGGATCGACCTTCGCAAGGTCGGCAGCGGCAACGTTGGCGCCACCAACTGCGGGCGAGCGTGCGGCTGGCAGTGGGGATGCCTTTGCTTCGCACTGGACGTCGCAAAGGGCCTGCTGCCGGTGCTGATCGTGGGTGCCCTGCTGAGGCCCGAACGGGCGCCGGGCGACGCGACGGCCGTGAGATGGGTGCCCAGCGTCATGCAGCAGACTGCCTGGCTGCTGACGGGCTGCTGCACGATCGCGGGACACATCCTCCCGTTCTGGCTGCGATTTCGAGGCGGCAAGGGCGTGGCCACGGCGCTGGGAGTGGTGCTGGGGATCCCGTACCTCAGTGGCGCCGGATTTATCGCCCTGGTCGTGTGGGCGGTCGTCACGCGCATCAGCCGGTACGTTTCGCTCGGCAGCATAGCCGCGGCCGCGGCGTTCCTGCCGGTTTTCGTGGCGCTGAATTGGCCGCCAACGGCGCTTTGGCCCATGGCCGCGTTCGCCGCCGCGATGGCCGGGCTGATCATCTTCCGCCACCGCACGAACATATCGCGAATCCTGGCCGGGACCGAAAACAAGATTGGCGGCGGCCCCAAACGCTCAGCCGGGTGAGCCCCGGCCCGCATACCGGATGATTCTCGCGCGGGTGGGGTGCATGGGCGGCCCTATTGGACACCTCTCCCGTCAGTACGTGTTTAGCGGCTTTCTCTTCAGCCCCGTTCACGGGGCTTCGCCCGCCGAAGCCTTGGCGAAGGCGGGTATAGGCCAGGCCTTTTAGGCCTGGTTGGCGGACAATGCGCCACCCATCTTTGTTTGTTCTTCCTTTCAGCACGCTTTAAGCGCGCTTACCCGTACTTGAGAGCCTTTAGGCTAAAGCTTTCTTCAAGCGCGCCGAGGCGTGCTGAACAGAAACAACAAGAACAGCCCGATTGCCCAGGGCCCAGGGCTAAAAGCCCTGGTCTATACCCGCCTTCGGAGGGCAAAGCCCCGTGAACGGGGCTGAAGGCCTGTCGCTAAACACGTACTCCCATCAAGGGAGAGGGATTTAAGAGGGGCCTACTTGGACTTGTCCGACTCGCTGCTCTCGGAGGTATTCTCGTCCTCGTCGCTCTCGTCTTCGGCGCTCTCGCTGACCGGCCTCTTGCGCTTCTTCTTGGGCCGGGGGCGAGGCTCTTCCTCTTCATCCTCTTTCATCGCCTCGTCGAGGTCTTCCCTGACCCCGCGCATCTCGCGCTTGAACTCGCGCATGCCGCGCCCGATGCCTCTGGCCAGCTCGGGGATCTTCCGGCCGCCGAAGAGAATCAGCACGACGACCACGATGACGAGAACCTCCTGCCACCCGACCGCCCAGGCCAGGAAGTTGAGACCGGGGAGACTTTGCATCGTTTGCGCCAAATGTGTCAACTCGACAGTACCGAGCATGTTTTGCTCCCGAACGACTCTGGCCTGGCACAAGGCGCCCAGGCCTTTGCACCGCGTACCCGAGGCCGCGACGGCCCTGGCCGCCTCACGCCTGTTGGCCCTGGTTCTGCGCCGGCCGCGGGATGAGCCCGCGGATATCGCACCGTCCGGGCAAACGTTTGATTTCCGGTAAACCAGAGTCTAAGGCTTCGCGGGCGGCTGGGTCAATGAAAATATGAGCCGGCGCACACCCGGCGGCAATTTGGCGGCAAAAACCTATTGCGGCAAAAACCTATTGCCAACCTGGGGATGAGTCGATTAGCATGAGAAGCTTAGGACGGCACTGGTCCTGGAAGTTCGACTATCGGAGTAATAACAGGGTAAACGTGGGGTTCGTCGATCCCATATTGCGGTCTTTGCGACAGGAATGAGGATTTGATGCAGATCACCCAGACGGCCGACTATGCTGTGAGGACGGTGGTGTACTTAGCGCTTCACGGGAACAATGGTCCAGTGGCGGCGGCGGTGATCGCCAAGGAGATGATGATTCCGGTGGATTATATTTCCAAGGTGGTGCAGGCACTGGCGAGGGCGGGGCTGGTGGACTCGGTTGCCGGCCGAAACGGCGGGGCCTGGCTGGCTCGCGACCCGGCGGAGTTGTCGATGCTGGAGATCATCGAGGCCGTCGACGGGCCGGTGGCCCTGACCCGCTGCGTGATTCGCCCCGGGGCCTGCCCGCGCGACTCTTACTGCGTGGTGCATGATTTCTGGAAATCGGCCCAGAAGGGCCTGGTCGGCGTGCTGTCCGGAACGAAGATCGCCGACATATGCCGGCTGAAGGACGCCGATGGCGGGCCGCGGGTGCGGCAGGCAATCCCCGGAGCCTGAGTGGATGGCGTATCCTGTCTTTGACGTGCCGCTTCCGGGCGGGGGGCTGAAACATGCGCCTGGCCCCACGGAGTAAATCCGCTAGCGATAGATGCCGATGCAGGTCGTCCGTGAAGCTTCGCCAGCCGATCTTGCCCTTCTCGACGTCGATCTCCGCTCCCGTCTGCGGCCCGACATCAAGGTGGAAATCATCCTCGGTAAGGAGCGAATCGCACTCGCTCAGCAGCCAGAAACTCTCGCGGAACTGGTCTTCAAACAGTTCGAACTGCCGGCCTATCCGCACGGCCAGGACGGGCACGGCGAACTTCTCGCCCATCGCCGCCGGCCAGGCGTCTTCGCCCCGGCTCTTCCGCGCCAGGCGAGCGACGGCCTTCTTCTCCTCATCCGACGCAACCGCGCCTGCCCATGCCTTCTCGTCCTGCCGCGATATCGCCGGGCCGGTGTATTGCACCAGCGTGGCGGTGATCTCCGCGGCCCCGGTGTCGCCCTCCGGCGTGGCCGTGAACTCGATGATGCACGATGGGTGAAACCGAGCCAGCGTCTCAAACGACAGGTCTGTCCGGGCGTTATGCGCCTCATCCACGATAATCACCGGCCGGTGGAGCTTGAACACGTTGGCCAGGCTGCACGCCGGCTTGCCCGCCTCCGTCTTGTCCAGCACATCAAGCTGGCCGGGCTTGAGGTTCTCGAAGTGGTCCATCAGGTAGCCGTTGTCCTCGGTGTATACCTTCCGGCCTTCCTTGGCGCCGACGCGCGGGGCCTGGATCGTCGAGACGATCACCACCGTGTCGGCCAGGAGGTCCGCCGGCTTGAGCGACGTAATGGCATCCGAAAGTTCCATGATCGTTACGCGCCCGCCGAAATCGGCATCCATCGCCTGGCGATACGGATGCCGCTTGTCCTGGAGCGCCTTGATGGTCTGGTCAACGATCTGCGTGGTGGGCGCCAGCCAGAACACGAGGCACCGCTCCCGGCGCATATATTCCTTGCACGCCACCCCCACGGCATGGCTGGCCATCACCGTCTTTCCCCCGCCCGTCGGCACGCGCAGGCACACGTATGGCAGGCCGGGAAGCTCCTTCACCGGCTGGTACGGCGCCCGCTTGGGGTTTTCCGCAAACGCCAACTTCTCCGGCACGTCCGTCTCGCCCTGCAAAGCCACGATCCGCCGGAAGTAACCGGCCAGTTCATCCAGGCACCGCCGCTGGTATTCTTTCAGTTGGAACATATCGCTCATCCTGTTGTGGATTCATCCGCTTCCCCGGCCTCTTCCGTATGAACCTTCGCACCCGGAGGAACCTGCCCAGCCGTATGAACCTTCGCATCCGGAGGAACCTGCCCAGCCGTATGAACCTTCGCACCCGGAGGAACCTGCCCAGCCGGAGGAACCTGCGCCCCCTGTCTGCCTTGTCGAATCTTATCCGTCAGGAACTTGTCGAAACTCTCGCGTCGCGCCTGCCCTTCCCGCCGATCCCGCACCTCTTGGTTCAGGTGGCGCTGACCTTTGATCGGGCTGTCCTGGA
>Ga0315285_10002455_pt1 | contig 19345 bp, 16 predicted proteins | sample YL17G09_36_MG_FD_203698 | JGI IMG/M metagenome (GOLD analysis project Ga0315285, IMG submission 203698) | Sediment microbial communities from Yellowstone Lake, YNP, Wyoming, USA - YL17G09_36 | ecosystem: Environmental > Aquatic > Freshwater > Lake > Sediment | place: USA: Wyoming | collected...
TTGGATTTATTCAGATTTTTATGAGTTGTTCAACGTGAGTTTGGATTATTTAAAAGATTTGATACTTTGAGTTCTTCATCGGAAATTGGGGATATTTGGATTTATTCAGATTTTTATGAGTTGTTCAACGTGAGTTTGGATTATTTAAAAGATTTGATACTTTGAGTTCTTCACCGGAATTTGGGGATATTTGGATTTATTCGGATTTTTATGAGTTGTTCATCGTGAGTTTGGATTATTTAAAAGATTTGATACTTTGAGTTCTTCACCGGAATTTGGGGATATTTGGATTTATTCGGATTTTTATGAGTTGTTCATCGTGAGTTTTCCGGCTATCAGTTATGGAGATCTGGTGTTCTTTGTATCCTTAACCTGGAATCAGCCACCCCTTCATTGAGCATCTGCCCGATATCCGCATCAGAATCTCATGAGTTACCGTAAATGAATGCATCATCGGATATCAGAGAAGAAAATTTTCATGCGTTACCACAATAGGATTCATCGATAGGTATCCTCTCTGATAATCCCTGAATAAATCATGCAGATTTTCCACTGGTTATCATACTACAACAGAGAAGGTAATTGAAATTCCATAAGAAGGTCTGATCGAGACAAAAAATAAGGTTGTTAGTGTATAGCATCATATGGTTTATATTTTAAAAAAATCAGGGGATTTTGCCAGTTTTTTTAAAAAATTTGCCTCGGATTACAGGACAATTTAAAGAGTTAAATGGGGTTAAAAAGGAGAAAAGGACAGAATTATCGATATTTGTGATTGAGCGAATCGAAGTTTTTTACCCTGGTGATTGAATTGCTGTAAAAAAGTGGAAAGATATTATTATTCTCAATTTTTTAAAAATATCAGGAACTGATTGCATTATTTCTCATCGTTGTCGGAAAGCGGGAAAAACTGTTGATAAACCTGCCTTCGTTCATCGATATCGGTATGCAGGTAAATTTCCGTAGTCTTGATAGAGGTGTGGCCAAGATTTTCCTGCACAACCCTGAGATTCTTTGATCGTTTATAAAGTTCGCTTGCATAGCTGTGCCGTATTTTATGCGGTGTTATCCCGGATGGTGCGTAATGCTTGAAGATATGCTGTATAGATCGTGATGAGATATTTTTACCCTGCTGACCTACAAAAACAGGCCCGACAATCCTGTTGCCGATGAATTTTAAGATATCGGCAAGGGTTTCATCATCGATAAAAACAGTTCTGATCTTGTCACCTTTTCCCCGGATTCTGATGGTATGTTCGTCAAAATCGATATCTTCGATATTCATATTACAGAGCTCTGATACACGGACACCGGTGGCATATATGGTTCTTACGATGAGTTTGTCACGAGGATCTTCAATCGAATCAAGGAGTCTTAACACCTGGTTATGCTTGAGATATTTCACATCCTGTTGTTTGATCCGAGGTCGATCGATACCGGTCAGTGGGTTGGATGTGACTGCCCCTTGCGTATACAGGAAGCGGTAGAACGAGCTGAGCGTTGATATAATGCGGTGAAAAGTTTTGGGTTTGTATGTCCGCATCGAAGAAACAAATGAGAGAAAATCCGTAATAATTACCGGCGTGACCTCAACATCAGTATCAAGCCGGGCAGTTTCAAAGTCTTTCCAGTAGATGACAAGTTTTGTCACATCTGTGTGACGGCGCAACCAGACATAATAAGCAAAGTGTTTGATCACCTGCTCGTAGCTGTTGAGAGTGCGGGGGGAGTAATTGCGCATCCGCAGGTAGGTGCGGTAGCTTTTGAGCCATTCCGAAAAATACCCGCTTTCCATGGTCTAATCTATCTTATCTCAAATAAATAAAGGTTTGCGCAGAATACCTATTCTGCGCAAGTCTGAAATCGCTATATCTCGATGCTGCTTGGAATGCCAACCTGCAAAGTTTGATACAATATTTATTGCTATCCGAGGTACTCGCGATTGATGAAATTATTTTTAACGTTTCACGTATACAAAAAAGGTTCCTCATTTGATTATTAAAATATCAAAAACAGGGGTTTTTTCAATGGGTAGGGTAGAATCGATACCCTTCCTGTTAAAAACGCTACCAGAAGCCCGCTATTACGGTCTATCGTCGGTGGTAAAATAGATACCCGGTTTCATGCAGCCGGGATATAGAGAAGGATCCAACAGAACCTGCCAAAAAAATATCGCTGGTAATGGTTTGATCTGCAAACAAAGAATGAATCATGTGTGCCGATAAGGAATAACAATTTTTCCAGGCAACAAATCCGGTTGAACTGGGGTTATCCCGGTACTAAGGAGTTTCTCAAACCATATTAAAAATCGATAAAGAGGTCAATTTTTTTGGAGTTTTTTTGTGAATTGCATCTGATTATGAACCTGCTTTTTAGTCGATCCTGAGATTTATGTAATGAGAGAAAAATGAGCTCCTTACAAATTATTAGAACTTTTTTTAAAAAAACGCAACCTAGGTGAATTCACGATTTGCGAGGTAATCATACCGAAATATACCAATAAATTGAAACCTGCACTATGAAATATGCACTTTTTAAAAAAATGGATAGAAAACCTGACCGATAATTAATTGAAAATTTTCCGTTGCATGTATTTATCAGAAATTTGTCAATATGATAAATACCAAAAATTACACCAGATATCGATCAGGATTTATTGAAAAGGACAACAGGAAAAATTTGTTCTCTAATATCTGCTGTAACACCCGTATTCTGACGAGCTCGGTTCATTAATTTATACAAATCCAATAAGGGGAAACGTTCCATTTAACCCGCTAAAGTGAAGATCTTCTCAGGGAAATTCGTGTGAAGACCTGCCACAATCGCTGGTGAAAAGCCCCTCATAGTCAGTCTTTTTTTTGTCTATAAAATCGCTCATATCCTTCCTTAAAAGAGATTTGAAACTTAACTAAAATTCTCCCTGAACATACAATGAGGATTTAGGGTGAAAAAATGAACCATATTTAATAAAATATTTCAATAGAATACTAGCTTCCGGATTTTTTAGTTTACTTCATGGTTTCAACCTTATATGCATACCCGTGGAAAAATTACTTGCACCTTTTTTAAAATCCCCTGATAAAGAGTTATTTTTTGGAAATATCCATAAATTTTGGTATTTCAAATATATTTTCTGTTAACCCAACATTTCATATAAACCATATGATGCTATATACAAAAGGCATATTTTTGCTGGATTTTCTCCAATCATACCATTATTCGAATAATAGGGTTAGCCATGAAAAGGCTACAAAAATACTACCCTCATTTTAAACTTAATCAGTCCGGATACAGCAAGGATCTTTGAAGAATTAAAAAGAAGCCGAAATACCAGGATAATATTAATAAAAGTATTCGATTCTCCCGATTCGATCTGACGTTGTAGAGTGCTCAGAAAAATTACAACACCTAAAGAGTATACAAGTTATCGGGAACATTGAAGTTGATCCAGTCTACTAATGCCACAATAATACCGGGCTGCAAAAAAACTCGAAAAATACTTACTATCATATTACACCATTCCCGAGATTTTACGCTGTCCAGAATCCAGAAGGATTGGGGGAAAATTATTCCTTTTTTAAAATTTTGTACTGATACTTCATTATTAACCAGAAAAAAATTGAAAGTGCTACTGTTTGCGATCAATTCAGGAAATATACTCATAATTCGCAAGTTTTCTCGATTGGTCTGGATGGAAAAGAACAAAAAAGGGTCATTTCCTATATCAATTTAAAATTTTTCCTGTTTTCAGACGCATTAATGCAATAAAATCCAGATAGATTTATTATGATTTTAATAGCAATAAACCATATAATGCTATACATAAAACGGGCTGATCATAAGCACGTTCATGCCAGCATACCCAGTTCCTGGATGAACAATATATCGGGAAGGTGTTAAAAAAATGGACGATTCGCGTATCCGTCAGGAGATTAATAAGTATAAAAAATTTAAAAAAGTGGATGGGGCAACTTACCGAAAAGTAAACCAGTTTCTGCGAAAGAGAACATACATAACAGCACGGGAATGGGCTCTTGCACGTTTATGTACGGATTTCCGAACTTCCGGGGGTGCGGAGATGACCTTTATTGGAAATCATCTCCCAGAACTTGTCCCGTTTATGGAAGATACCTACACTCCACAAGCTGTCAACCAGGCACGTAACTCATTCAAAAAGAAAGTGAGAAAAGCAAGTGCCACATTTTTCTATGGAGCAATGTGTGGGTTTTTTACCACTGATGAACTTGATGATCTGCTCTTTGAAGCAAGCGAAGTTGCACGGTTTTTTCTCGAAGTTGAAGGAACAACACTGGATATTGATGAAGAGATTGATATTGAGGACAGGATCACCAAAGTGATGAGAAGTGTTGGGGAAGCAGCAAAAACCATTCTTAAGTCAAGAGCAGAAGAGGTGGAGTCATGCGATCAATTACTCGTTCCCTCACTGCAAAAATCTATACCGGTTAATAATTTTGCTATTATTAACGGACCAAGTACAGAGAAAACGGGTGAAGATAAAAAGCCAGGAGACCACAATCCCACTCCCCAGGCTCATCCTCGAGAAATAACACCGGCATCTGGAGAAATTCTTCATACAGTAGATAAAAAAATTGCATTGGACGGATCAATATCAATGAGATATATTTCAGGAGATGTCCCAAGTACCCGTAATCAAGAAAAAATTTCAAATAACACTGCGGGAGAAATAAAAACCACCCTTCAGAAAAATAATGGAACAGAGGGGTACAAATTATAATTAATACAGATCGATTGATGTAGGAGATACGCGTATGAAAATAATCCAGATTGTTGGACGCTCAAATTCGGGTAAGACAACATTTATTAAAAATCTGATCCCTGAACTCAAGAAAAAGGGAACTGTAGCGGTGATCAAACATCTGGGAGATCATACATACAATATCGAGGAGGGAAAAGACACCACTGTTTTTTTTGATTCCGGTGCAGACATTTCTGTAGGAGTAGATTCCCACAAGGCAGTAGCAACGTTCCGTAAGAACACTCTGGACGATGTTTTGGGTATGCTCCTCGATCAAGGTATGGACTTTGCCATAATTGAAGGCTTTAAACAACGATCGTTTCCCAAAATAGTTATCGGTAGTTTAACTGCTGATACCTGTATCCTTACAAATCCTGCGGTTACCGAGGTCATAACTTCGCTCAATCTCTTCGAAAATTTTCGCAAATAAAAAGAATAATTGGAGCAAAAATACATGCAAACTACAAAATTTCAGAAACGTTTGTTTGGTACCAATGGAGTCAGAGGTGTTGTGGGTAAAGATCTGACACCGGAGCTGGTATTTACTATTGGTGAAGCACTCGGAACAATGCGGAAAGGATGCATTGCAGTTGGAAGAGACACGCGGACCTCCGGAGAAACGCTTGTAAAAGCAGTTAAATCGGGCCTGCTTGCAACAGGTTGTGATGTTGTTGATTGCGGCATCCTCCCGACCCCGGCACTTCAGTACCTTATAAAAGGAGAGTTTGATGGAGGAGCAATGATAACCGCATCACATAATCCGCCTGAATATAATGGGGTCAAGATCATAGAGGCCGATGGCACAGAAATGGGTGATGAGGAAACACTAAAACTCGAACAACTGATATTTGAACCTTCATTTTCTCCTCAATCGTGGGAATACATCGGCAATGAAATACATGCTCCTTATCTCACCAGAAAATACATCCAGTCAATTGTGCATCATTTTCCTGACAGGATAGGATCAGGAATCACCGTTGTGGTTGATCCGGGATCAGGTCCTGCATGCCTTACAACACCACAGATCCTCACTGAAATGGGATGCAGGGTGCTCACGCTCAATGGAGTAATAGACGGGACATTTCCTGGAAGGTTGCCTGAACCTTCTTCTGAAGGTCTCAAAGGGCTGGCTGAATTTGTAGTCAGCAGTGGAGCAGTATTCGGCGTTGCGCACGACGGTGATGCAGATCGGGCTGTATTCATTGATGAGACTGGACAATTTGTTGAAGAAAATTTAGAGTTTGCCCTGGTAGCCCAGCATATATGTCACCAGAAAAAAGGAACAGTGGTTACTCCGGTTAGTACATCGCTCGTCGTGGAAATGGTGGTGAAAAATGAAGGCTGCACAATTACCTACACACCGGTTGGCAGTATCTATGTTGCACGAACTATGCGGTCACTCATAGAGAATGGAAATGAGGTTGTATTTGGAGGCGAAGGGAACGGTGGACTTATTTTCCCCGATCACCAGTTCTGCCGGGATGGGGGTATGACAGCCGCAATGATGGTTCTCATACTTGTTTCGACGGGTCAACAACTCTCGACACTGATAAACGCGTTGCCGAAACGCTCTATGATCAAGGATAAAATCAGCACATCACGTGGAACACAAGTGCTTGAATCACTCAAACGGGTATATTCTCAGGATTTACTGGACCTGACAGATGGTGTAAAAATTTTCAGGGAAGATTCGTGGGCGCTTGTTCGTGCTTCAGGTACAGAACCCATAATTCGGATTATTTTAGATTCGGATTCTCATATCCATGGTCAGGTCTTTTATAATGAACTGATGGACCATATCTCTAAAATTACCAATAGATAGGTTACAAATATCCTTATCTATGGACAATCATGAGAAGGGTGTTATGATCCTTCATTATAAAAATATCATTTTTTTCGGGTGAAAATTCGGGAAATAATTGATTATTTTGTCAATTGTTAAAAAATAATAGGTTTTTATGGATATTTTTTGAAAAAAACCGGAATTTTTCTTCTATTATGACAAAAAAAATTAAATTTAAGCGTAAATAAAAACAAAAAATTTAATAACCATTTGAGTTAAATTGTGTTTATCAACCCATAGTTTCATATCTGTGATGTAAGAATGGTCAATTCAACCGAAATTGTCAAGAAGGTTCAGCAGGCACTATCAGCAGATGATTGGAAAACAGTAGAGAATAGTATAGCAGAAATACATCAGGAAAAAGGAAAACGGGCACAAAAGACCCTCATTAAAGAGATTAACCGACTGATCACAACGACTGCATTTAAAAAAAATAAACCTGAACTGTTACTTGCTCTGCCAGATCTCCCGGGTAATGATATCGATGACTTGTTCTCTCAGATAGTGCAGCAATTCATAACAACAAAGGATGAAAAATGGTTAAATTCTGTTTATGTGCTGTCAGACAGGTTAAATAAAAAAAGCCATCAGTCCCGGGTAATTGCCATGATGGCACAATCCCTCATCAGCGCTGGTGTTCATGAATCAAATGCGGGATTAATCGATCATGGTATAGTCCTGCTTGAACGGATCAGTTTCCAGAAATATCGATCGGATATCATGATCGATATTATTCCTCTTTTAATTGAATGGGCAATTACAACCCGTGATGAAAAACTCCTCTATCGATCACATCATATCATTGAGGAGATCAGCGATATATCAAAACGTGCAGTATTGCATGCAGAACTTGCAAAAGCATTGGCAACTGTCGCCATTCTTGAAAAAAACCGTATGTTATTCCTTGACAGTATCCATAGTGCAACCAAAATCCACCAGAAGATCCGAAGACAGGCATGTATTTCATCTATTATTGAAAAAGGAGTGAAATCTGCTTTCGGAAAAGAAATATTGGATATTTCGCTCTTTATACAAAATTTTGATGCCCTTTCATCTGAGCAACAACTTGAAATTGTAAATGCCCTGACTGAACAACTCCTGGACCGGGAAAAGGATAAAATCCACATTCTCACTATCCTTCAGACTCTCTGTGAAAGAATACCCTTTGTCACCTATACCCTTGTTATCGATCTTCTTAAAAAGGCAGAACTATCAGGAGAATTATGGTACCTTTCCACTGCCATAAAGCTTCATCAGATCTTTTTGAATGAAGAGGCTTTTCCACTCAGGGAACTGGTCCGTGCGGGTATTTCTGTTGCCAAGCAGTCAAACAACATGCATGTTCTCTCGGATCTGATTCCTATTATTGATAAGCACAGCAATCCGGTCATTTTATCGAGGATATACCTTCAATTTTCCCAGATTATGCTTTCGTTTGGGGATTTTACCTCTGCGATCGATATATTTAAAAAAATCAGCCACGAGACAGAAAATCTTCCCCAATATGAAGACAACCTCACCCATCTGCTTAAAACCGGAATTTTTCGGCATAGTATACCGCTTGTCAACGACATGATCCTCAAACCCTTGAATGAGGATATAGTACATAAATCAATTTATCGGGCGATTATAGAATTGAGCACTGATGACCCGTTTAATGATTTAATTTCTCACATTCATTCTATTACCGACCTCATCCGCTTGCATCCCCAACAGGACCACCTGCTTCTCGAAAGTATTACCATTCTCATCAACCGGGGATTTCTCGCATTGCATGACCCCTATATCCTGATACGAATGGCAGAATTCATCAAGGAACACCACCTTAAGGAAGAGGCAATTTCAAACATCGCCCTGCAAATTGCAAAAATTGGTGTGAAAATTAAAAACCGCGACTATCTCCAAAGAGCGGTAGGTCTCACTTGCGATATCAATGATCAGAACATCCGCTCTGTAGCACTGAGCGGAATAATCGATGAAGCCTCAATTTTTGCTGCACAACAAGGGGATCTGGATCTTCTCCTGAGAATGAAAGAATGGATTAACTCCTTACTTGAAAAAAATCTTGCCGAAAATGCGATGGTGAATATAATAGATGGGGTGATACAATATGCAATCGATAAACATTCTCCTGCTGCGCTTGAACAGGCGTATAAAATCGCTAAAGACATCGGAGATCCCGGGTTAAAAACCCAACAATTTGGGAGAATTGCCGAGTGTTTCGTAAAAATCGGATGTATCCTTTTAAAAGATCTCCCCTCCCGTACAGATGCTGAGGCTTTTACCTCAGAAATATACCCATTTGAACGAGGGTTATCAATAATAAAAGAGAATGTCAAAAAACCGCGGATATCGCTAAAAATTGCAGGAATGATTGATATTCTCATATCATATTCATCTGTCAGCGATAACCCGGATTATATCATACCCTTAGCAATGTACGCTGTTGAAATCGAAAATCCTTTGGAAAGAGACGCCATGATGTCCCGGATTATCTCAAATCTTAACTACAACGTCACCTATCCGGACTCGACGGATCCCTACGAAATTATGGCATTTCTCCTCCAGAGAAATGAGCACTCGACATCAAACCCGCTCATGATTGTTCTGATTTTCCGCTTTCTCCAGCTGATTAATGATCCCTATCTGGAGCTTGCCGGGTTGTGCAACCTTGCAGACACGTACATCAAATTACACGATTTCGATCATGCACGGGAGATTTTAGACGATGTTTATCAGTCACTCCAAAAAATCCCTGCTGAATACAAAAAAGTTCTCATCCTTTCTGATCTCACCATGCTTTTTAGTACTATCGATCCCCATAAAGCAAAAAAGTGCCTTGAACAAGGGATCGAACGGTTAAACAACGTTGAGTCTGACAAAAATCCGATGGCAAGCAAACGAATTGTATTGGCGATTGTCCAGATGAACGTCATTGAACCGGACAGCGAATTGATCAATGTTGCCTTACAGGTTTCATCAAAAATCACCGAACCTGTTGAATATGTTGATTCACTTATTGCTGTATTCAGTATGACCAAAAACGACAGGGATCGCGGTAAAACAATAGTAACTTGCATGTCAGAAGCTGTCGAAAGAATTCCTTCACCGTATGAAAAAGCATCAACCCTTCTTGATATCATCCCGCTTGCACTTCAAAACAGCGATGACGATACTCCGGTGATTTTGCTTAAGAAAGCGGATGCATTAACCAGAAAGATAAACATTCCACAAATTGCTGATACAATACGTGACAAAATTGCTCATATGTATGTTGTGCTCTACCATAAACACAACAATAAAAAATACCTACAATATGCATCAGACGTTACAAAAACAATTGAAAATGACGAAATACGGCTCCATCGCTTCACGCAGATGGGACTTAAAGATACCTATGAAATACCAGCTCACTATGAAAAAATCAAGGCTCTCTATGAAAAAATAATTGAAGATGGCGCCCATCCAAGCCAGATCACTTCACTTGAAAAATTGATTCGTTCAGTAACGGATCGTGGAAAAGGAGCGATTCTCTTCTGTGATATTGCAGTACTGTTCAGAAAAGAGGGGGCAGAAAAAATATCTAACCGTTTGCTGCAGAGTGCAATAAAAGAGGCACGGATAATCCGGCCGCTTTCCCGGCGAGCTTTTATCATGTGTGATATTGCGATGAAGACCCATGCTTCTGGTTGTGAAAAGACCGCACAGGAGGTTCTTGATCTTGCAATAGACGCTGCAACGAATATCCGGCAGTCGTCACTACGCGATGAAGTTTTTGACGAACTTGGACTTGCAATTAAACTTATGCAGGAGATGTAATGGTGAAGACCATTGAAATTTTTATCAGCGGGAGGGTTCAAAGGGTTGGATTCAGGGCATGTGTGCGAAGAATTGCAACCGATTTACACGTTACCGGCACAGTCATAAACCTTCCCGATGGAAGAGTTCATATATACGCATCCGCCGAGTCAATGATTCTTGAAAAGTTTATTTCAATGATATATGGCTGTCCTCGCGCAGTAATACGTGATTTGCGAACATCTGAAATTTCTTGTATGACCTTTAATGACTTTTCAATCATTAAAGGAGAAGGGCGGCTCAGTAGCGGACTCTGAATTCACCGTTATTGGTGATTGCATTGTAGAAACTATATACAAGTTCATCAATTTTTTCATTATTTATTGTGGAATGAAATAATCCAATCAGCTTTTGCATGAGTTCATCCGAGAGTATACACCGGTTTGGTGTCTGTTCATAATCAGAGGGTGTAAGAGATTCCCGTGCAATCTGAAATACTACCCCGTCAATCATTGCTGCTTTCAGAGGGTCAATAAGATCCTGTACAAGGCTTCCTTTCCCTTCATGCATCAAGCCAAAATCCGGGTCCAGTCGAGCTCCAATAACAGAGACACAACAATTACCAAACAACATCGCGTACCCAAATGAAAGCATTGCGTTGATTGGATCTGACTGAGGCCGTATCGTTCTCCTCCTGAATCCGAAATCCGGGGGGGTATTCCGGGACATGATCTCGTAATACATATCGGTGGTCAGCCGGTGTAATCTTTGTATTTCATCCAGTTTGATCAGATATTGCAGTTCTTCCTGAGCCTTATGAAGAAATTCCTGTTCAGCTTCATAGAACAGATGAGTGTTCTGGTTCTCCTGAACACATTGAATGGCAAAGAGACGGGATTTTATTGCTGTTTGTGCAAGGGCAATGGCATAACGTTGCCGTGGAATACCCTGCTGTATTTTATGAATCTCCGTATCATTCCTGTCTCCAAAGGGCCGTATAATTCCTATTGGGTTGCCATCGGGTTCAAAAAATGAGATAAATGCACCATTTTTCACGAGATTAACTATTGTTGATGAGTTGATGGTATGACCCCCCATAACAAGCAGGTTTTTTATCGAATCAAGAGGATATTCCTCGACAGTATTTTTTTTCTGAATGATCAGTTTTTTCTGCGTGGATTTTATATGGACGCCAAAACCGCTCACCAATAACCAGGGATAATCCGTCACCATCCACCTCGAAAAAATATTTTTCTCAACTGATCTAATTACTAAACCATTTCCTCCTGATTAATTCATCGTTTTTTAGCCATCAGACAATTCCGGTCTCGGTTCTACTATTTTTTAAGGCGTGTTGTATATGAATTTCGTTTACATAAATTCGGTGAATTTAAACAGTAACAAACGCCATATATTGTCTGTCATTCAATAGCATAACAGGGGCAGTACATGTTCTGGGATAAGAAGATAGAAACAATGAAGCCTAAAGAATTGAAGATGCTTCAGCTCAAACGTCTGAAAACAACACTTAGTCAGGTACAGCACGTTGCATTTTACCGTAATCTTCTCTCAGTTGCCGGCGTGATACCATCATCAATCAAAACACTGGAGGATATCCAAAAAATTCCTTTTACCAAAAAACAGGATCTCAGGGATGGATATCCATTCGGTTTCTTTGCCGTCCCCATGAAAAAAATCGTACGGATTCATACAACATCCGGAACAACGGGAAAACCAACCGTTGTTGGTTACACTCAAAAAGACATTGACACATGGGCAGATCTCATTGCACGGAACATGACCATGGTGGGTGTTGGTGAAAATGATATCTTCCAGAATATGGTGAATTATGGCATGTTCACCGGAGGTCTTGGGTTTCACTATGGGGCAGAAAAAATTGGTATGACGGTGATCCCAAGCGCAACAGGCAATACAAAACGGCAGATCGAAATGATCATGGATTTCGGGGTGACTGCAATCCATTGTACACCCAGTTATGCAATGCACCTCTCTGAAGTAGCAGAAGAAATGGGTGCATCTCTCGACAGTCTCAGGACCGGTATTTTTGGTGCTGAACCATGGTCGGAAAGCATACGTAAGACGCTTGAAAAACGACTTGGAGTAACTGCCTATGATTCATACGGGTTAAGCGAGCTTTTTGGGCCCGGTGTTGCATTCGAATGCCCCGAACGCGACGGACTTCATATCTGGCATGATAGTTTTTTTGTCGAGATTATTGATCCAAAGACCGGAGAACAGGTATCCGATGGTGAACGTGGTGAACTGGTGGTGACCCCGCTGGTCAAAGAAGCAATGCCGCTCCTGCGTTACCGTACAGGAGATATCACCGTAAAGATGGAGGACGGCTGCTTGTGCGGGCGGTGGCAAAAAATTGCGAGAATCACGGGAAGAAGTGATGATATGCTGGTAATCCGCGGAATCAACGTGTTCCCGTCTCAGATAGAACATGTGCTTCTTAAAATACCCGAGGTCGGCAATCAGTTTATGGTATATATCGACAGAATTAATCATCTGGATGAGATGACCGTCGAAGTTGAGATCAACCGTGAGTATTTCAGCGGTGAACTTGCAGATCTTGCGAGACTCCAGAAAAAAGTCGTAAATGAACTTCGGGATGCACTCGAGCTCAGGACAACAGTTAAACTTGTTGAGCCGGGTTCACTTCCACGGTTTGAAGGTAAGGCAAAGAGAGTGATTGATCGAAGAGAGGCGATATAATGAAGAGCTGGGATCCACGAATCGAGGAGATGCCAAAAGAAGATCTCCGGAGAATGCAGTATAAACTGTTAAAAAGTCTCGTCTACAGGCTTTACAGTTTTTCTCCCTTTTATCACGACAGGATGAAAGAGCAGAAGGTCCACCCGGATGATATCCGCGAACTATCCGATGTAAAGAAACTCCCGTTCATGTTCAAGCGTGACCTGAGGGACAATTACCCGGATAAAATCTTTACTTCAACTCAGGAGGAACTTGTCCGCTATCACGTTTCGTCCGGGACTACGGGGAAACCAACGGTTGTCGGGTATACCCAGAATGATCTGAATACCTGGACAACGTCGCTGGCCCGTGCCCTGACATCGATAGGTCTTGGCAGGGGAGATGTGATCCAGGTAAGTTACGGGTACGGTCTGTTCACCGGTGGACTTGGGATGCACTATGGGGCAGAACGTATTGGTGCAACTGTATTACCGACCAGTGTAGGAAACACTGAACGCCAGATTGAACTGATGCAGGATCTCGGTGTAACAGCTATTGCCTGCACTCCCTCCTACCTCCTCCATATCGGAGAAGTTGCAGAAAAGATGGGCGTAGATATTAAAAAAGATACAAAACTCCGCACGGGAATTCTGGGAGCTGAGCCCTGGACAGATGGGATGCGTGCCCGGATCGAAGACTGGCTGGGAATAAAGGCATATGATATCTATGGGACAAGTGAACTTTCAGGACCAATGTTTACCGAATGCATGGAGCAAAAGGGGTTTCACATCTGGTCAGACATTGCCCTTGTCGAAATTATCGATCCCCAGACGGGAGAGCCTCTTGAATCCGGACAAAAAGGTGAACTCACTGTTACCATCCTTCAGAAAGAAGCACTTCCGATGATCCGGTTTCGCATCGGGGATATTACGACAATGGATGATGACATCTGCACCTGCGGCAGGACACATCCGAGAATCCAGAGAATACAAGGCAGGGTTGATGACATGTTAATTATACGGGGTATCAATGTATTCCCCTCACAGGTTGAATACGCCTTGATGGGGATTCCCGAAGTTGGCCAGCATTTCCAGATTGTGGTTGAACGAAAGGGTGCCCTTGATGATATGCTTGTCCGTGTCGAATTAACAAAGGGATCATTCAGTGATAAAATCAATGATCTTATGCAGATACAGCAGAAAGCAGAGCACCGGCTTCGGAATTCATTGAACGTGAATGTCAATGTTGAACTCGTTGAACCGGGCTCATTACCCAGATTTGAGGGAAAAGCGAAAAGAGTTATTGACAAGAGGTCGATGTAAATGGACATGCAAAAGTTTGTGATCAGGCAGATTTCGATATTTTCTGAAAACCGCCCGGGGCGGCTTGCAGCAATCGCGCATGCATTGGGCGAGGAAAAGATCAATATTCTTGCCTTCAGTATTGCCGAAGCAAATGGATTTGGGGTAGTCAGGGCACTTGTGGATCACCCGGAAAGAGCCCATGACAAACTATTATCTCTTGGATTTAATGTCGCTTTCACTGATGTAATCGCAGTGAGGATGAAAGACGAGCCGGGCGGACTGTATGAGGTTGCAAAGATTCTTGGAGACGCCGGTGTCAATATCGACTATTCCTATGCCTATTCAGGAAAAGAAGGAGCAGTGCTCATTCTCCGTGTTGACCAGGTTGAAGAGGCAATAAAAAAGATCAAGAATTCCGGTGCAACACTCCTGGAACGCTCGGTGTTCCACTAATCAACAATTTACTTCTTTTCCCATTTTATGAGTTCTGCCACTTCAGAAAGAGTACTTCCCCTGCGAATCTCTTCCCGGATCCTCTCTTCATTTTTCCTGACCTCTAATGCCCTGCGTGCAATTTCATACGCACGCTCAGCGGGTATCACAACCACGCCACTTTCATCTCCTATAATCCAGTCGCCGGGACGAACATACTGGCCACCACACTGGATTTCGGCATTGATCTCACCGAATCCTTTGGGCTCTCCTGCGTTTGGTACAACAGCTTTTGCAAAAAGGGGGAACTTCATTATTCTGATATCATCGACATCCCTCACTGCACCATCAATGACAACACCGGATATTCCTTTTTTTACACAGCTCAGGGTAGCGAGCTCTCCCCAGGGGGCTACATGTGTCGCACCATCGTTGTTGATCACTATTACTTCATTTTTTCTGGCAACGTCAATGGCTTCTACAGGTTTTGCCCAGTCCCCGGCAAATGTCTGGACGGTTACCGCTCTACCCACCATCTTTACATTGCCGCAGATCGAAACGATTCCTGACATCGCCCCTTTCCGGTGCATCGCATCCGTGACATTTGGTGCGGACACCTGCATAAGAAGGGTACGAATTTCTTCATCGGGTGATTTTTTTTCAATAGATCGTATCGAAGGATTATCCATTGCTGAACGGATCTTTTTTGTAGAACCGGTGACATCTGCGGACCGGACAATCCAGCCGCCCACGATTACAATATCCGCACCCGACCGCACCGCGTCTCCGGCACTCGCCGCAACAATTCCTCCCGCAACCGCGAGGGGAATATGAACCTTATCAGATAAGGTTGAAAGAAGTTCAAGGGAACTCTTACCCATCATCTGCTGGTCGATACCCACATGGGCACAGATGATATCAACACCCATCGCTTCAAGTTCACCGGCACGGGATACGGGATCTTTAACATTTATCAGGTCAGCCATAATCCGTATTCCATACAGGCGGGAAGCTCGCACGGCCTCTGCAATCACCGAGTTGTCCGCATCTGCAAGAACGCAAACGATGTTAGCACCTGCCTTTGCCGCCATCTCCACCTCCAATGTCCCGGTGTCCGCAACCTTCATATCTGCAACAATTGTGGTATCCGGAAAACGATCTCTCATCGATCGGATAGCCTGCATTCCCTCACTTTTGATGAGCGGAGTCCCTACTTCAATCCAGTCAGAACCACCCTCAATAGATTCCTGTGCGATCTGCAATGCCCGTTTTAGTTCAAGAATATCGAGTGCAACCTGCAGAACCGCTTTTTTCATGATCAATGATGTGACTGGCCTGATTCTTAATCATTACGAGAAGGTGGTCGTTTGTTGCCGGAGAAAAAAACCGCATGGCATAATTAAGGGTAACGATCGATTGGAACCGCCCTGCTTATGGATAATCGTTTACAAAATTATTCCTTTTTGAACTCCTCAAAAAACACGATATGTTTCATTTCCTTTTTCTGAGCGATGGTCATTTCAGACGGATAACCGGCAGGAACGAGAGATACTAACGTATATTTTTCCGGAACCCCAAGTAATGACCGGATCGTTTCAACGTACGGCTTCTTTTCCCCGGCCACCCAGCAGGAATTGATGCCATGTGCCTGCAGAGCCAGGATGAGATTTTCCGTGGCCGCACAACAATCCTCGAGATAATATTTTTCTTTTTTTTCCCCAAAAACCGCAAAACACAGGGAGGCTTCTGCAATAAATTTTCCATGATCGGTAATCTGGGCAATTTTGCCCAGCATGTCTTTGTTTTTGATGACGCCAAACAGCCATGGCTGGAGGTTCATTGCGGTTGGAGCATGAGCCGCACATTCGAGTGCATCCTTAATGATGAGTTCATTCACGGGATCGGGTTTAAATTTCCGCACACTATGCCGTGATTTGATAACAGTGGTTACAACGTTCATACTCCTGAATGGGAAACGGAGGTAATAAAAGATTGTGAAGGAACAAAAAAGAGGGACGTTATTCTTTCTTCAGGTACACGGCCAACCCGAAAAGGATAGCCGAAATCACCAGGGTTGCTCCAAAGCCCGGAGTTTTTGGGCTGGGTGAAGGGACAACCGTGGTTGTGGTTGTCGGGGGTTCAGTAGGAGACGGCGTTGGAACTGTTGTGCTTACAACGGTTTGCGTTGTTGCCGGGGGGGTCGCCAGGGTCGGAGTCTTTGTGGTCTGCGTTGGCAGAGTCGTTGCTTTGGTAATCAGCGGGTTTACACCCTGGTTGAGCAGCGTAATTTTTTTGCTTATCGTTTTGCCGGTTACATCGTAATTATCATTCATCTGGTTTACGTTTGACTCTGCCCAGAGGGTATAATTTCCCGGAGGATAGATTGCAGGATTCCCCATATTCCAGATTGAACCGGTATAAAAGGGGACGGCAGTAACCGGGATATTTACTATTGATGTCGGGGCTCCTCCTGCGTTGAGCAAAGAGGAATAGATCGCGCCTTCCGGTGACTGCACTTTAATGGTAATGAGAGCGGGTGATGATCGTTGTGACGCCATCTGTACCAGGTTGGTATCTATCCTGAACTGTATATCATCCCCCGATGGAATCCATTTAAGCAGTTCAACATCGACCTGGACAGTAGTATCTTCAACTTTCAACACGAGTTGCGGATCTGCAACTAAGAATGCAATGCCATCTGATTTTCCGGAACTGTCGAGCCGGTACCAGTTGCCAGGATAGCCGTCAAACTCGGATGGGCTGACCATAAAACTGGTGATTCTGCCCACCAGATCAATGGTTTGAGTCGGGGAGGTTGTGGTGATATCAGCAGCCGAAGCCCACCACCCGATCTTGGTGTCCGACCCCATGGCAGCGGATATATCAAGCCCTTCTTCGCCGATGAATACGGTATTTCCCGGTTTGATCGTGTTGATCGCTGCCGACGCCGGGCTTACACAAAAAAGGAAAATGCACGCGAGAAAGATAAGGATTGGTGTACCCTTTTTTATCATAGTCATCCATCTTTGTTCCTGATATATAAAACTTACAAACGGGATAGCTCACAAGTCTTTCTGATATATCAGGTATTAGGCTCTGGAGAAATGCTCAGAAACAGGTTTTTGTAACGCTTTTGAGGGCTTTTAGCATTTGCCTGAACCCCCGCCGCTGTTGCACCCCACGCGACGCGATATCCGTGGAACAAATTGGGAGAATGAACGAATGGAATGAGATTTTCCTATGAAAATCGTAGTATTCAGATATGATGCGGGGATTGTTACCACATTATCCATCAGTTACGATGATTGCCGCTACCCCAGACGGAGCGCACCCTTGGCGGATCGGTCACTAAAAATTCAAAAAAAACTCCCCGCCCGCTGTGCCTCTGAGAGACCCTCAGGCAAAGGTGATCCGTTAGTGGACGATTTTCATGGAACTGGTGTGATCTGAATCGATTCGTGTCTGTTTCTACAGAGCGAGGTAATGAGGTTTATTTCTATGAGGTTTAACCTGCTTCTCACAGATAATTTTTCAGCAAAACAGGGCAGGTTCAGGAAAGGTTCTCAAGCGTGATCCTGTTAAAATTTTCAAAAACACGGTTTCCCTCGAATGTGTGGCTGACTTCAGGGTGCCACTGGAGCCCATAGATATTCTGAGCGGGCAGCGCAATCGCCTCTGCACTACAGAGGGAGGAATGCGCGAGACAGGTAAATCCTTCCGGTATCCTTGCCACCTCGTCGGCATGGGAAGCCCAGACATTGATCTTGTTTGGATACCCGGCAAGAATATCATCGTGCTCGCAGATCTCTACCTCGATTGGGCCATACCCGCCTCGTTGTCCCGCATGAACTTCCCCACCGAATTTTGTTGCAATAATATGAAGCCCAAGGCAGATTCCCAGCACAGGCAGCCCAAGATCGAGATACTGGCTGGAGTTCCCCGCTCGTTCTATCGTTGGTCCACCCCCGAGAATGATCCCTCTGCATTCAGTGGATATCTGTTGTGGGGGAATTGAATTAGGGATCATCGATACATCAATTTCCAGATCCCGTAGTGCCCGGTGAATGAGGTGATTGAACTGACCGAAATTATTGACCACGTAGATGGGAAGCATTACTCTGATATTTGTATTGAAATCCTATAAGGTTGTTCAACTATAGGTGTTCACCGCAGCGAGAATAGTTTTTCTGATTGTATCAGGAGAATGCCCAAGAAGATAGGCAAGACACATCGCACCACCGGCACCCATCCCTTCCTTTACTTCACCAATACAGTATCGGGCAAGTCCTGAATGGCCGATATCTCCAAAACCCGGATCTACGAAGATGATTTCAACACCAATCTGTCTGGCAATCTGCTGGACATTTGCCGAAGGATCGTCTCTCACGTAGGATGTTGTGACTACATACGGCAGGGGTCTTCCCTCCGCTTTTATGACGGCACTTACCGCGAGCATCTGGGTACCCCCGGCCA
>Ga0315285_10002456_pt1 | contig 19343 bp, 14 predicted proteins | sample YL17G09_36_MG_FD_203698 | JGI IMG/M metagenome (GOLD analysis project Ga0315285, IMG submission 203698) | Sediment microbial communities from Yellowstone Lake, YNP, Wyoming, USA - YL17G09_36 | ecosystem: Environmental > Aquatic > Freshwater > Lake > Sediment | place: USA: Wyoming | collected...
GTGTTGTACGAAGGCGGCGCCTTCAACCTCTATCGCTACAAGAAGTACACCGACGTGCGCCTGGTGTTCGCCCCCGAGGCTTCCATCGCCTTCTTCGGCGGCGACCCCGACAATTTCACCTATCCGCGGTACGACCTGGACATCACTTTCTTCCGCGCCTACGAGAACAACAAGCCGGCGCCGGTGGAGCATTACCTGAAGTGGAGCGCGGCCGGCCCACGGGACGGCGAGCTGGTGTTCGTCAGCGGCCATCCCGGCTCGACCGGGCGCAACCTCACCATGTCCCAACTGGAGTTCCAGCGCGACGTGGCCTATCCGGCGCGGCTGAAAATATACAAGGAGCGGCTGGCGAAGCTGTTCGCCTATTCCGGCGTGAATGCCGAGCAGGCGCGCATCGCCCGCGACATTATCTTCAGTTACGAAAACTCGCAGAAGGGGACCATCGGTTACCAGTCCGGGTTGCTGGACAAGAAGCTGATGGCCCGGCGCGCGGCCATGGAGAAGGACCTGCAGGCGCAGGTGGCCGCCGATCCCAACAAGCAAAAACAGTACGGCGGCGTCTGGGAGGCGCTGGCCGGCGCCCAGCGCGCCTATGCCCCCTTCTACCGGCAGTATCAGTTGCTCGATGGAAGCATCGGGCTGCCGCAGTCGCGCCTGTTCCAGATCGCGCGGCGCCTGGTGCGCCTGCCGGCCGAGAAGGCCAAGCCCAACGAGAAGCGCCTGCGCGAGTATCGCGAGAGCGCCCTGGAATCGCTGCTGCAACAACTGTACTCACCGGCCCCCATTTACGAATCGCGCGAAATCCTGGTTCTCGGCCAGATCCTCTCGGAGTTGCAGCAGACGCTGGGCGCCGGCAGCCCCTTGATGAAGCAGGCGCTGGCCGGACAAACCCCGGAGCAGGCCGCCCGTCGGTACGTGACCGGGAGCAAGCTGGCCGACGTAAAGGAGCGGCGCCTGCTGGCCGACGGCGGCCAGACCGCTATCGACAAGTCCGATGACGCCATGATCCGCCTGGCCAAACTGGTCGATAGTGAGGCCCGGGGGCTGAACAAGCGCTACGAGGACGAAGTGGAGGCCGTGGAGCGCAAGAACGGCTCGCTGCTGGCCCAGGCCCTGTTCGCGCTCCGCGGAACCTCTCTCTACCCGGAGGCCACTGGGACGCTGCGCCTCAGCTACGGCGCCGCGAAAGGCTACGTCGAAAACGGCAAGAAGATTCCCTATACCACGACCTTCGATGGCATGTACAAGCACGCCACCGGGAAGGATCCCTACAAGCTGCCGGACCGCTATTTGGCCAACAAGGCCAAGCTGAATCTTTCGGTGCCGCTGAATTTCGCCTCCACCAACGACATCATCGGCGGCAACTCCGGCAGCCCGGTAGTGAACAAGCAGGGCGAGCTGGTGGGCATCATCTTCGACAGCAACATCCAGGGGCTGCCCAACCGCTTCCTGTTCACCGACGAAATCGCCCGCGCCGTGTCGGTGCACTCGGCCGGCATCATCGAAGCGCTGGAGAAAATCTACGGCGCCGACGCCGTCGTCAAGGAACTGCGGGCGCGGTAACGGCCCGTTCACCGCACAGGCCGGGAGTCGTGTCCTTGTGGCTAACCGCGCCTCACCGGGCCGGTTCGATTTTCTTCACCTCGATGACCTTGGTCTTTTCGTACAGCGTGCCCGTCACCTTCACTTTCTGGGCGGCGAATTTCTCGGGCGTCTGCTGATGCGACAGCACGTACACCTCCTTGCCAACCAGCAGCGCGTATTTGTACTTGTCGGGATTCGATTTCACGCACTCCAAGACACACTTGGAATCTGGCTTGATGCCCATGTTATGGGTGGCGCCACACATGGTGTCGGTAATGACGCCGACGAATGGTCCCGCCTTTGTCTGGGCGTGGACCCACAGGGCAGCGAGCATAATCAACGCAACAACAGTGATTTTTCGAAGCATCTATCTCTCCTCGAGTTGAGTTTCAGCCTTGACTCCAAAGTCAAACAACATCAGTCAGTCGGTGAGCGCCGCTGGCGCAAACAGGCGGTAGCCGCGGCCCTCAGCCGAATGCCACCCGCCCCCGAAAGTTGCGAGCACCGCCGGCACATAGTTGCGTGTCTCGCGCGGGAGAAGCGAGGCCAGGCCGGCAAAATCGGGGCTGCCGCTGCGCGCCCGGGCCGCCTGCACGCGCTTCTCGCCGGCATTGTAGCCGGCAAGGGCGAGCGGCCAGTCCCCGAACAGCGCGTATAACTCTTTCAAGTAACGGGCGGCGGCACGGGTGGATTTTTCCGGATCCACGCGCTCATCGACCCGGCCGTCCACCTTCAGTCCGTAGCGCCGGGCGGTCTCCGGCATGAGCTGCCATATGCCGCGGGCGTTCTTCGGAGACAATGCCAGCGGATTGAAATTGCTCTCGACTTTCGCAACGCGCAGCAGATCAGCCGGCAGTCCCTCCTGCGCCAGAATTTGCGCCATCTTCGCTTGTGCGACCACTGCCGGAACGTGATTGAACCGCAGAGGCGCAGAGGGCGCAGAGGCAACGCCGAGAGGCCCTGCGGCACTCAGCGGCCTCGGCGCTTCTGCGTTTAAAGACTCCTTCGCTTCCAATGCCTCATTGGCTTGCCTGAAAACTTCCGAGCGGAGCTTCTCGAATATCTCCAGACCCTGCGCCTTGTTCACCTTCCGCCACAGCACGTTGAACGTTTCCTCCGAAATCGGCTGCTTCAGCTGGAAATTGAACGCGCGGGCGTTGGCGTAATGGAGCCGGTCGCGCTCGAACGTGGTGATGGTCAGTTGATAGCGGCCGCTGGTGCTGATGGTTTCAATATCCTCCCAACGCCACCGGCGCGACTGGGCCTTGTCCGCCGACTGGAACACCACCGCATCCTCGCCGAAGGTGAGCGTTCCGTTGTCGCCGCCTAGCGTTCGCTGATGCTTGACGGCGAACTGAGCGAGCACGCTGCCGGGAGGATGCGCCGAGCCGGCAATCAGCCGCTGGCCCAGCTTTGCTTGCAGGAACCGAAGAGCTTCTCGTTGATCTCCGCTCAGCTTGAAATGGAATTCGCGGTCCGCGCCCAGCTTCCATTTCGGCTCGTCCTCGTAAGTGAGCAGATCCACTCGACCGTCATCGAGCAGGCGCAGTTGCTGCACCTCGAGGTAGGGCCAGTGGAAAGTGTGTTTCGCGCTTTCGAACCCCACTTCCGTGTCGCCGATGGTCAGCTTGCCGCCGCAGCCGCCCCGCAAGTGATCGTGGCGCGCCGCGAACGAGAATGGCGCAGCCAGCAGCGAGCCTGAACCACCAAGACACAAAGACACCAAGAACACCAGGAAAACCCTCGTGGTTCTTTGTGTCCTTTGTGTCTTGGTGGTGAATCTGATCCTGTTTTTCATGCCGGTTGCCCTCGTTTCATTTCAAAGTGCCACTTCCAGATGGCGTAAATGGCCGGATACACGGCCAGTTCCATGATGAAGGAGGTGAAGATTCCTCCGACCATCGGAGCGGCGATGCGCTTCATCACGTCGGCGCCCGTGCCCACCGACCACATGATGGGGAATAGGGCCATGAACATGCACCCGACCGTCATCACTTTCGGCCGCACCCGTTTTACCGCGCCGTGGATGATCGCTTCTTTCAAGTCCGCCCAGGTCTTCATCCGGCCTTGGCGCTCCATGTCGTGATAAGCCAAGTCCAGATACAGCAACATGAAGACACCGGTCTCGGCGTCTATGCCCATCAGCGCGATCAGGCCCACCCATACGCCGATGCTCATGTTGTAGTCCAGCAGGTAAAGCAGCCAGATGGCGCCGACCGCCGAGAAGGGGACGGCCAGGAAAATGATCATGCTCTTGACGGTCGAGCCGGTATTGATGTACAGCAGCAGGAAGATGAGGAACACGGTGATGGGGATCACTATCGTCAGGCGTTCCTTGACGCGCTCCATGGCCTCGTATTGGCCGCTCCACACCAGCGAGTAGCCGGTGGGCAATTGAAGCTGTTCGCGAACCGCTTTCTTGGCGTCGGCGACAAAGCTGCCGATATCGCGTCCGGCGACGTCCACGTAAACGTAGCCATTGAGCATGCCGTTTTCGTCGCGGATCATCGCCGGCCCGCTGACCAGCTTTACGTCGGCGACCTGCGCGATCGGCACCTGGGCGCCGGACGGGGTGGAAACCAAAACGCGGCCCAGTGTGTCGGTGGTGGATCGGAAGTCGCGCAGGTAGCGCACGTTGACCGGGTAGCGTTCGCGGCCCTCGACGGTGGTGGTCACGTTGTCGCCGCCGACCGCCGACATCACATACATCTCAGCGTCGCCGATCGTGAGGCCGTAGCGCGCCAACTCATCCCGCTTTAGAACGAAATCGACAAAGTAGCCGCCGGCGGTGCGCTCCGCGAAGACGCTGCGGGTGCCGGGCACCTTGCTCAGAATGCTCTCCAGGTGGCCGCCCACCTCCTCGATTTTCTTCAGGTCCGAGCCGTAGACCTTGATGCCGATGGGGGTGCGCACGCCGGTGGTCAGCATGTCGATGCGGGCCTTGATGGGCATGGTCCAGGCGTTGGTGACTCCGGGAATCTTCAACGCCTGGTCCATTTCGTCCACCAACTCCTCCCAGGAAATGTGGTCCGGCGTGATGCGCCCCAGCACCGGTGTCATCCAGTGGGGCGCCCAGGAGGAATACCAGGTCGGTTTCTTGCGCCACTGCATATGTGGTTTCAACACCACCACGGTTTCCATCATGGAGAAGGGCGCCGGATCGGTCGAAGTCTCGGCCCGGCCGGCCTTCCCCATCACGCTTTCGACCTCCGGGAACTGCCGGAGAATACGGTCCTGCACCTGGAGCAGTTGTTGCGCCTGGGCGATGGAAATGCCTGGCAATGTCGAGGGCATGTAGAGGATCACACCCTCGTTCAAGGGCGGCATGAACTCGGAGCCGAGTTGGTAATAAATGGGAACCGTGCCTGCCACGGCCAGGACCGCGGCGATGACCACCGCCCACTTGTGCGCCACGGTAAATTCGACAACCGGGTGGTACCAGCGCATCAAGACGCGGCTCAGGGGGTGGTTCTCCTCGCTGTGGATGGTGCCCACCAGCACGGCGTTGGCCGTGCGGCAGAGCCAGCGCGGCCGGAAGTTGAAGTTCTTGGCGTGCGTGAACAGCAACCGCATCGCGGGATCGAGCGTAATCGCCAGCACCGCCGCGATGGCCATCGAGAAGTTCTTGGTGAACGCCAGCGGCTTGAACAGCCGGCCTTCCTGCGCCTCCAGGGTGAACACCGGCATGAAGGAGACGGCGATCACCAGCAGCGAGAAGAAACTGGGCCCGCCTACTTCCTTGATGGCTTCGATCACCACCTCCTGGTAATCGCGCTTACGCCCCTCGGCGTCCCACTGTTCCAGCTTCTTGTGGGTCTGCTCGACCACCACGATGGCCGCGTCCACCATGGCGCCGATGGCAATCGCGATCCCGCCCAGCGACATGATGTTGGAGGTAATCCCCATGGCCTTCATGGGGATAAAGGCGATGATTATCGCCACCGGAATGGTGATGATGGGAATCAGGGCACTGGGGATGTGCCACAGGAAGATCAGGATCACCAGGCTGACAATCACCAGCTCCTCGATGAGCGTGTGCTTGAGGTTCTCGATCGAGCGCAGGATCAGCTCCGAGCGGTCGTAGGTGGTAACGATCTTGACGCCCGGCGGCAGGCTCGGCTCGATGTCCTTCAGCTTCGCCTTGACGCGTTCGATTACGTGCAGTGCATTCTCGCCCTGGCGCATCACGACGATGCCGGATACCGTCTCGCCCTGGCCGTCCAGGTCCGCGACACCCCGGCGGATGTCCGGTCCCAGCACCACGTCGCCGATATCTTTGACAGTAACCGGCGTACCGTTTTGCGCGTTCAGCCCGACCACGACCTTGGCAATGTCATCGGTGCTCTTGGCGTAGCCCCGGCCCCGCACCATGTACTCGCGCCCGGTGAATTCCACCAACCGCCCGCCCACGTCGTTGTTCCCCTGGCGAACGGCGTTCACCACTTTATCGATCGGCAGGTTGAAGGCGGCCAGCTTGTTCGGGTCCACGTTGACCTGGTACTGGCGAACGAAGCCGCCCAGCGGCGCCACCTCGGCCACACCGGGGACGCTCTGCAGGTAGTAGCGCAGGTACCAGTCCTGGAAGGATCGCAACTCGGCCAGGCTGCGCTTCCCCGTGGTGTCCACCAGAGCGTATTGAAACACCCAGCCGACGCCCGACGCGTCGGGTCCCAACTCCACCTTCACCTCGGACGGCAGCCGCGGCATGATCTTGCTGAGGTACTCCAGGGTGCGCGAGCGGGCCCAGTAAATGTCGGTGCCCTCCTCGAAGATGATGTACACGTAGGAATACCCGAAGTCCGAGAAGCCGCGAATGTCTTTAACACGCGGCGCGCCCAGCATCGAGGTGACAATGGGATACGTCACCTGGTCTTCCATGATGTCGGGACTCCGGTCCCAGCGCGAATAGATGATCACCTGCGTATCGGACAGGTCCGGGATGGCGTCCAGCGGCACGTTGTTCAGCGACCACCAGCCGGCCAGAACGGCGGCGGCAACGAACAGGAACACCATGAACTTGTGGTGCGCGCAGAGTTCGATGATGCGGTTGATCATGGCCGGTGACCTCCGTGGCCCGGCTGGGATGGGGGCGCCGCCTTCCCAGGTTTCGCGGCCGGCTGCCCGCCCTTCGGCCCCATGTCCATCCCGGGCATAGAACCGGGTTGCGCTTGGGGTTGCGCTGGCTGCGCGGGCTTCTTTCCCTGGTCGCCACCGCCCATCCCCGGCATCCCAGCCATGCCGGCCACCGCCGATTTCAACTGGCTCTCGGAATCCACCAGGAAGTTACCGGAGGTGACGACCCGTTCGCCTTGCTTCAAGCCGCTTCGGACGATGTAAACGTTATCCACCTTCTCGCCCAGCTCCACTTTGCGGGGTTCCAGGTAGCCGTTGCCGCGGTCCACGAACACGCGCCTCTCGGCTCCCGAATCCAGCACCGCTTCCTCGGGAACGGCCAGCTTTCGCCCGTAATCGACTGCGAACTCCACGTTGGCGTACATGTCGGGCTTCAATTGCAGGCCGGGATTGGGGAACTCGATGCGCGCTTTGAGCGTGCGCGTCGTGTTATCGACCTGCGGGTAAATGTAGGTGACCGCGCCGCGCCAGGTCCGGCCCGGATCGTAGGCCAGCGTCATGCGCACCGTTTGGCCCGGCCTCACCGCTGCCGCCTCGTATTCGTAAATGTCGGCGATCACCCAGACCGTGGAAAGATCGGCAATGGTGTATAGCTCGCTGTCCGGCGTGATGCGTTGTTTTGGGAACACGTTCTTGGTCAGCACGTGGCCGGAGATGGGCGAGAAAACGGTCATGGTCTTGATCGGCGCGTTGCGGCGCAAGATTTCCTGGATCTGGTCGTCGGTGATGTCCCAGAGCTCGAGGCGCCTGCGCGCCGCCGCGTAGAGCGACTCGGCGCCGGCCGCCGCTTCCTTCACCGGGCTGCCGGAGAGGTAGCCGCGCGCCTTCTGCGCCAGCAGCAGTTCCTGCTGGCTGGCCAGCAACTCGGGGCTGTAGATGCTGAGCAGCGGCTGGCCTTGCTTTACCAGTTGGCCGGTGTAATCGACCGTGAGGGTGTCGATCCAGCCCGCGAACTTGGCGTGGATGCGGGCGATCTTGGTTTCGTCCCAGGTCACCTTGCCCGCGGCGCGAATGGTGCGCGAAAGCGGCACGGCACGCACCTCGCTGAACTTCACGCCGATGAGCTGCTGCTTTTCGGGAGAAATGTTGATGGCGCCGGGCGGCACGGCGGCGGTCTCCGCGCCGGCGGCTGCGCCCCCGTCCTCGTAGACCGGCTCCAGGTTCATCCCGCAATCGGGGGCAATGCCCGGCTTGTCGGATTTGTAGGCCGGGTGCATGGGATCGACGTAGTACAGGATTTTGCGCGCCTGCTTTCCCTGCCCCGCCGCCGGCGCCCCTGCTCCGCGTCCGAGGAGCTGCCGGTACACCAGCGCTCCGGCCACCATGCCTAAAGCCAGTGTGAAAACAAAGAAAAACAATTTCTTCATGAGCACCCCACTAGCCTCGGATGAACACGGATGGACACGGATGAAAGCCAATCGGGGGCCCTACAGCATTTGTCCGTGTTCATCCGTGTTCATCCGTGGTGAATCCCTTCCTCAAAGCAGCGACGCCCCCGTCAATTCTTCCAGCCGCGCCAGAGCTTTTTCGAACGCGGCCAGTTCCTCGTAGTACATGACCTCGTAGTCGAGCACCGTCCGCAGGTTGGCGATCAGCGTCAGGAAATCGACGGCGCCGACCTGGTAGCTGGAGACCGAGGATTCCAGCGCCAGCGTCGATTGCGGAAGAATCGCGCCGGAGTACAGTTTCAGCAAATCATCGGAAGCCTGCGCGGCCAGGTAGGCTTCCTTCACGCCGAAGTTCAGCATCTGGCCCATGGACTCGTACTGGTGGCGGGCCGCGCTGAGGTTGGCGGCCTGCTCCTCGACCGCCACGCGCTGCTTTCGCCAGAAATACAGCGGCACCTTCACGTCGAAGCGGAACTCATACATCGCCGGGAAGCGGCCGGAGTTGAAGTAGCCGCCCATGACCCCGAAGTCGGGGTAGTAATCGCGGCGGGCCAGGTCCAGGCTGAACTGACTGCGCTCCACCATGGCCTGCTCGCGCTTCAGCAACGGCGAGTCTTTGCCGGCGCGGGCGTACAGCTCATCCAGCGCGGCGCGCAGCTCCGACTTGGGCGTGTCGGCCGGGCGGCCCAGCGGCGCCTCCGGCGGCCGGTTCAGCAAGCTGTTGAGTTCCGCCTTCAGCGCCTGCTTCTCCTGTTCCAGCTTCCGCAGCCGGCCCAACATCAGCGAAACCTCGACCTGGGCTTTCAAGATGTCCTGCTGTTGCCCCTGGCCCACGCTGTAGCGGCTCTCCGCGATTCGCGCAAACTTCTCCAGCAGGTCCTTGTTCTTCGCGAGGCTCTCCTCGGCCTTGTAGAGGTAGTTGAGCTGGAAATAGCCGGCCTTGAGCCTGGAAACCAGCCGCAGCCGCGCCGTCTGATAATCCTGAAGGGCGGCGGCGGCTTCCTGCTCGGCCATCTGGCCGCGCAGTTTCAGCTTCCCGGGAAAAGGCAGCTCCTGCGAGAAGGAGACGCCGGCGTTGGCCATGGGGTCCTCGCCGATGGAGGTGAAGGGCACCGGGTTACCGGTGTTGCGGTAGCCGAGCGACAGCGTGGGATCGGGCAGCGAGCTTTCCTGGCTGGGCCGCGCTTTGGCCGCCTCGTATTTCTTCTGCACCACCAGAACATCGGGGTTGCGCCGCAGCGCCTCGTTCAGCAGGTCGTTCAGCGTGAATACCGGCTCCTCGCTACCTGCGGTTACCCCCCCGGCGGCCAAGAGCGGCAGCAAAATCACCAACAGAATCGCGTACTTCATCTAGCCCTCGTATCTAACGTCGGCATTTCGCCGGCAAACCTTGTCGCCACAAACACCACGGCCACAAACGACTCAAATGGACACACTACGGGCTAGATGCGTAAAGGAAGGACGAGAAGAATGGAGAGCGTGGGGTGCGAAACCCGGCTGACTTCGGCGGAACCGGCAAGCACCGCCATCGTTGGAGCCACCGCGTCCACCGCAACCGCCGGCGCGGCCAGGTGTATCGCGGCGGGAAGCTGCGAGGGAACGGTCGTATCCGGGAGAGCGCTGGCGCCGCAGCACCCTCCGGTCGCTCTCACCGCCAGCTCACACTCGGCATGGCGGCAGCATGTGCACGGCGCGCGGGCCAGCAGCGGCCCCGCCAGCGGCAGCGCCAGCAATGCCAGCAGAACCGAGATGGATGCGACCTTCCTCATCCGCTATATAAACAGAATACAGTAAGAGGCCCGCCGCGCGCAAGGCGCTCCCCCCCAGCGGCCAGTTGACAGATATGCTTTATTTGGCATACCCTACTCGTCGTGGAACCGTATGCCAGGACCCTGGTGTGGATGGGGGACAGCCTGGCGCGCACTCGCGGGTTTCCCGCAGAAGTCCGCAATGAGATCGGATATGCCCTTTATCTGGCACAAACGCAGCGAAGGCACGTGAGCGCCAAGCCGCTCCATGGATTCGGCTCCGGCGTAGCAGAGATCGCCGTCGCGCATGAACGTAACGCTTTCCGCGCGGTCTACGTCACGAATCTCGGTGACGCCGTGTATGTGCTCCATGCTTTCCAGAAGAAGTCGCGAAAGGGAATCTCCACGTCCAAGGCCGACAGCCAGTTGATCCGTGAGCGTCTGCGGCGAGCCAAGGAACTGGCACGCGAAAGGGAGCGATGATTATGCCTCGGCAAAAGAGAGACTACGTCGAAAGCAGCGGGAATGTTTTTGCCGATCTGGGGCTGCCACACCCCGAGGAAGCCCAGGCTAAAGCCGAACTGGCCGCCAAGATCATGGGACTGATCCAGCGCCGGCGTCTGACCCAAACCGAAGCCGCCATGCTCCTGCGCGTGGATCAACCCAAAATCTCGGCGCTGAAGCGTGGTCGTCTTACCGGGTTCTCGCTCGAGCGCCTGATGCGTTTCCTTTTGTTGCTGGGCAGCGACGTCGAGATCGTGGTCAGGCAGCGGCCTGTATCTCCTTCGCGTGCCCGCCTTCGGGTGGCTTGATACGCAAAGCGTCGCGGGCCGTGACCGGCTATTGACCGCTGTCCCAAAGCGGCTTGGAGTGCAACACCCTGGTGGCCTCGGTGGTGCTCTCCGCGCGAAGCTCGCTTCGCGCCCGGTTCGGCGACAGCAGACGGCGGCACAGCCGCCGTTCGACCGCGTCGCCGTGAGAAATGCGGGTCACTGCGCGACCTGCGTCCCGACGATGCGGCCGTCGAAAAGCTGCACGGTGCGGTCGGCGTGGAGCGCGTAGCGGGGATCGTGGGTAACAATACAAACCGTGGCGCCCTCGCCGTGCAGTTGGCGCAATAACTCCATCACCGCCTCGCCGTTGGCGGAATCCAGGTTGCCGGTGGGCTCGTCGGCCAACAAAATCAGCGGATGGCCGGCCAGGGCGCGGGCCACCGCGACACGCTGTTGCTGGCCGCCGGAAAGCTGGCTGGGCAGGTGCTTGGCCCGATGCGCCATGCCCACGCGCTCCAGCGCCTCATTGACCCGCTGGCGCCGCTCGGCCGCCCGCATGCCCCGGTAGGTCAGGGGCAATTCCACGTTTTCGTACACGGTCAGGTCACCGATCAGGTTGAAACTTTGGAAAATGAAGCCGATCTCGCGGTTGCGGATGCGCGCCCGCTCGCCCAGCTTCAGTGATTCCACCGTCCGGCCGTTCAGCCAATAATTGCCGTCGGTGGGCGTGTCCAGCAGGCCGAGGATCGAAAGCAGCGTCGATTTCCCGCAGCCCGACGGGCCGGCGATCGACACGTATTCGCCCGCGCTAATGTCCAAGTGCACGCCGGCCAGCGCGTGCGTTTCCACCTCGTCGGTGTAAAAAACCTTCGTGACGGCTTCCAAGCGAATCAGTGATTGATCCATAAAGCAAGTCCAAAGTCCAAGGTCCAAAGTCCAAGGTCCGGCTGACGGCTTACTGCCTACTGCTTACTGCTTACTGCTTACTGCCTCCAGCCTCCGGTCTCCAGCCTCCAGCCTCACTCCAGGCGGATGCGATCGACGGTGTCCCAGCGGTTCATATCCGACAAGATCACCTCGTCGCCGGGCTTCAGCCCTTCGACGATTTCCACCGTGCTGACCGAAACGCGGCCCAGTTTCACCAGCACCTTGCTGGCGTGCTTGCCGTCCGGTTCGAGCTTGAACAACTGGATGGTGCTCTTCTCCTGGCCCAAGGCCGGCCGGCCCACATTGACGACATCGGCGAGGTTTTCCAGCTCGATGGTGCCATCCACACTCAAGTCGGGCCGGCAGCCTTTCGGCAACGGCCCGATCAGCGCCACATCGACGGTCACGTTGCCCTGCTGCACGGCCGGATCAATGCGGATCACCTTGCCCGCGATCTCGCCGTTGTGCGTGTCGATGGACGCTTTCTGGCCGATCACCACGTCTTTGGCCTGGGTTTCAGGAACCTTCAGCTCCGCCTTCAGGCGCAGGGGATTGGCGACGCGCGCCAGGTTCGTGCCGGGCACGACGCGCTGGCCCACCTCGATCGGCAGTTCCTGCAGCACGCCTGCGGCGCCGGCGCGGACCTTGAGCGCCTCCACCTGGCTGCGCTTCAGGTTGTAGAGGGCGCGCAGTTGCTCCACCTTGGTCTGCTGCATGGCCAACTGCGCCTTGGCGGCCTCCGGCTGAATGGCCAGCCGTTTGCCCTCGATCTCGTGCCGCGCCGACAGCCCCTCGGCCTTGGCGCGCGATACTTTGAGTGTCAGGTCCGGGATCAGCCCATCCTTGGCCAGCGCCTGGTTGGTTTCCGACTCGGCTTTGGCCTGGTTATACTCGGACTGCACGCCGGCGGCGACGGCCTGCTTGTCGAGCAGTTCGGTCTGGAGCTTCACACGCAAGTTTTCCAGCTCCGCTTCGGCGGATTTCAATTGTGACAGCGCATCGAGCGCGGCCACTTCAAGCTCCGGGTTGCTCAGTTCAACCAGAACCGTATCGGCACGGACTGCGGTGCCGGGCATGACCAGGCGGCGCTCGACGCGGCCGTCGCTGGCCGCCGGAATCCAGCGGATGTCTTCCGGCGCCAGCCGGCCGAGCCCGCGCACCTTCCGCACCATCGGCCCGCGCTTGACCGTATCGATCCAGACAGTGGCGCGCTCGACCGAAGGCGCTGCCGGTTTCAGCCGCGACAAGCCCAAGCTGATAGCGCCCACCAAAAGCAGGCCCGCCGAGCCGTAGACGGTTTGGCGAATCCGCCGGTTCCTGGCCGCCGATTTGCGAGGTATGTCCATAGGACTTGCCCATCCGCAGATTTCGCAGATTACGCAGATTTGGCGAGTGCGTTTTCAATCTGCGTAATCTGCGTAATCTGCGGATGGTTCTTGTCTTTGTCTGTGTTCATCTGTGTCCCATACTCCCCTATTGGTAACGCAGCGCCACCGTCGGATCGACCTTGGAGGCCCGCCGGGCCGGGATGTAGCTGGCAAGTAACGCCACCGCGGCAAGCAGCGAAGTAACAAAAGCGAACGTCGGGGCGTCGGCAGGGCTAACTCCGTACAGCAGCCCCGAAAGCACCCGCGTTGCCGCAAAGGCGCAGGCAAGGCCGATGACCAGGCCAGCCATTGTCAACCGCACCCCCTGGCCCAGAACCAGAGCCAGCACGTCGCTTTGCCGCGCACCCAAGGCCATGCGAATGCCAAACTCCGCCGTCCGCTGCGCCACGGAGTAGGCGACGACTCCGTAGATCCCGAACGCCGCGAGCACCAGCGCGAGTGTTGAGAAGAGCGTGAGCATTACAGAGAGAAAACGGGGCCGCGACTGAGCCTCTCCGAGCACGTCGTCCATGGTGCGAATCAAAGCGACGGGCAGACTGGGATCGATCCCGCGCATGACCTGCCGCGCGGCATTCAATACTTGGTCGGGGTGGCCGGCAGTTTTCAGAATGACATATGTTCTGGGGGTCACATTATGTAGTTGGTCCGCAGGCAAGAAAATCTCGGCGCCGGCGGGCCGGTCGAGGCCGGCGTTCCTGACATCGGCAACGACGCCGGCGACTGTCATCCACTCCCCGCCCGGTTGCCGGATCCGCCTCCCCAGCGGACTCGCACCCGGCCAGAAGGTGCGCGCCATGGTCTCATTGACGATCACCACCGGAGGCGCGCCGAACCCGTCCCGGGCATCGAAAAAGCGCCCTTCCATCAAACGAATGCCGAGCGTCTCGAAGAAGCGGCGTCCTACCGACTGGTAGAAGTCCACGTTTTCAAGGGGTCCGCCGGGGCGCCGGACGAAGTTCTCAATCTGCGTGTCGTTGTGTACGGCAAAGCGTTGCGGCGGCAGTCCATCGGCGACGGTCGCGGACTGCACACCGGGCAGGGCGGAGAGGCGTTCACTCAACTCCCACCACAGGCGGCGTAGCCGGGCTTCGTCGGCATATGCTTCGCCCTTTACCGACACCCGCATGGTGATCAGACCTCGATGGTCAAAGCCCAACTTCACCCGCTGCAAATTCCAGAGAGTGCGCGCCAGCAGCCCCGCCCCAATCAGGAGCGTCAGGGCCAGAGATAGCTCCCCGGCCACGAGCACGGCTCGCAAGCGGTTCGTGCTCTTTGAGCCGAAAGCCCGCCCTGTCGCGGCTTGGAGGGCGAGGCTGAGCGAACGTGTTCCGGAATGGAGCAAGGGAGCCAGGCCGAACACAAGTCCGGTGAGCACCGTGACGGCGAGAGAGAACCCCAGGACGCTTCCATCGATGCGTGCCTCGCGGATCCGGGGAATCATGCCGGCATTGGTGGCTATGATGAGTTTCACCGCTGCCGCGGCCAGCGGAATGCCGGTCGCTGCGCCGGCCAACGACAGTAAGATACCTTCCACGGTGAACTGGCGGAACAGTTGCGGAGTGCTTGCGCCCATGGCGCGGCGCAGCGCGACCTCGCGTCTGCGCGCGCTGGAGCGTGCCAGAAGCAGGTTCGCAACGTTTACGCAGGCGATCAGCAGGAAGAAAGCAACGGCGCCGAGCAGCATCAACATGGCGAGCCGAACGTCGCCGACCACATCATCGCGGAGGCCGTAGATGGCCGCCGGATGCGTCTTGGGGTCGAGGCTATGAAAGCCGGCCGTGTCCCGCCCTCGAAACTGCTCCATCAGGCCGGCCAGCTCGGAACGTGCCGCTTTCGTCGTGAGGCCCGGGCGGAGGCGGGCGATGACGGAGAGCATGTGATTGGTCCTCTTCTTCTGGTCCGCCGCCGTGAATTGAAGAGGCGCCCAGGCCCCAGCCGGCTCGTTGAGACCCGGCGGAAACTCAAATCCCGCCGGCATGACGCCGATGATGGTGGCCTTGGAGTCGTTGAAATACACATCCCGACCGATGATAGAAGGGTCCGACCCGAACGCCTGTTGCCACAGCCCGTGCGAGAGTACGAGAGTGAACGGCGCGCCCTCTGAGGCATCTTCGGGAGTGATCATGCGGCCGAGTTGCGGCGCGACGCCCATCATGCTCATAAGCCCGCCGGTCACATAGGGAACCATGATTCGCACTGGCTCGGAGGTCGAGCTTACGTTGGCGCTCAGGGTTGTCCACGCTTCGATGCGGTCCCAGACGCGTCCGTCGCGCCGGAGCTCCAGGAATTCCGGAGGCGATACCGCAAACCTGGACAAACCACCGCCAGGCCTTTCCGGAAACTCCGTATAGACCCGCACCAGGCGCGCAGAGTCTCGGAACGGAAGTGGCTTCAGCAGGACGGCGCTGACAACGCTGTAAATAGCGGTGCTGGCGCCCACGCCCAGGGCCAGACAGGCCACGGCAGTGAGGCTGAAGCCGGGGGAGCGGCGGAGTTGCCGCAGGCCATAGCGGAGATCGCGGATCAAGTCCTCCAGCAGGCGAAAGCCGAGGGCGTCGCGGTACGCCTCGCGGGTCTTGTCGATGCCGCCCAGCGCCACCAGCGCCTGCCGTCGCGCCTCCTCCGGCGCCATGCCCGCCGCGATGTTCTGTTCCGTCTGCTCCTGGAGGTGGAAGCGGAGCTCCTCGTCCAGCTCGCAGCCGACTTGCTTGCTGCGCCGCAATGCCGACATGCGCCTTATGAATTCGCGAATCATTCAACTGCTCCCTGTCACCTGGCGCCTGAAACCTGACACCTGCTCATTCGTACCGCAGCGCCGTCATGGGGTCGAGGCGGGCGGCGCGGCGCGCCGGTACATAGGCGGCCAGCAGCGCCACTGCCGCCAACAGCGCGGTGAAGGCGATGAAGGTCGCGGCGTCGGCCTGCACCACGCCGAAAACGAAGCTGGAGGCCAACACGGCCAATGCCAGGGCCGCCGGCAGGCCGACAGCCAGCCCGGCCAGCAACAACCTCGCGGCCTTACCGACGATCATCGCCAGCACATCGCGGCGGCTGGCGCCCAGCGCCATCCGCACTCCGATCTCGTGGGTGCGTTGCGTCACCGAGTAGGCCATCACGGCATAGATGCCGGCGGCCGCCAGCACCAGGGCGATAGCGGCCAACAGCATCATGTGCGTGGCCGACAGGCGGATGCCGCTCCTCTGGTCGTCCAGCCGCTGCTCAAACGTCCGCACCTGGGAAACGGGCAGATCAGGGTCGATCGAGCGGATGGCGGCGCGGACGCCGGGCGCCAACCGAACCGGGTTGTCTGCCGCGCGCAACACAAGGAACATCCTGGCCTCTGGCGCCTGCAAATAAGGAAGGTAGACCGTGGGCCGCCTTTCGACTTGTAGCCAGTCGTGCTGCACATCGGCCGCCACGCCCACCACGGTGAACCAGTCGGCGGAGCCGCTGCGGCGGAGGCGCTGTTCCAGCGGATTCTGGCCTGGCCAAAACCGGCGCGCCACCGACTCGCTGATCACGGCCGCCCGGCGCGCGCCCGAGCGATCCCCAGCCTCCAGAGACCGCCCGCGCAGCAGGGGGATGCGCAAGGTTCGGAAATAATCTTCGCTGACATACCGGAATTCGGCTTGCCAGTGGTCGCCCGGCCGTGGCGCGGGCCTGCCGTCGATGATGATGGTCGAAGAGGCGCTGCTGCCGAGCGCCGGTAAGTGGCTGACGGCCGCAGCCGACCGAACGCCGGAAAGCGCCTGCGCGCGCAGCAAAACCCGTTCGAAGAAGTCGGCTAACTGGTATGCCTCACGGTAGCGTGACTCGGGCAGCGTCACCCGCATGGTGAGCAGGTTCGAGGAGTCGAATCCGAGATAGGTGTCCGCCAGTCGCCGGAAGCCCTTGGCCATCAGCCCGGCGCCGATCAGCAGGACAATGGCAAGTGCTACTTCTGACACCACCAGCAAGGACCGCAGGCGGCTGCGCCCGCTGCCTGGTGTCAGCGTGCCGCTGCTCTCTCGCAACGTTTGGCTGAGGTTCGGGCTGGCAGCGTGGAGCGCGGCTGCCAGACCGGACACCATGGCCGCCAGAGCGGCAACAAACAGGGTGAAGAGTAGGACGGGGCCATTGATTCTCACCTGCTTGAGGGCGGCCACGTGGCGGGCGATGTCGGGCGGGACGCTGTTCTTCATGTAGTTGATCATCCAGGAGGCGAACACCAGGCCCACCAGCGCGCCAATCAAGGACAGCACCAGGCTCTCGGTAAGAAGCTGGCGGGTGACGCGAAGGCGGCCGGCGCCGAGGGCCGTGCGCACCGCGATTTCTTTCTGGCGAGCGGCCGCCCGCGCCAGTTGCAGGTTGGCGACGTTGGCGCAGGCCAGCAACAGCACGAAGACAGCCGCGGCCATTAGCACCAGAATGAACCGCCGGCTGCCGTAGGAGACGTATTCGCGCAAGGGCACGAGTCGCACGTCGCGGCCGGCGTTGTAAAAGGGATACTGCCGCGCCAGCCGGGCGTGTAGCGCCGACATCTGGGCACCGGCCGCGGCCAGTGAAACACCGGGCGCCAGGCGGCCCAGGACCAGAAACTGGCGTTCACCGCGCTGCTCGATCTGCTCCGGTGTGGGCGCCAGCGGCAACCAGACTTGCGTGCCCGGCGGGAAATCGAATTCCGCGGGCATTACCCCGATGATCGCGTAGTTGCTTTCGTTCAGGCTCAGCGATTGGCCGATCACTCCTCGTGGGGCGCCGAGATGTTCCTGCCAGAAGCCCTGGCTGATGATCGCCACCCGCTCGTTTCCGCGCTGCGATTCCTCGGCCGAAAACTTCCGGCCCAGGAGCGGCTCGCCTTCGAGCAGCGGGAAAAACTCGGGTGTGACCAGGCAGGCGCGCAGAACAAGCGGCTCACCCTGTCCCGTCAGGTTCCTCTCGGCGCGACGATAGGCTGCCATGTCGCGGAAAGCGCGCGCCTGCTGCTTCCAGTCGAGAAAATTGGCGAACGAGGTGCGAGCCTGTTCGTCGAGGGCGTTGGGCGCTATTTCCCACACGGTGACGATCTCGTTGAGGTGCGGAAAGGGAAGCGGATGGAGTACGACGGCGTTCACCGTGCTGAAGATGCCGCTATTCGCGCCAATGCCGAGGGCGAGCGTCAGCACAGCGACAATCGTGAAGCCCGGGCTGCGGCGCATCTGGCGCAGCGCGTAGCGGACATCTTGGGCAAAGTCGGAGAGCAGGCGCGTGCCGAGTGCGTCGCGGCATTCCTCGCGCGTTTTGTCGATGCCGCCCAGCGCCAGCAGCGCCTGGCGCCGCGCCTCCTCCGGCGCCATCCCCGCCGCGATGTTCGCCTCCGTCTGCTTCTCGACGTGGAAGCGAAGTTCCTCGTCCAGCCCGCGCTCACCGCGAAGCAACGACCAGAGCCGATCTAGGTACGGTCGCAACATCGAAGTACAATCCGCATTCCGCATTCCGAAATCCGCAATGGTCTTAGGCGCTTTCCAGCACGCGGTTGATCAACGCCGCCATGCGTTCCCAGCTCTCGGCTTCCTGCTCAAGCTGCTTTTGGCCGGCCCGGGTGATCGAGTAGTACTTCGCTTTGCGATTGTTGTCGGAAACGCCCCATTTGGCTGTAATCCAGCCGCGCTGTTGCAGGCGCAGCAGCGCCGGGTAGAGTGTGCCCTGGTTCACGCGCAAGAGGTCTTCGGAGATCTGCTGGATGCGCTGGGCGATCCCCCAGCCGTGCATGGGGCCCATGGTGTTCAAGGTCTTGAGCACCAGCAGGTCCAGCGTCCCGTACATCACCTCGGATTTCGGCAGTTTCATCGCGCGCTCCTTTAGACAGGCCAAAGGGAATGTAACCTTTTCCCTTTTGGCTGTCAACAGGAAAACTGACAAGTGGCCAGTGACCAGCGGCCGGGCGCCGCTTGCCGCTCGTCACCCGTCACCGGCCACTGTCATTTCTGGGAATGGGAAAAGGCTGCGAGGTCCCTGGCGTTGACGGTATGACTTGTGCCCAATCGGTACGCGCTCAGAATCGAGTTCGAGCGCGCTTCGAGCACTTTGGCCTCCGGTCGGCGCTTGGTGGCGCGAAGAAAATGGGCATAGTTGGCGAGCACGAGGCCCAAGTAAGGGTGCTGCGGGCCGAGAGTCTCCGCAATCGCCCGGGCACGCCCGAAATGAAGCTCGGCATCCTCGTACTGTCCGGTCGCCGCATCGCAAACAGCCAGGTTGAGCACTGGTCTGATGAGCATCGGATGGTCAAGCCCCAGTGTTTCTTCAAGGGCCTCGATGGCTGGTTATTCCGGCGAAGAAAATCACTCATTCCGACGGGATGTCGATCAGGGTCGGAGCGAAGCGACGCTGGCCGGCGCTTATGTTGGCCTGACTGATCGACATCGGTCAAGCAAGAAGTGGTTT
>Ga0315285_10002458_pt1 | contig 19337 bp, 17 predicted proteins | sample YL17G09_36_MG_FD_203698 | JGI IMG/M metagenome (GOLD analysis project Ga0315285, IMG submission 203698) | Sediment microbial communities from Yellowstone Lake, YNP, Wyoming, USA - YL17G09_36 | ecosystem: Environmental > Aquatic > Freshwater > Lake > Sediment | place: USA: Wyoming | collected...
TTTTCCTGTAGCTCGGCTCTGACTTCGCCCAGTGGTCTTCCGCTTCTGCGCTACGGAAGTTACCGTACCGCGAACATGCAATCTGTCTTTGCCTGAGGTACTGCTCGGTGAATGAGTTGTCAACCGCTACGAAAGGTACGATATCTTCATGTCTTCTCAATCCTTCGAGAATAAGAGCGAGAGCTTCCGCGTTGATCCCGGTTCCGCTATCTGTCACTACGAAGAGGATTCGTCTTTTGTCTTCCCGTACGTCTGGAATGTTATAGGGGGGCCAATTCTTGATTGCGGCAGGTGCAAGTCTCAAATAGGACCTTAGGAGCGACTTGACAAGAGAGCGTATGCCCAGGTTCCACTTTGGATTGCCTATCTGTACCAATTCGGCAACAGGCAGCTCAGAATCCAGATTCCTGCGCGAAAAGAGCCTGAATCCGGTCACAAGGACTAGGAGACCATGTTCTCCTGCCTTGGATCGTGCCAAGTGTTCGATCCGGAGAATCGTCAGGAATGGCACCGTCAAGTCATAGAGGAGTATGTCAAAGAGATTGATGCCGCCAAACAAGAGATCCTTATCCCCTCCAATTCTCAGGGCTAGCTCTTGTGCCAATTCCTGTGCCTCACCGTATAGCGTCGCGTCTTCTTCAGGAGGTAGTTCATGCAGTAGAAACTTCAGGGGAACAGTTGACCCGACGAAATGTGCGAAAACAGAGTACTCGACTGTGCCAAGAATCACAGGAAAACCCTTGTATCTTCGCGTCGCCCGCCCAACAATCCCGAGAATTCTTGAGGATATTCTCCTGTTCCTTTGCGGCGCGACTGGATCGATTTGAACGATGTAGAGGTCCATATGAGCTGCTCCCTGATCGCAGACGTCCTAATTTGCCTTGCTTTCCGGAGTTCAAATTATACGATGCATCAGACTTCGTCGTTGGGTGTGGTGAGGAATTTAACCTTATGCTGGCAGCAAGCGGCCTCGATCCTCGCAAGATAATCCCAGTCGGTAATCCAAAGTTCGACACGATACCGCGCAGAAGCGCAACAGAAGATAGGAACCACGTGCGTGCCCGATGCGGAGCCAAGAGCGGACACATTTTCTTTGTTGCGACTTACCTCTTCGCGCCCTGGCAGCAGACAGTGGATTCGAGCTCTTGCCCGCCAACTGAAGACAGTCCAACTAGGAACCTTCAGATTGGTGATCAACCTCACCCGGATGAATATCAGAGCAATATAGAGGAAGAGCAGTTCTTTGGGGCATCAATTGTCATGGATGTCCCGTTGTATGCATTGCTGAATGCCATCGGCATCGTTTTTGCTGGTTCGTCAACCGTGGGTTCCGAGGCGATCCTGTTCAACGAGCTGCTGATATGTATCAATCTCACCAACACTCAGTATGCTGTACGGTATGATGAGGAGGGTATTGCACTCCTCGTGGAAAGGGAGGAAGAGATCTTGACGACGATCGACAAGGTCCTTCATGACAAGAAACTTACTCGTGAGCTGCAAACAGCGCGAGAACACGTGCAGGGAGTCTACGCTCTTGGGCTCGACGGACGATCAAGCGACCGATTTGGCGACGCCATCAAGAGAGTGACTTCATAGTGACCCAAAGTGATCGTTATTTTCTCGTGTTTGGATGGAAGTCGTAGCCCACGAGAGATGTGCTTGTCGAGATCTGACGCGTGAGGAGGAACTTCACCGCGACCGTCTGCTCGGGAAATGTTTGCAAATGGAGTGATCTACGGTGTTAATGACGGCCGGAAGCCCTTGGTGTCTTGATCTGGCTTCCTCAGATATGCTCTAGACAGTTAACTCTTCGCGCTGTTTTCTCGTCCAATCGCTGCCCACTTAGATCGAATTGGACAACCCGAAGGTCGAGCTAGCCACGACTACAGGAGTCGTCTATTGCGACAAATGCCGTCATAGGGGTAGCTGCTCATCCCAGGTGATACGGGGAAACGATACAGATTCAGGTCAATCAAGCCAGAAATGAGTTGCGCATTCATACTCATAGGTCAGCGGATCCTTTACGAACGGATTCCAAGCGTGCGAGGGCAAATCTCGCGAATTCCAGATCATGCTCGTAGTCGATGTCGATCGCCTCGTACCATTCTACCACCACCCCACAAGTTCTCCCTCCGTATACTCTGTTCGTCTTACGGAAGAACGCAGTCTTGAACGCGTACACACCGCCTGTTGGATAGTAGAGCGGCGGTGGCACCTCAACATTGTAGGGTGAATCACCCGGCAAGACCATGAATGGCTCCAAGCTTCCCTCAGAGTCCATCTTTAACGCCCACCAAGGTTTCTTGTCGGCTAGGACAACTGACAGCGCCGTATCGAAATCATTCTGAACGGCCAAGATCGCCTTTCTTATCGTCTCGGGCCTTGTAAGAGGGGTGGTCGCCTGCTGCATGATTACGAGTTTAGGCTTCACCCCAATCCCGCCAAGATGATCGAGCGCATGCGCCATCGTGGCCTCGGACGTAGCTGTCTCGGTGGCCAACTCAGGCGGTCGCATAATCGGCGTTGCGCCTGCGGCCTTGGCAATGTCCGCGTACCTGTTGCTGTCTGTACTGACGTAGACCGCCGAGACAATCCTAGAACCCATGGCTGCGGAAACAGCCCATTCCAGCAATCGTTTCGGTCCGAGATAGGCGATGTTCTTGTCTCGGAAACGACTCGAACCCGAGCGAGCCAAGATCACCGAGACAGCATCATGAGTGGTGCCGGACAATCATACTCAACCTCTTGGCGCGACAATGGGCCAATGCGCTTCTATTCAGCGCTGTGTTCGGGCGGCGGCCCTCAAGTTTTGAACTTCTCGATCTTTCTTGCAAGTTCCTTCACTATCTCTATGGGCATTTTGCGAACGTCGAACCACACGGAGCGCTTGACAAGTCCTTCTGCGTTCGGACATGGGTGCTCTGTAACCTTAAACCTCCGAAAAGCCGGCAGATCGTAAACGAGTTCACTGTATCCCGGTCCTACGACGTAGCCAGGCATTCCCTTATTGAATCTGCTATTCTCTCTTAGGAATCGCTCGCGTGCACGTTCAGGGTGTCTGGCACTCGTCGTGATTGTGCTTCCGACAATGTAGCCATTCCTTGATGAATCCGAATACTGCTTCTGCGGGACGAGTCCCTGAGAGGCGGTGAGGCTATCGAAGAGTATGTTGAAACGTTCAAGCTGGCCTTTGACTACTGATGGATACTCCCTAAGAGCATGAAGCCCAATCGCGGCCTGAATCTCTGTCAATCTAAAGTTCGTTGCGACAATGTCTCTATATTTCTCCTGGAACTTGCCGTACTTGTTGCCGTGATTGCGAATATGCCTAAGACAATCGTAGATGTTCTCATCATTGGTCACGGCGACCCCTCCCTCGCCTGAGCTTAGACTTTTCGTCTGTTGGAGAGAGAAGCATCCGATGTCACCAATACTTCCGCACATCCGACTGTGGTAATTGCTTCCGAGAGCTTGACAGGAATCCTCGCAAACGAGCAGACGGTTACATTGTTTTTTCAGTTCCAGAAACTTGTCCATTTCACAGGGGACGCCCAAGAGATGCATCGGAACAACGCATGCAGCTCCTGCGCCAATAGTGTGAGCGATACTCTCAGGGTCTAATGCGCCTGTTTCTGGGTCCACATCTGCGAACACTGGCGTGTATCCCGCGCGGACAATCTCGCTAACAGTCGCAACAAAGGTCCAGGGAGTGGTCACGAACTTCGCTCCAGGGGGCAGCTGGGTCGCGGCGTAGGCGGCGTTGAGGGCTAAGGTCCCGTTGGTCATCGACACAGCATATTTGGCGCCCACGTATCGAGCGAACTGCTTCTCGAATCTCTGGACGTAGGGGCCGCCGTCAAAATCTCTGAAGAATGGACTAAGCTGACCTGATTCGAGGAGTCGGCGAATCTCCTTCATCAGCTCCTCGCTGGCAGGGAGCTCAGTCCTACCCACCGAAGCATTGGGAGTTGTCAATCGCGGCACACGCTCCTTTGAATCACCGCAGGTAATTCCGGTGTTTGATGAAGATCAGTGACTTCTTATGCTTTCTGTAGTGTCAACTTCCTCAGGCTTGATCCATTTCAAGTGCGACTGGCGAATTAGGTGGACCAACGTTTCTGCTTTGATGGCGTCTTGCAAGTCACATGCAGGCCTGCGTCTGGAGTCCCTGACACACCGGACCAAGTCGTCAACCATTGTCACCCTTGGATTATTGGTGGCAGCCACAATATGCTTGCTGGTATCGGGTTCAAGCTCTCGCAGCCCTTTGTAACGCTTACTCTGCTTCGCCAGTTCCAGACTGATGTCCGCCCCATTGCGGCGGGCCAATATTGCGCCTTTCTTGCCCAGGATTTCCATCTCGAAGAGGACATACGGATCCTCCTTGGCCAACTCCCCGCCGACTAAATAGGCTCTAGTGCCGTTGGCATATTCGACGACACCCCACCCGGAATAGTCGTCAGTTTCGGGCATCTTGCGCGTCATCCAACTCGGGTAGCTCGCATCTGATTCTCCGATTACGCGGACAGGGTCACCGAAGAAGTTGTTGAACATGTCAAGCATGTGTATCCCAGTCCGCAGTAATGGGCCTGGATGCTTCCCGTGCGCAACGACTGGTTCTATTCGTGGAAGCCAGTGTTTCATGGTTCGCCAATTGCGATCCCACCGCAACGTGAAGTTCACAGCCACGCAAGGCTTGCCGAACTGTTCACAGGCGTTGGCAACTCGTTTGGCTATCTGCATCGCCTCGACTAGGCTTGGTGCTATGGGCTTCTCAAGACAGATGACCCTAGGACCGTCCTCATAGCAGAGGTTCTTCATGACCTCGTTATGTAACGGTGTAGGAACACATACGCTCACGACATCTGGACGATACTTCCTCAGAGCCTCAACGTAGTCCTGCACGAAAACAACTTCCTTTCCCATTCTTCGTCGTTGGTTCGTGCGCTGGAACCATCGAGCGCATTCGGAGAGTCGTTTCGCATTGGCATCTACAGCTACGACACTGTCGATGTCCCTGTGCGTGTAGTATGCGCCGAAATGTGAAGAACCAAAACCACGTCCTTTCTCCTTGGAGTAGCTCCATCCGACCCTGCCGAGGCCGATGACCATGGCTTTCAAGTTACGTTCACTCGCCCGTGCACAGAGAACCTGCAAAGGACCCCGTTAAAGTCTGTGACCATTCCAACGCTGCCCGTATGACGTGGCTTGCAAAACTGTGGGCTGTAAGGAGAACCATGAACGCAGGCCAATTCAGCTAACCCACGCCCTATCAGATCCTGCACGAGACAGCGTGCATCTTCCAAGCCATGGTCCATGGTTCACCTTGTGGGCACCGATGTATCATGCGTGCATGGGCTTCCTGGCTGATCGCTCCCCTCCAATATCTGAGATCCATACGCCAATCCAGCAACTTCCGGAACGCCGTATTGTTCGGCCGATGCTTCATCGGCATACCGTTGAACTTCGACTCTATATCGTTCCCAGTCAGCTTCCTGCTCTTCTTTGCCGCGAGGAGCTAGCCCGTGTCGCTTGTGCCATACGTTTTCGAACTGGTCAATCGCATCCCTGTTCTGCCGAACCATGTGCAGACGATAGATCATAATGTCCTGCAAGGTGAAGTTATTGCTGATTGAGACCACGGGCTCGGTCGCATCATTCAGCGTGCTAACGAACAGCTCCATGTCCTCCCCATAATCCTCTAGAATCCTCTTTCTGTTCCGATACCATATGTCGCTGCCCGGGTATGGTGTGAACAGGAAGGGCACAGCGACTATGCCGAGTACGGTCCACGCTACCATCATGCGGCGTATGCTCTCGAAGTCCTCCGGTTCCATCCCGGTGATATTATTCGGTACCGGCCGGATTCCATGTCTCATTGTCATGACAAGACTTCGTACGTTCGTTTTCAAGGTCGAGCCTTTCCGAACATACTTGAGCATTCGATCATCCCAATGCTCGTAACCGTAGTCAAGATAGCTGAACCCCATGTCCTTCATTGCTCGCAGCGCTCTAGGTGTAACGAGTGAAGCGTGACTGGTTCCTCCGAAGTGCAGGCCGGAGCATATGTCTGGGTCATGTGGGACGTGATCTTTGATGCATTGGGGCTGCAAGCCTTCCTTGATGCAGAGTTCCGAAATCTGCTCGATCCACCTGTGCGAGGGATGAACGGTATTCATCGTCATCAAGTTCTCATCGAGCAGAGAGATGAAATCGCATCCGTACTTGTCGCGCATGAATTTCCAGTCTCGGACGCAGACTTCAGGAGACCTCCAACGATTCAACCTGTGGACCTCGCTGGGATGGGAACGCGGGAATTGCGTTTCGGTGCCAGTAATCTTGAATCCTGTGAGGCCCAAGTCGAAGCAGAAATTGCAGGACAAGGAACAACCGATGGAAGCTGCATAGTCCAACCGTCGTTTGGCGGTCATAGCCTCCTCGGACAGCAGGATGGAACTATTCTTGAAGTAGATTTCGAGAGGCGCTAAGTCATACTTCGGAAGTGGAAGAATGTCCATGTCTGTTATCATTTGTCGCTCTGAGTTCATGACAAGTTTGCCGTCAACGTCGCGCCGCATGATACCCTTGATATCCTTGAAAACCATGTCGTGGCAGTGCGCCAGAACGTCGCCGATTGTCTGAACTGCCTCACCAAAAATGCCAATGTCGGCTTGCCTAAGCCACGTCATCCACTCGTAGGGTTGAGCGGTGAACCCACCCCCGCCCAGAACGACAACTGCATCCGTCAGCGGGCGCACGGTCTTCAGTGTCCGCTTGATGCTGCTGTAAGCTGTGGTGATTCCGCCAATCCCGACTACGTCCCAATCCTCGGCTTCGACAGCTGCCACCAACTCCCTGTCTGCTTCAGGTTGCCGCAAAACGCTGCGAAGAGCATTCAAATCCAGAAGAGCAGTCTGCGCGCCAAACCAGTCTTCGGCACAGGCAGCGACTAGGAGTTCACCGTAGGGAACGTGCCGCGGCTCAGAGCTCTCCTTGATCGCAGGGTTTAGGAACAAGATTCGAGCGGACGTTTTCGTGTGTGCCCACGCTCGGCAGATCAAGCCTTGCGGAGGCTTTTTAGTCGTTCCTTCGTGCGGTCATGTACCGAACTTGGATTTGAGACAGCACTCAGTGGAGTTCACAGGGGCCTCACAGTCGAGCCTTGAACCATGGGCAACAGCTATCTGTCACTTCCAGACCTTGGCGGGAAGATCGTTGGCGCTATCTTACTTCTCAACAACCGCAATGAAGGCCGAACAGATTGCTGCTCCGAGCGGGGTGTATCCAAGTGGCTGCATGGCGAAAGCAATTCTGTTGAACATTGCCGGGAAACTTCTCTCGTAACGAGGCAGAAAAGGGTGACAGTGATAGTATATCACATGTCTCAACTTCAAGCCCGCTCGTCCCGCAAAGGCTTCGATTTCTTCGGGTGTGTGTTGCTTTCTGACCATTCCGACCGGATACGGGTTCTCGACAGGAGCTGCAACATCAGAACAGGATTTCGTGAGGGACTCTGCGATTCTGTTGAATACTTCCTTCTGCATCTTCCATGTGTCCTGTAACGGGATTTGACTATATCTTTCAACGCGGTCTAGTTGGGCCACGAGTTCGCGCAAGTCCCCAGAGCTGGCTGCCTCCAGGGTGTATTGGTTCCCTGAAACGATGTTAAAGAGCCGGTTACGACATTCGAGAAACGCGAAACCTCGGTCGGCCAATACCTCGCTCACTCTATCAAGCAAGGTAGACTCATTCTCCAAGTACTCTAGGAGCCCCATCGCGGCTACGACATCAAATTCCTCATCCAGACTCGGATCCAGAACGTCCATCACGCGGAAAACTTTGAATGGATCTGCCATGGGAAAGGCCTTTGAGAGGGTTCTTCTCGCTTCCGCTATCATGCTCGGAGCATTATCCAACCCGACGGCCTCGTAGCCTCTTGTGAGCAGCTCGATGACGAGCTGCCCTGTTCCGCAACCCAAGTCCACTGCTCTCTTGCTGACGCTGAGGCGCTGCATTTCCGCGATAGTCACTTCCTGCCTCACCTTCCCCGTGGGAAACGTCGAGAAATCCGCCTCCGGATTATATGCACGCTTGAACCATTCGCGTGCTAGGTGATCGAAGTGGTTCTTCGTCAGTTCCCCTTGGCGACTAGGCGAAGGGCACATCGTTGGTGTCCAACCTCCCAAGTGCGAATGGGTCCACTCGGCCCACGTTAATCGAGAAACTTGTCGTGACTGCACACCTGTAACCCTCCCTCTTCAGTATTGACACTGTGTCTTCGTTGAAATCCCCGTACGGGTACGAGAATAGCCGAGTTTTACGACTCAGGGTGTCGTCCAGTATCTGCTTGGCAAGCTTGAGTTCGCTTCTCTGTTCCTCAACACTCAAGTGGGAAAGCATTGGGTGCGCATGAGTGTGACCTCCGTAACTCATTCCGGCCTCCTGCATCTCTTTCATCTCCTCGGAGTTCATGTACAGCTTCTGAGAGAACATCTCTTCATCACCAAGGAATTTCGAGAAAAGCTGGCTCAGAATAGCATCCTTTGCTTTGCTTGGAAGAGTGGCAATGCTGAGTTTCAAGTTCGCAGTCAGATTGTCGTCCCACTTGTACTTTGGCTGTTTCTTGACTCTATCATCAACAAGGTGTTTCTTTAGCAACTCCGGAAACCCGGTTTCAAGCAACAGATTGAATTGGTCTGCTAACATCCTAGAGCCGATCTTCGCCAGTAAGAAATGCACTTTGTGGAAAGCTGAGACGACATGTTCGCTTAAGGGTTGCGTCATCGGAAAGAACGACGCGGTCAGCTTTCTCTCCTTGAGGATTGGGAACACGGTCAAGTAGTGTTCCTTCAGGCCATCGTCGAAGGTGAGCACACATAGGTTGGTTCCGGCCAGACTGCTTCCACTGAGGAAGTCCGCATATTCCTCCAACGAAATCACCGTGAAGGTTGCAGCTATGTAATCAAGTTGTCGCTGGAACTTGTTGACGCTCAACGCATTGATCTTGGGATATTCTCCTCCGTCTCTGACATAGTGGTACATCACGATGGTGCATTTGGTCTGGTGGCTCATCCCTTTCATTCCATCAAACCTATTTTTCTGGCCATTTGACATCTTCGGTGCTGATCCGTTCGCTCAGTTCCGTGACGAAGTCCCGAAGACTCTCGCATATTAGGACTTCTTTGCTGCGATTGGCGTCCTCTTCAAGAAGTCGGTCAGGTTGCTCCATTCCAGTTTGGCGCCGAACAGGATTCCTCCGTTGGTCGCGTTCACCGTCTGGACGCCTTCGCTTGCCGCAGATTGAATCATCCTAAGTAGTGTGTGTGCGTACCCCAGATACACCTTGTCAGTGAACCAAGCGCGTCGCAGCTGAGGATTCTTCACAGTCACGAACATCTGTTTCGCCAGTTGAGGGTCTTTCGCAATGAGGTCGAAGTATTGAGTTTGCTGAAGTGGAGTGCCCGGGGGATAGCCGAAGTCGAAGCCACAGAGACACAGACGAGACACGCCGAGAAATCGGGCCAGATTGTATGCCGCCGTCCCGACGTTTCCGCCGCACGAAAGGCTTACGAGGTCTGGGTACCGCTTCCACATGTCAGCCATGTATTGCTCATCGTCGCTCATTGGAAAGTAGAGGAAAACCTTGGCGCCAATGGAAAGTAGGCGCTCGAGGACCTTCTCATGTGTGAAGACGTCGACAGCTACTGTCAGCTGCGGCCCGAACTTGTTGAGGAGATCAATGGTGCGCGCTGGATCTATCAGAGCTTTGCGGTCTTTCGGCGAATCCCTGTCCTTCAAGAAGTAATCGTCTTTCGCCGTTAGCCCTTCGCGGTCACCGAACCAGCGCAGGATCCGAATACTCGGGTCTACAGTCACCACTATATCAGGCGTTAGCCCTTTGTCTAAGCAGTTTGCCACGGTACCATCAGCACAAAGCAAAATGAATTGCCGACCGGACTCGCGAGCTTTTTTCAGTGTTTCAACGTATCCTTGACGAAAGAAGCTCGGCCCACGAGCTAACACTACGGCGTCGGTCGGCCATCCCCGCTTGGTAAGCTCGTCGATGCTAGGCAGGTTCACTTCCAGAGGCTTCAGACTCTTCATGTGCTGAAGCGTGTTCGCTGCGACTAGGTCGATCCCGCGCAGGATTTCGGGCGGCAGGTTGTTGATTGCGTAGAACTGTTGCAATCGATCCCTTTGCGTTCCGCATTACCTCCTTCTCAAACCTGTCCGAAAGCGACTCTGCCTCTGCTGTATCCGTCTTTGGATTCTTGCTCCAGCTCTTCCTAAGAAACTTACTCATTCCTGACTCACGTGATTTTCGATTGGGGCTGCTTCGCTATTAAAGCGTACCTTCCTACCGCTACCTTGCCGGATGAGAAGCTAGCGTCAAAGCAACTGTTGCTGTCACTGGAGCCTCGATTGTTGGATACGAGTACTGGCTGAACGAACCTTGGTTTCCGGCATTATCGACGGCACTCACTCGCCAGTATCGTGTCCCGTCCGTTAATGCTGTGTCAGGCGCATATCTGGAAATCACAAGCGCGTCCAATGTGAGGTTCGGCAACTGTACTCTAAGGGTCGCTGCGGAGAGGCAGGAATCCTCCATCTTCTATGCCGCGGCAGCTCTGGTCACCATAACCATCTAGGATAGTTGGCTACTGCAGATCGTTATGGCGAGCAATAGGTGGCAATCCGCATCTTCTATCACCCGCGGACAAGAATACGTGATTTCTCTGGGTGCTCCGGCGATCGCAGGCGGAATATCGCATGACTCAGTAACCACTTACTTCCTGCTACGTCAGAGGACTCGATGTGTGGGGAACCCGTAGAATTGGTTAGAAGTTTGCCTTTCTGGGCAACCCCACGTATCCTCCTTCCATTAGAGCCTGGAGCTTCTTCTCCAGATCGTCTATCGCTGCCTTCTCCGAATCTGATAGAAGGCCGTTGGTTTCTGCTATCTTGCGCAGCATTTTCAATGTCAGTATTGTCGCGGGTGTGCCGACCTCCTTGGCCATGCCAGGCGGTAGCTTGTATTGGTAGGGGTTTGCTTCTACTGCTACGTCTACCTCGCTGCTGAAAAGTCTGCTACGTTTCATGTGCACCCACCCCAGCGCAACGGCTAGGGGCACGCCACCTACCGTGGCCAGCACGGCGAATGGTGCGAAATTAGGGAACACGTCAAGTAGAGACGGCATGTTCCTGATAGCAAGATAATACACGGTCACCAGAGTGGAAGCGTATCCCAGAACGAATGTTAGGTAGGTTGAGTATCCCAATCTGAAGTAGTACCATGCACGAAAGGCTAATCGTGAGCTAACGAGGTTTCTTCGTCCCATTCCGTTCACTTCTTCTAGGTTTATCACGCGAGCCCGTGTGTAAAACATTGTGGTTGACCGTACAGGGCCTAGGTACGGGAGAAGTCCGCTTCAAATCGAGACAACTTCGCTGACGTGCGAATGATGGCACCAGGCGTGGGTATGCTCTACTTCCTATTCATCGATTTGCCTGCAAGTTCTTCGATGAGTCTTGCTATTCTTAGCGACGCATCTCCCGTTGTCGTGTGGAACTGTTTCTTGAGATAGGCGGTCTGTCGCTCTGCCAAGCTTATCTTGGTTTCTTCGTCGAAGAGCGCCTTCGTGATTGCAGGACCCACCTCGTCGGGGTGGTGGACTCCCAAGGCGGCTCCCTCCTGTGCGTAGGGAAGTTTGTTAGGCCTTCCGGTCAGATTCATGCAGACCACCGGACACTCCAGTATCATGGCTTCGACGGCGACGTTTGAGAAACCTGTCACACATACGTCTGCCTTCGATAGGAGTTCAAGTAGGGGGGTTGTCGAGTCCACCATGATGCGGTCCGAGCTGAATCTTTTGACGAAATCTCTGTAGTTACTTGGGTTCTCTCTTGGATGTGGTCTTATGACAACTCTCGCTTGCGGTATTGCCAACGCGGCGCTTGCGACCGGAGAAATCATTGCGAAAGTGTCAGCCAAAGGAAGGTTCTCAGTGGCAAACACGATAACCTTGGATTCGGCTCGTTCCCGTGACCTAAGCAGTGACTTACCCAGTCTGAAGGTGTCGTCGTAATGAGCCATTCCGGTGACGAATACTCTGCTTGAAGGTATCCCGCGTCTTAGGTAGAGTTCCTTGGCCGAATCACCATTTACCGCAACAAAGTCGGCATTCAGGAATCCATACTGAGGATGGTCGAAGATCTGGCCAGCCAACGTGGTGAGAGAAGGCACCTTATTTCTCCTAGCGACAGCAACAGCGGCCATCCCGAAATACGAGCTATCAGGGACCACGACGACCACGTTCGGGAGAAATCGCGTGAAGAGGTCATCGAACAGCGTTACTGCTCCTGCCATGGAATAGGCACGGGCCATCAGCTTCTCCTTCAACAGTTGACAAGCTAGCCCCCAAAGGGCAAAGCGCACTCCCTTCGGCGCTCGTCGCGGGCAGCGGACCACATGCCCATGTAGTAGCAAGGCTTTCTTCCAGGTCTTCCACGCCTCAGCAAGCACGAGCTTCTTGCATCGCACTCCTTTGAAGCCCTGTCTAGAGAACCCCATTGGTGACGCAATGGGGTTGGTCACAATCAGAGTCTGGTCGCCTTCTTTCACAGAGGCTGCTGCAATTGATGCCGCAGGGCGAGAATAGTATGAAGGGAAATCCGGGCTGTCGCTAGCCACAACGAGGACACGAATTGGCGCTCTCTCACGTTCGTCCACGTACCGGCTACTCTTCCCCGCGTTGTAGGCAATGAATTCTTGAAAGGCCGTTCTACGTATGAACATCGCAAGAAAGGGTAGGAGGTACACATACAACGGCAGGGGCGACACGCTCAAGATGTGCGTGAACTTCTTCAGGAGTGTTCTTGGAGTCTCAATGGCCGCGTGATCTGCTGTGACATGGAAGGAGCCTGGTGGGTTGTCGGGGATTCGATCGAACGAGTTCTCCGAGGGCAGAAAGACGACTCTCCTGAACCCGGCACTGATCAGGTCATCCCTGAGCGAGACTAGTGTCGCCAGAAAGGCGAACTCATCTGCACCGATCCCCACAAGGCCTTCAGTGCACTGGTAGCCTCTGACGCTGAACTGGGCTCTTGACAAGAGTGCCAGCATTTCATTTCTGACTGCTATCGCTTCACGCCAAGCGGCGAGTTCCGCATCCCGGTCAATCACGTCATAGAAGGACAGGGATGTGATGCCAAGTGCTTGTAGCGCCTCTCGCATCAGGTCATCCTGACAAACACATACAGTGGATCGATGATCCACGCCCAGCCTCCGCAGTATCTTGGATGCACGCTCTGCCCTCCTGTGCTTGCCATAGATCTTGACCACAATGAGGTTCGGATGTGCGCGAACTTCGCTAGAAAATGGATGCGGTACTGACGTCAAACTTGGCAGTCTCGAAGTCTCCGGGCGGGGTTGACTTGCACGCGGGATGAGTATCTCACCTTTCGTTCAACCTCTTGTAGAATGTGAATGGGAAACCCCTCTCGTCATTGAAACCCTCAACAAACATAATCTTGTAACCATTGCCAAGTAGAGTTCTTGTGAACATGCTCTGTAGGAAAGCGTCCTTGTCCTTGCAGGCGTAGTTGCCGTCTCCCTTGTCGTAGGTCGGGCAGAGTACGATTCTTCCGTCGGATGAAGCTAGGTCTGCCACTTGACGGACCCATCTTGGAAACGGGATGAGACTGGGATCTTTCCGGTTGAAACGGTCAGCGTTAATGCTGCCTTTTGAGAGTATGAGATCATACTTTCTTGGATGGAGACGAGTCAGTCCCTTGACTGTGTAGTCTAGCATGTGGCCTTTGAATCCTTTGAGGGTGTTGAGTGCTACAACGTAGGGATCGTAGTCTACGAATTCGGCTACTGCTCCGTTTTCTCTTGCGATGTCTAGCGAATCACCGCGACCGGGACCTAGGTCTATAAAACTGCGCCCTTGAAATTGCACGCCTAGATTATCAAATAGTGTTTGAAACCTTGCGCGAGCCTTCCCCCCAGCGTGCGCTAGGTAGATGGGATCTTCTACATCCGGAAACGCAGAGATTAGCCAGTCACAAGTCCGCTTGCGCCGTCTCTGACGTACCCATTCAACCGGATACGCTCTCCCCATGCGCCAGAACCGCCGCACCAGTGGCAAATGCTTCAACGCGGTCATGCCAATTCGGCCTCAAGAACTTGTGCATGACGGCTCTGATATCATGTTCGGTGCCTCAGGGTGGGGGGATGCACCTGTGAGAGGTGATGCCTTTGAAAGCAAAAGTGTCGCTCACAGGCCTAGCCAATATTCATCAACCGGACAGGCATTTGATTCAGTGCTGAGATTCAGAAGCGTGGGTGATTGTATGATGACAAGTGATTCCCGCGGAAATCACGTGGCTCCGCAGCGCCATAGGAAGACTGCACGTGCGACTACACCCCGCATCCTTCAATGGGTCCATGAGCTTGCAAAAGCGCCGCTTACGGGAGGCAAGACGCTTCTTGAGCTGACGGCCTTTAACGGTGCATCGCTCTGGTGGCTCGTATACCTGAGTTTCTACAATGCTGTGATCCTGTACTCCCAATCGGCCAAGGTCACGAGCACACGGGTCGCAAATCGACCATTATCTGTAGTTCTGAGAGACAGCCTGAGGCCGCTTGAGCTACTGTACAGCCTCTCCATGATGATAGTGTCCAGGATCAATACCCGCCTCTATCCAAAAGGCGCGAACGCCGGCCGCCCGAAGATCTTGATCACCGCATTGAACATCGACTGGAGACGACCCAGTCTACCCACGCAGAATAGCGGCCACAAGATCGACGTATTCTTTGAACCAATCATCCGAGAGTTGAAGAGAAAAGGAATGTACGACCTGCGAAGCACGTATCCGCTGCGAAACCCGCTTTCAGGCATACGTGTGATGATCGACAAGCGACTGCACCAGCCTGATCTCGTGCATGTTCCCTTTGACGCCTACTGGTCCGCGAGCATTTCTCGAGCAGAGGTAGTCTTGCGAAGACGCTTCACAAAAATCTGGAACGATCTGAGGAAAGATCCCTCCTTTAAGAAGTTGCTCAGCTACCGTGGCGCGGGCCTCCTGGAGGCTATGGAGACCGTGATTCGGGAACTGTTCGTGTTTAGGCTCGCAAGGGGAGCGGCCAACGTCATGATGACGGAGGAGATGATCAAGCGAGAGAATCCGCAACTCATCATTCTTCAGGACGAGTACAGCGAGTGGCAGAGATGTCTTCTTGTCGCCGCAAGAAAGATGCACGTGCCGACTCTTGCCATACAACACGGTGTCATCGGTCCCTCGCATTTCGGTTATTATCACGCGGAAGAGAAGACGCGCTATAGCTCCAAAGCGTTTCCGATTCCAGACTTGACAGCAGTGTACGGCAAGTACACGAAGGAGGCGCTTGAGGAGACCTGCAACTATCCGCCCGGCAGCGTGGTCGCTGTTGGAAATCACCGATTTGACTACATTCCATCCTACCTTTCCGACACCTTGACGAAAACCCGAGAAGGCGTATGCCAGGAATTTGGTCTCGATCCACAGAAGAGGATAGTGCTTGTCGCGACAGGAGCACTTCAATCAAGGTACGGGTATCCGGATCATGATCGTATGCTGCTGGATGCGGTCTACTCGGCCAGACTTGCAAGGCCTGAATTGCAGCTAGTCGTCAAGCTGCACCCGAAAGAAGATGGCGCACTGCAGAGAGCGATGGCTGTGGAGATGGGGCTAGGCGACGTGGTCGTAGTGAAGGAGCGTCTTGTTGAGTTGCTCCGGATATGTGATCTGCTGGTGACGATGCATTCGGCGGTCGCAATGGAAGCGATCGCCATGGGAAAGCCCGTGGTGGCCGTGAACCTCACCGGAGAGAAGGATCCATATCCGTACGCTGGGAGCGGCGCAGCGATCGGAGTTTACAAGCAAGAGGACCTGCTCCCCGCGGTGTACGCAGCTCTTGAAGACCCGAAGACTCGACGCAAGCTCGATCAGGGAAGGCGCGAATTCGTTCGAAACCATCTCCATGGAGCTGACGGACGAGCCTCCGAGAGAATCGTGCAACTGGTAGCTCGCTTGATGAGTCCAAGAAAACGCGTTCCATCTGGCAGACTGACCCGCGGCTCCGAACGACGGTGACACAAATTGGTCTGGCACGCGCAATTCTTATGTAGAGTTCGGATCAGCATGATAGAGGATCGCAACCAAGGCAACCTCACAGACAGAAGCGACTTTCACCGTACTTGTCTCGAGATGTTTGGCGGGAAGTGAAGACATGTCTGCAAACTACAGGAGGTGTAGTCGTTGTGTGATGGACACGACTGACCCTGACATCCGGTTCGATGCAGACGGCGTATGCAATCACTGCCATGAGTATGATAGGCGCGTCAGAGAAGAGGTGTTCACGGGGGAGGACGGAAGACGAAGACTGCAGGCAATCGCAGAGAAGGTCAAGAGAGACGGTGCCGGGGATCAATATGATTGTGTGATCGGCGTCAGTGGGGGAGTGGACAGCACCTTTGTGGCGTACAAGGTGAAGCAGCTAGGACTGAGACCGCTGGCTGTGCACTTGGACAATGGCTGGGATTCTGAGCTTGCGGTCAACAACATCCACAAGACGCTGGAGACTCTTGGCATTGATCTCTATACTCATGTGATTGATTGGGAAGAGTTCAGAGACCTTCAAGTGGCGTTCCTGAGGGCTTCAACTCCTGATTCTGAGATCCCCAGCGATCATGCCATTGTGTCTTTGATGTACAAGATGGCAGAGAAGACAAACGTGCCGTACGTCATCATTGGCAGAAATGTTCGTACTGAGACGCATGTGGCCCCTGCTTGGTCGATGGGCCATTTTGACTGGAAATACATCCGAAGCGTCCACGAGCAGTTCGGGACAGTGCCCCTCGAGACCTTCCCTCATAGAACTAGGCTACAGGAACTACGGTACAGAGAGAAGCAGCGATGGGTCAGCATTCTCAACTATGTTGATTACGTAAAGAAGGATGCGATGGATATTCTGCAACGAGAGATCGGATTCGCCTACTACGGCAGCAAGCACTACGAATCGATCTACACACGATTCTTCCAGGGATACATCCTCCCTAGGAAGTTCGGTTATGACAAGCGCAAAGGACATCTCTCAAGCCTAGTCTGCTCCGGAGAGATGACGCGGGAGGAGGCGTTGCAGGAGCTAGAGAAACCACCGTATCCCTTAGACATGCAAGAGGCGGACAGAGTCTACGTCATCAAGAAGCTGGGACTGACCGAAGACGAGTTCGAGCGAATAATGAAGCTCCCAAAGAAAACGATCTTTGACTATCCTTCCTACACGAGAGACGATCGTGGCTTGCTCAATCGGATTCTCCGACGGGCCTACAAGACATATCGCAAATGGGGACGAACACCATCAGCGTGATCCCGCGTCAGGTTGCGCCTTCTTCCTCGTTATCTTTAATGAATCGTGATGACAGGCTCCTGAGAAAGCGTGGATAGCCCTAGGCGGTTGTATGATCTGCATAGTCGACTATGGCATGGGGAACCTCGGGTCCATTGCCAACATGCTCAAGAAAGCAGGTGCAGATGCACTCGTCTCTTCAGATGCGGCAATCATCGAAGAAGCTGAGAAGCTAATCCTGCCCGGGGTCGGGGCATTCGACAACGGCATGAAGAACCTGGCTGAGCGCGATCTGGTCTCTTTGCTGAACGCACAAGTTCTGCAGCGCAAGAAACCAATTCTCGGTCTCTGCTTGGGGATGCAGCTGTTCACGAAGAGCAGCGAGGAAGGCCGAATGTCCGGGCTAGGCTGGATCGACGCTCAGACCGCCCATTTCAAGTTTGATGGAGCGAATTCCGGACTCAAGGTCCCCCACATGGGTTGGAATACTCTGGAAGTGTGCCAACCCCACCCGCTCTTGACGTCGGTCGATGCTGATGCCCGGTTCTACTTTGTCCATTCATACTACGTTCTCTGCGGAGACAATCGCAACGTCTTGGCTAGAACCCATTACGGCTTCGATTTTGTATCAGTAATATCGCAGGGCAACATCATGGGTGCGCAGTTCCACCCCGAGAAGAGTCACAAGTTCGGGATGGCTTTTCTCAAGAATTTCGCAGAGCGTGTTTAGATGCTCGGGACTCGCGTAATCCCCTGTCTGCTGGTGAAGAACGCCGGCCTGGTCAAGACTGTCAGATTCCAAGATCCCAAGTATCTGGGAGATCCGATCAATATTGTGAGGATCTTCAACGACAAGGAAGTGGATGAACTAGTCTTCTTGGATATCGCGGCGACGCTCACAAACAAGGGGCCGCCTTTCGACCTGCTGGCAAAGATCACGAGCGAATGTTTCATGCCACTGGGTTACGGTGGTGGGGTTTGCCGTTTGGAGGATGTCAAGACGCTCCTGAACATGGGAATCGAAAAAGTGGTCATCAACACGCATGCGGTGGAAAACCCATCTTTCATCAGAGCAGTGTCGGACATCATCGGGAGCCAGAGCGTTGTAGTCTCAATTGACGTGAAGAGGAACCCTAATGGCAAGTACGAGGTCTACACGAAATCTGGAACGGAGCCCACAGGCAAGGATCCAGTCAAGCATGCACTGGAGATGGAGAAGCAGGGAGCTGGCGAACTGCTCCTAAATTCCATTGATCGGGACGGAACGATGCAAGGATACGATCTAGAGCTGATCAGGCTGGTTTCCGGAGCCGTTCAGGTTCCAGTCGTAGCTTGCGGGGGAGCAGCAACGGTGCAGCACTTGGTAGAGGCCGTGAAGAAAGGCGGGGCCTCGGCAGCCGCGGCGGGAAGCATGTTTGTGTTTCACGGTCCGCACAGGGCGGTTCTGATCAGCTATCCAACTCCTCGAGAACTGGATTTCGTATTTGGTGCACAATCGCCGTAGTGCCTGACTTCGTTCTAGGCATGTACGATCACAATTCCGAATGCTTCACTAATTCGCCAACGCGATAGCGGAAGGTTTTTCCCGTTCTGGCGCGCTGCAAACGCTTATATGGTATCGATGATCGATGGCGGCTTCAGTTAGGTCCACAGTGGAAGGCTGGCTGTTAGCCGTAACGTGAATGCGTGTAGGCCAACGCTCCTTTTCCCTGTCCTAGCGTAGAACGACTGTGACGCGAGGTGAATCTGTTAATGTCCGAGGAAAGAGGATCCGGTGGCAGATCCTTCAACAAGCCAGTTGAAGAGGGCAAAGAGTACGAGGTTGACATCAAAGAGACCAGCCGCAGAGGCGACGGCGTCGCCCGCGTGGAAGGTTTCGTCATCTTCGTCCCCGAGACCAAGCCTGGTGAGCACGTTAAGGTGCGCATCACGCAGGTTGGCCCAA
>Ga0315285_10002459_pt1 | contig 19327 bp, 15 predicted proteins | sample YL17G09_36_MG_FD_203698 | JGI IMG/M metagenome (GOLD analysis project Ga0315285, IMG submission 203698) | Sediment microbial communities from Yellowstone Lake, YNP, Wyoming, USA - YL17G09_36 | ecosystem: Environmental > Aquatic > Freshwater > Lake > Sediment | place: USA: Wyoming | collected...
ACATATATTTTGTTCGTATCCTGGGGTGAAATAACTGTGGAGGCAAACGCATATAAGGTGTTCAGGCCGTTGTTGAATGCACGCCAGGATCCCCCACCGTCATCTGAAATAAAGACGCCGTAGTGATATGAATTTACAAACAAATTCTCGGGATTTATAGGATTCACTGCCAGCCCGGAGGTAGCGAAATAATTCGGAAACCTCGGTAGATTGCTGGTGATATCAATCCAACTATCCCCGCTATCCGTGGATTTGAATATTCCGGAATTGAACCGGCACGCATAAATAATTCCTGCGTCGACTGGATCGAACTGAATTTCATGAATATAGCCACTTCCAGCAGGACCGGAAAGCTGTTCCCAAGTTCCACCTCTGTCTGTGGTTCTGTATAACCACTGAGTATAGGACCAAGTGTATATGCTAAGGGGAGCGTGGGGACTGGCCCGCACCTTAAAAAAATATGTGTTTGTCGGCAAGCCATTATCGCAAGGTCCCCAACTTGCGCCATCATCATCGGAAAAATATAGGCCCTGGGCTGTCACAAAAAGGCGTCGGGTGCTATCGAGATTTGAAATGGCAACATCGCAAAACCCTGAAATCGGAAATTCCAAAATGTCCCAACTGGCACCACCATTAAAAGAGCGAATGAAGGCGCTTCTGTTTTCTACTTGAATATATTGGATGGCCGTAAAGATATGGTTGGGATTCATTGGGTCTATCTCAATGCTGTATATCCCGGCCGGTTGGAAGGGGAAGCTGATGTCTATCTGATGCCAGCTTTCGGTGCCGTCGACGGATCTGAAGTAACCGTTGCGGGCGGCGATATAAATCGAATCCGGATTTCGAGGGTTAACGGCTATATCCTCGCAATCTGCATTGAAGATGCTGCTACTTGTTTTCTGCCAGGTTGAGCCTTCATCGGTCGACTTGTAGATGCCGTCATAGTATGTCCCCAGATATAGTACTCCAGAAGCTGGATCAATAACTATCCTCTTGGCTTTTCTTACCCGCAGGCCCTCATTTACTTGACACCAATTGGCACCACCGTCCGTGGATTTAAAGACTCCATTTCTTTCGCTGCATGCGTAGATAGTATTATGGTCGAGAGGAGATATCGTCAGGGACTTAATCCAGGGCGCGTCCAGGTTGGTCGGGGAGATATCGAACCAGTGGTTTCCGCAATCTGTAGTCTTGGCTATACACGCGCCCACTCCTGTGGGATGATCCCAGTCGTTTCCAGCAATATAAATAATGCTGCTGTTAACATGGTCTATCTGTAAGTCGTTGGCGAATAAGCTTGAGTCCAGGTCGTTGTGGATAACCTCCCAGTCCAAACCCAAATTCTGACTTCTGAACACGGTCCAACCCGTGTCCGCCGATTGCGTTGCCAGGTAAATGGTGTCCGGCCTTAAAGGATCGGTCTTTATTGAAATTACGGCCACGAGAGGGAGATTTAGGTCGTTCCAGGTGCGGCCCCCATCACTTGACCTATAATTAGAATTCCAAAATGACCCGCCGACAAAGATTAAATTGCTATAAAGAGGGTGTATTTCAATATCGAGGATTTCATTGTAGGTTTCATGTGGTAGCTCGACAAGCGCCCAATTCGCACCGCCATCCTCGCTCTTATAGATGCCCCTCACCGTAGCCGCAAAGATTGTATCAGGTGGCCCGGGGATAATTTCTATATCCCTAATGGTATTATCGAGAATTTCGCTGTCTATGTGATTCCAATTCGATCCAGCATCCGTGCTCTTGTATATTCCATTTTCCACGGTCCCAACAAAGATCTTCTGGTTGTCTTGGGGGTGTATGGCGATGGTCATTATCCGGCCGCCCTCGGGGCCGCTGGTAGACCAAATATCATCATCAGCATGGACGTTAAAGGAAAGGGCCAGGGCCAGGGACCCGATTATTATCTGCATTTTGACTTGCATGATTGCCTCCGGGAAGGCCCCCGATAAAAAATCGGGGGCCCTTAAGTTCGATTTACGGTTCTGGACTTGCGGGATTGTCCTCGAAATATTCGGCCTTCAACCTCCATGCAATAAATCCGTTTTCTTTTGGCGGATCTCCGGTCAAAATATCAATTACGAGTTGATGATTGAGTTTGCTTGTACAATGCCACCAATCACTACTGACATATCCTTGTCCGGGCCCGTAGTCCTCCGCGTCGAACGGTTGCTGCCATCCGGAATTAATAACCATGCACCTCATATGGTTATAACCCCCATAACCTATCGTGAAATAGAAAGTCGCTTTCAACTCTGAGAAGCAAGCGTTGTATGGCGGGCTTGGTGTTACGAGCTCTGACCATTCCATCATGCCTTTGCATCCGACTTGCGCCTGGGTCGGCACATGAAACAGGGCCACTATCAACAGTACCGCCAATGCGCATAAGAATGCCTTTTTCATAAATATCTCCTTATTAATTGTTGAAAACCAATGGTTGTCAAACTTCAAGGAGATTCTTTCAGGCGGACCCCTGGCCGCCGGCGCACAATATAAGTGTACCGTCCGGGACTTGGGATGGCACCAGGTATTTGTTTCGATTTTGCGCTGCCAAAACATTCGGGCGCATTCTCTCCAGGTGTTTGAGAAAGGCCCAGGGAGCACTAAGGATAAGGCGTCAGACTCATTGACCCAAGGTCGACAGATTATAAAGCCAATATCCTACTTATTAAAATAGATAGGCGGAAATAGTTGTCAAGGTATTATTTAGATTTTTTTGGACTGCGGGCGATCTACCCGCGGAAGAAGATTAAGGTGATGACTATAAAGGTGGGGATCAAGATCAGCCCGGAGTAGGCCATGTAGCCGAAAAAGTGCGGGGCCTTGATACAATGCTCGTCGGAAATGGCCTTGACCATGAAGTTGGGGCCGTTGCCGATATAGGTGTTGGCCCCCATGAAGACCGCCCCGCAGGAGATGGCGCGCAGCAGGCCGGAGTCGACTCCGGCTACGATATTGCCAAGAGCCCCCATCCGAGCCGTGACGCTTTCGGCGGTTGAGAAGAAGGCCAGGTAGGTGGGGGCGTTATCGAGGAAAGAACTTAAGCCGCCGGTGGCCCAGAAGAAATGCCACTGTTTAGTCAGGCCGAGCGCCGCCCCTTTCTCGTGGAGTATTATCAAAATGGGGACCATGGTAACAAAAATGCCGGCGAATAAAATGGCCACCTCGGCAATGGGGTGATAGGTAAATTTATTGGCCGCCCGATAATCTTTCCTGGTCAGGGCCAGCGAGAATCCCGTCATGACGATCATTATGATCTCGCGATAGGGACCGGGTATCTGCAGCGCCACTGACAATACCACGCCGGCCAAAAATATGAAGTTGATCTTTCCTTTAATTCTGAGAGGTTCGATTTCGGCGATATCGTGCCTGATATCTTTCACGGCCTCGTGGCGATAAGCATGCCTGTCCCAAAAATAGAAGATGAGCAGTAAGATTCCCATGGCAGTCAACCATTCAGGTACCAGGGATAATGTCCAGGTAAATGGGACGCCGCGAAGATAGCCCAGGAAGAGGGGCGGGTCGCCAATGGGAGTCAGGCAACCACCGACATTGGAGACCACGAAGATAAAAAACACAGGGATGTGCCCGGTGATCTTTCGTTCGCAGTTGGTCCTTAGGAGCGGGCGTATTAGAAGCATGCTGGCGCCGGTCGTGCCTATGACATTGGCGATAACTCCGCCAATCAGGAGAAACAGCGCATTCACTTTCGGCGTGGCCTTGAGATCTCCGGTCAGGAGTATGCCGCCGGAGACGATGAACAGCGATCCCAGGAGTATGATAAATGAGCTATAGTCCTTCAAATTATGAACCATCTCGGTCTGGTAATTCCCCAAAAGGTAGATGAACGCAGGAATGCTGATGATTGCCGTGATTATGGCCTTGTTTCTATTTTTATCCCAGAATTTATGCGCGGCCAGCGGCAGAATGGCGATAGCCAGAAGCAGGACGACAAAAGGGATTCCGGTGTAGATTGGAGGTGCTTCCGCATAGTGCATATTCGATTCCCATATTTACGAGAAAAAGATAATAGCGCCTAAAATGCCGGATATATCAGCGTCGGCAGGCCCGGCCGGCTGACCCGATATAGAGTCAGGGCATCCTCGGGGTTCATCTTGATGACTATCCGCGCGACGCCGAACGGCAGAGACAGCGCCTGCCTGAACTCGACAAACGTATTCTTAAACCTCGATGTCGGCTTGCCGGCGACATCGGTGCGAATTTCAAGAGACAGGCTCGGGCTCCACGAGATCATGAACCGTTGCGGTACTTCTCTCTGAAGAAGGTCCGGGTCGACATTGACAGCCTCGCCGACAATGGCCAGGATAGAGTCAGGCGTTTTGTCTGAGGCCGCGAAAAGATGCGTCTCTGTCAAAGGGCGGATGAGCCGCATCTGATTGCCCCGAAACCTATGGACGAAATCGTCGATCTGCTCGGAATTCGCATCGTCGACCTCCATCGGGTAACTCCAGACCAACGCTCCCTTGAGCTTGATGACGATTTCCCTGTTTTTCATATCGAGGACGAGGTATGGTTTTTCGGTTTTGGCCAGCCTGGTTTCGGCTTGAATTAATCGATACTCAAGATCGGCCTTTCCCCTGTCCCATTTTTTTGTGGAACCAACCTCCTGGTTAGGTTTCACGGCCGATCCTTTATTCCTGCACGAGACAGCGAAAGTTGCCAATACGCTCAACAGCATCGCCACAGATATGCGCATAGTCCCGATCATAATTCTAGAAGATATACACCTGAGTGCCGCCCCCAACGCGCGCGTAAATGTAGTGCAGGTCATCGGAGCCAAGGCGCACGCAGCCATGGGTGACGCTGACCCCCAGGAGGCGCTCATAGATCGTCCCGTGAATGAAATAGCCATCGCCGAAACCCATGGCATACTCGCCGAGCATTTCGGGGTCGTAGCGTTCCCTTTCGTCGTTGGGAATCTCCTCTTCCTCTTCGATGAAGGCCCAATCGGGTTTGCGCCACCAGGGCTGTTTGAGTTTGCTATTTATCTTGAAGACACCCCTGGGAGTGTTGAATATCCATTTGCGGCCGGTCAGGCTGTCGACCAGAATGCCACCCGACCCGGTGGAACAAGTGGCCTTATAGATCAGCGAGTCTTCGGTCCGAAGGGAAAGTTTATTGGCGTTAGTATCGATTACAATATACGGTTTCTTGGGCTTCAACTGGTTGAAAGCCTTGCGGGCCCGCTGGAGCTCCTTCTGAGCCTTTTTGACGTCGCCTGGCAGGTTGACATATGTGCTGTCGACATAGATGGCAGCCTGGTCCTCGGGTATTTTCCCCTGCCTGTTCGACAGAATCGCCAGAAGCGCGATAAGCACCAGGACGATCGGTATCAGGATAAATAAAAAAGATCTTCTCATGGCCACTGATCCGATTTACGCACGATAGTGACTGGCGTTCCGACCGCGACGAACTGCAGCAGGTGATCCATATCGTTATTACTAAGAGCCACGCAACCGTCTGTCCAGTCCTCATTTTTTCCGCCGTTGCCATGAATTTCGATCAGGGCGCCGACACGGGCATATCGCGAGATAATACCCCTGGATTTATTTTCGCGAAAGCGCCTGATATCGAGGCTGTTGGGGAAATTTATCAGAAGGGCTCTATAAAATTTGCTGTTATACTTTATCTTTGTAATCTGGTATTGTCCCTCCGGCGTAGCCCCGTCGCCGGCAAACAGCTTCTGGTGAGCGGAGTTATATCCCAGCTCGCAATCGTAGGTTCGGATAACCCGCCCGCCTTTGACAAGAAAAGTCTTGTGCGCCGATTTGTCGATTATGATGGCACTGGTTCCGTTAGACTGCGATTCCGCCAGAGTCTCTCGCACCCATTGTCTCCAGGTTTGAATTTTCCTGGTTTGGTCATTGATGTATTCGGTGATTGTGTTCTCGAGATTACGGAGCGAGCCCCGGCCTTTCCTGACAGCATCGATAGCCTCTTGATATTCGCCGTTGGCGGCCAGGCGTTCGCTGACACGGACTGCGAACTCGGCCTCGGTCCAATATTTCTCGGCTCTGAAGTTCTCGAGCGATCCGTCGAGAGCCTCGCGCCAGGTGTCAAGTTCATTCTTCAGTTGCAGGCGCTCGCCCCTGGCCAGGGAATCAAGGCTCCTTATCGTCTCCTGCACGCGCTTGATTACATCGGAAGACCTGGAAATGGATAGCCTGAGCAGTGAATCGGCGTTGTGATAGTTGCGGAACGGCCCGAGCCGGCCATTCTGGCGCGCCATCTCCATCCAGCCCGATCGCATTATCTCCTGGGCAGCGCGGAAGTCCTGTTCGGCGTACCGGAGGGCGCCGGAGTCCTCGGCCCGTTTGAGCGCCAGCTTGGCGTTGTCAAGCAGCATCGTTGGAGGTTTTTCGCAGGAAAGGAAAATGAGAAATGCCGCCGCAAAAATTATCGCCTGCCCCATCGGGCAAAAAAACCTGCTATTCAAGATGTACTGATCCCCCTCACAGACTAATTCAGTCGCTACGACAAGGGCCGCCCAACATTAGACGGCCCTATTAATTTATCGGATAAATTTACGAAATTTATCGCTTACATGCCAGCTTTTTTGCCGGATGCAACGGCGATCTCGTCGATAATGGCGCGGGCCTTCAGAGAAATGGCCTCGAGCTTGGACTTGACAGCCATGAACTTGCCAGCGGCGAAATCGGTTTCGGCTTCGGTCAGTTGAGCCTGGACGGCGGCGAGATCGGTCTTTATGAGCTCGATATCGGCCTTGCTTCCTTTGCCGCGCGGGGCTTTTTGGAGGGCCATGACGGTGGTGTCAACCAAGGCCTTGACCTCGACCATCATCTGCTCTACCTGGACTCTGACTCTTTCCTTCTCGGCAGCGGCCTCGGTGGCGGCGTTATTGAACATCTGCTCGGCGGCGACAAAGCCCTCTTTGGCCTTGCCGTAGCTTCTGAAGAGCGCAAACTTGGAGTCCTGCTCCTGTCTGACAGCCATGGCAGCGTTAAGAGTATCCTGGGCGGCGCGGAAAAGATCACCGGCGTAGATTTCGGCCTCGGCCGTCTTGGCGGCCTCCATGGCGGCATTGGCATTCTGCATTTCGGCCTCGGGGGCCTTGCTGCAGCCGACCATAACCGCAAGCAGGGTCAAGGCTGCGAGAATTAGGGCGATTCGTTTTAACATTTCTTCATCCTTTCGTCAAAAAATATATTGGGACCAAAAAAAATAGGATACGCGCAAGCCCCTTGCCTACACACATCCTGCCATCATTTCACTCGTTCTTCGTTCCCCTGTATGCCGGATCGCTGGTAAATCCAGCCACCTCCTTTCAGCACTAGACCAGTATCAGCACAATATCAGAATAAGTCCATTACTAAACAGTCGCTCACGGAAAATTTGTGGTGATTAATAAGAAACGAGCCGTGGCATTGTCAAGCATTTTTTATATTATTTCCGGCCCATTAAGGCCTAACCCATATTGGACGCGGGTCTGCGGAGGAATCGCAACATCAAATGTAATCGATAGTTAGCGCATAAAACTCCGGGGCATTGGCGAGACTTGGGTTTGTCTTATTGGATATAGATAGAAATTATAATCCAAAATTGAGATCTGACCTTTGTTCCTTATTTCCCAAAGGCCAAAATCGAATTTTGGCGCGGCAGTCGAAATTTACGGCGTGGCAATTAAATGACTGGGCAGCGCCGCAGGACTTTCTTTTGATAATGGATCAGGCAATCATTATCATCATTCTTATTTGAATAAATTCGAAAATTGTCGGCGGTATTGGGGAAAATTCGATTATATTCCTCGGAATAATAATCGGCGGATATTGTAAGAGCATGGAACAGCCGAGGATTCGAAATCAACGCCTGGACAGTTGAAAAACCTCTCCCCTAAGGAGGAATGATGTTTATTTGGCGTCTGTCGGGCATGCTTGCGGCGTGCCTCACGACACTATTGAGCTCCCAGGCCAGGAGCGAGATAAATTTGCTAAACCTGGAAAAGGGCCAGACGATAGCGGCGTTCCGGGTCGAGAATATCTATGAGAACGAAAACGGCAGGCCGATCGGAGCCAGATTCAGGCACACCCCAAGCGGCTTTGTTCTGGACCTGCTTCGTATCGAGTCAGTGCCGCAGGCGTTCATGTGGATCAACTCTTTCCCCCCATCGGACCAGGGCGAACCCCACACCTGCGAGCATCTCATGCTGGGCAAGGGCACCAAGGGACGTTACGTGGGTTCGCTTGAGGAGATGTACCTTGGCAACAGCTCGGCCTTCACCGGCCAGCTTCAAACCTGCTATCACTACCACATGGCCGCGGGGACCGAAGCATTCTTCACGCTGATGGAGGCCAAGCTCGATGCGCTTCTGCATCCTAATTTTTCCGACGAGGAGATTCGGCGCGAGGTTTGCAATGTCGGCTATACCATCGACCCCACCGACAGCAGTATCAGCCTCGAGGAGAAGGGCACTGTTTACAATGAAATGATAAGCAGCTATGAGAGGCCCTGGGGAAACCTCGGGCGAGAGCTGCGGCATCTGCTCTATGGGATGAATCATCCTCTCTCCAATGAGTCGGGCGGGTATCCCGATGACATTCGAACAATGATCCCCGACGACATGCGTCGCTTCATCGAGAAAAATTACCATCTCTCCAACATGAGCATGATCATGTCAATCGGGGATGAAATAGAGCTTGAGAATTGTCTTGGAAATATGTCGAAGATCCTGGGCCGCTTGGAGCCGAACGCCACGCCGGGAATCGATCCAGCTTTAGCCGACCGATTGCTGCCTGAGCCGAAATCGGCACCGTATGGGACAATCAAGATCGTCGGATTCCCGTCGCAGAATGAAAAGGAACCGGGCCTTTTGGTATTCGCCTGGCCGCCGACATTCGATTATGACAACAACGAGGGATATATATTTGATCTTTTCATGAGCAACCTGGCCAGCGGCGAAACCTCTAACCTGTTCCGAAAATTTATCGACTCGCAGACGAGGGTGATGGATCTCGGAGCCAATGCGGTTTTCGAATGGATATCCTCCGATATCGGACACGCGGCCTACATTGGATTCAACAATGTCCGTCAGGAGACCTGCGACATGGCTGTAATCGATAGCGTGCGCAATGAGATTATCGAGGAGATAAGGTGGGTGGCCGGCCTTCCCGACGGCTCCCCCGAGCTTCTGGCATTTAATGAGAGAGCCAAAAACCGCATTATGGAGCGTCGCCGGGATCTCCGCAATTTACTTAATTCGCCGCCGGGGTTCGGCTATCGTGGGACCAGCGGAAGATGGCTGGAGCATCTAAAGCATATGCAAAATCAGTCGGGATTCGAAAAGAAGCTGACGCTCGACGAGGAACTCCAATACGCCGAGGGGCTTCTCTCCAGCGGAGAGAATTTCTGGCGGGGATTCGTGGAAAAATGGCGCCTTGTCGAGAACCGGCCTTATGCCGTCGCGGCCTGCCCCGATTCCCGACTGCTGCAAGATACCGAGCAGGCGCGCAAGATGCGCCTGACATCCTTCGTCGAGAATCTGAAGGCGCAATATGGAGTGACCGAAAACGCTGACGCGATCAAGCGATTCAAAGAAGATTATGATCAAAGGACGGAGGCAATCGACTCTGAAGCCAGCCAAATCGCGATGCCGAAATTTATCGATAACCCGCCGCTCACCCTGGACGACCAGCTTCGCTTCACGACCGAGGAACTCCCCGGGGGCAGGCAAATGGTATCATCGGTTTTCGACAACATGACGAGTGCCATGACCGGATTGGCTTTCCGCATGGACGTGGTCCCGGAATCACTCCTCCTTTACGCCGCGGTCTTGCCCACTCTCTTGACGGAAGTAGGCGCCACCAGAGACCGCCTATACTCATTTAATGAGATGAAGGAGGCCCTCAGGCGCGAGATCATGGAACTGAGCTCCTACTACAGTTCAAACTACCGCACCGGCCGGGTGGAGTTGGTGATCAGGGGTGAAGGTGGTGACCTGGAGGAATCAAAGAAGTCACTGGAGTGGATGGAGGCAGTTCTCTTCCACCCCAACTGGAGCGAACAAAACCTGCCGCGATTGCGTGATGCTATTGACCTGTCGCTGAGCGACCTTCGAAATACCATGCGCGGCCCCGAGGAAGCGTGGGTGGACGATCCCGCCCTGGCCTGGTGGAAACAGGATAATCCGCTTATTTTAGCCACCAACTGCTTCTTAACCCAGGCGCAATCGTTTCAGAGGGTGCGATGGCTTCTCAAAGAGCCGGGCTCTCAATCGGGAACAGAGGCATTCTCAAAGTTCATGAAAACGCTGGCTGAATTCGGAGCGAATGCCGACAGGAAGGAGATCTTAGGCCTATTGCTGGCCCTGCAGGACGGAAAGGTCGTCGGCGGTGTGAACGACCAGATTGGAACCATCCTATCCAGATATAAGGCGCTTCCTGATGAGACCAGGGCAATGGTGCTCGAAGCGGCCGATGATCTCAAACAGAACCTGGCCGAAATACCGGACGCCAGCCTTCAGCAGGATTGGCTTTACCTATGCCATCAGATAGACAACGATCTGCAAGTGCCCCCAGCAAAAACGCTGGAGGCTTTGCGATATTTCATGAAGTTGCTTTTGAGGTCGGATAATGTGCGGGCGTTCCAGGTCTCGAGCACAGAAAACAAGGCCGCCCTTAAACCTGGACTGGATAAGATATTGTACCAGCTTTCAGGTGAGCCTTCGAAGCATCAGGTTTATATCGAACGGCCGATTATAACAAATCGCTTGAGAGAGCATGCGTCGGCGCCCGAAAAGCCGATTTTTGTAGGGCTTGTCAACGACAATACGCGCTCGGGGGTATTCGTCAATTCGGCGCCGTGCGCCAGTTTCGATGACAGCGACCCCGATATTCTGCTGAAATTCCTATCGGCGCGGCTTTATGGCGGCGGAGGCGCCCACAGCATGTTCATGAAGACCTGGAGCGCTGGGCTGGCCTATTCGAACGGCCTTCGCAGCAACGAATTTACCGGCCGCCTTGTCTACTACGCCGAGCGCTGTCCCGACCTGGCGCAGACCATGCAGTTTGTGGTCAAGGAACTAAAAAATGCGCCTCGCGACCCGGCGTTGGCCGAATATGCGGTGGCACAGGCATTCTCGGTTTACCGCTCGGGATCGCGCTACGAGGCCCGCGGCGAGGCCATGGCGGCCGACCTGGCCGACGGCTTGACACCCGACAAGGTCCGCCATTTCAGAAAGGCGGTTCTGGAACTGAGAAAGGACCCCGGTTTGTATGACAAGCTTCAAGGCCTCATGGAGGAAGCATATGGCATGGTTCTGCCCGGATACGGGCCTCGTGCCGACAGGGTAAACGACGCGGTCTATTTCATAATTGGCCCGGAGGCGCAGTTCCGGTCGTATGAGGATTATATCCATAGTGTCGAGGGAAAATTCGAGCTCTTTCGCCTCTACCCGCGCGATTTTTGGCTAGTGAAACCGGCCGCGAATGAGACCGGGGTTCCGCAATAATCGGGGATTGGGCGCGATAACCATCTGCAAACGCGAGAAAATAGTGACAAGCAGGAATATCTGCATAGGCGAGGTCCCGGGACCCCGCCTTTTTTCATTGTAATGCCGTATTGAGACAGCCTGTACCAACGTCCGATTTGCTTGACTCCATCTGGCGCAGGCCTTACATTTCACCATCCGATGATGATGCTCATCCAGAAGAATCGATTTGCGCCAATCCCGATGGTTAAGGCATGAACATACCAAACCTGTTAACCATCGCCAGGATTCTGCTATCGCCTGTATTCATGGTGCTTATCATATTCGAGAATTTCTATGCCCGTACGGCGGCGACAGTCGTCTTCATTATAGCGGCCCTGACAGATCTTGCCGATGGCTATTACGCCCGCAAGCTCGGCCATCCTACGGGATTCGGCCGTTTCATGGACCCCCTGGCGGACAAGATCCTGGTTTCGACCGCCTTTCTGTCGTTCGTTTCGCTGGGATATGCCCGCGGCTGGATGGTGATGATAATTATCGCAAGGGAATTTCTGATTACCGGGTTGCGTTCCATGGCCGCCTATCGCGGCATGGTGATATCGCCATCGATACTGGCCAAGTGGAAAACGGTATCGCAGATGCTGGCGATCGCCATAATTCTGGTCTACGCCAATGTCGAGCCGCTGATTTCGCATTCCGGCCCCGGGATACCATCCTGGATTATGCCAGGGACCGGCTGGCATTACAATCTGTTCGATATGATACTGGCCCTGCCGCTCATTCTGACCCTGTGGACCGGCATCGATTACCTGTTCAAGTCCGGCGGGCTCCTTAAGGGGGTATTGGGATGAATAATATAAATGAGAATAAGTCAAGCGCGGCGGAGGTCCCCGGCGGATTTTTTGTTAAGCTCCTATCCTCATTTTTCTTTTCCGGATACCTGCCTAAAGCCCCGGGTACCTGGGCCTCGGGCATCACGACCATCATTCTCTTTTTCGTCTGGCCTAAATACTGGCATCTGCAATTTCTGATTACCCTGGCAGTCTACCTGATCGGGGTGGAGCTGAGCACCCGCGCCGAACGATATTACGGACATGACTCCGGCCATATCGTAATCGATGAGGTCGCGGGGCAGATGACGGCCTTGTTCATGGTGCCCCGCATGGTGGCGCCTTTTGTGATTGCATTTGTGCTGTTTCGGCTGTTCGACATTGTCAAGCCGCCGCCGGCCAGAGCCTGGGAATCGCTTCGCGCCGGCTGGGGTGTCATGTCGGATGATATCGCGGCCGGGTTCTATGCCGTAGTGGTGACTCATTTTATACTTATGCTCCTTAACAGATGGGGAGTAAGTTATATATGATCTCGATGCACCATGCCTATCGAAAGGGGAATATACGCGAGCCGAAATCATAACGATCGGTGACGAGCTTCTATACGGCCATACGGTAGACACCAATGCGGCTTTCATATCTGAAGCGATAACCGCGGCCGGCGCCCAGGTTGTCTGGCGCACTACGGTCGGCGATAACGTTGACTTGATCGTGGAGGCGATCGCTCGCGCCATGCAGCGCACCGAGCTTGTCATTACGACTGGCGGGCTGGGGCCGACCAACGACGACCTTACCAAGAAGGCTATCTGCAAATATTTCAAACGGCAATTGGTGTTCCATGATGATGTCCTCAAAATAATAGAGGGGCATTTCAAGGCTCGGGGACATTCCATGCCGGCCATAAACCAGAATCAGGCCCTGCTGCCTCAAGGGGCGGAATTTATCGAAAACGAGATTGGATCGGCGGTGGGGATAGCGTTCGTTGAAGATGGCCGCCTGTTTGTGGCGCTGCCGGGGATCCCCGATGAAATGAGGCTGATGGTTTCGGGATGGGTGGCCGAGCAGATCAGGAGGCGCACCGGAAATTTCGCCATTATTCATCGCAGGATAGAAACGACCGGCATCTTCGAATCGGCGCTTTATGAGAAAATCGCCGATCTGGTTGAAAACAGGGGCGGTTCCCAGGCCGAGGAAAAGATATCGGTAGCCTTTCTGCCATCGTGGCGCGGAGTCGAAATCAGGCTAACGATCGCCTCCGCAGACCCATCCGGGGGGCGCAGGCAGTTAGCGGAGTTGGAGGCCAGGATAGCCGAGAGGATCGACGATTATATATATGGATATGACGAGGAGACGCTGCCAGGGGCAATTGGAAGGCTTCTCAAAGAGAAGGGGGCGACGCTGGCTGTGGCGGAATCGTGCACGGGTGGCCTTGTCGGCAAATTGTTGACCGATACGCCGGGCTCATCGGATTACTTCGTTGGAGGCGTTATTGCCTATTCCAATGAGCTTAAGATTGGGCTCCTGAATGTGGCGGAAACGATATTGCAGAAACATGGGGCAGTAAGCCCGCAGTGCGCCATTGCGATGGCCGAGGGAGCCATGAAAAGGCTGGGGGCGACGCTGGCGGTTTCGGTCACCGGGGTTGCGGGGCCGGATGGGGGTACGCCGGAGAAGCCGGTCGGCCTTATCTTTATAGGCCTGGCGGCGCCGGGGAAATCAAAGGTGATAGAACACAGGCTGGGTGGTGGCCGGGAACGGATCCGCGAGAGGAGCGCCACCCTGGCGTTGGACATGGTTCGCAAGCATCTTAGGGGAATTGACTGAGCGCTCTTGAGATCGGGCGAAAACCATCAAAGGAACAGAGTTTCGAAGCCAGCCGGGTGGTTAAACATCGAGGCATACACCAAATTCGGGGGGTCTCCCGAAATGAGAAAAAATCTTGACAAGGCCGGCACGGATATTTATTCTTAGGCAGTTGAGGTTTTTGAAAGAGAATTTTCGTTGAAGTCCGCACGTCCTAAATTAATACCCCCAGGAATATCGAATCGGAGCATTTTTACTGTTTCATAAATTTTAAAATCACCGGATAGTCTTTATAGACCCGATCACTGAACCATTATCGGAGGTTACGATGAACATTTATGTTGGAAATTTGTCTCACGAGGCCACAGAGGAAGATCTCAAGCAGGCTTTCGAGGCGTTTGGCGAGGTCTCAAGGGCCACTGTCATCAAGGACAGGATGAGCGGTGAACCGCGCGGTTTCGGCTTTGTCGAGATGCCATCGAAAGAAGAGGCCGAGGCGGCAATCGCGGGCCTTAACGGCCAGGACCTTAAAGGCCGCAGCCTGAAGATCAGTGAAGCTCGCCCACGCCCGGAGCGCGCCGAGGGCGGCGATCGCCGCGGCGGCGGAGGCGGATATCGGGGGGGACGCGAATATTAAGACAGTTGCCAGTCCGATCGGGTAGTTAAATATTCCATAATGACTAATCGCCGCGATCTATCATGCGCTGTGAAAGGCGTATGAGTTGGGTCGCGGCCATTTTTCTTATCGGGGATGCGGCTGAGTTTTCTCCGGAAACATCAAATAATCCATTATTAAACAGGAAGTCACGCGCACAAACTCTTAACCAGTATAAGACAGGGATTTGACTCATCCCAAATCCTAAGGTTTTCCTCAAGTGGACGAAAGCCAATTGCCTCATAAAAGAGACGAGTCATTTGATAATTTTTATCCGGATGAGACGGCCCGAGCGTTTTTACCTGCAAATATTCTATTCCCTTTGCTCGAAGAATCCCCTCTGCATAGGCAACAAGAGCGCGGCCGGCTCCCTGGCGGTGAAATCCGTCTTTAATGGCCATGACATGAATTTCAGCTGAATATCGATTGTGCTGTTTTAAAGTAATGAAGCCAAAGGCCAAATCTTCCGAGGTGATGATATAAGTTTCCATAAGTTCGGTATTGTCGGCATATTCGACAAGGGCGCTCTCTATTCCGAACCACTGAGGCAAAGACCTCATGATCGCCTCGCAGGTTGTGCTTTCCCCCTGCTCAATCGGTCTTATTTCGAATTTCATCTATTCAGAAGGGGAGGCGCATACTTTTGGGCTGCGGAAGACCAGATAAATGGAGATAGGCCATCACCCACGATATCTATGTATCTAGATATGTGACCTCCAGCAATTGCAGGCCGTGAGCTTCGTCGATCTCTTCGCTTTCGCCGCATTCCGGGCAGATATAGAGATGGCCGATAAGGTCATCGGGGGTCAAAGTCTGCTTGTAACCGCAATTTCGGCATTTGTGCTCAACCGCCAACTCTTCAATAATCAGCTGCGCATCCTGGAGCGGAGTGTTTTGGCTCATTATCTCGAACGCCTGTTGTATCGGCCCCTCGGCGAAGGTGCTTCCCCTGCGGAGTCGGACCTCCTTGATCCTGGACGCTCCGCGTTTCTTGATCTCATCGAGGAGTTTCTCTATCAACTGCTGCACTACCGAATATTCATGCATCTATTCATTACCCTTCCCAGGCATCAAGTTGAACTTCGACTTTTTCCAGCAGCCGGTCAAGGGCTTTTTTCACAAAAGGCGTCAGGTCTCCCCCGAAACTATGCGCATCGGAGACCTCGACAGCGAATATCTTAATATCGTCCGGAAATTGCAGGCCGAGTTCACCAGCCAGGGCCATCATCTCCGGCAGGCCGGAGTAATGGGGCGATGGCGAGAGCACTTTGCCCAAATCGGATGGTGACAGCTCATATATGCAACCGGGACTATTACGCCCGCTACTGACGGCGTCGATAATAATCGCTTTTTTGTAGCCGGTGAGGATATCCATAAGGGCCAAGCCTGAAAGTGAGCTTTCCAAGATGTCCGCCCGGCTCTTATACTTCTCCCCCAACTTTCGAACAGCGATAATGCCAACGGCATCATCGGACAGCAATTCGTTGCCCAATCCCAGGACGAGAATCTTCACGTCGTCAGTCCCGTCTGATCTCCTGCAATACTCCGCCATCGGGGCCATAGATCGTCAAAATCAAGGGCACCTGCCCAGGCAGAGCGTGCGTGGCGCAGCCATGGCAAGGGTCATAAGCGCGGAAGGCCATTTCGACCATAGGGCTTGAAAAGACTATTTATTTAAAGGACTTTATTTATCGTACTCAACTAATATCGACTCTTGCCAATCGATGTCATTCGCTATTTTGCCACGTAATCCCCGCTGCACCTCACATTCGTTTCAACAGCGGCGAATTGTAAATTCCTAAGGGTTGACTGTCAAAACAAAATTGGGCTGGTTCGCATAATACATTATATTATAAAGGCTTACATGATACGATACCGATAACCATTACTATTCTTTTCGTCCCTCGACATGAAAAATCAGGCTTGTCGACCGCCCGGCGTCGTCCGTGCACGTCAAATTATGCGCGCCGGGCTCCGGCGCATAAAAAACTCTATGACCGATCTCGGCCCTGGCATAAAATTCACCGTCTATGAACCAGAAAAGGAAATTGGCCCCTGTCGCCGCGGAGGCCTCCAGCGAAATACGCTGCAGATTGGTCGGTACGTGCCCCCTTATTACATAGAGGGCGTCGTCGTTGGGCGAGGTGATAATCGGCCGATCACCCATCGGCATACCAGTGCAGTCGGGGTTGTGCTCGGGTACCGATGAGATCGCCCTGCCTGAGGCGACAAGCCAGGTGGCGATTTTCGCCGGCCAGTCCTCGACCATCACTCGCGCAGCCTTACTGCCCTCGGCACAGTGCCGGCAGAGACGATAACCGCTTTTGGGATCGACCATGATTTCCTTGTGAATGCTGCATGGCGTCATTGGTGAAACGCCGGGGATAAAAAGCTCGCTTATGGTGGCTTGACAGGCGCCGGTGGGAATCATCCCGCTTACGGCGCAGACCTCCCGCGTGCCGACTCCCTGGGGCATTTCGAACCAGGCATCGTCGCGGCCGCTCGTAATGACCTCGAATATCTCAAACAGGATCGGAGCGGCGATATCGGCTCCCACCAGGTCGGGGGAGGGCTCGCCTGTGAAATTGCCGGCCCAAACCCCGACAGTGAATTCGGGATTGTATCCCATCGACCAGGCGTCCTTGCGGCCGTAGGAGGTTCCCGTTTTCCATGCGACCCTGGGGATATCGGGCGAGAACTCCCAGCTCGACGGGAAATCCGGCCGTTGAAGCTCGGTAAGAATTTCGGAGATGATATAAGATGCCTCGGGAGAAAAAAGCCTGGTCGTATCATCGGTTGACTGCGTTTGGGTCAGTTTGTAAGGTATGTACCTCCCTTGCCGCGCCAGGGCGCTGTAAAGGGTTGCAAGTTCAAGCAGACTGACCTCGCAGGACCCGAGGATGATCGGCAGGCCGTAATCCTGATCCTTGCGGATGAGGGTCGAGATGCCGCCTCGTCGAAGAAGATTACAGAATTCCCTCTGCCCTACTTTGGAGCAGGCCCAGACAGCGGGGACGTTGAGCGAGAGGCGCAGAGCCTCGGCGGCAGGGACGGCGCCACGGTATTTCCGATCATAATTCTCGGGGGAATAGCCGGAGTAGTAAACTGGCAGATCCTCTATGATTTTGTTCGGCGAAATCAGTGCCTTGTCGAGCGCCATGGCGTATACGAATGGCTTGAGCGCCGAACCGGGCGATCGCGGGGCAGTTGCCCCATTGACCTGCCCTTGTTTGGCCTTGTCGAGGAAATCGGCCGAGCCGACCATGGCCAGAACCTCAGCGGTGGAATTCTGAAGAACCACGACCGCCGTATTGGCGATTCCCCTAGCGGCCAGTTCAGATCTATGGTTTGCTATGACTCCCTCGCAAACGGCCTGAATCCTCAAACTCAACGTCGATCTAATTTCGGGGCCGGCGGAAATTGAGGCGGCAAGGTCACGCGTGAAATGGGGCGCCAGGAAAGGCGGCTGATGTTTGCGCGCCACGATATTTTCCGAAAGCGCCTCATCGTACTTGCCCTTTGAAATTATCTTGTGCATGAGCATTACACCAAGCACGCGGTCGCGGGCCCGCAGGCTTTTTTCAAAATTGAGGTCCGGGCGCAAGACTGAAGGCGAATTGGGAATCGAGGTCAGGAGCGCAGCCTCGGAGGCGGTCAGCGCCAGCGGGGTTTTGGCGAAATAGAAGTATGATGCTGCTCCCACACCCTCGATGTTGCCGCCATATGGCGCCAGGTTGAAGTAGAACTCGAGTATTTCGCCCTTGGAAAAATGCATCTCGAGTTGTAAGGCGCGGGCGATCTCAACAAGCTTGGAGGCAAGCGTCCTGGGCTTGGGTTCCATCATGCGGGCAACCTGCATGGTAATTGTGGAGCCGCCCCTGACAACCCTGCCGGCTTTGATATTATCGATGGCGGCCATGAAGAGGGAGATCGGATTGACACCAGGATGATAGTAGAACCAGCGATCCTCGCATGCGATAACGCTTCCTTGCAGCAGCGGCGAGATATCCCCGAGCGCCACCGGCTTTCGCCAGTAAGTATCTGATGCGGCGAAAGCCGCCAGGAGGTGCCCCTCACGGCTGTAGATGAACCTGGCCGATGGCTTCCTGAGACTGGTCATCGGCAGAGGAAATACCAGAGCATCAAGCAACATCAGCACCGCGAGGATTGCAAACAGCGCTAACGATACTATCGTGAGACGCCGGCCAAGTGCGGCAGATATGCCCGTCTTTGACATCCTCAGACTACCTCGAATCGCTTATCCTCAAATTGCCAGCTGAGCTAGCTCCGGCGACAGTAGGATCGTACATACATTCCGCGGCCACAGGTGGTATCTCAAACTCGCCCCTGGAAATCACGCGGATCGAGTAGTAGTAAACAAGCCTCTCCCGGGGTTGGAGATTGGCGAAGAGGAGCATGCGATCGTCGCGGATATCTATATATTGGGGCTCATAAGAGCTTCTGGGCATGAATGCAAGTCGGCCAGTAGTCTGTAGCCTGGGATTTTCTATTTCGAAGCACGACGGCAGAAGATCATTTATGACGACGTATTCGAGCGGCTTA
>Ga0315285_10002460_pt1 | contig 19324 bp, 20 predicted proteins | sample YL17G09_36_MG_FD_203698 | JGI IMG/M metagenome (GOLD analysis project Ga0315285, IMG submission 203698) | Sediment microbial communities from Yellowstone Lake, YNP, Wyoming, USA - YL17G09_36 | ecosystem: Environmental > Aquatic > Freshwater > Lake > Sediment | place: USA: Wyoming | collected...
AATGTCGGCCAATTTGATGGAGGCCGCGAGGATCACGGGGGTCAAAAGATTTGTCAACCCTATTTCCAACTGCGTCTATCCGGCTCGTTTGGAAAAGTTTAAAGAAGAAGATCTATGGAGCGGTGATATGCATGAATCCGTTTTGGCTTACGCCGCGGTGAGAAAAGCGACTTGGGTTCAGGGCTGGGCATACAACAAACAATATGGTTTCGATTCGGTGCATTTGATTTTGCCCAATATGTATGGCCCCCATGATCATTTTGATGCAATCCGTTCCCATGCCCTAACTGCCTTGGTTATGAAGTTCGTTGAGGCAAAACGAAAGAATCTGCCGGAGGTTGTGGTTTGGGGGACGGGGAAACCCATCCGGGAGTGGCTTTATGTCGAGGATGGAGCGGAATTTTTAGTTGGGGCTTTGGGAATAGCGCCAATTCTAGAACCCATAAATATAGGGAGGGGAGAAGGGATTTCCATCAAGGATTTGGCTGAGTTAGTCAGGAAAATAGTTGGTTACAAGGGAAAAATTGTTTTTGATATATCCAAACCAGATGGGGCTCTTTGCAAGATAATGGTGGTGGATAAGATGAAAAAAGTTTATAATTTGGAGCCGAGGACATCGTTAGAAGAAGGGGTCAAAAAAACTGTTGAATGGTATGAAAGAAATCATTGAAGATAACAATAAAGTTTTAGCCGTTGTTTTGAGAGATGGTGATTGGCCTCAGGGTCTTAATTTTCACACCAAAGACGAAGATTTTCTACAGATTGGCACCTGGAATTATCCTAAAGGGAAGAAAAGTTCTGCTCATTCGCATAGAATAGCAGAGAGAGTCAGTAATCGGACTAATGAAGTTATTTACATAAAAAAGGGAAGAGTGAGGGCGGGAATATTCTCGGAAAAAGACAACTTAGTAAGGGAAGTGATTTTAGGAAGCGGCGATTTGATTGTTATATTTGGAGGAGGACATGCCTTTGAGACCCTGGAGGAAGGAACTCAGGTTTTAGAGGTTAAAAATGGCCCTTATCCCGGGATCGAAAAAGACAAAAGAGTCGTTCAAGTTCAGTTTTAGGAACTCTATTATAATGAAACCAATAAATCAAACAGAACCATTAATTGAAGAAGAAGAAAAAAAAGCGGTGGCAGAATATTTAGGCTCCGGCGGATGGTTAACTGAATTTAAGAAGACCAGAGAATTCGAGGAGGGAATAGCGCGGTTTCTTGGGGTCAAATATGTTTCCGTTGTAAACAACGGCACCGTGAGCCTCGCGGTTGCTCTTATGGCGCTGGGTTTGGGCAGGGAAGACGAGGTGATAGTCCCTGATTATACGATGATTGCTTCAGCTAATGCCGTTGTTCTGGCCGGGGCTAAGCCGGTCTTTGTAGACATCAACCCGCAAAATTTATGTCTGGATTTTGAAAAAACAAAAAATGCCATAACTCCCCGAACCAAGGCCATTATTTTGGTTACAATTAATGGTCGCTGGCCGGTGATGGAAAAGTTTGTTGAGCTTGCAGCAGAAAACGATATATTTTTAGTAGAAGATGCCGCTCAGTCTTTCGGATCAAAATATAAAAACAAATTTTTGGGGACATTCGGAGTTTTAGGGTGTTTTTCTTTCAGTCCGCATAAAATCATCACCACTGGGCAGGGCGGATGCGTGGCAACTAACGATGAAAACCCCTACCAGAAGATTCTGAAGATAAAAGATTTCGGTCGGAGTAAAAGCGGGGTAGATTACCACGAGGCAATGGGTTTCAACTTTAAATTTACGGATTTACAAGCGGTAATCGGAATAGAACAGCTTAAAAAAATAGAACAGCGAGTTCAAAAAAAGAAAGAAATGTATCGCCAATACAGGGAGTCGTTAAAAAACATTGCAGAGATTGAGCTTATAGAAACAGATCTTGAGCAGACTGCACCATGGTTTGTCGATATTCTAGTGCCTCTGGAAAAAAGGGATGACCTCGTTGAATTTTTGAAAGAAAAAGGAATAGGAACAAGACCCTTTTATCCGGCTATTCACACCCAGCCGCCTTATTCCTGGGTGAAGGGCAATTTCGCGAATTCCGAAAATATTTCTAAGAGGGGATTGTGGCTGCCATCGTCTTTGGCCCTTCAGGATGAAGAAATAGAATATATATGCAAGTCCATTAAGGAGTATTTCAACGACAAATGAATGTATATATTGATCCAACTTCTCCTGATCATTTAGGCAACGCTCTTTTTAAAAAAAATCCGGGAGGCGATCCTAGTCGTCCCTGGCGCTACACAAAAGAATACTGCGGGAGACACAATATAATTGTGAACACCATCGATTTTTATGGTAAAAAAAAGCCCGGCAACAACGATGTATATGTGTCTCTTGAACATACAAGTTTTCTGAGAAAACTTTATTGGCGGATAGGGAGGAATAGAAACTATCCCACGAATATAAATCTGAATAACTTTGCAAAGAGAATACTTATTCAGGGAGAGCCGCCGATGGCCGACCCCGCTTCATATCAGAGCCTGAACGCCCTGTTTAAAATTTACGATAAAATATTTTTTCCCTTCAAAAGCGATGGCTTTGCCATCGGCAAAGACAAGGTGAGTGGTTTAAGAGCCGGCTTTTATCAGATGGGATTCTCGAGAGATGAAATACCTGTCTGTCAAAAAAATCCGGTGAGAAAATTCTTGACGATGATTAACACGAATAGATCTCCGCGAAATCTCAAAAAAATTCTACTGCTCCTCAGCTTGGGAATGAAGTTTCAATATCTCGGATACAAAGAGCTGCTCACGGAAAGAATAAGGGCGATAGAATTTTTCGGGCGGACCAACGACATTGACCTGTATGGATATGACTGGGATAAGCCCCTGCCCTTTCCCTATTGGTTCCACGAAAAAAGAATATTAAAAGCCTACAAGGGGGTTGTACAATTGAAGCTGCAGACCCTGTGCGATTACACCTTTTCCCTGGCGTTTGAGAATTGCGCATTGCCCAGCCACATTAGTGAAAAAATATTTGATTGCTTCTATGCGGGAGCCATACCGGTATATTTGGGAGCTCCGGATATCGAAGAGTACATTCCTAAAAATTGTTTTATCCATACAAGAGACTTCAAAAATTACGAAGCGCTGCGGCGGTTTTTAAAGTCCTTGGCTCCGGCCGAAATCAAAGCATATCGGGAGAATGCCCATTCTTTTTTACAGTCGGAAAAAATGAATCCTTTTACGTTGGACCATTTCGCCAAATTATTTGTGGACGCCGTTATCTAGAGGGGGTTCTCATGTTTGATGTTTGAATTTGCCGTGATATAATGGGCAGCATGGCGCAATGCATTATTTGTCGAAATTCATCGGATGTTGCGGTGCGCTACAAAGACGTGTCGGATTTAATTTATCCTGCCGTTGCGGGGCATTTTACGGTGAAGGAGTGCTTACGCTGCAGATTACTTTTTTTAGACCCCCAACCTACGGACCGGGAGTTGGTGCCCCATTATCCGGAATCATATGGTCCCTACAATAGTTCTTATCGATCTTCGCGCCTGCGCGGTTTTTTTACTAAGGAGGTTGCGCGTCAGTTCCTTGGATATGGCAGGCCGAAATGGTGGAGATTTATACTTTTCCCTTTTTACATCAGGTTGGCGCACGTGCCGCGCTACAAGAAAGAAGGAAGAATTCTTGAGATAGGATGTGCGAGCGGTAGTCGCCTGCGACTGTTTTGCGAGTTGGGATGGGATGCGGTGGGAATAGAGATGAGCGACTATGCGGCAAGGATCGCAAGGGAACGAGGAGGAAACGTTCTTCGGGGGAGATTTGAAGAGATCGCGGTTCCGGAAAATTCTTTTGATGTCGTGTACATGAGCCATGTATTTGAGCATTTGAGAGACCCCCATTTTGTTCTTGAGAAAATAAAAAAAATCTTGAGGCCCGGAGGAGAGCTCATCCTTATTACCCCGAATGGCGACAGCATGACCGCGCGATTATTCGGACGGTTTTGGTTATTGCTTACCGTACCGAGGCATTTTTTCATTTACCAAAAAGACAACATCAGTAAGCTGCTTGATCAGCATTCTTTTGCGGTTGAGAAGGTAGTCTACAATGATACCGTAAGAAACTTTTTTCCTTCGCTTGCGTTGCGATTAGGAAAAAACCTGGACGCCTTCTCTTTTTTTAACCGGATTGTGTATGTTCTTGACTTATTCCTTGATGCATTTTTGCAGTCCTTCAGAATAGAAGACGCCATAATCGTGCGTGCGAGGTTGCGACGTCCACAGTGAAAGTGTTAAAGTGTTATTGAATCAAAAAAATGCGATTATGAACGAAAATGCTTGAGTATTTTTGTGATCCGAAAGACGAACCTCCTCACTAAAGAATATTTCACCGAATTTTTCGTCAATGCAATCACAGGCAAATTCTAAATATAATTTTCGGCATTTTCGGCGCGTGGAGATGACCAAAGAAGAAGCGGGAAAGCTATCAAGGCTTCCAGCCGCAGAAGTCGGAGATGATTACGAAGTTTTTCGGTTAAAGCCCGAGCAGCTTTTGACATCCTCAAATTATGTTGATATTTTGGCGAAGTATATGTATGGGAAAGCAAGGCGGGATGGCACGCTCACACCGTGGGTCACGAATTTATATGTGAAGCACCTCCTGGTGCACAATAAATTGTTTGACGGAGTGGAAAGAATTTCTGCGGCTGCGTTTTTGGAGAGTTTCCACAGACTTCTTGATTCCGTGGAAAAGGAGGGATTTGATGAGCGAAAGTCAATTATAGCAGCAACCAAAGGGATGGATCTTGTGGATGGCTCGCATCGCGTTGCCGCCGCGCTCGTGTATGGAAGCGATATTACGGTTGTGCGGACCGAGACCCCCCCGCATTTATGGGGCGCGGATTCTTTTCGCAAGAGGGGGCTCGACGAAGAATTTTTAGACCAAACAGCTCTTGAATATGTTAAAATGAATCCCCACACGAGATTGACTATAGTGTTTCCCTTAGTGAAAGAAAAATATGCGGAAATCAGAGGAACGCTCCTTGGGCACACAATTTGCTATGAAAAAGACTTTATTCCCACTATACATGGAATCGGCAATCTAATTGCGCAAATGTATAAGCCAAAGGAATGGCTGAATGCAAGGACAAGGGACAGACATGCCATCAGGCGATTTGTGGCTGGTCAGCCGGTCCGTTTATTGCTTCTCTTGCCTTCCAGCCGAGAAAATTTAATAAGGACAAAAGCCAAAATAAGAGGAATGTTTGATCATGAGAATCTTCCCATTCATATATCAGACGATCACGAAGAAACAGTACGGGTGGCAGAACAGGTTTTCAATGAAAATAGCATTCATTTTTTCAATAATACCCACCCTACAAAATTCAAGAATTTTTCCAAACTTTTCGAACGTTATAAGAGCTGGATAGAAAAAAATAAATATAACAAGAATGAATTTTGCATTGATGGTTCGGCTGTAATGGCGGCTTATGGATTACGGGATTGCGGGGACTTGGATTACCTCAGTTTCCGTGACAAGCGTTGCGATTTGGAAAGAATAAGAAGCCACAATGACTTTTTGTATCTTCACGACCGGCCGATAAAGGAACTAATTTTTGATCCGCGCAATTATTTTTTCTATGACGGCTATAAATTTTTGACGCTTGATTGCGTGATGCGGATGAAAAAAAGACGTAAGGATCCCCAAGACAAAAGGGATATAGAATTTATTCTTTCAGTTCCGAGGGGCCGGGCCTTTTATAAAAAATTTGCGTTTGCGCTGGCGCCGAAAAATATATGGAATTATATTGTAATGCATGGCGCCCATGCTTTGTGGCGACTTTATTTAATGCTTCCGAAAAGATTCCGCCCCATCGCAATCAAGATATATCACCCGATTATAAAAGGTTATCAGGCAATCAGAAAATTAATTTGGAAGTATTAAAAAGAAAGGCCGAATTAATTACAATTTCGGGTATGAAAAGGAAATTAAAAGTTTTCGTAAAGTCAATTCTGCTTTTTAAGAATTGGTGGATGCTGATTCTTGCAAGATTCAACTTGAGAAAAAAAGAATTTATATTAAGATTCAGGAATGGTCTTTCGATGGTTGTCCCTGCTCCCGTAAATTGCGTTATGGGCATCTACGAAGTTTTTGGAGACAAGGTTTATTCAAAGTACTGCGAAAATCCTAAAATCGTTGTGGATATCGGAGGAGGGTTAGGCGATTTTTCCATATATTGCGCGAAAAGAGGCGCCAAAGTTTATATGTTTGAGATGAATCCTAATAGGAGCGAGATCGCGGAAAAGAACATCTCGATTAATGGAATCAGGAATGTTTCAATCTTCACGCAAAAAGTAGAGAAAGTGCCGCCGATTGATTGCGATTTATTGAAACTTGATTGTGAAGGAGATGAATATCGTATTATTTTGGATAGTCCTGACGAAGTATTTAATGGAATAAAAAATATAGCAATGGAATATCATGGCAGGGGGGCGGATATTATAAGAGATCGTTTATTGAAATTGGGTTACGAAGTTTTTGTTGAGCCGTTTAAGAGTAAAACTTCGGGATATCTATACGCCACAAAGAAACAATAGAAATAGTCATGGCCTGCCAGCTATAAGAAAGACCGGGCAGGACTACTCGCCTTACTCGATGCGCTGCCGAATCTTTTCTCTGATGAATTCAGGAAGCTGCGCCGGCGGTATTCCGATTTTTTCGGCGAGCTCTCTTTCGATCGCGTGCCCGAAATCGCGCTGCGCCTGCGAAAATGTTCTCCCCCCAAAGATTTCTCTTCCCGATTCGTTTTCCTCTAGATAGAGGGGGTTTTGCTCCACCTTATCAACCCGTTCATCAACCGATCTGATTTCGGTATTCATCGTGATATCGTCAATATACTGCATGATTTTCTCAGGCAATGTAACATCGGGATCGAGCATCCTTTTTACATCACTCGCAGCGCTCACAATTTTTCCAATTTCCTCGGATGCACCGGATTCTTCCAAAATTTTATCTCGTGCTTCCTCTGCCTTGTGCTGTCCAGCAAGACCGCGGGCTTTAGTTTCGGCAATTTCTTTCCTTTTAAAGAAATCGTGCATAAGCGCGGCCGCAACGAGATTTTTTCTCTCTGTGTCGCTTAACTTCAGTGCTTCGGCGAGCACGTCTGCGGCTACGCCTTCAACGAGACAATGTTCGCTTACGTTTCTCCACCCTTCGCTTTTCGCCAATACGCCGTGCGCGCGGTGTAGCCGAAACGATTTCAAATGCGCGGCGGCAAAATGCGAAAAATATTTTGCCCTTTTAAGTTCAAGGGGACTTCTCTTGTTCTCTGCGTGCTCCGCGGGGAGATTCTCCGGTCCTTTCATAATGTAATCATGGTAATGTTCAGGCGGCGGAGCGTCAAGATGACGGAGATCATTCCTTTTGGTAAATACCTTGATGACCTCGTGCCGCACCGTCTCGCATTTCTTGAGCAGTATTGGAGAGGGGGCGAATGTGGAGATAGTGGGCAATCTTAATAATCTCGGTTTTTTTAATATTCAGCATCTTATTATTTTACTATTCCAATAAATCAAGAACTTATGACCAGAAATAAAAAAATCATTATTGCTCTATTTTTTATTGTACTTTTGTTGATAGGTGCTTGGTTATCTTTAGATTCCCGTACGAAGAATTCTTTGTATCGGGCTACCTTATGTAAGTTGATATACAGAAAGAACATCTGCAATTTTTACGAGGTGATTGATGCAGTGAGCACCGACCCCGAGAATTCGGATTTTGAAAAAGCAATGCAATTATGCAAAGGGATGGAAGATGTTCCTAAAAAAGATAGTTGTTTTGAGTATATTGCCCAACTGGTTTCTTTTTATGATATAGAGAAGGCGAAAGAGACGTGCGGCGAGATTAAAGGATTTGACGGGGTTCATAGTAAAGAAAATTGCTACAGCATAGTTGGTGAATCAAAAGAAGAAAGGTTAGCTGAATCTATGGTTGTTGCCTTTATGGAAGCCCGCTTGCAAAGAGATGAAGAATTGGCTCTTTCCTGGCTTACAGAAAACGCCAAAGAGCAGTATCTTTTTCTAAGCGAATTGTCTTTAGTTGGCCTTTCCAATCCTCATTTTGCTGACTTTGAAATTTTAGAAAGAGAAAAACTAGATGATACTCAATTTATATTCAGGGTGAGAATTTATGAAGAATATACAGGTCGGGGCAAGGTAGGATTTTTTGACGAAACCTTAAGCGTAATTAAAAACGGAGAAAAATACCTTATAAATTCGGTCGAGCGTAGCCAATATACTAATCTAATTGATTAATTTACTGTAATGAGTTATGATTAACTCATTAGAAAAACTTGAAATTGTCAAATATCACGGCGAAGCCGCTCAAATTTTTGGGGGCTTGCCGTCGCCGCCGCAGGCGGCGAAATGCGTTCGAACTATTTTCAGAATAGAATGTGTGGCCTACTTCGCGTGCCTTGGCTAAAACGGGCCCCTGGTTTTGCGCGAAAGCTTATACTATAATTGTTGTGTAGCTCGCGCACTTTTGGGATTTTTAGCATAACAATGGTCCCCAAAAAACAAGAATCAAGCCTCGACCGAGTAATCAGATCCCTGAGAGAGGACGATTTTAGGGTATTTCTCAGGAGGGCGTGGGTCTTCTTCCAATGGCGCATAATAGACTTCTTGGTTTTATATCCTTACGCGAGATGGAAACTTTCTCGGGAAGCTTTGAAGGTACAAACCCCGGAGGCCGCCGTGAAATTTGCTTTCGATAGATTCGGTCACCTCATAAGACCCATGCAATACAGATGGGAGATCACCGAGCTCGCGAAGCTTGTTCAGAGCATGAAACCCCGCGTAGTGCTTGAAGTTGGCACCGCTCACGGTGGCACACTTTTCGTGTTCTCACGGTTTGCCGCTCACGACGCGACCATTATAAGCATTGATCAGCCGGTCGGATATCCTAAATGGAGAGAGCCTCTTTATAAAGAATTCGCAGGCCCCGGACAGCAAATACATCTTATTCGAGCCGATTCACACGAAGAGGAAGCAGTCCTTGCTCTCTCCAACATACTCAATGGAAGGAAAATAGATTTCCTCTTTATCGACGCAGATCACTCTTATGATGGCGTGAAGCGGGACTACGAGTTATATTCGCCCTTTGTAAGAGAGGGCGGCGTGATGGCCTTTCATGACATTAAATATCCGGCGGGATCCCGCCTCGTTGAATTATTCTGGGAAGAGGTAAAAAAGAAGAGGAAAACTCAAGAATTAATCGAAAGTCCCAATCAAGTGTATGCGGGAATCGGGATTATTTTCAAGTGAGAGCGGTTTTGAATGGTAGCAGTACTTATTTGGCTAATTAAGCAAAGGCGGCCTTTCGAGAAAATAGCTTATAATAAAAAACGTTATCATGGAAACAGTAGCAGTCACTTTTGCTTCAAATGATGATCATGCCATGCTTTTTGGAGTTGCTTTGTGTTCGATTTTTGAAAATAAAAAAGGGAACTACCCCGTCCATGTGTTCGTCATGGATGGAGGAATATCGGCGAAAAATAAAGAACGCTTGGGAATACTGGAGAAGAGATATCAATTTGCCATAACGTACGTTGTTCCCGATAGCCGCCTCTTTGAAAAGATCCCGCCCGCTCACCTGCCGATGGAAACTTACTACCGCCTTGCCATCGCTCGAATTCTTCCTCTAATATACCGTAAGGTAATTTATTTGGATTGCGACGTAGTGGTGAGGGGGGATATCGCAGAATTATTCAATATCAGCTTAGACGGAAAGACGGTGGGGGCCGTTGCTGATTGTTTTCAAGATTTGCGAAGAGAAAATTTAAGAAAACTATGCAAGAGCCTTCAATTGCCTGAAGTGCCGGAGAAGCTTATGTATTTCAATGCCGGAGTGCTTCTTATTAACTTGGACTCTTGGAGAAAACGCAGGATAGAGGAGAAGCTTTTTGAATTTATACGCGAGACTCCGGTCAAGCTCTGGCTTGCCGACCAGGATGCGCTGAACATCATACTTCTCGATGACCGTAAAGAACTTCTTGGAAAATATAATCTCATCGCCGGAGAAGCCCGTCAGTATAACGAACCCAATCCGTTTATTATCCACTTCGCTGGCGGTGACAAGCCCTGGTACATCCTCTCTGCGCTTCCGTATCGATCAGAGTATATGTATTACGTGGACAAAACCCCGTGGAGAAACAAAAAATACAGAAAACCGATGGACATTCATTTCGCAAAGAAATATCACATCTATTTCGTGATGTGGACAGCGTGGAGCGCGTACAAAAAAATAAGAAGATATTTCGCGCAATAATTCATGGACGCTTTCCGCAACGACATTGCATATCGCCTGCGGACTAGAAATTTCGTGAAAATTAATCTCGTCCGAGGAAATCGTGAAAGAAAAAATGAATTGGGATTATTACGTTGCCAGATTTATTGAACTTTTTTAATAACATGATTATCTCTTGCAATCCGTAGATTTTAATCAAAAAAACATCGCATTTGCCAAAAAATAATTTAAGGAATCCTTAAAATTTTACTTAACATTACTTTGTTGCCCTCTTTTTATTTATTGAGATGACTTTCTGAATCAAATTTGTGGTTGATTTACATTTAATTTGAGGTACTCGCACTACTCGGCCTTTATATTTCTCAACTACCGCCCGTTCCGGTATTTGATTAGGAGCGTATTCCGATCCTTTGGCGTGAATGTGCGGCCGAATTTTTTCTAACCAAGAATGAGGAGTTTTTTGATTAAAAATGAATACATAATCCACCGCTTTCAGTGAGGCGATAATTTCCGCCCTTTCCTTTTCTGGGACAATGGGGCGCGTGTTGCCTTTGTTCAACCTAACTGAAAAGTCAGAATTTATTCCTACCACCAAAATATCTCCCAAAGATTTTGCTTTTTCCAGATATTTAATATGGCCGACATGAATGATATCAAAACAGCCGTTGGTGGTGACGATTATCTTGCCCGCGGCTTTGGCTTTTTTGACCAGGCGAAGAATGCCGGGGAAGCTCTCGAACCCTCTGTTTTTCATTGGAAGAGGCATGTCTTTGTTGGTATAATACGGACATATATTATCACATGACGATTCAAAATAAAACAGCGATAGCCGACGATTTTAAGAGTCATTTGAAGGCGGTAGAAACAACGTTGGAGCGTATATTGCCAGACATTGAGCGTGGGGTAGAGATGTTATGGGAGGTCGTGCGCAGCGGACAGAAACTTTTTTTGTGCGGCAACGGCGGGTCAGCCGCCGACGCCCAGCATTTTTCCGCCGAGTGGCTGGCCCGATATAAGGACGATCGCCCGCCGTTGCCGGCGCAGGCCTTAACTTGCGACACTTCCACGCTTACTGCCGTTGGAAATGATTATGGTTTTGAAAAGGTGTTCAGCCGCCAACTCAAGGCGCTTGGTAAACCGGGAGATCTTCTTATTGCGCTTACCACCAGCGGTCAATCTCCTAATATTGTTTCGGCGATTTCGCAGGCGAAAAAAAATGGAATGAAGGTGATCGCGCTTAGCGGAGAACGCGGCATTACGCTCTCCGGTCTGGTTGATCTTCTTATTGTAGTGCCTTCGGCTGAAACAGCGAGAATCCAGGAAATCCACGAGCTTATCTATCATTCTTGGTGCGCTTGTATTGATTCGCGCTTGGCCCAACTCCATCTTGTTTGACTTTAAATTGTTTAGCATATATAATGATGCCAGTTCAATTATAGGGCTTATCGCATAGTTAGGAGAGGGGGTGTCAGCTTGCCCGAAAAGATCTTTGCTGATCAGCAAGAAGTTTTTGAGAGATTAGAGGAATCTGCGGCAGAAGTGAGGTACCGGGGAATCAGGCGGGATTCAAAGTGGGCTGAACATTGGGGTTGTTTCTCGGTGGCGCTCGAGCATCCAGCGGAGACCGCTGCGGCGATAGAAAATATTTCGCGGCGCATTGCAGAGATTGTGCCGGCGGTAGTTTATTGCGCCAAGCACGTGCATACAACGCTCTGTCTTTGCGACTATCGTCCCGGATTCTTTTTCAACCCGGAAGATCGGGTCCAACAAGGGATTCTTCGGGGCTTGATTCAGGGAGTCGGCAATGCCCTGAAGGAAGTGGGTCGGGTTTCGTGCGTCGTTGAGTTCTGCCGTTGCTTTTGTCTTTCCACCAAAATCGATCTCGTGGGCCGCCCGGATGAACAATTCGTTTGTTTGGTGGAGGCAGTAAGACGAGGATGTGAGAACGAGGGCATTACAATGGATCCTGTGTGGCCGCATATCACAATGAGCAGATTCGTTGAAGATGCTTTGGATTGTCCCAAATTTGAATTTCTCGAGAACATCTCCCGTCTCGGTTTCGGTCAGGTTCCCACTGTGTCCGTTGCCGTGGGATACAGCGACTGGCCGTCCGGCAACGGGCACTTTACCGTGGTTGAACGTTTCCCTTGACTCGGTTACCTCTTTTTTCGCAGCCACGTACGCACTGTCGTGCATCGTGGCTTTTTTTGTTTTGTTTACAACCCACATTTCTTGGGCTACAATCTAGCCAGATGTGAAACTTGACATCGCAATATGTGATAGAGAGGGGGATGAATTATATGAAACAACTGCGATTGATTTTCGTCGCGAGGCACGAGATCATCGAGCCCTTGGGAATGCTCTATCTTCTGGGACTCGCTCGTGATCTCGGCTGGGAGGCGTTCCCGGTGCTCGTGAAGCAGTTTGATTTCACTCCTCTCTACGAGGCAGTGAAGTCATTCCGACCTGACCTAGTGTGCTTCTCGATCTGGACAGGATATCATGTTCTTGCGTTTCAGGCCGCAGAGAAGGTTCGAGCCATGGGCGTGCCGGTTGCAATCGGCGGACCGCATGCCACGTTTTCGACCGAACAATCTGCCGACCATGCTGACTGGATCGTGAAAGGCGACGGTTTCCGCGCCTTCCGACTGCTACTTCAGGGCAGCTTGGAGAAAGGGGTATATTTCAATCCTAAACATGACGAGGATTTCCCCTTGCCGAATCGGGGTTTGGTGTACCGCCACTACCCCGAGTTTGGCAAGAACCCCATCAAGAGCATCATCTGCTCAACGGGGTGTCCCTTCCAGTGCACCTACTGCTACGCACCGCACCGGAATGAAATGATCGGCGGATTCCGCTTAGAACTCCGTTCGATCGAGGACATCATCCGCGAAGCTCGCGCGGTGCTCGAGAAGTACCCCGTCCACATGTTCTACATGCAGGATGACGTCTTCGGCTTTCGGCTAGACTGGCTCCAGGAGTTCGCTCGACGCTGGAAGACCGAGGTCGGCATCCCGTGGCACTGCCAGATCCGACTCGAGATGACGCGAGACCAGCGGCGTTTGGATCTATTTCGCGAGGGGGGGTGCACGGGAGTTACGCTCGCCATAGAGTCCGGCAATGATTTCCTTCGGCACCATGTGCTTTTCCGGCCCATGCCAGACGAGCTAATAGTCGAGGGAATCAGGCGTATTCAGGCCCGGGGGCTCACCCTGCGGACCGAACAGATACTGCAAGTGCCGTTTTCGAACCTCGAAACCGATCTTCAAACGCTGGAACTCAATACTCGGCTCGAACCAACCATCGCTTGGGCCTCTATTTTGGCTCCCTATGGAGGGACAAATATGGGAACCATTGCTGGAAAGTTCGGGTTTTACAACCCGGACAACGACGCTTTATGCGACACATTTTTTGACCGGAGCGTCTTACGGCATACCGGCGATGGACGCGAAGTGCTAGAGCCAATTGTCCGGGGGGCCTGTCGAGATGCGAAAGATCATCCGCTCATCCGCATGAAGACAGAGCGGAATGAGAAGGGGGTTGAGGCGTATTTCGAGGACGACAACCTTGTTGTCTTGCCCGGGATGGCTTCCGAGTCTCCGAGACACTGCTTTTCGTTTTTGGACGAGGCCACAAACTCGCGGTACTGCGACCAGGTAGTCGTGCTCCAACGACTCTTTAATTGGGCAGCCAAGGTTCCCCAGGGACACAAGCTTATGGAGAAATTCCTTGCGCTTCCAAAGGAAAAGTGGAATTGGAGAACTCTCGGCATTTTCACCCGGCGACACCTGCAATGCGGATATGGGGACAGGATTGTGGAATGGGAATGGCGTCTTACGGAGGCCTTCAGCGGAATACTTCCGTCCGGCGTTATCGAGAATCCATTCTACTTCACATTCTTGCCGTCCGGCCCCGAGTTCGCAAAACGACTGTGTGTAGTCGGATTCTTCGATGTCTCCGATCCAGCGCAGCAGCTCGATGTCTTGGGACAGGAGACGCGCCATTGGCTCTACGACCACGCGCTCTACCTGGTCGAGCCGGCCAGCCCGCCCATTGCAACAATTTAAGCGCCGCCTGCAGTGTTCCGATAGAACATCCGCGGGCGGCTTTTTTGTTTGACATCTTGAATTTCCATGTTTTTTCATTTATTATTAAATACAATTAAGTTTGCGTGTTCAATTCATTTTCTATGGCGCGATACAGCACAATTTTGCGAAATTTTCATCAAGCTAGGATTTTAGTGGTCGGCGACATCATGCTCGATCATTACCTCTACGGGGATGTGCAACGGCTCTCGGCCGAGGCGCCCGTGGCAGTGGTGCGCGAACAGGAGCATCGTTACGTTTTGGGTGGCGCAGGAAATGTTGCACAGAATATCGTCAGTCTGGGGGGAAAGGCATATTTGGCTGGGGTGATAGGAAACGATTTTGAGGGACAGATGGTGAAAAAGCTTTGTAGGGTAGTTAATATTTCTACCATCCCCGTCGTAGTGGATCCACGGCGTCCGACCACCACTAAAAAAAGAGTGATGGTTCAACATCATCAATTGCTGCGGCTCGATCGAGAAAAGCCTCAACCACTCTCTTCGTCAGTAGAAAGGAGTTTATTGAACGCGTTTAAGCGGCTTCGCGGGATAGACCTGGTTGTAATTTCTGATTATGCAAAGGGTGCGGTGACTAAAGGCGTTCTTCAGCATCTCATCGCACGGTTTGGGGAGGCGGCAATCATCGCCGATTTTAAGCCGCAGAACGCACGTTTTTTCCGCGGTATACAGGTGATTCTCCCCAATACAAAAGAGGCGTACGATTTAACCGGTATCCACGCCGGAACCAATGATGCGGCGCAGCGGTTAGTCCGGCGGCTTGCGGCTGATTTTTCTTCTTCTGTGGTTTTTAAACGCGGGGAGCACGGGATGACTATCTATGATGCGCAAAAAGGAGAAATTACACATATTCCGACTCGTGCCAGGGAAGTATTTGATGTAACCGGCGCAGGTGATACGGTGATTGCCGTTATGGGACTTGCGCTTGCCAGCGGAGCAACGCTTTTCGAGGCAGCGGAGATCGCGAATCACGCTGCAGGCATCGTGGTTGAACTTGAAGGCACCGCAGCGGCAACAGAGGAATTGTTACGCAAGCGGTTGCGCGAGACGAAAATCATATGAGCGTGTTTATAAAACTCAGGAGTTGTTTCAAAATAGTTATTTCGAGGTCGAGTTCGAAGACGGCGATATGGAGTAATGACAATCAAGGCGAAACAAATAATATTGGTTTGTTGCGATCGTGACGGTACAGTGGTCAAAGACGAAAATTATTATCTCGGCTCTGCGGACAACTGGAAAGAACAGATAAAATTTCTGCCGGGCGTCGTTGAAGGCATAAAGAAAATCAATCACATTCCTTATTCAAGATTCGTTATTACTACAAACCAAAGCGGCGTTGCCTTAAGTGGCGAGCGTTTTGAAAAATTAACAGAGCGGAGAATGACGGAAGTGAATGAGGAAATTGTAAACAGGCTTAAGAGCAAGGGGGCGCGGATTGACGCCTCTTTTATGTGTCCATATGTAGACAGGGCGTATGTGAGCAAAGTCGAGCGGAGAGGATGGCTGGTGTTGCCCGAGTATGTGAAAGACGACGCGCCGTGTTTGAAACCGAGAACAGGAATGTTGGAAGAGGCGGCTGAATATTTTAATCTCTCCTTGGCCGAAATCAAAAATAAATTCGTTGTCGGTGATCGAGCGAGCGACGTGGAAACGGGTCTGAATGGCAACTGTATTACAATTTTAGTTCCTTCATATAAAACCGCGGAGCTAGATGACGTCCAAAAAATAAGGAATTTAGAAAAAACACACTCCGGAAGAATTTTCATTGCGGATAATTTTTATTACGCGGCCGAAGTGATTGAGAATTGCGTCGGCCGCGCCGTATAGTAAAAAGATGATAAAAACGGATAATTATATGAAAACACTTCACCAGATTATAAGCCGACTTAAATTTATCGTCAAGATTCAAATCATTTCCAAAATCAGGACGCTGCTCCTGTTCTTTTTTGGTGTTGCGGCGAACAAAAAGAACTGGAAAGAAAGAATTTTAATAGTGAATTTAGAGGGGCTGGGAGATATCGTGATGCTGACCTCGGTTTTGAAACACTATAAGAAGTTTTTGCCGGACAAAAAATTATACTTTTTAGCAACCGCCAAAACGGGTCTTAGGACGAAAGATTTGGAACCGTGGATTGACGAACTGATAACCATTGATTATCCGGCTTTTACCAGAAATCCGTTCTACGGGCTGAAATTTATAAATAATTTAAGAAAAATCGGTTTTTCAAAGGTAATCAATCACGATCCGAGCGCAGCGGAGATCATAGGCAAGATAATCTCCGTTTCTTTGGGGGCGGAAAAGATTATCGGGTACGAGGGTTTTGGGCTGCAGCTTCGGAAGGCATTCGACCCGAATATGGCAAAGAATCTCAGCTATGTGAAAAAAAATTTGCATTCCCACTACACGACGATAGTGCCGAGTTTCGACAAGAATATAGACCTTACGAAACGGCTTCCCAATTTTATCCATCATTACGCGGCTATTTTTAAGGAAGTGACGGGGAAGCTTCCTCCTGATTTCGCGCCATGCATTATAGTGAGAGAAGACGCGGAAAAAAAAGTTCTTACAATGCTTTTCGACCACGGCATCGTTCCTCGGTCCTACGCGATTCTGACCCTGGGGACGGCCACGCCACACCGCGAGTGGGGAGTCAGGAATTTTGCGAAAGTTGCGAGATTGTTGAAGGAGCGAGACATCTCCATTGTGTTGGTTGGTTCTAAAAAAGAAGCAGAAATGGGTTTGGAATTCGAGAAATATTGCGATAAAAAATGTTTGAATCTCATTGGAAAAACCATGATTCCCGAAGTTTTCGCGCTCATGAAGAATTCGTTGTTTTCACTGAGCAATGACACCGCACCGGTTCACATCGCCGTGGCGCTTAAAAAACCCTGCGTGGGTATTTTGGGACTGGGGCATTTCGGCATGCTCTCTCTTTATGGCTATCCGGATATAAATCATTGGGTGTATAGCAGCGAAAAATGTCTTTGCGACAACTGGAGGTGCATTCATACCGTAAAAGCCAATGAGCCAACGCCGTGTATATCTGCGATTAAAGTAGGGGATGTTTCCAAAAAACTAATTCCGCTTCTAGATTACTTAAGAGGTGCGGGGCCTTTCCCGAAAACCAGTTTCCAAATAGAATTTAAAGATATCCAATAAGAATTCTTCTTAAAAGCAAGGTTTCAGGAGACTTGTATGCCACAAAGAAATTAGAAAATTAGATTGAAGAGAATGACTATAAAATATACCACAGTAAAAAACACAATAACAAAAGAACGTATCGGAGGGTGGTTATATAAACTGTCATTTATTTTGTTTTTCTTGTCGATTCTGCTCTTGGTTTGGAGGCGTAATAAAATAATAGATTTTGGCGTTTATGTTCCCGCCATTAAGCCATCAGATATTCTTATTTTATTAGCCTTTTTGGCGGTTGTGGGGTCTTTGATATTTTCAAAAAATATTAGAAGCAACACCGAACGGAATAAATTAATCTTGTATTGGGGGAAATATTCTTTGATTTTTATTGGCTTTCTTGTTGCGGGGTCATTTTGGTCATTTTTTATTTTAAAGACGCCATTCTCTGGGGAATTTTTTGCAGAATGGGTGCGTTTTGGCATAAGCATAATCGGCTTCTTTCTCGCATTATTTTTGGGATGCAACAACGAACGTTATGCCCGGTTTATGATATTCGCCTTCATAAGCGCACTTGTTTTAATTCCGCTCATTTTTCTGCCGGAAAGCGAGATCCTCCGCAATTTTTTGGTTGTTTCTCCGGCGGCTTATTCGCTTCTCGCGTTTTATCCAAGTACAATTGCCCTTGCAAGTTTCCTAATTATACCTATAATTTTTTTCTTTTCCTTGTTTTTTTTAGAACAGTCATGGAAGAAATATATTTTTTGGATAATAACAATGTTGCTTGTAGCTCTTATTATATGGACTTGTTCACGGGCAGGATGGTTGGCGGCTTTTTTAGGAATGATCAGCGTGGTTGTTATTAAGGCGCTTAAAGAAGGAAGGATAAAAAAAATCTTCCTACATGGCTTTGTGGCTATAGTGCTTTTATTTGTAATCGGCTTTTTAGTCCTTTCGCGGCCAGCCAGAAACACGGCGTTGCTTAGAATTTCTTCTCGTCTAAAGGTTGATATTTCGCTAACCTATAAAGAAATTAGCGGAACGCCGACTTTGAGATTTATAAATTTTTTGGAATCCTTTCCGCTTTTTGGAATCACCCAACGGAGTGTGCCGGCTGTGAGTATCGACTTTAGCGGAGACAGGAGGGTATTTTGGGCAAAATATTTTAAAAGAGCGTTGTTGAATCCGCTTGGAGTGGGTCCCGAATATACAGCTGCTTTTAGCGAGAAGAATGGTACTGGCTATATCGTTAATGCCCACAGCCTTTGGCTGCAGGTCGCCTTAAGTGCTGGCATTGGGGGGATAATTGTATTTCTCGGAATATTATACAGAATCGGAATGTATGTTATTGAATTAGTAAAGAAAAAAGATAATTTCATAACCTATACGCTTGCTGGCGCATTTATTGGGTTAATGGCCAATTCCACATTTTTTGATGCGCTTAGTTTTAGGTGGTTTTGGATTATTCTGGGAATCATTGCGGCGTTTCAGCAGAACGAGAAAACGAATTCCTCTTGCCCAGATTATCCGATTTCAAAAGATATCAATTGGTTTAAACGGGAAATCGCTCAATTCTACTCGTTGATTATGTGGTTTTTTTCCGGAAAAGGATTGTCTCGCATTGCTTTGTTTAAAAAAATAAACATCGCCGTTGATGAATATATTCACAAAGCCCCCCCTAAGTTTGTTTATATTGGTAAAAATATTTTATATTTAGACCAAGGAGATTCTCTTGGGTTGTCTTTTCAATCTTACGAAGCATACACGACCTTTTTGATTTCTAAGTTTCTTCGGGGGGGAGATGTGTTT
>Ga0315285_10002463_pt1 | contig 19312 bp, 15 predicted proteins | sample YL17G09_36_MG_FD_203698 | JGI IMG/M metagenome (GOLD analysis project Ga0315285, IMG submission 203698) | Sediment microbial communities from Yellowstone Lake, YNP, Wyoming, USA - YL17G09_36 | ecosystem: Environmental > Aquatic > Freshwater > Lake > Sediment | place: USA: Wyoming | collected...
GGCATTCGAAGTGACACGATATGCCGGTTGGTCCCTGAGTGGTAACGTTCTCAGCTTGCTTGGCTTGTACTCAGGTGGGAAATTGAGTAGTGTTTCCATTGATATTTCTCCTTTCTGGTTGGAAACAAAAAAGCCCCTCACCAAGAATGAATTTCCACTCTCGGTGAGGAGCATTGATGTATTGATTATTGTTGGGAGGATTAGCAGGGATCAATCACTAGTGACATCCTTCCCTAAAGTTGGGAAATTACTCGATCTCGGATATTTCTCCAATAGAAGAATTCGAGACCCAGGCTGCACGGACCTCTGCTTCGGTCAGATATTCAAGACAGTCCAAACACTGGATATGCTCTACGATGTTGTCGGTGACTTCGCCCTGAACAAATCGCCTGTTACCAGTTGTTACAACAGTAATATTCCGGTGCATACAGGCGGAATAGTGGATATTTGCAGAGAGATCACTCATGGGCACTTCCTTCTTTCTGTGGCTTCCCGCGGCACCAACCACCCTCATCCAACTCGTGGGAATACCAGTACTTGCCGTCCTTTTCGCGGCGCTTCATTTCGCACTGGTGGATCGAACACCACTTGCTGTCATTGCCCCGATGATGGTTATTGTTGTTATCGCAAGGGACATAGCTGTGATTTAGCAGAAACGACATAGCGACATCTGCCCTTTCGAGCAACTCCTTACCGCTATCAGCTCGCAGTGTTATTTGGCACACAAAGCCTTCGGGTGTGACATACCGAGTATTCCAGCTTGCAGGGGCTTCGGTGAATAGAACATCAGGTTTGACGATCGAATCTATTGTCATTTTTTTATCCTTTCTATAGAATCAAAAAGAGCTCGCCATTTCTAATGAAACAGCGAGCTCCTTTAGTTGATGGATGCGATCATATTTCTTGTACTTCGACGGCAATTGCGGTCAGCATCCTGGTGAATTCATGCAGGTCGACCCAGTGAGTCTGCTTTCCGCTGCCATCGCAGGCAGAGCACGGCTTGTGGCGAATGTATTTGTGCCCAGCCATGCTGATCTCCTCCCCCGTAGGGAGGTATGCCTTGCCACTGCAAGCCAGGCATGTGGTAAGAATTTGGATCTTGTCCATAGAACCTCCTTAAAATAAAAATCCCGCCTTGTGGGCGGGTGGATAGGTTATCGTGCTCTACACTGCTACACTTCTACACTTCTTCATTTCCCCCTTCTCACATAGACATATAACTCACCTCCTATCTTGCGGTTGGTTTAGCAGGGCTTTGGACCTGCTTGCCGCATTCCAGCCCTTGCCACCAAGGGCTGCCTCCTGCGAGGAAGCAATAGAGGACGGGGGAGGAGATACCCCGCCCAGCATTGCCATATAGAGAAATATCATATACCCGGCAGTTCATTTCTGGATTTTCACTGACTATATATTAGGCCTAAGCACCCCCGCAGGGAGAATACGGTAACCTCCAAGGTAGAGGACATCCATTTACACGTTTTTGCACGGTTTTGCACGGTTTTTTACCCATGCCCAGGTACACCAATGCTTTTTTTATCTGTATATTACTTACTTCTTATCCTGCAAAGGGGAATCCTGTTGGGAGAATACAAATCAAAGCCATGAGAAACAGCACAACCAAGATACTCTAAGATCACACCAATGCGTGCGGGCAATGCTATCATCATTCACTTTTGACTTTCTATTCCCCTACATCTCAAGCCCACGCAATATAAACTACTATCCAGAGAATACACTTGTACACGGGGGTGATAGTTGTGTCAACTCACATACCTATTAATTTGGTATTATTGTAAGAAAAATACCATTTTGACTTTACCGATGTATCCTGGTACGAAGACTGCCGGCTGTCGTCAGGTTGGTTCGGCCATTATTCTCCCAAGGAAAAGATCCGTATGGACGGATTATGGATAGTAAACGAGATTTATAAACAGCCATTACCGAGACTGACTTACGTCTTTTGCAAGCCTTAAATCAAGAATAATTCTTCAGGAAGGTATCAAATGGACTCCTTCGAATCTCTGGTAGCAGGTCTCCTCGAAAGAGAGGGCTATTGGGTCAGAACAGGCTTCAAGGTCGAGCTGACAAAAGAAGAGAAGCGAAAGATTGGCCGCCCTTCATCGCCGCGCTGGGAACTAGATCTAATCGCTTATAAAGGTGAAGCCAACACACTGCTTGTTATTGAATGTAAGTCATATCTCGACTCATATGGGGTGCGAATCTCTGGATTTGACGGCAGTCATCCCGATCAAGAGAACTACTATAAATTGTTCAATGATGACATTCTGCGTAAAGTTGTTTTGCAGCGATTGGAGTACCAATTGGTGAATGCGGGGGCTTGCCCACCAAAACTAAAAGTCCGCCTCTGCCTGGCTGCCGGTAAGATCGCTTCAGATCAAGATCGGGAAGCTCTAAAAACACACTTCAAGGAACACGATTGGATCCTCTTTGATGAGCAGTGGCTTTTTGAGAAACTCACAGGAATATCCGATAGTAGGTACGAAGACGATGTGGCCACGTTGGTTGCTAAATTACTTATCCGCCAACAAAGAAGAAAGAAAATACATGACTAACAGCAGCCGGCGTAATGCCCAAACCTGGCCTTATCCTCGACACAAAGACTTCGATGAGCAGCTGCGCGAAGCAAACACACGCTGGTTTGCTGAACGCGGGCTGGTAGTTAACCCAAGAATGTCATATCTGCTTGCGCGCTGGGAAGATTGGCCGAAAAACATCATATTGCCTGAAGTTGCGAAGTATATCGAGGCTGAACAGACAAGTCGCAGCGAACAGAGTCGGGGATTCCCATTACATAAATACATTCACCACGGATTGAGCAGCCAGGCTATGCTATTCAACCTGATCGGACCATTGGTTATTCAAAATGATCTGACCCCTTTACAAAAAGCCTTCCAGACTGCCAAAATCCCCTGGCCTGGAGGACAAACAACTTTAGAGTTTGAAGTCGAGAATCGGGCGATATTTTCCGAAGACACCGGGCAACCGACCTCCATCGACTTTTCCATCCGGGGGCAAAGCGACAGCCGGCCGCTCTTTGTTGAAGCCAAGCTTGTGGAAAAAGAGTTCGGTAGTTGCTCCGTTTTCAGAAGTGGGGACTGTGATGGGCGCAACCCATCCGGAAATTTCGAACTTTGCTACCTGCACCATCTCGGCAGGAAATATTGGACACTGATGGACAAGCATGGTTTCCAAAAAGGACCCGCAGGGTCCAGCCCGATCTGCCCGTTGGCAATGTACTACCAATTCTTCAGGGAACTGATCTTTGCCGTTGAATCGGGAGGTGAGTTTGTATTGTTGTATGATGAGCGTAATCCCACGTTTTATTCCGGTACATCTCCTAACGAACGCGGTTTGATGCCTTTCTTATTATCTTTTGTGCCAGCGTTGCTGAAATATCACATTCATACGATCAGCATCCAGCAACTAGTAGTGGTATTTCATGAATTCGGGAACACCCAATGGTTGGGAGAGTTCGAGAAGAAATATGCTTTGACGACCAGAACAATTGACTTGGGGTAATTGCATATAAAGAAAGGTGATGCCATTCATTTCTCACCTTCTCATTTCACATGTTCCCTGATAAATTCTTCTAAGTCTTGCCTTCTCACCTTCGTTGTTCAATCAAACTGATCCGCCGGGATTTCTCCTCTCTGTATCATCTGATAGGCCTTTGCCTTGCTGATCCTTAGGATTTCTGCAACCTCATTAGCCGTCAGGATACTATCTAATCTTGAAGAGGTCGTTTGTGGTTTGGCAGGCAAGATCGAGATCATGATCTCAATAAATAGGCTTGACGCAGCTTTCCCTATTTGCTTGGTGACGATCTATGCAATGCTGCCAACGCATCGGCGATTTCTCTTCCCTTCGCCTCGAGGATGGCGATAAGCTCTTCGGGCGTACGCGTGTCCACAACCGGTTTCTTGTGTGGATTCACAGCCTTGAGGTCGCAGACAGCATCTTCAATCTCTTTAGCTTTGGCGACCAGGTCGCGAGTCTCGCGAATCAGTTCCGCTACTTTCATCTCCGCTTCTTCAATGGATTTGGTATTGCGCGGTTAGGCGCAATGCGCATGGGCAGACCGGACATGTGCTTCACATCTGCAATCCAGCAGGCTTTGGGAACGAACCAATACCGCTGTTTGACCCAGGTTTGGATTTGTTTGTAAGTTGCCATTGATTTTCCTAGCCAATTGATTCTCTGATATCAAATACTAACTCGTCGAACATGTTAGTCGTTATCTTTCTTCCTTTGCGAGTTTGCCAATTATCAAATAAAAGGCGGCGTAATCCATTCGACAACTCAATCTGGACACCTTTTCCTGTACTGGTACGATTGCAAATATTGGATGGAAAACTGCCAGCATATTTTTCAGTTCCGAGTTGCACAGGATGACCCTTTGCGCCCAATTCAGTAATCAGCATCCACTTTAATTCATTATCGTTGCCACCAACATAGATCATTTGCTCGCTCCCACAACAACCATGAATGGCCAAGGCAGTCCGGAACCCCCGTATTATTTCAAGGCACCTGGGTTCATCGAATCTCGTGCTTATGATATGTAATTTCCGACTTTCATGAGCGGTTGACATTAGACCTTTAAAAATGTAATAGGATAGATCATCTCCCGCAATAGCGTTTGCTATTTCAGAAGTACCCCGCTCAATCCCACCACCATGTGGAGCAAGAATAATAATTGCCCCACCGCGATTCTCTAGCGTGATATGATAATCAATTTCCTCTCTATATTTCCCTTGAATATCCCTAAAGGTTTTCATTATGAACTCGAATCCCCTTCATCGACATCATCATCGTCATCATTAGAAACATCGGTTTCTATCTCTCTCAACTTAACTTCCGGTAGATTCATCGCTTCAAGTTTTTCCAAAATCGGGGCAAAATATGATTCAAGTTGGGCACATTCCTTGACTGCTTTCCTGGCATATGTGTTGAGCTTTGTCTTCTTGTTGTCGGCTTTTGACCGCCGCACCGTGGAAAGACTGCTATCAGCTACTATGATGATCTCGTTCACACGCAAGAGTTCATAGACAAACGCCACGTCGTCTAATTGCGGGAGAAAGCCACTTTCTTTTAATGCGTTCCATGCGCCACGGGTAAACCGCAAGGGATATAGCGCACTAAAGCCACTTTGTGGGTTTTTAAGTGCTTCGGCATACAATTTTGCCCGTTCACGATTAATGCTGAATTCGATTTTCAACATCGACAATGCTTGATCACGCCGTTTTTTATTAGCTTTCTGCTCATCAGGACGAGTGATTGCTAAATATAGAAAAAAGCCAATAATTGCGCTGGATGCTGCATTAGAGATAAGGTTTGACCAGAAACTACCCCAATCCCAAATAAAGTGTTGACCAATCAGCCAGGTTCCCCAGCTAATACCCACAAGTAAGGAAAGTACCAGAATAAGTTTCAAGAAAAAACTCCAGAATATTTACAATTGACCCTCTTCCACTCCACTTCGACTCCTCCATGCACCTCGCGGACATGCTTCTCCTTCTCAAATCCCATCACCATCTTCCTGCGCCCTTGACACTTATACAGACCAAAATCGGACAGCATCGGCTGGGCGGGGTTTTCAGGCGCAGGATTATACTCTTTGACTTTCATCGCGACTGGCTCCGGTGGTTTGGCAGCGGACGGTTCGCTTGAATCGGGTTTGCTATGCACCACCGGCGCGGGGGCGCTGACCGGGGCAGGTTCGATACCTTCGAGCTTATCCCATGCCTCCAGCACCAGCCGCCTCGTCCGGTACTCCCCATACTTCCGGATTTCCTTCTCCTTCAGCACTCGGAAGGTCTCGCCGGGGAATTCCTCGGCGGGTACAGCGGGCAGCAGATGCAGTCCGGAGTAAGTAGGGTATTCCCACGGATCGAGGATGTCTTCGAGTTCTTCCTGGCTCAGCCCGTGGGGATCAAGGATGTAGCGCAGTTGTTTGCGCGTCAGGCTGCAGAGGCGGGCGTAATGCTCGTCGAGTTCTGTATATACGATAGTTTGCATGATCACATGCTCTGATATAAGCTTGCTACATAAGCCACCCCATTCTCCGATAGCACAGGCCCTCCGCTAAGGAAACGAGTAAGCATCCGTTGTGGTGAACCAGGATTCCTACCAGTATGTATCTGCTGACCGGTGCGATTATGGCAATGGCTTATGTACAAGTAGCGCCGAGGACGGGTTAGCGAGACATACAGCAACCTTCGCTCATCGTCAATTTTCATACCCTGGGCCCGACCCGGGATATGTTCATCCTCTGCTGCGATGATAAATACAGCCGTCGCTGTGAGCCCCTTTGCCTGATGCATTGTCATAATGTTGATCGCGTTCATCTGCTGCTCCTGTTCAGCGTCACCGAGGGACACATTAAGCACTCGCAGTAGCTCTTCAAGGTCTTGTGGAAAGGTGGTATCAATCACACGCTTGAACAATTTACTAATTTCTTGTTTCAAGTTAGGATCCAGGATATGCTCTTGAACAAGCTCACTGATGCCATCCATAAACCCTTTTACCTGGAAAATCTCTTGGGCTTTGTTTACTAGTTGCTGGATGCGTGTTACTTCACCTGCCACCCTTTGCCCAAATTTGGGAAACTGACCCGGATCGTTAGCCACAGCAACAGCGAATACAGCAAACCCTCGCCCTTCCAAGCGTGCTTGTCCATACATTTCTCTCAGAAATGTTTTTCCAATACCGTTCTTTTCAATCTGAAAAAGAGTACGCCAAGCGAGATGATCTTGGTTATTCACAACCAAGCGCAAGATACTGAGAAACCGCCGACCATCTTTGCTATTAAGAGGCTCGAGTGGATCTGCCACGATACCAACAGGCAGCCTTTGGCGCTCAAGTGCAAATCGAATGGGTATGGAAAAGGCTCCATTCCGATCGCTACGAATCAAGATCAAAATTTCTTCAGGTTTGAGATTTTGAATCATCATAAGCCATCTACAGGTCTGTGCAATCTGTTCGGCTTCCACATTCTGGTTTGGAAAGTTTAAGATGTGCACCTCACCTGGCGGTAACCCCGTCGCCGTAGTGAGGCTTTTGGGAGCGCGACGGGGATCTTGCTGGGCAACATAATTGGCTAGCGCCAGGATTCGCGAACCACAACGTTGACATTCCTCGAGTGAAAGAGATGTGGCAGGTATATATACCTGATCAAAGCGGCGAATGCCCTCTGGATCAGCATAACGGAAGCCATAGATGCTCTGGTCATCGTCGCCTGCTACATACAGTTCAGCCCCGTACTCGGTGATCTTCTTTATAACCGCTAAATCGCATGGATTCAGATCCTGATATTCATCAACAAGGATATATTTTGGAGGTTGATCAATGCGTATGGCTCCTTCTTCTAGCGCATGCTTGAGTTGGTATACAAGTTCAGCTCGCAACGCATAACCGAAGATTCGCCTGTGCTCATCCCAGGCTCCATAAAACCTGGGATCAGGAAAACGGTACCCAGCCTCATCTGTGGCCAGCCGTTCCCAGTCTGCGGAGAGCTGATTGAGAAGAGAACGAGCCTCCTTCACCTTGTTCAAATCCAAGATTTCTTTCAGGTCCTCTTCAATGATATATCGTTCTTCCCAATCATCTGCAATACGAATTGGTTGAGGTAGGCGACTGCCAGCACCGTATCGAAGAATGGTTTTTAGGGCGTATGAATGCAACGTGGAGTTGGATACTCGACTGGCATCATTACCCATTTCAGCAGCGACGCGTCGTTTTATTTCAGCGGTTGCCGCCCGTGTGAAGGTTAAGACTAGAATCTCACTCGGGTCTACACCCCCTTCGTGAATAAGGTAAATGATCCTTCTTGTAAGCGCCAAAGTTTTGCCGGTTCCCGGACCAGCCAATAAACGGGCATGTCCGCCTACATGTGATGCAGCACGGCGCTGTGCATCTGTGAGATTATGATCCCAACTCATGTTAATCCTCCTGGAGTTTGTTTGCGAGAAAATGCTCTATGCATTCAACTCCAACAAACTAACGTTCCACCTTGGATTACTTCTTCTCATTCCATCCTATCCCACGCCTCCAGCACCAACCGGCGTGTACGGTACTCCCCATACTTCCTGATTTCCTTCTCCTTCAGTACGCGGAAGGTTTCGCCGGGGAAGGTGCTTGCCTCGATTCGGGCGGCATAACCGGCGGGATCTAGAGGATCATCCACTTCCTCGAATGGATCCAAAATATCTTCCAGCTCCGAAGGTGTCAGGTCAGCAGGATCTAAAATATATCGTAGCTGTTTGTGACCCAAACCATAGAGTTTGGCATAATAAGCATCCAGCTCGGCGCGCAGGTGGGCGCGGCGCTCCTCATCCCAGCGGAAGGGTTCGCCGTGATAGCCCATATCTTCAGCAAAGGGTTTGAGATCGTAGGCGGTGTAGACTAACTCGAGCACGCGCGGAGCGATGAATTCGATATCTGCGGGATGATAGGCTTCCGGCGGCAGGACGGGCAACTGCTTGACAATATAGAAGTTGAAATTTCCACCACCAAGACTTTGGCGAGTAGCGTAATCAAAAACGAATGAGTTTAGATTTCCGATTAATGCAGCAATTCTATGAACATCATTAATTTTTGGGAAAATCACCGGCATAGAATTTCCAATACCGACAAAAGGAACTACTACAAAAATAGCGCATCTGGCATTGGTCATCATTTGAACAGCGTTTCTAAAACCTATTATCCAATCCCAATTCCATTCTTCTTTGAAGGGCATCACTACATCGTTCGAAACCCAATAACGGGGAAGGATTTTAAAATTGGGGTTTTGCTTCTGCTCATCAGTCACAGAATTAGTACCGGCTTTCATAATAAACCGGTTTTCTGCTGGTATTCCTTCAAACGTACCATGTCGATGGTCAAACTGTTGAATCAATTTTGCCTCATACAGTGGCGAAAAAACCGAATTCCCCTTAACAAAGAAATTACCTTGTAGAGTAAATCCATCTGACTCAAGTTGCTCTTTTGTATAAAACAGATCACTATCGCTTGTCATATTGAATAACCCTTGACGGAATGACAAACTCCAATGATTTTCATTCTTGGGTTCATTTATGAGTACGGGGGCAACAGTATAGATTTTACGAGTTAACTCAGCATCACTTTTTGTTCTGAAAACTGGGCAAGTTAAGGTATTGGGATTTATTTGCATAAAATCCTCAAGTGAAAGTTTGAATCGCCTCTCGAAATGATTTAATTCACTTGGGTGGGTTAAGAAAAAAGCAAATTCTGCGGGTTGTAGCGCTCTATTGGGTAAATATCCCTGCAAAGTAAGCAAACTGAACTTTACAACAGCACCTACATCAGGAAATAGACCAAGTTTATTTTCAAAATCAAGTAATCGAACCAGTTGACCCTTTGAAACAATATCTGCAAAAAAGTTCCGGTTTGAGAAGTCAGTTGCTATTCCTGTTGGGACAATAATTCCTGCCTTGCCTTCACTTTCTAGAACACATTGCGCTAACTCTGTAAACAAAGCATAAGTATTGAGTTTGCCCTCAGTGGTCAATGGAAAAGAACCCGACCAACGAAAGAATTTATTTTGAGCATCAGCATGGTGTTTTGCTTCTTCGAATGCAGTAGCAAGCATTGGGTTTGCTTCGACCAGTCTTGCAATTGCTTTTTTGCGTGCATCGCCAGAGAGAGCCGCAATTTCTGGGTCACTTACGGCAAAAAATTCTTGTTCTTCTAACTGCAACAATTCCCAGGGAGGATTGCCCAGCACGCAATCAAAGCCGGGATTATCGCCAGAAAAGACTTTAGGGAACGCCAGTTCCCAGTGGAAGAAGTTCAGGCGTTTAGCTATCTTTTGCACTTGTTCCACCAACTCGCTCTTGAGTTTACTTCCAGTGCGCAGAGCAACCATCGCTTGCTGGGTGGGGGCGAGCATCATATCAGCATCACCTTTCGGGATGTGCCAGAAAAACGCTGCCGTCCACAGGTCATATTCCAGTCGTTTTTCGTTGTACTTTGTGGTTAATTGGAGTTCGATAAATACAGACGCCTTTGCCTGCACCTGATCGGGGTCGTCTTCGGGCATCGCTTCTACTAGTCTGATACGTTCCGCCAGCCATTGCGATACCTCTTCTGAGATGCTTTCGGCGCGCATCGTATCAAACAAGCCAAACTGCCCGCCGCGCTCGCGCTTGTTGCGCTTCTTGAGGGCAGAGGCGGTGGCTTTGTCATCGCCAAATGCCGGGCTGAAGGCTTCATCGGGGATTTCGTTGATGGCCAAGCCGGGGCTGACACCCACCAGGCTGTCGCCGCACTGGATGTGCGCATCCAAAAACGAAAGCGGCTTGCCCGGCTCCAGCGCCTCCAGCCACAGGTTCACCTTGCACAGTTCGACCGCCATCGGGTTGCTGTCCACCCCGTAAATGCAGTGCGAGATGACCTCGCGCAGGGCTGCGCGGGTCATCGAAGGGGAAGGTGCTTCATCGCCTGAACGGAGGGACGCCAATTTCTGCGCAATGCGATGAGCTGCCGCGATCAAGAAATGACCGCTGCCGGAGGCAGGGTCGCAGATTTTGAGATCGAGCAAAGAACGCTCGGCGAGTTGCGAATAGCGAATTGCGAATGGTGTCTTTTCCCAATCGTCGCCTATCCCAACTTTCGCATCAGAGTTAGGATTTGCTTGCCCAAAATGGTCATCGTTTCCTGCAGGGGTGCGGATTGTTCCACCGTGCAAAGCCCCACTCGCTGACAAAGAAGCAGGTGCGTTTCCAATTCCCGAAGGCTTCCCAGGGCGATTTGCAGAAAGCGTTGAAACTCCCGCGTTCCGGTCCTGCCCCAACCCTCCGCGATGTTCACTGGAATGGATACTGCCGCCCGGCGAATCTGGGAAGTCATGCCGTACTGCTCCTGTGACGGAAAGGTTTTCGTCAATTGATAAATCCCCTCCGCTAAATCCATACCCCTTTGCCAGATTTCCAGCTCCTGATATGACTGAATAGGCATAAGCCTCCTCCTGGGTATTTGCCCACTTACCATTCGCCATTCGCCGCGCACCATCCACTGCCTGCTCAATCACCGGGTCGAGCGCCGAGTCCAGAAGCACCTGGATCAGGCTGGTGGGGGTGTAGTAGCTGCCTGTCGTTTTGCGCTCGTGCCCCGAGGCGGTTGACAGCTCGAACGTGGCGGCATCTGTATTGAGGTTCGGGTGCAGTTCGAGCAGCGACTCGTACACGCTGCCCAGCTCCTCGGGACCAAGATTTTTATAGTCTACAGACCTGCGGGTATTGCCCTCCACTGTTAATGATAGCGAGCGAATTGCATTCAAGAATGACTGGTTGTCCAATTCGGTGGTTTCGAGATCAGGGAGTGACTCACTTGAAAACAGGAAACTGCCTAATATTGGCAGTCCCAGACCCGTGTTTCCTTTTCCAGACTTATCCCTGCCCCCAAGCAGATCAGTAACCAGCCGCAGGGATGTGTACAGGTCAGTATGACGTCCACCCCGCTGGCGTTCGGCAAGCCTGCGTAAACGTGTTGTTGAATAATACCGAGCATAGCGCTGGCGTTCTTCCGGAGTGGAGTCTGGAGAGAAAAGCAAGTCGCGGTCTTCTGCAACGAACAGGAAGATCAATCGATATACCAAACGCAGCAGTTGGCGGTAAAAGTCCTCCCGTGACAACCCACCCGAACGCAAGCGTGTCTTAAGAGATGTATTTGCCGGGTGTGCCAGGAATCCACTCCCCAAGGTGGTGATGGCTTCCTCCACTCCATTGCGCAGCTGGTCGAGAGCGCGCGTGCCGCGTTCCAGAGCAGTTTTTGACCAGCGTTCCAACCAGAATTCAGCCGGTCGTTCCCCCTCCAGCCGGGATTGGTGGCAGGTCAACCACAGGAGGGCAAAATCAGCATAGGCTTCACCCTCGAACATCGCCTCCAGTTCAAATTCGAGATACGCCTGGCGGGTCAGGCTGGCATTGTCCCTCAGTACTCGCAGCTGGAGACCATTCGAAACCATCCCCCACAGGAAATCATCCGACCGGTTGAGAAATTCCTGCAGCATGCTGTGAGGGCTGGAGCGAGCTGCACCCGCGGCACCAGGCGTGCGTTTGTCCAGGTCCAATCCACAACCGACCAGGTGGATCGGCAGGCTGCCCCAGGCATGCGAAATGGGATACGATTTTCCTTCGAGGTCAATGGCTTTGGAGGTTTGCAGGTGTCCATACCCCAGTTCCTGGAACAATGGCAGCAGCCAGCGCTCGCGGGCTAACGTAGTCCCCGGATCGCCTCCTACCAACCGCTCCCGTCCCGTCTGAAATGCTGACCAGGTCCCCTGCAGGCGGTTCCATGCGCGGTTGATCGCCTCGTTGAGCTTCTCGCCGGCTGACAGGTGGTAGCATTCCGGTGTCAACCCATCCAGGTCTTTATCGCCAGCCAGGATTGCTTGCAGCAGGTCGACCGGCAGGATGGCTCCTTCGGTGTGAATGGATGTAAATACGTTGCGTGCTCGGGTTTGCATAATAGTCTATTTAATAATGGATGACTTGATTTATTGGCGCATCACGCCATAAACTATATTCATCTATAGCATCCTCTGGACAGTCCAGAAGTTTCAAAATCCAAAGCTCGACAAGTTTTTGAACTCGATTTAAATCAAAGAGACTAGTATTTCCCTGATCTATTGAACCAGTATGAATCAGTAGATTTCTTCTCTTAAGGAGTTCATGGAATTCCTTATTTTGATCAGTATTTGGAGGCCAGATGAGATTTTTGTTTACATTTTGATGATCTAACAAGAATAATAAACGATCCAGATAAGCACGCCTTCTCAATTCTGGAATTTTTTTTATTATTCCTTCTCTAATAGTTGGATCTTGCACTTCGTGTTCAATTACATTCTCGATTTTCCCAGATAGTTTGTTAAACTCATTGTTCCTCAGCAAGTATGAGATCTTAAGTTCATCACCGATACCATCAACCATGCTCTCTAAGGCAGCATAGGCAGTAACAAGGTGCGTCTCTAAATAACCATCCTCATAAGAGGTAATAAGGTATGGAATTGTCCTACAAATAACAGCCTTATATGGTGAATTCCTATAATTGATTAAGAGCCGATCAAATAATCCTTGTTGCAGTAACTGTGGCCTGATTAATGACAGTAAAAAACTTTGGGAAGGTGGTAAGTTATAAAAACCACACCAGGTTTTATATCGCGCAAATACCGTTAGTTTATTTTTATCTTGGCTCACATGAGCGGTGGCTTCATAACAAACTATTTTTCTGCGACCAATGAAAGCTAAAAGATTTAAATCCTCAGCAATATACTTTGGAAATTGTATAAGTATCGAATCTATATCTGTTTGAACTTTAGGTGTCATGGTGAAGTAAAGTATATTGGATCGGATCCTAATGGTTATGAATTCATTATCTTTATCACCGTTCACATATTCGTAATTGTCAATAAGCTTCGCTGTACCGTGTTCGTTCTCCCAATTTATTCCTTTTCTATCCTTATCCTTAAACTTGGTTATTGTCCCATCATAACTTTGAGAGTATGTCCACTCAGGGACAACCAACGATGTTGGAGAAAATTTTGCATGAATTTGTATTTTTTGTTCTGGGTGTATAGGTGCTTTAAGATCACCCTTCATATAGATATTTACATCACCTTCCAATTTATTCAGACCAGTTATTTTATGTGGATTAATCCCCTTCATCCATATGGATTCACCAAATTCGGTTTTCCCTTCAAACCAAACTGAATTAGGATAACTCATAGATAAATCAAATATTTTTGGAGCATCCTTATCATCCGACCAGACAGTTATCACAACAGGATCTTGAGAGTGTTGTTTATAGTTACCTGATAATTGAACAGGAATACTCTGTTGCAAGAAATGGTATTCTCCTTGAGCGAAAAACGAGTTATTTGGCTGATAATCAATCATTGTGCTTACCTGTGGGTAAATAAACGTAATTACCCAATATATCCTGGTTTAAGTGTGGCTCCACGCGAACTTGCGTATTGCGCACCACCAAAACACCCGCACGCGTTTGTGAGGGATAAATACCGTTGCAGCATTTCATCCCTTTGACTTGTGCGGATGTAGATACTTTGCGGGTTCGGATTTGCATAGGGTGAGCTACCAAAGATTATTGTGTTACATCGTGTTACATTGTGCTATAATAGAAGCGCCAGTGGACAAAGTTCGGCTCCATGCCGTGTGGTTCCACCACTGCGGTGAGTGTAACCCTATATCCCTGGCAAGTCCTTTTCCAAGGCCGCTAATGTCAGCGGCTTTTTTTGTGTGTAATACACACCATAAGCGCTCTTGCGGGAATCGTCCAGGTCGTGCACCAACCGGAAAGAATGCCAGAGCAAGTCAAGATAGCGGTCTTCTTTACGCTCGTAAAACCGCTGTAGTGCCCACAAGAAATAATCCACCGCCTGAAACCCGCCGCTTTCCTGCGAATCTTGGGGGGTCACCGCAATATCTGGTGATGTTTGTAATCCGCGCTGTTGGGCAAAGCGTTCTTGCGCGGTCTTGAGCGCACGCTGTAACGCCTCGGTGCGATCCTGATTCCAACGTTTGGAAATATGGATTTCATAACGCTCATCCTGATGTAAAAGATTCTTGAACAGCACCCTGACCATATAGTCATACAATTCATTCTGTTGATAACGGTAAGAAAGGTCGAGCGAATTGCGTCGGCGGACATATTCCAGAACGCCCTGCTTATCCCTAACTACAGCCAGAAATCGAAATTCGTGCTTTTTCAGCAAAGCGAAAACTTCGCGCCGCACTTCGGGTACATCATCTTTTGCATGAAACATCAGGGTTGTTTTGCGCGCTTCAGGCTGCATGGATGGCACTTTTTTGAAATAAGGGTCAGCCAGCAAGGACTTGCGCAACTCGTCCAATTCCTGTTGCAGCAATGCGGGGTTGGGAATATCCAACACGCCGAGAATGAAGTAGCGCGAACAACCTTGTTCCCCTATCAAGACGCGCCCCTTGCTGTTAAAGATGGCAGCATCTCCGGCTTCATCCACGAAGTAATAGCGGCATTCTGCTGGCTTTTTCATCCTCATCCCATTGGCAAAAATACATATATCCCAAGCAGATCAGGCGGCAATTGCGGTTCCACTCGATGCTGCACGTTGCGCACCTTCGAAGCTTTACGAACGCGTTGATGGGCAGCCAGCAATTCTTCGCCGCGCTGACGAGCAACTTCATCCAGGTGAGGGCGAATGGTATCGAATCCCTCCTCAACCTTGCGCACAAAATCACTGGCCTGTTCGGCAGTGATATTGGCATCCGGCATGGCACCGAGCAAATGTTCAGCAGTTTTCCCATCCAACCACTCCGCACTCTGCGCTGAACCTGTAAAGGATAACAACTGGCAATCTTCTGCTAAAAGTGGCGTTTCCTGTCCACCATGTACCGTGATGATGTGATACCGGAAGCGCACCAGTAACAACGTGGTTCGGCGTTCTACTTGATTAGTGCGGATAGCTCCGCAGCGGCGGGCTGGCGTTTTGATTTGCCGGTCACCCGATAGCGGGTCCAGGGCGGTTTCCATGATGTAGTTGGATAGTCCTTCAACCAGCGGGTGTGTGCGGACAAGCCGCAGCTGGCCTTCCTCAAACGGCGGTTCGAAGCGCGCTTCAAAAACATCTTCGAGCGTAAAGCCTCTATTCAGAACATCTCGCAGGGCGCGCGGCGTTTCCCGCAGGTCAATCTTAATGGTATCGTCACCGCTCACGGCAGCACCCAGGCTTTGCATGGCTTCCCGGGTGAAGGCTGCCACGTCCACACCTGAACCGACTGCTGCTCGAGCGGCTTGAAGTTCGCGTGCCACTTCCTCGACCTTGATCGTCTCCTGGGCAAATAACGTGCGCGAGCGCTTCTCGCGCTCCGAAACCGCATCCCACTTGCCATACAAATCTTCCTTCTGCGGTCGCATATATTCTTCAAAGCCTGGCAGGTAATCATCCAGAGCACTCGGCTTTGAGCGTAAAAGCAAACCTTCAAAGATGGCTTCGATCACCTGTTCGGTATCTACCGGCACAGGCACCGAGATGCCTAACGAACTACGGATGGTCTTATGCTTGCGAAGCAGCACATCCAGCACGACTCCATCAATCTGGTTGTCTACTCCGTAGTAGGTCAGCACACGCACGACCTTTTTCTGCTGCCCGTAGCGGTCCACCCGACCCTCGCGCTGTTCATGGCGGGTGGGATTCCAGGAAAGGTCATAATGCATTACAGCATCAAAATAATCTTGCAAGTTGATGCCTTCGCTCAGGCAGTCTGTGCAAACAAGCACCCGTTTAGGAGCATCGGCCAATTGCCTTACACGTTCCTCGCGCTCCTCGGGAGGCATCAAGCCGGTCACCGAGGCAATCTCAACATCTTTCGGTAAGCGTAGGCGCAGCTCATTCGCCAGATATTCTGCGGTTGGTATGAAGCGGCAGAACAAAATAGGCCGGAAGCCATCCTTCAGTAAATTTTCCACCATTTCGACAGCTTTTTTGAGTTTTGCGTCTTTTTCCCCTTTTAACGTATCAGCTTCATGCGCCATATCCATCAGCCGTCTTCGGTTGCGTTGAGCCTCGTCTTCATCCCCACCGGGATCGCTGCCAGGAGCTACGTCAATGCCCTCCGAAGATTCAGCTTCTACCTGGTCAAGAATGGTACGCCGGCCGATTTCGTCGGCTTCTTCAGGAGTCTCTGCGTCAACGGTTGCAGCGCGATTACGTAATGTGTCCGCTGCTGCTGAAGGACTGGAAGCCAGCGAGCGCAATAACGCCAGTGCCGACCACCATCTTACCCGTTGTCGAAATAGCCCCTCGCCTTTATCTTTGACTATCTCACGGGCATACTCCAGCACCCGGTCGAACAAACGCTTGTATTCTGGCGATAGCTTATAGGACGCCTCGGCTTCTTCTCGTTCAGGGAAGGGAGTGTCTGCTTCCATGTAATGGCGGATATCGGCGCGCCTGCGCTGAATGAAGTGGGCTGCCAGGCGTTTGCGATGAGATTCATTCTCTGCCCCCATCAAGTCTTCAGGAAGATTGGTGAAATCTTTGTCAAGAAAAGTGAGCAACGAACGAAAGGCATCTTCCTTACCGCTGTGCGGGGTGGCAGTGACGAGTATCAAATGCCGGTCCGAATCGGCAGCCAATCCCTTAACCAACTGATGGCGTTGGTGACGCCCGCTTCGTTCTTCACCGAAGGAACAGGTATGGGCTTCGTCTACAATGACCAGCTTGGGACATGTCCTGAGGAACTCATCCCTGCGACGGTCGGACTTAATAAAATCCGTCGAGACTATGACATAAGGGTAAATATCGAACAAGGACTGATCCAGGCTGGTGTTTCGCTCCAGCCGGGAGGCGGTGCCTGGCAGGACTAACTCCGCCTCGATATGGAATTTTTTCCGCAATTCACCTTGCCACTGTTCAGCAAGTTGCGGCGGGCAAAGCACTGCCAGGCGTTCGACTTCTCCTCGATCCAGCATCTCACGGGCTACCAACCCGGCTTCGATGGTTTTTCCAATACCCACATCATCGGCAATCAGCAGCCTCACCGGGTCCAGTTTGAGTGCCATCAGCATCGGGACAAGCTGGTAAGGGCGAGGATCAAATGCCAGTCGGGCAAAGGAACGGAATGGTCCGGCGCTGGAGCGGAATCCCAGGCGAACGGCATCGCGCAGCAGCCGGGCAGAGCGATAATCCCCCACCTGATTTGGGTCAGGTAAATCGAAATGTGCTGGCTCGACCCTCTCCAGGGGCAGGTAGATGCCGGCGATCTCATCATCCGTACCCCCTAACGGGCGCAGGATGAGCATTTCATCATCAGAATCGGGTAAGACTACCCATTCCCGTCCGCGGGCTTTCACTAATGAGCCAACTGTATAAGTCATTGGTTCCCCCTAAACACGTTTGGGTATTTGCTGATGACTTTATCCCAATCATCGAGCAAGCCAAAACGGATGACTGAATAACCCATATCTTCCATGCAATCAGACTGGTCCGTGTCCCGCTTCTGGCGATCCTCATACAAATGGTGAGAGCCGTCCACGTAGATGGCGACACAATCCTTCTCGTACAGGAAATCCGGGCGCGTGTAACAGGACTCGATCAACTTCTGAGCGTGGGAGGGTAGACTGTAATGGTGTTGCTCCAAGTAGTCCAACCAGGAATGTTCCAGGTCGGACTGGCAGAGATTGCGAAGGCGCTGCAGGTGCTCGGCGCGAGAGACTACTTGTGGAGAGATTAGCGCTGTTGAGGCAGCCAACTCCATAAGGATATCCTTGATAGATTGCCGGTCCAGCAGACGGTGATCCATCTGGTTGTAGTAGCTCATCAGGCAGCTGTAGCAGGCGGCTTCACAGGCTTCTTTTGACCCTGGAGCATGGCGCTGGTCTTCACCTGTCTGCGGGTCAAAGTGGCACAGGCGTAGTGCTTCGACAGCCACATTTGCAAAGGCTTGCGGGTCGTCCAGCAATCGGCGTAAGACACCTGCTCCCCCTTCAGCTGCTTCGTAGAATAAGATCAAGCGACGCTTATCCCTGGTTGGGAGCGGTTCGGCTGCCAGTTCATCATCTTCCAACTGATAATGTACCTGGATGGCGGCTTTCAATGCTGCTTGCAAAGATGCCATCTCGTGGTCATCCCATGGATTCTCTGGCTCGAACAACAAGCAGTTCTTGGTATCCTCCACGTAGGGGATAACTCGCATCGTCCGGCCAGACATCGGGTCATCAGGATCTTCCTGCTCTTCAGTCTTTTTAGTCTCCCAAATCCCACGTTCTATGTCTAAAATGAACCCTAGCTGCGCTGGATTGGCACGTCGTCGCCATCCCAGGTTAATCCTCCAGACCGAGGCCGCGCCGGAATAGACGAGCTGAGCGACAGGCGTATCTCCCACCAAGAGGCGGGCAGATCGCGCTGAAGGTTCACCGCTTTGAGTTTCATGGAAACGCACGGCTGTTTGCAATTCATAACCCTGCCGCACGCGCTCCTCTTCGTCAGAACTGATCCGGTCACGGCGGCGGGTGGAGACATTCTGTAAACGGAACAACGAGGAAAGTGCTGGATCGAGCAAGGCATTACAACGCTCGCAACGGTCAGGGCCGTCACCGGCTGTGATGGGGTGAAAATAGCCGCATACGGGACATTGTTTGGAACGATGGGTTGCTAAACCTTCGCCACTTTCAGAGATGGGAAGATTGACTTTATGGATGGTGTAACGCGACCCTTCGTGGTAGATGATCGAGCGCGGTCCGAACTCGGAAATTGCCAGGAATCGCGGCCGGGAGA
>Ga0315285_10002465_pt1 | contig 19304 bp, 19 predicted proteins | sample YL17G09_36_MG_FD_203698 | JGI IMG/M metagenome (GOLD analysis project Ga0315285, IMG submission 203698) | Sediment microbial communities from Yellowstone Lake, YNP, Wyoming, USA - YL17G09_36 | ecosystem: Environmental > Aquatic > Freshwater > Lake > Sediment | place: USA: Wyoming | collected...
GTTTAGGTGATGCTTTTTTAAAACTTGAAGTAACTATAAGTGATAACCTTAATACTTCAGTTGATTCTATTTCCTTATTCTTAGGTTATTGTTTAAAAGTAGATGACGACTTAGATAATTTGGATGACTCATTACTTTTATTCTTTGGCTTAGTCTTAGAAGATACTTTACTTTATTGGGATGATGAAGTTAATCTAATCTTACACATTGAATCATCTCTAGATGAAGATGATTTGAATGTTTGGAATGATGAAATTAACCTGATTCTAGGTTTAGAATTTGAGGTAAATGATGATCTTAATAATTATGATGATACATTTGATTTACTCATAGGTGATGGTTTAGAACTAGACGATTCTTTAGATAATTGGGATGACGCTTTACTTTTACATTTTGGTTTAATTTTAGAGGACACTCTACTCTATTGGGATGATGAAGTTATAGCTTTCGGTCCAAGAGGTTTAGGAGTTTCAGACAATCTAAACTCTAATATAGCCTGGCGCGATTCAGTTCGATATTCTACAAATTTAATTCTCTTATCTTTAGAAGATGAAATTAATTTTAGGGATGGACTTACACTTAATTATTATGCAGATGATCCAATAGTAGAAGTTGATCTTATACTTGATTTACTTGATTCTAAAGTAGTTAATTTAGGTCTTTGTATTGCAGTAGATGATACTTTAGTTTTTGGTGATCTTTTAGAGTATATTTCAGATATTCCATTTGAGGTAAGTGATGATCTTAATAATTGGGATGATGAAGTTCTTTTTGATTATAGATATCCAATTATTGTAAGTGATAACCTTAATCATTGGTTAGATGTAATTCTACTTAGAAGAGAACTTAGAGAATCAGTTTCAGATGGACTTGATCTTTCTAGTGATGTATTACTTAGATTAGATACTTTTCTTTCTCTCTCCGATTCACTTACTCTACTTGATACCATCTTACTTAAATTTAGTCAAGGAATTGAAGTAGATGATGATCTTAATAATTGGGATGATAAAGTTTCTACTGATGCTTTTGTTCTACTTGTTATATCAGTTTCAGACGCTTTATCCTTAAATGATAGTATTACAGTCTATATTAGTTTAGACTTAATTGTTTATATTCGCCGCTATCTTAATGATTCATTCTATCCTACTCCAATTCCAATCTTTGTTAAAGTAGGATATAGTTTAGATAATGTTGCTTATATTGAATATATTAGAAGATACTTGGATGATGTTCAAACCGCTTCAGGTCAAATTGGTGATTTATTAGATTCAAGCGATGCGGTGGAAGTAACTCTAACTTAAATGACACGGGATCAAATAATTGAAGTAGTGAGAACTAATCTATCTCAAGATGGATTAGATTTCTTCACCTCACTCGACTTTACTGACTCGATTCAAGATGGATATAACCTTGCAGTTGGATATTCAGAATGCATAGAAGGATATGAAACTATAAACTTTGTAAGTGAATTGACATATTATGACTTCTCTACTCTACTCACTAACTATCTCAGACCTCTGGCCATTTTTAATAATAATACTAATCGCTGGCTTGAGGCAACCTCACTTAAAGAACTCCAGAAGATAGATTATAAGTGGGAGACAGTTCATGGCGAACCCACAATGTTCTGGCCTATTAACTTTAAATATGTTGCCCTATTTCCTCGACCTTCAACCGCGACAGGAAATATGACAATCTTCTATAAGAAAGTGGCTGATACTTTAACTGGAGGTACTACACCTGAAATACCTGATGAATGTGTTGATGTCCTTGAACAATACGTTACTAGCGATATGCTGGATCAGCTCGAAGAATATAACAAGTCTACTAGGTATTTTAAGGAGATGCAAGAAACCTTAGAGGGATTGAAGAAGTTGGTTAATAAGAGACTCTTACCTGACATCATCTTAAGATTAAGGGATCAAAATGATTTGGACTGACTCATACTTAGATTCTCAATTTACGGCTGCGGAGCAAAGTGTCTCTACAGATATAACTTGTATCTTCAATCGTTTCAGTCTTGATATAATTTTAGGTACTTCAGTTTATACTCTTCCTAGTGGCATCTTAGGCATTTTAGCAGTTAGTTGGAAAGGTGAGCCAATCTATCCACTTGAACATACTACCCTAAGAGATTCCGCGCCATACTATTTACCATTAAATGCTGGTTCTCAGTCTAAACCTTATCATTATCTTAGAGTAGGATACGGTTACTCTAAAATTGAATTTAGGCCAGTTCCGAGTGAGTCAATTGCTGCGGATGATACTAATATCTATGGCTCTGACATTGCTAATAGAGTTATTATAAGTTGCTGGAAAGTGGCAGATTCTTCTAATCAATTACCAGAATTTGCTCGTCGTAGACTACTTAAATATTATGTACTTTGGAAGGCATTTGCTAAGGAGGGGAAGGGACAGAATCTCAAAGCGAGTGATTATTTTAAGTTGAAATTTGATTACGAGAAGGCGATGTTTAAAATGGCGGTAGATAATGTGAGTAAGTGCATTGTGAGAAAATTGAGTTCAATTCCTATTGATAGGAGTAGAACTAACTTTCCTCCATCTCCTGTATTACCTGCAAGATATAGGAATACTTAATTATGCCAGCTTATAAAGCACCGTTGACGACTGTAGATAATTGGAGTGATAATCCTGTTTATAAGGCACTTATTGATAAGATCAAGGAACGTGCTAATTTACAGACTGCAATGGGTGAGATTGGTGCCGCGGGAGAATTGCCTGGTCCGGCAGGATTTACTTTAACTAATCCTAAAAATATAAGTTCATATATGCAATTTTTTAGAAACAATTTGAGTGCTATTAATGTTCACCCAGTTCTTTCTAAATTATCAGAAAATGTAAAAAGGGGAGTTGCATGGGCTTTTACCAGACACCCAGCAATGGCAAACAAACTTCAATTTTTACCACATGAAACTTTTATAAATTCATTTCCTAATGACCCCAATTTTCCTAATTATCTTGCTGGTTTTCAAAGAGTACCGACTGGTAAAGGTCATTTTGGTACAGCGTTTTTTAATGAAGGTCTAAGAACTAAATCTGTTTCTGTTGCTGATGTTGCTACTTCAGCCATTCACGAATATGGACATGGATTACATGCTGCAAAAGCTCCTTTAGATTTTTTGTCTGCCCTACCTTCAAAATTACAATATGTTGAGGACATAGCAAGTTTAGCAGAATCTGTTGGTTCAAAAGAAATAATGAATTTTGTTAAGAAATTTCCTAAAGAAGCAGAAGAAATTTTTCATACTGATACTAAAATCAACCCTTATGTTTTAAATAGAATAGATGAAGCATCTAGTCGTCTAGGTAATTCTTTTTGGGAAGCACTTAAAAAAGCAAAAAAGATGCATAAAAGTTTACTTCAAAAAGCAGAAGGTAAATGAATCTTACTAAAAAATCTTGGTCGCTCGGCTGGCTTCCATCCGATGACAAATATAATGGTCGTAAGGATGGACTTGCCAGGATGGAGAATTTGCAATTAGATGAGAATGGTATTGTCTCTCTTTGCAAAGCTTATAATAAGATTAATGCTTCCAATCTCAGTGGTTATGTTCATTCCTGTTATTCTAAGTATCTTGGAACAAAGAAGTGGCGCTTTGTTGGCTTGGGAGATAGAAGAGTTTTAGCTGATCCTTATCATGGTCCTGGAACTGGTAATTTTGCAGTTCCGACTAATATTCTAACTGGAGGTAATGCAAATAGAGCAGCGTTCGGATTCACTTACGATCAGGTTCTTGCTTGTTCTGGAGGTCAGAGGAAACGATTTGATGGAACGACTGTAAGGAAACTTGGAATAGATAAACCTTCCTATGGTCCGTTAGTTGAAGCAACTTCAATCTCTTCGCTTGATGTTAGTAATTTAGATGGAGGAGATAATTATACAAATTGGGAACTTGCTTCTGTTGGGGAAAATTTAATAAATACTGCTGACTATGTACAGTGGGACACCTCCCCTGAAAGTGCAATGGGAGTAGTCCAAACTACTTATGCAACTCCTAAAGACACACTCTCATTTGGTGGTGGAACTGGAACAGATGATGATGTTTTTAGTTTTCAACTTCGCTTAGGGGATACAAGTAAAGTAAGTTATGTAAGATTGGAAGTTCTAATGTGGCCGCCAGGTGAGGGTCTTACCTATCCTGCTGATTATTATCATTATACTTGGAATCATAATTATGGCGAAAATACTGATTCCCCTATAATTACTGGAATTAATGAATGGTCCAAGTTAGAAGTAAAAAGAAGTGATTTTAAGAGATTAGGTAATTCAGACGATAGGGGTTGGGATACTATTTATGCAATTAGAGTAACTGTCCAGGCAAATTCAGTGATTACTAATGTTGCTGTAGATTTTAGATTTACCGGAACTTCACTTGGACCGCTAAGCGGCTGGTATGAATACGTACAACAAGATGTTTATAATTCTGGTGTCTGTTTACATAAATCTCCGTTAAGTGAACCTTCAGTTAGAGTTTATATTAAGAATGGTTATTTCAACATAACACCAAATGCTCCTTATGAAGATGTAAATGAGGTGTGGATTTATCGTCGCGCGGGTGAAGTTAATGTAGATGTAACTCCGGTTGGCGAACAACCAATGCTTGATAAGTGGTATCGAGTATTGGTTATTAGTAAAGTTGGTGGAGTATTTCCACTCACTCACGATCATATGTCTGATGCCGACGCACTTGAACTTAATTTAGTTGGCAATTCTAATCTTCTTACAGTTAATGCGACTGGTATTAAAGATAATATTTTAGGTATTGTAACTAATTACTTTACTCGTGCTATCTATCTTACCTATAAAGACATCTTTCTTTCTGAACCAGAGAATCCTGACGCGGTTGATACTTTAGCATCTATCAAACTTTCCGGTAGTACATCTGGAATAAATCTTTGGATTCGTAAGGTAGGTGAGCAGACACTTTATATAGGAACTTCTGAAGATATTTATTCGGTTAGTGGAACACTTGCTACTCTACAGGACGGCTCAATTGACGCATTTGTTAGACCGTTTGGTGTTGCATTTCCTCCACTATCTTCAGATGTTGCTGTAGATGGTTCTACTGTATTCTATCTTGCATCGGACGGTTGGAGATCCTTTAGTAATGGATCTACTCAACTTATCTCTGAGCAACTTAATTTACTCTTCAATGGAGAGACTAGATATGAGAGATATCCTGTTTCTCTTCTTCCGCTTCATCAAATTACATATCCTTGCGCAATTGCAAAGGGAAAGCTCTTTACATCTAACTATTCTACTAACGGCACTCGTCCTCTATTTGTATATGATTTTGTTAATTCAGTCTCCGGCCGTCCCAATTATTGGTATCTTTATAATACTAATCCTATTTGTCTTTTTACTGAAGAGGATGGTAAACTCTTAGGGGGATATGGGAGTCCAGGAGATTATTTCCTCAGAGAAATGGATGTAGGAACTTTGGTAGATGGGACTGAGAAGTTGGGTGTTACCTTAGAGACTTTCTATGATGATGACGAAAAACCACGCAATCGTAAAGATACTTTTACTTATAAAATTACATTGAATACGGGTGGAAGTCCTGCTACTATTAGAATCTCTAAAGATGGTTTAACTTGGCAAAGTCTAGGAACATTTAGTCCGACTACTGCGACTGAATACTTAACTGACATTTCATCTCTAGTAGGATTAGGATTCAGATTTGCTGTTAGGATAACTGGTTCCTTTTCTACTTTTAAGTTATATAATCATACTATTGAGTACGACCCACGTCCTGAACAACTTAATTACTTGAGGATTCCTAATACTAATTTAGGGACTTTCTGTCGTAAACGCTTTACTAATTATGCTTTTGTTATAGATACTTTAGGCAATGCGATTACATTCACTCCTCTTTTAGATAATGTAGTACAAGATACCTCTACTCCCAATTATGCTTATAGAGGTACCCACTCACATTATTTTACTTCCGATACGGTTGGAGTAGATATAGGTGGTATTTTATCCGGCGGAATTTTTGAGTTCTATCAAGTATTAACTGAAGAGATTGTATCTGAGAAGTTACCAATTCCAGTTAAATACCTTCTAATTCCGGCAAATGATTATGGCTCACCAAATAGAAAAAGGCACTCAAGTTATAAGTTCTCAATCAATACACGTGGAGCAGATGTTACATTCATTCCTCGATTGGACGGAGTGGGTAAAACTTCATCTACTGTCAACACCAGTGAAAAACGAATTCACGAGCACTTCTTTTCAGAAGATACAATTGCCAAAGACATTGGCGGAACTTTAGTATCAACGGCAGATACTCCATTTGAATTCTATGGTGTTATTATTCCGCAGGATGTTGAAGTTCTTCCTCCACGTCTTAAGGAATTTAAGACTCCAGTGACTAATTATGGCATTGCATCTAAAAAACGAATTAGAACAATGCCGATGCTTATTGATACAAATGGATATGATGTAACTTTTACTCCTCTAATAGATGGTATTACTGGAGCACCCTCTATTATTAGAACAGTTGGTAAGACTACTGGATTTCATTATTTTACTACAGATATTTTTGGAATTGACTTTTCTGGTGAATTGGTTGGAGTTGAACCATTTGAATTTTATGGTCTGTTAAAACCGGAGGAAGTTGAAGCAATTCCTGTAGGTAAGAAATTTGATCAAATTGGTCCCGTTCATTTTGTTAAATTAGGTAAATTAATTAGATTTAGGTTAAGGGTAATTCCAACAACTTCTTTTATTAATTATGAAGTATTTATGGAAGATACTTCAGTTCAGACTGGCACTATTAAAGTTGTTCCATATGTAGATGGTGTATATGAGGTAATGTTGCCTAAATCTAAAAATGGAACTATTTGTAGAATAACTTTTAGGAGTTTCTAATTTATGGCGGATAAACTTAATGTAACACAACTTTCAATTGAGATTGTTGGTTGTCTATCCAACCTTATTAATGTCTCACAGGCGTCCATGGAAATATTAAATCTCCCTCGAAATAAAGTTGATATAACTCAAATGTGTATTGAATTAATGGTAAATCCAGCAAGTTCTCAACCTATTATGCCTCCATATGTAGATGTAATAGGTGTATTTCATCGTTATTATGTTGATTTAGATGTAAACTTTGGTGGATCTGATTCTGATATTAAAAAGATTAGAATAGGTTATGATCCAAATACTCAGAGACAATGAAATATGTAAGGGACAAAATAAAAACAGTCTTAAGGAGAATATAGAAATATGGCACTTTTATTCATGGATTCATTCGATCATTATTTATCTCCAAATGATGGTAGATATAAATGGACTGTCTTCGGCGGTCCACTTTATCCTATCCTACAAGCTGGAAGAACTAATTTAGGTTGTAAGATAGGAACTTATCTTGGTTCTCTTTCTCAAACTTTAAGTCTTACTTATAATACCCTTTATGCTGGGGTAGCTTATAAAGCACTTGGAACCTTTGGTCCTTCAACTATTATAGAATTTAGTAATTGTGTATCAAATAGTGATAGTACTATTTGGCTTTCTCATGTAGGGGATGGAAAAATACAAACTCAAGGTCGTCAAAATTTAACTGTGAGAACAAGTAGTAAAAGTTCCTTTGTAATGAATACAGATGTTTGGTATTTTATAGAGTTAAGAGCCTCTAGTGGGGCTGGAAGTATTCAATATGAGGTAAGGATTAATAATGTTTCTGTTCTATCTGGTATTTTTTCTTTTCCGATTAGAGCGCACCCAGAAAATTATGATTATACTTTAGATCGTGTAACTTTTTCTGGTCCTGGTGGTGGTTTTAATGCACTTGTGGATGATATTTATATAGATGATAGTCAATTTCAGGGGGATATTCAAATATTTGTAATTCGACCTAATGCTGAAGGTATTTACTTAGAATGGGACCCAATTCCTGGGCCATCTCATTATCAGATGGTAGATGATTTAGTACCTGATGGAGATTCTACTATTATTCAGTCTGATACCATAGGTGAAAGAGATATGTTTGAGATGGAAGATGTAGAACTTACAGGAAAAATAGTTGGAATTCAATCACTTATTTTATGTCAGAAAGAGTCTGCTGGTGAAGCTCTTATAGCACAAATGTATGCTGATGGTGCGGGTCACGAGATAACTATACCTAATGAATTTTCACCAAGTGCCTCTAGTTATGCTTATTATATTAATGTAAGAGAAAAAAATGTTATTGGTTTAGACTGGACTACTGAAGATATAAATAATCTTAAGTTTGGTGTAAAGAGAACTGTTTAATTATAGTAGATAATTTTATGATTCAATCATTTAAAGATACTGAGAGTGAAATTAGAAAATTAAGAAATGAACTAGATTTACTTCGTTCTAAGAATATAGACTTAAAACAACGCAGAATAGTTAATGCTCATTCTTCTATTGATCCTTATGATTATGTAATTCGTAAAGAATTGCTAAGAATTAATGATTCAATAAATAATATTACAAGAATAAAATATGAAGCTATTTTTAATTTTGATGGTGTTCTTAGAGATAGTATAAAAAAAGTTAGTAAAATTATAAAAGAAGCTTGTAATATACTTATTGCAATACCCTTAAATTCTGTAGAAAAAATTCATTTAGCAATTGTAGATGGTTTAATAGATACATTTGTAAAGCGGATAAAAGAAGTTTGTGATATACTTCTTACACCACCAGTTGAAACGGATAGTTATCTTGTATTAAATGATGGTGTTCTACTTGAAGCTCGTTGTAGTGCAAGGGTTGCACCTACAACTAATAATGTAATTTTAACAATATATCAAAGTCAAGTATTAACCTTAGATGAATTAATAACATCATTAACTTGGACTGAGATACTTGCTACTCGTTTAATTATACCTATTGGTTCTAAAGGAATACATACATCAACTTTAGCTGCAAATACTTGTATAAATAAGAATTCTTTATTGAAAGCAGTTGCTATAACAACTGATATAGATTGTAGTGGAATTGAAATTGTATTACAGTGGTGGTAAAGAAGGAGAAAAGAAATGCCAGTTACAATTGCAGCTATGGCAGTTCCAGCAATTATTAGTGGCCTTGGAGCTTTGAGTGGTTGGTTAGGCGGAAGACCTAAAACTTCCCAGCAAACTCGAACTCAAACTGGAGTAAGTAATAGAACGGCAACTACTGCCATGAATATGAGTAGGATGCCACAATACTCTCCAGAGGATCTTGCGACTAAAAATTACCTTACCCAACAATATCGAAACTCCTTACTTCGTGACATTGACTTGAGTGGATATACGGCAGGAGGTATTCGTAATATCAATCAAACGGGTGATATTAGAAATACGCTCCTAAGAAATACTCTCTCGGCTAAGGGTTTGTCTTATTCTCCTAGTGCTGTCGCGGCCCAAATGCAGAGTGAAAATCAAAGATTAGGTGAAGTAACTAACTTTAGAAATACCATTCCACTTATGGCAGAGAAATTAAGACAGGAGAAACTTGATGCTCTTAGACAATTCTTTGCCGGATTGCCTTATGGAACCCAAGAGACTGGAACTCAAAATCTAAGTGAAACTGGTACTACTTCGACTACTGGAACTGATACAAGCACTACTCCAAATACTTCTTGGGCAGATATGATTAGCGGATTAGGTCAAGGACTAGCTCAAACTGCTGGATTTGATTGGGCATTAGGACAACAAAATAAAAATCCAAATTTACAAAATAGATCTATGACTCCGCAAATGTGGGAGCAAATACAGCGCATGTTAGGATACAACCAACCAAGACCTTAAGTTGGGAGGCAAAGAATGGCATTAAATCCAGTAATAGAAGCATTTGTTCAAGCAAGAAGTCAAGCTATTGATGCTTTTAGAGCTCAGCAAGAACGCGAGAGAACCGCGCAACAAGCTCAGCAGTTTGAAGAAACACTCAAATTAAATCGTGAGATTGAGGATAGACAACGCGAATCTGCTAAAGCCCAAAGTCGTATTAGTGAAGCGCATATGCGATTACTACTTGCAGAAGCTGTTAGAACAGGTACTATTAAACCTCCAACTAAAACTGAACCACTTGCTGCACAAGCTCAATTTATGGGTGGGAGTCCTTTAGGACAACAGATTCAAGGATTACCTGGTTTACCGACTACTAGAGAAGTCCAACAACCATTTGAATTTGGTGGAATGATTTTTGATCCTAATACGCTTTCAAGTTCTCAAGAGGCATTACAACAAGAAATTCAAAGAGTTATCGGAAAGGGAACTGCTGAAGCTGGTCTTCCAGTTTCTAAAACAGATTTGGCTAAAATTCAAGGAGGAATTGAAGAAGCATATATAAGAGCAAATGCAACTGGTGGAACTAGAACTACAAGAACAGAATGGAGACAAGTACCTAAAAAAGAATCCCTTACTGGTTGGATGATGATAAATGTTGATCCTTTAACTGGTGAGGAAGTTAGTAAAGTTCCTCACCTTATGCCGCCTGTTGGTTATTTACCTACTACTTCAACTACTATTACTCCTTTAACAACTTCAACTGGACAACTTGGATATGTTGATGTTACTAAAACTACTTCTCGTACTGGTGGTGGATTAGGTGAGAATATTAAAGTTGGAGGATTTAAAGAAATAAAAGGTGCTCATCATCCTGTTGTTAAATCTGTACATTATGATTCTCTTAGAACATTAGATGATACTGCTGATATGATTGATAGATTTTACAATTTAGCTGATAAGTTAAATCTATCTGAAGGAATAATAGCTCGTCTTAAAGGTATAACTCTTACAACAAAGTCATGGGCTGGTTTATCTCCTGAAGCTAAGACTTTTATTAAACTTAGAGACGCTGCTAAATCTTCTCTTGCCAGAGTTGGTGTAGGACGGGAAGTTGGAAATTTGAACCCTGTAGAGCAAGAGAATGCAGCTGGAATTATTACAAATCTTTTTTCCTCTAACAAAGAGAAGGAAATGAGATATAAAGAAGTTATAGGTATTATTAATGGCAAGAGAGAAAGTCTTCGTAGTTTTATAAGTACTGGACAAATAGAAGAACGTACTTCTAAGAGAGCTGGTGAACCAATTTATAAAACTCAAAGAGATGGTGTTAAAACTGTTAGTTTAGATGGTGGTGTTACTTTTAGAGAACTACTCCCAGGTGAGGAGAAGAAATAATGCCTGAACGTAGAATATATGATGCTAAAGGTAATGTAGTTGGAACTGAACCTGAAGTTAAAACTCGTAAAATTTATAGTCCAGAAGGTAATATAATTGGAACTATTCCTATAGAAGAGAAACTTTTGGGTGGTGAATTAAGTGGAATTAGAGCAACTACAGAAAGTGATGAAGTGAGAGGTATTATAGATAAATTAATTCGCCCTGGTTTAACTATAGCTGGCGCAGGAATAGTTGGCGGAGGTACAAAAAGTCCATTTCTAGGAAGATTAGCTGGCGAACTTGCAGGTGGTTTTGTAGGATCTGAATTGGGACAAATGTTAGAACAGATAACAAATAGACCTGAAACTGCGGTTAATCCTGTACCAATCATGGGGAATGCACTTATAGAGAGTGGTATAAATGCTGCAATAACCCCTGCTATGAGAATGGCTTCTAAATTAGCAGTTAAGCCTACTTCTCCCTTTGCAAATAGGGTAGAGCAAGGTTTCTATTCTAAGATGTTTCCAACTTATAATGCCCCAGAGGATGTTGCTGCATTAATGGAATATGCCCCTGAGTTAAAACCTACTGTTGGTCAAGCTACTGGAAGTCCTCTTGCTAAATTCTTAGAGGGAGCATTTAATAAAAGAGAATTACTTACTCGTTCGCGTGAACAAGGTCAAAAAGTTCTAGACAATATTGCTAGATTTCGTAGAGAATTAGGTGGCGCGACGGCTAGTTTGGAACCAGTGCCGCAAGATTATTTTGGTCAGACGGCAGGTGAGATAATTGAAAGGAATCGTGAACTTCTTAAAGGGAAAGAAAAGTTAGCCTATAGCACTGCTGACAGTATAGCGGATCAAAATGCTATGGAGTTAGATGTGATAACAAAATACAATAAGATTAGTATACCTGAAACTTCTGCTACCCCTGGTAAAGTAATTCCAGGTTTAGGTCTTGGCAATATATCACGAGAGGTAAGTGTTCCAGTTGTAGAAAAAGTTAGAATGACTCCAGTTTTTGTTTCCAATACAAATGATGTTATTGCTCAAGAAGGTATTAAACTTGATGAAATGTTTTCAGATAGTTACATTAATAAATTACCTGATTGGGTTGCTAATCGTTATAAACAAGTAAAACAAGCTTTTGATTCTTTTACTAAACCTGTTAAAGCAATAATTGATGGGCAAGAAGTAGAATTAAAAGCAAGGGGATTTGATAAAGTTAGAGAATTAAGGACACAAATAGGTAAGACTATTTTTCAAAAATCTGAGGCCAATTGGACTAATCAAGAGAGAATTTTAGGTAAGATGTATAAGAGTTTAACTCAAGATTTAGAATTTAGTATTCCTACTTGGAAAAATGGAAAGACTGCTTTAGAAGCACTCGATAAAGCACATAAATTAACTATTGAGAAATACTCTGTATTCAATGATATGGTAATGGGAACTGTTAGGAGAAATAGAACTACTCCAGCTTATCCTACTACTATGCTTGAACCTGCTTATAAATCTAAGGATATAGCTAGGGAGATTAAAAGTGCAATGGCTAATTTAGACCCCGAAGATACTACTATACTTAAATCAGGTTACTTTGAAAATTTAATTAGTAAAGGTTATAATAAAGCAGAACAGAAACTTTACCAGGATAAAATTCTTGATGAATTATTGGATGTAGATAGTCCCGCACAAGTTATTTTTAATCAAGGTGAACGAAACAGATTAGTCACATTTTTTAGGGCTTTAAGATCATTAGGAGCAAAGGATACACAATCTGGTATTGTTGCATTAAGAATTAGAGAAGCAGGATTAGTAATGACTTTAGGTGGTGGTTTAACTGGATTATTGGCTCGCGGTTATGCAACTTCAGGTTTATCTGCTGGAGTAACAGGAATTGGAATAATTACCGGCGCAAGGGCTATGTCTCAAGCATTACTAAAACCTGAGACTGCTTTTTATGCGACAAAATTACTTAGACTTGCTCCAGGAACACCAGAAGCTAATTTTGCATCTAGAATGGTTCTTAGAGCACTTAAAGGAACTCAAGTTATGGTTGATGTTCCTAGAGTAGGTATATTTCCAGCCACAATTCAAGATGATGGCAAGATAAAACCACTTGATCTTGGATTAAAAAAGGTTCCTTAGAACCCATTGTTTTATCAAATACTTTAGAATGAAAAATAGAATGACTAACATTATGAAGGTTTGCATCTTAGTTGTTCCCAAACAATGTCTATTGCTATTTTCGAAATTGGGTATTTTTTAATATAGTTCTTATACCATTTAATAAACATTTTACTAAATAGTGATCTACTTTGAAGAGAATTTACATATTTTTGAAGCCAAATATCCCAAACTGAAGGAACATCAGGTAGTTTGAATATCAGACAGTTTTGACAGTTGGCGGCCATAGTTGGTGCTCCGATATTTTACGTTCCATTAGATTATATTTTGGATCTGATGGACATAAACCATCTTTATCCCATTGACATTTATTAAAGTTTACACTTTTTACATCCAGAGTACAACCTACCCAAATTCCAACTTTTTCTCCTAATTCTAAAAGATTGGAATTATATATTTGTGCAACAACTATGGCGCGGGAACCGTTTACTGTTATCCATTCACCTAGAAAATTCATTTCTTCTCCCTTTTCTCGTAAATTTTAATAGCCTTTTCCGTCAATTTGTAATCCTCAATACTACCTTCACTTCCTGGTATCACTCTGCTAATAACTCCACCCTGATCTAATGTAATTGCTAAATCGTCCAAAGTCTTTGAATCTATATCCATCCAATGCTCATATAAGAATAATCTTTTACTTATAATATGATTAGGTGCTTTCCAAAGAGCATTTAATAAAAGAGCCCCAGAATCTGCTGCACTTGACTTGCCTGTTGAAAGAGCATAAGAGTCATAATTAGGGAGTAGTTTCATACATTGGGATATAGAATCCTCTACGTGCTCCTTTTTAACAATCAAGTCATATTCTGTGCTTATTCCAATTATTATGGCTAATTTAAGTGCTCCTGTATGAACCCTTCCAACTACCCCCGTGCGGTCAAGTTTATCCTTATAACTTATTCTAAATGGCTTATACCAATTATCGTACTCTTTCTTGGCATCATCCTCAAATACTACTTCACCTTTCAACCGTGCGATGGCTTTTAGTGAATTAATTAGTTCCTTCTTATCAAACTTATTCCTGTCTACCCACATTAAAGAGTTAGACGGCCTAAATTCATCTGGTTTAATAAAGAATGTTCTCGCCATTAAACCGCCATAAGTAGCTGCTGATGTATAAATAGTTTTAAGCAATTCTTCATTACTCGCGGCGTGCATTGTAACGCATACATTCTTAATGACTGTTTTGCCCCTTCCGATAAGTAGACTTTTATATTCTTTTCTAAAATCATAAATATCAGTTAGGATTCCAATTATTTGTGGATCTGAAACTAAGAATGATGCCAATTCATCTGCACATAAAAGAACTGAACCACCAGTAAGAACATTACCAGACTTTCTATCCGTCTCATTGTTTGACATTACTTCTAAAACTGCCTGGATAGATGTTCTACCTCGAATAACTTTTGTATTTCCTACCTCTATAACCAATTCTGATACAATATGAATTGGCACAGACTTCCTATATGAACTGGAACCACACAGAGTTAAGACATAGATGTTTGGATATACTAAGTCATGGCCGTGAAAGTAGAATACATTATCTCTTAGAACTGCTGCAACGCAAGCATAAGCTCCCCAACGGAAAAAAGATGATGGAGATTCTGCATCTTGGGTATAGTTTAGAAACAAGTCAACAAATGGGCGCATCTTGTTTTCATCTTGTCTTTCCCTATTTTAGAAGATCTAAAATTTCTTGAAGTGCCCAAAGTTTGGGATTAAACAATTGAGTTAAAAGGAGGTAGTACCTACTGAAATGAATCACCAAAGTTACAAATCCTACTATAGAAAGAATAACTCTAAAAACTCCATAGTATGTTGGTGAGACATCTTTAGAGACCCAACCCTCTTCATTCCAAGTTTTATATACCCATATCCAGCAACCTAAACTGATAGACAATAAAATTAACATTGTCATCATAGTACAGATAGCTGAAATCTTAGCTTGGGCAATATAGAGATTGATAATCTGATCTATAGTTGTACCAAGTTTTGTAGCTAGAAAATCTAATCTTTTGAAAATTTCTTCTTGTAATTGTGGATTCATTTCAGTATTCCTTTCAGTATTCCTTCAAGTAGTCAATTAAATCGTTTGCCTGTTCCTTTGTGAGATCAGACAAACTATTAATTCCAGGCCAGCTATTTCTAAGAAGCCAGTTTACTATTACGTACTCTTTAGAGAAATACATCTTCTGTTCAAATAGATCAAAGAGATATTCTATTTGTTTAGAAGAGGCTGGAGCTTTGGGATTCGTGATTACAAACATCTTTGTTTCTCCTTATTTGATAGCGTACATATTTTGCCAATTTGTATCACTCCAGGTTATCTCTACTGGAATGACGAGATCAATGTTGCGAGGTAAAGAGCAAGTCCTAAAGTCAATTATTCTTTCCATCTCTTCTTTAAGAACTTCACAGTATTCATCTTTCCTCGTAAAAGGTATTTCAGCCATGCACGAATCGTGTCCCTCATACAGAAAACGAACCCATGGTAATCTTCTCTTAATACGAGTCATTGCAAATTTTGTATGATCGCTTATAGTTCCTTGAGGTATATCTGCAAAAGCCTCACGATACAAATTCTCGTTGAAGCGTCCAAAAAAGTCTCTTCTTCTTCCATGCGGTGTAATTAAAAACCCATTTTTCCTTATAAAGTCTCTAATCTCATTATGAAATACCCCACGTATCTTAGGTGAATGGTCGTGAAATACTCTAAGCATCTTCTCACAAGTAGACAACGGTTCATGTACTTGTAAAGCTAAACCCTTAGCTTTTTGGTCATAGTGGCCCGCATGGCGTGACTTTTTACCAAGAAAATATTCCCTTGAATCCTTATTAATCTCTTCCGCTTTCAGGTTAAATATCCATGACGCGGTTAGTCTATGAACTCCAGGAAATACATCAAATTGATAAAGTAAGTCATAATCTTCTGAAAGAACTGCTACAACACGTGCTTCAGCTTGTGAGCCATCTCCTTCAATAAATACATGTCCGCGAGACGGAATAAATATGGATCTAAGATCCTTCCCATAGGAAACTCCTCCTACCGGAAAGCCATGTTTTGGAAAAGTTGGTAAAGACGCTCCATAATAAGGTAATTTTCCATTTCTTGTTGTAATTAATTTTCCATTTTTGTCAAGGTCAATTACCTGGTCAATTGTCTTTCCACCTGATGTTCTTCCAGATTCAGTACCATATATCTTATAACTAGTGCGCAACCTACCATCAGGATGAATATATATATTAAGATACTGAAGAACCTTCGTAATTTTACGATAGGCAACGATATCTTTAAGTATTTCTCCACCTTCCAACCCCCATATATTATCCTTAGCGTGAAATACCCAAAGTTCTTCGAGCATATCAGCTTCAGTGTTGTAAGATTGTTTACCTGAGTCTGATGTTTTAGTACGCTTAGGAAATTTTAATCTTTTGTATACTAACTGCCCTATTTGCTTAGAAGAGCCAGGATTAAACTTAACATCTTTAGCCACTTCTTTAAGTCTGATTTCCTTTTCCAATAGCAACATCTCATAAGTGCTTATTAATTCTTTTCGTCTGTCCCAATCTATTCTAATACCAGTATCATCTATTTCCTTGTAAAGAAAGAATAACGGCATTACTCTTTTGTTATAAAATTCAGTAAGGTTGAGTTCTTCCATCTCGCCTAACTGCTTAGTGAAAACTTTATGAGTAGCCAGAGAGTCTTTAGCATTATAAAGATAAAGACGATCCCGAGTATGTAATTTAGGATTGTATTCTTTGCCTTCATCTTTATAATAAGGCATGTCTGTGTATACGGAAGTAAGAAAATCAAGTCCTTTCGGTAACTCAGGATAGATAGTATGGCTAGCAAGCATAGTATCAGCCATAATATTATTAATCCTGTAGCCAAACCGCTCCAAAATTGTCCAATCGTATTTGACATTTTGCCCTATCTTTGGAATAGAAGAGGCTAGAAGCTTTGCAACTCCTGATGTAAGAAGAATAGCATCAGCATAATTAATATCAGTAGTAAACAAAGGTATACTAATGCTTTCACTTCCATCAAAACAAAAGGAAATACATGTTGGTATTCCGAGATAAGTTTCAATATCGAACGCGAGGAATGACGATTTTTCATAATGCCTTCTTACAAAATTTTGAAACGCTTCGGACGTTTTACATACCCAAATAAGTCCTTCTTCTTTAATAGGATCTTCTCTATCCTTATTCTTAACAATTTTTTGTATGTCAAGAGAAACAGTAGGTTTATGTGACCAATCTTCATATATGTAATATGGTCCAAGGGTAGGAATTACCCTTATTGTTTTACTCGTAATTTTTGCTTGCCAATCCCCACGCAAGGGAATAACACTTCCTCTAAATTTCGTAATTCCCTTTTTACCAGTAAGAGTTGAAAGTCCAAGCTCTCCAAGCGGAACCACAATGTTTGGAAGTAAGACTTCAATCTCGTTCTGTAGGATGGATTCAAAATTGTTAGGACTAATAGTTTTTTCGGCTTCTTTGATCGCTTCTTTAAGTTTCTTTTTTGCTTTCCCATAATAACTAAGCTCCTCTTTAATTAAGGTAGTCCTATAACAGTAGTCTAGATTAAAATTGTTGTCCTTAAATAATGTCCGAAGGGTACCTTCTTGCAGCCCACTTAAAGCGTAACCGTGTCTACAATCCTCGCGTGTTGCAAAGTCCCCTACCAACATTATTTGAGAATTAGAACGGCCTTGACCAGAGATCATACTTTATTTAGTCCTGATATGTTAAATTATTATTTTCATCTAGAAGTTGATAAGAGGAAATTCTACCAGAAGCACTTATAACTTTACATCCATGAACTCCTATAAGTTTACTCTTACCTGAAATAGAACCAGAAAGTCCAATTGGAGTTAATTCATCATTAAAAATAAATAACCTACATAGAGAACATTCCCATCCTATTGGAAATGAACCACCTAATAAAAATTGTTCATGTACTTTAATCCAAACATGATTACATATCATATTATTCTCCTAAAGTAAGTATGGTCCCAGATAGAATTGAACTATCGACTTTCCGCTTATAAGACGGATGCTCTACCTCTGAGCTATGGGACCATTTATCTCCACTTCATTTTGTGCTCACAAAGACAAGTTCGGCAAATTCTCTTGCCGTTAATAGGCCACATGAGATTATTGTGAAACAACTTACAAAAGAATCTTAATAGGAAGTTCATTTCTTTTTCCTTCTTGTATAACCTGCCGACTCTTTTTCTGAAGTGGCGCGAAAGTGTGCTTTAGGATGACTAGGAAACATAAATTCTATCATAGCATAGTTGGCCACATCAACTAAATATTCTGTATTTCCTGTATCTTTGTAAGTTTTAAGACCCTTTCTAAGGGTTTGAATAGCATCAATCTCCTTAGGGAAAGCTAATGCTAATGGACCATACTTAAAATGGCCAAAGGCCATTCTATTTATCATCTTTTGAAGGAAGTCCCTTGAGAAGTAGGTTATACCTACAAGTTTCTCTACTCCAAATAATTTTATAGGTCGCATCTTATTCTCCTTGTTGTTCGAGAAATCTGTCTTGAAGCTTATTAATTTCGGAATTGATCTCTCTAAGTAAACTTCGTTTATTAAAGCTAATAACACCCTCTGAACGCATTGCTTTGATAATTCGAGGAAGATAAGTACCTACTCCGTCTTTCATTCCGGTAAAGTAGGACTTTAGTCTCTCTCTTTCTTGATTTTTAGAGGCTCGCAGACGATTTAGTTCTTTAGTCTTAACATTTTCTATTAAAAATTCTTTTAAATTCAAATTTCCTTTGGAGGTGTCATCAACTTCGGGTATGGTTTCCATATTTTATTCTCCTTAAAGAATGTACTCTGTTTACTTATTCTCAGCTAAGAAACAGAGTGAAAGAAGCTGTTTTCTCTCCTTCGATCTCTTTGTATTAAAACTTAAAGCAAGAAGCAAAAGGAGAAAACTATATTAGAAGGGAGTC
>Ga0315285_10002466_pt1 | contig 19287 bp, 11 predicted proteins | sample YL17G09_36_MG_FD_203698 | JGI IMG/M metagenome (GOLD analysis project Ga0315285, IMG submission 203698) | Sediment microbial communities from Yellowstone Lake, YNP, Wyoming, USA - YL17G09_36 | ecosystem: Environmental > Aquatic > Freshwater > Lake > Sediment | place: USA: Wyoming | collected...
CCCCTACTATTCGACAACTATAAGCTATGTTATGTCAAAGAGCAAAGAGGTAGTGCCAAGAACCTTTTTAACTAACTTATGTGCTTAATATCACTGAACTATTTTTTCGTAACTGTCTAAGATCAGCGAAGGTAAAGGAGAAACGACTGGAAAAACCAAAAAAACTTCAACAAGCCCTGCGAGTACTAGGCCATAGTGCAGTGGCAATTCACTATCTTATCACTAACGACAAACTGCGCATTATTCTTACTACTCCCGAAACCCAACTCGCGCGTGATGTTGTCATATCCTCCAAAGAACTTAACCGCAAGATTATGGACTATCGAAGTACCCTGCAAAATCCGCGAAACAACCCCCTGCCCCAGGCCCAGGAACTCTACCAGATCGTCCTAGCTCCCATCGTTAAAGACCTCCAGCAGGCCAGGGCAAAAACCCTGATGCTCTCCTTAGACGGTGTTATGCGCTACCTGCCAGTAGCGGCCCTTCATGATGGTGAATGCTACCTGACGGAACGTTACCTGCTGGCCATTTATACTGCCGCAGCCGGTCTGGATATCAAGGACGAGCCGAGAGAGCAATGGCGGGTTGGGGGTTTTGGTCTGAGCCATGCCGTTCGCAATCTCGAGCCCTTGCCCAATGTTCCTGCCGAACTTGAAGGTATCGTGCGTCGGGACAGATTAGACCCAGACGGTGTGTTCCCTGGGGTAATCTATCTTGATGAAGCATTCTCTCGGGGTACTATAGAATCGGTATTGAAAGAGGAGTACCCGGTGGTACACATCGCCAGCCACTTCGAACTGAAATCCGGTACCAACCAGGATTCCCACCTGGTGTTGGGTGATGGCACCACACTCTCCCTGGCACAAATCAGGGAGAATGATTATGACTTCGGAAAGGTAGAAATGCTTACCCTTTCTGCGTGCAACACTGCCATAGGTGGTAGAGAAGTAAACGGCAGCGAAATTGAAAACTTTGCCACACTGGCACAGGATCAAGGGGCGAAAGGGGTGCTTGCCACTCTGTGGCCAGTGGCGGACCGGAGCACAGGCATCTTCATGCAGAACTTCTATCGCCAGTATGCCGAACAGACTTCCATGACCAAGGCCGAAGCACTGCACCATGCACAACTACTGTTCATCAGGGAACAAACTATAGACGGAAATCATCAGGAGACAATACGTGGTATGAAGGTAAGTTCCTTCGAGGTAGAGACAAAAGAAGAAAAAGGTTCACCAGTCCTTGATTCCCCTACCTCTTATTCCCATCCCTTCTATTGGGCGCCATTCATCCTGATGGGGAATTGGCGTTAGAGCATGTGGAATTATCTGATCAATAAAGACCTATGCTTAGAAAAATAAAACGAAGTTTTTCTTTAAATCCCAAAACCCATATCTTCCGTCGATATATCGTTATCATGTGCGGTATAGTTTTAGTATGTACAGTATGTCGCTCCTTGATAGGATGTGCGGTAGAAAAGGGTAAGGTTTATGAGAAGAACGGGAAATTTTATGGAAAAACTGATGGCCTTTTTAAAGCCAAATGGGACGACTACTACTTCCGGGGGCTCTCCTATAGTGAGGGCAGTTTTGGGGAGGATGCAGCAACAGATTTTAAAGAAGCGCTTCAAAAAAGGAGCAAGGATCAGCGTCGTGCACGCACCTACGGTATGCATTTCATTGATTATTTCCCTAATCGGGAATTAGGAATCGTCTATTTTAACCTGGGAAAATTCAAGGAGGCCATGCACTTTCTTGAAGCTTCACTTGCAAGTGTGGAATCAGGCCGGGCTAAGTTATATCTCAATAAGTCTCGAAGGGCGTGGCTCAATGAAACCAGACTTGATACCACTCCACCGGCCATCGCTGTCCAATTTCCTCCTTCTGTATATATAACAAACAATTTTTCAATCTCCGTACAGGGAACGGCTCGTGATGACTTCTTCATCTCAAGCATTATTTTCGACGGAAAGCCGTCCCATCTTGAACTTTCCCAAAAAGAGGTATCATTTAAAGAAGAGTTTTCGCTCCATCACGGAAAGAATGTAATAACCCTTCAGTCAGAGGACATCCTGGGAAAGGCTTCTCTACCCGTAACCATTGAGGTAAAAGTAGACAGAGAAGGTCCCCTCGTTTTCCTGGGAGCTGAGGTCAACACAGGCGGTGACATCAAGGTTACAGGTGCTGTGTATGATAGGTCAGCCATAACCAAAATAACCTTCAATGACCGGGCGCTTGTTTTTGAAAAGTCACGATTAGTAGTTATAAACGAACCTTTTGGTAGTCATAGTATGCACGCAGACGTTCCCATTCGATTTGAGGTAGAAGACATTGTGGGGAATAGGACGGGGGGATATATAGTACTTGCCCAAAGTGGCTATAGTTTTCCTCCAACTCCGATTACGGCTATTCCACAAACCTCCTCCTCTAAATCCATCGCAACTGTGAAGGGGGCATGTGCTGCTTCACAGATCTCTGATATCAATCTCAAGGGACTCAGGGATGGGCAGGACATGTTTTTTACCTCTCTTTCTGTGGAAGGCTCTGTGTGCTCAGCAGAAGGGATTCATGATCTCACTATAAACAGACAATCGCTCCTACCTTTGGAAGGGGATACCGCAAGGAACTACTTTTTGAAACTTCTCAAAGAGAAAAAAGGTAGATTTCTTGCATTCAGTAAAATTATTCAGCTTGAGGAAGGTAAAAACACTATTACTATTACCCTTACTGACCCTTCTGAAAAGATTAAAGAAAAAGACATTACAATTACGAGAAAAGTACCCAAGGTAAGACAAATAAGTTCCCGCTTGAAAGCTGCGATCTTCCCTTTTACAGAACAAAAGAAGTCCCAAGAAGCACTGCGTAATTATGTGTATACCTTTCTCACCCATTCCTTTGAAGACCAGAAGAGGTTCTATGTGTTGGGAAGAAGTGAATTAAATAGGGTACTTGAAGAGGAGCAGATAAGCGAGGAAGCACTTTTTAACCAGGAGAGAGCCATCCACCTGGGTCGCCTCATGGGTTCTGAAACCGTCTTGATTGGCGACATTTCTGCTTCTGAGGAATATATTGAGATTTTTGCCCGTCTAGTTGAGATCGAGAACTCTTTTATACTTGCAGAAAAAGATCTCTATTGGGAAGGTGGACTCAACGCTGGTTTCAGAGAAATCCTTGATGAGCTGGCCCTCAAATTTAAACAGCACCTCCCACTCTGTGAAGGAGCTGTTACTAATGAAACGTCAGGTGCCGCAATCATTAATCTGGGAGAAAATGAGTCAATCCGTCAGGGAATGCGATTTCTAGCCTTTAGCGAAAGTGATCCTACCTTTGATACTGTTACAGGAATGAACCTGGGAAGTGACACCGAGATCCTTGGCTTCTTACGGGCAAGAGAAGTTGGTAAAGAATCTTTCAAGGCTGACGTCCTCAAAATATTTTCAGAGAGGAGGATACACACCGGAGATAGCGTAATCGCAAAATAGCCGAAGATAACATCAAAAAACGATGCATGATTCACAATCTATGAGGTGTGATAATTTTTTTGTAAGAAAATCCCTTTTTTAGCGTATACTGATGTGTCAAGGATTTCAACAAATCTGATGAATGTTCATTCAAATAAAACTACATCTTATGTGATACACCTTATCCATTCAACCCTTGTGCCTTACACAATCTGTACCTTAAGCTTGTTATGTTATTCCGTGCAGGCACAGGGGATACCACAAAAGGTCATTAGCGCATCCACTCCTAATCCGGTGGGATCAGGGGCGCGGGCGATAGGTATGGGCGGTGCCTTTATTGCGGTTGCAGATGATGCCACGGCAGCTTCATGGAACCCTGCCGGGCTTACCCAGTTAAAAAGGCCAGAGATATCCTTTGCCCTTTCTTATTTCAGGCGCCGTGATGACTTCTCCTCCGCCTACCATCCTGAAACATCAGGGGTACAGAAATCCTTGAGCAAAGATTTGAACTATTTGAGTTTTGCATATCCCTTTGAGTTTTTAGAAAGAAACATGATTGTCTCACTCAATTATCAGTTGTTATATGAGTTTGACCGTGACATTAAAACTAATATTTCTAAGAAATCCCTTACCCCGCCCGCCGGACTGGTTATGCAAAAGGTAGCTTTCCGACAGAGGGGGAATTTACGAACCCTCTCCCCTGCCTATGCCATCGAGATTACCCCCGATTTTTCCTTCGGTATCACCTTCAATATCTGGACAGATAAACTTTTCTGGGGCAATGGCTGGAAATCAGAAACCACCGTTAAGGGGGCATCCTATAGAGGAGGGGCACTCTCAGATGGACTATTAACATCGACCTTTAAGATGAAAGACTACGATCGTTACTATGATTTTTCCGGCTTTAACATGCATATAGGGTTTTTGTGGGATATAAACAGCTTTGTTACCATTGGCGGGGTAGTAAAGACCCCTTTCACTGCAAACATGGAACATGAACGACTAATAGTATCCACCACCAAAGTAGGAGGCTCCTGTTTTTTGACTGAAAAGCAGAGGATAGATGAAGATGTTGAATTGGAAATGCCTCTCTCTTACGGCCTGGGGATGGCGTTGAGATTCTCCGACAGGTTTACCATGTCTCTGGATGTCTTCCGAACGGAATGGGACCACTTCAGGCTGGAAGATGGAAGTGGTAATCGCATAAGCCCTACAACCGGCAAACCGTCTCATGAAAGCCCCACCGAAGAAACCAACCAGGTACGGCTCGGTGCTGAATATCTTTTTATCTTTCCCAAGACGGTCGTTCCTTTAAGGTGGGGGGTTTTCTACGATCCGGAACCTTCAGAGAAAAATCCCGAGGACTTCTGGGGATTTGCCCTTGGAACGGGGATCTCCATAGGTAATCTAATTTTTGATTGTGCCTACCAGTTTCGCTATGGTAATGAGGTAGAAGGTGATGTATTACTCGATCTCCCCTCGACTAATGCTGACGTGACACAGCATCTATTTATGATTTCTTTTATCTATCATTTTTAATTTTTTGCTAAAGGAGGTAAATGTAAAATGAGAAAAACAATGGGCCATTTGACATACAGTTGGATTATTTTGTGTATCCTCATTTTTAACAGCTCCCCAACCTTTGCTGGTGAAAAGAAATCTCTACTACCCCGTATAGAAATCCTCACCCCAGGTATGACCCGCAGCATTGAAATTACCCAGGATGCCAATTTCCCTCTAGATTCCAGTCAATTTCTGGTAGTGCTTCTAGGATATAGTTTTGTTACAATATCCATGTACAAAAATGATACCGAGGGTGATCTCCTCGTTTTGACCGGAGTGGGTATATCCTCTGCAGGAATAGTACCGTTTTTAAAATTTGGCGTAACAGCGACCTCTTTAGCCGTGTCAATAGAGATTGGTAAAGAAAGTTCTCCCTATGGATTACTATTATTTTCAACCTGGATAGATGAACCCGAAGATGAACCATACAATAGATACAACCTTACTCTCTCTTTTTAAATGAATTACTGGCAGTGTTGCTGCAAAGGGTTCAAAGGTCAGGGGTTAAGGGTTCTTATGAAATATGAAAATAAATAACGCATATCACCGCAAGTCTGGCACCTTGAATGAGATATCGCATGACCGCAACTAGGAAAAAGAGATTAAGGCTTGATAAATCATGTTATGTCTGCTTCATGGTCTTGATCGTTCTACCGGCCTTCGCCTCATCTGAGGAAACTTATAGATTTGAACGGATGTGGCCCACACTTAAGCAGCCGTGGTACTTCTCTATGCCATACGACCTCGCCATAGATGCAGCAGAAAATATCTATGTGGCGGATTACTTTAACCACCGTATCCAGAAGTTCAGCTCAGACGGCACCTTTATTACAACATGGGGAAGCCAGGGTTCAGCGGACGGTGAGTTTATCTTCCCCTATGGAATTGCTGTAGATAAAGCAGGGAATATCTTTGTGGCGGACGAGCTGAACCACCGCATCCAGAAGTTCAGTCCAGATGGCACCTTTATTTCAAAGTGGGGCCACCACGGCTCAGGTGATGGGGAGTTTTCCTTCCCCTATAGAATTGCCATAGATAAAGCAGGAAATATCTTTGTGGTGGACGGTGGGAACTCCCGCATCCAGAAGTTCAGTCCAGATGGCACCTTTATTTCAACATGGGGAAGCCAGGGTTCAGGCAACGGTGAGTTTAAGATCCCCTGTGGAATTGCCATAGATAAAGCAGGGAATATCTTTGTGGCGGATACCTTTAACAACCGCATCCAGAAGTTCAGTCCAGATGGCACCTTTATTTCAAAATGGGGACATGGAGATCTAGGTGACAATGAGTTCATTGTCCCCCAGGGAATTGCCATAGATAAAGCAGGAAATATCTATGTGGCAGACACGGGGAACAACCGCATCCAGAAGTTCAGCCCAGAAGGAACCTTTATTTCAAAATGGGGAAGCGCTGGAGGAAGTCCTGGAAAGATGAACATGCCCAGTGCTCTAACCATTGGTAAGGACGATAGGGTCTATGTGGCTGAGAGCGGGAACAACCGCATCCAAGTATTTAAAATGGTTACTTGGGAGTCAAACAGCAAGGTAATCATTGTTGCAGGCCGTGCATCTCCTGACGATAGCCTGTGGAATGCTACTCAGATGTGTGCCAACTTTGCCTACAGGGCACACCTCTACCAGGGGTTTACCAAAGAGACCATCTATTATCTCACGGCAGATACCGACCTCGACCTTGATGGCAATGGTATAGTAGACGATGTAGCTGGTGAGGCAACAAATGCTCATCTCGAATATGCCATTACCGATTGGGCTGAAGACGCTGACGGCCTGGTACTGTATCTCTCTGACCATGGAGGAGAGGATATCTTCAGGATGAGTGAAAACGAGACCCTCTCATCTGACGACCTTGGTCATTGGCTGGATGAGCTGCAAGCACAAACCTCAGGTCGAATAACCGTCATCTATGACGCCTGCGAGTCGGGAAGTTTTCTTGATGACCTGAGAGGTGACAACAGGATAATTATCACCAGCACCCTGCCCGGTGAGCGAGCAAAATTTCTGGGTCAGGGCAGCATATCTTTCTCCAGCTTTTTCTGGACCCATATTTTTAACGGCTTGAGCATCGACCAGGCATTCACCAAGGCACGCCAGAGCATCAACTTCGCTTTTGACAGCCAGAACCCGCAGTTAATAGGATCTGCAGAAAACGTCTATATTGGAAATGGGGAAAAGAAGATGATAGGAGAGGCACCCGATATAGGAAGTGTGTCCCCACCCCAAGTTATAGACGATGAAATGTCGGCAATGCTTTATGCCGATGGTGTCATTGATCCTGACGGTATCGGTCGGGTGTGGGCGGTTATCTGGCCACCTGACTACACGCCAGAATCGAGCGAAACCCCCCTGCTCTCACTTCCCACCCTTGAACTTACCCACGTCAGTGGAAACCGCTACGAGGGGGTGTATAATGAATTTTCAACAGACGGAACCTACCAGATTGCCATCTATGCAATGGACAGAAAAGGAAACACCTCAATTCCCAAGCTCACCTCTGTTTCCCGCAACTATCATTTAGTCAGGAAAGCCATCATTGTGGCAGGTGGTGAGGGCCAAGGCACCTTAAAGTCCACAATAGAGAAAAACGCGGGGCTTGCCTACCAGGCACTTAAATCGCAGCTTTACACCGATGATGATATTTACTTTATGAGCATCACCGGTATAGAGGGTTTTGACGTTTCGCCTTCCCTGGCCTATCTTGAAAGCTACCTAAACAGTCTAGTAGGTGATAGCACCATAGAAAACCTTGAGCTGGTCATATATCTCATTGGAGGGGGTGTCGCAGACACATTTAAGATGAACGATACTGAAACCCTTAAAGCCTCTGTCCTCACCAAATGGCTGAGCACCCTTCAGAACAGCACATCGTGCAGGGTGATGTTTATCTATGATGCCGACAGTTCCGGGAGCTTTATTCCTCTATTGACTCCGCCAGGGAAAAATGAACGCATCCTGATCACCAGCACGGGTGCAAATGAGGTAGCCTATTTCAGCGAAGAGGGGGATATTGCTTTTTCCTCTTTTTTCTGGAGCCAGGTGGCAAACGGGTCGCCCGTGTATGAGGCATTCGCCTATTCTAAAAAGGCCATTTCCTATTTGAACCGCAAAAACGATATCTCCTTTTCCTGCTATAAGCAGCAAATACCCTTGCTGGAGGCAGACGGCAACAGTCTGGCAAATGAGGAATCAGACTACCAAGTGGCACGGGGTCTCACCATTGGTGTCGGGATTAAGTTTGCCGATGATCGTCCGCAGATCGGGTCAGTCTCGGTAAAAAAAACCGCACAAGGGACAACCATAACTGCAGAAGACATAACTTCGACCAAACCCATACAGAGGGTCTGGGCAGTCATAAAGCCCATAGGCTACTGTCCCGGACATGCAGGAGAGGAAACGGCAGACCTTCCGGAGGTGGATCTGGTAGACACCGATAAAGATGGGAGCTATAAGGGCACATATCGAGATCTTTTAGAAATGTATAAGATAATTGGATACGCCATGGATAAAGATAATAGCATCTCTTTGCCCAAAGAGACTAAGATTCTCCAGACAGGGGGGGAGGATATATATGAACCCGACGACACCCGCCCGCAGGCAAATGTTATCGTTGTAAACCACTTTACCCCCCAACCCCACAATTTCCATTATGCCGCTGACGAGGACTGGGTTAAGTTTTATGGACACAATGGGGAGAACTATACCATTGAGGCAGGTAATCTTGGAACTGACTGTGAGCCGGTCATTGAGCTGTACTATGAGGACGATTCAATACCGATTGCAATAGAAAATACCATCCTGATCAACAAAGTTTCAATGGATTTTGAGTGCCCCCAGGATGGGAAATACTATGCGATGCTATGGAATAAAACAGGTGCTTACGGGGAAAACACATCCTATGATCTTCAAGTATACAGCGGTGTTGAGATTTTACCCGTATGGATTACTGGCAGAGTAGAAGACCTGATTTCCTGGGCGCCAATCAATGGGGCGGTAATTACCACCAACGGTGGGGGGGCCGCTATCTCCTGTTATGGTCAATACGATCTCTTTCAGGTACCAGGAACCTGGTACCTGCAGGCATCTGCTGAAGGGTATGCACCCTTCACCTCTATAGTTGAAGTTGATGCAATGGATCAAATTATTAGAAAAGATATTTTAATGTATCCATTCGGAACTTCAACTAGTACTACCTCCCACTCAACAACCACCACTACTATTTGCCCCTCAGAAGAAATCTATGGTCAGCACTCTGAAAAAATAGAATTCCTGCGATATTTACGAGATAACGTATTGCGTAAGACCCCTGAAGGAGAAGAAATCATAAGGTTATACTATGAGTGGAGTCCTGTGATAGTAAGAGTAATGGAAGACGATGAAGAGTTCAAGGAAGTGGTGAAGGAAGTAATTGATAGCATTTTGCCATTGATTATGGACGACACTGAATAGATTTTAACCACGAAGCGCAGAAGAGACACTAAGCAAATGACCCTGTGGAACAAGCTGTGTATTTCACATGACAACCATGAAACCTGTCGCAATACTACCATCTTATTATTCAGTATCCCAACATTCCAGTCCTACTGATGTTTAAAGCTAAAGACCTTTATTTCGGTTGCTTTGCGTTTGAGTATTTTCACTACTTCTTCTACGTTCAATCCCTGTCGTGTGGGAATAGTTTCTTTAAGACCGCTGATGGGCTTGTCCGAGGCTAGCACAAAAACCGTTTCCGTCCCGATACTATCATCCAGTTTAAACCAGTTCCCTTCTTCTGGAGGAATGGTATACTTTCTGTTACCTCTAACTTTGTGAGGAATCGACAGTGCAGGATCAGGGTATAACTGATGCAGTCTACCCTTGGAATCGTAATACACCACATAGGCATACGCATCCCGCGCCAACTTAAAATTTATACGACAATAATCATTCGAGTAGAGAGTGTCTCCTTCTTTAAGAATCCTCTCAACTGATGCTTCCGGTATCCCCCTTTTAGAGATCACGCCGACCTTCCCAATAACTTCCATTTGCACACTGAGAGGCACAACGTCACCTTTCTCCTGGTAGTAGAAATAAGTGGTAGATACCATGAGAACCACCAGAAGTGCCAGTGCAGCAGATTTAATCGCGACAGGGATAGGTTGCCTTATCCAGTCAAAATTAAATAATTCTTTGGTGAATTGAGCTGCTTGTACCAGGCTGTCTGAAATACCCTTTAAACGGAATTCCCTCTCCCTATCTTTTACCAGAGCGCTTACCTGTTCAAGCTGTTCCTCCGCCACATCCGGTAATCGCTCCTCTGCTGAGAAATAGGTAATCTTACTTAAAGACACCATGTAATCACAACATTTAGAGCAAAGAAAAAGGTGCTCTGCTATTCTATCTGCCTCTTCCTCATCCATGATGCCCTCTGAAAAAAGGGCGAGATCTACTTGCTCAGGACACTTGACGGTCTCGGGTAATCCCTTTTTCATTTCCTTGAATGTTTTTTTAATCAAGTCGTCTTCCATCTGCGCAGTCCCCCCTCATCTAAACATACGTAAGTGAGGTTTTATTTCTTACAAAATATTCTTCTCTGCGGCCTTTTTCCTTAACTTCTCAATGATCCTGTTCTTCCTGGTATAAAAAGCACCAACTGATATATGCAAGATCCGGGCAACCTCTTCAGCTGGTAATTCTCTTATGTAGGAGAGCTCTACCAGCAGCTTGTCTTTAACGGACAGTTCCTCAAGCAGTTCTCTAAGATGGTTCAGGGATTCTCTATCAATTACTACTGCTTGATTGCCAGTTTGAAACGGTTCGTCCGGGAGGTCATCTATCGAGGCAGCTGGTTTATTTTTGCGTAAGTGGTCTACGATCATGCAGACGGTGATCATCCTGAGCCAGCTTGGCAGGCTGCAGCCCTTGGCTGGGTCAAACATCCTCAACTTTCTAAAATTGTTGGCATAGAACGAAGTAAACACCTCCTGAAAGAAGTCATTGACTTCGTCCGAATTGGCAGGAGTATCGTTCACGCGGAGAGTTTTATAGATGGTGTGGTAGATAAGCCTGCTATACCTCTTGATAAAGACATTCCATTTTCCCTTATCCCCGGATATACAACCCTTAAGGAGCTCATATTCGGTAGGATCACTACTCTCCATAAGAAGTCCTCAATGTCACTGTCATATGCCCACTATTATACTGAAACCACCCTAAAAATCAAAGCTCATTTTGACTGTTTGATGAGGGAATATTTTTGTAAGAAATTCCACCGTACCCCGTATATTGGAAGTGAAAAGAGAAAACGCTGAGTAGATAATCAAACGAGAAAAAAAGGAGGGTACCATGAAAAGGAATCATTTAAATAATAGGTGGGCAAGGTCACTTTTATTTATCACTGCTATCTTCCTGCTGGGAGCAGTGGGGTTCATTCAACCCCATGCCGCAGAGAAAGTAATTAAACACCTCGCCTTTAACACTAAGGAGAGTGGTAATCTTATGGGATCAATCCCAATAGTAGGAAGCAGCAACAACTCCTTAGGTCTACAATCTTTGAACCTCATCCGATCACTACAAGGGACAACTCCTAAGGCACCTCTATACAAACCCGGTGAAGTGTTAGTAAAGTTTAAGCCATCTACGGCACGGACTACCTCAAAGACTATCCTAAATAATCTTAATATGCACGCAGTAAAATATTACAAATCCGTTGACGTTCATCTCACCAGGACTCCTCCTCGCATAAGTGTTGAAGAAGCCGTCGCAAGGCTCAAGAAGGATCAATCAGTTTACTATGCAGAACCTAACTATGTGTACTATGCTACCGAAACAGTCCCTAACGATCCAGATTATGGCTTGCAGTGGGGACTCCATAATACGGGGCAGACAGGTGGGACTACAGACGCCGACATCGATGCCCCTGAGGCCTGGGATCTACACACAGGCAGCGGTGAGGTGGTGATTGCAGTTATAGATACGGGGGTAGACTATAACCATGTGGACCTTGCCGACAACATGTGGACCAACCAGGGAGAGATACCGGGAGACGGTATTGACAATGATGGCAATGGCTACGTGGATGATGTGCACGGGATAAATGCCATTGAGGGAAGTGGTGATCCCATGGATGACGCCGAAGATGTATATCACGGAACTCACTGTGCGGGCATCATAGCTGCAGTAGGTAACAATAACATCGGGATTAGCGGGGTCTGCTGGTCAGCAAAGATAATGGCTTTAAAGTTCCTCGACGAACAAGGAGTAGGCTCTACCAGTGATGTCATTGAATGCATTGAGTACCTGCTTGATATGAAAAAAAACCATGGGGTAAACGTAAAGGCTTCAAGTAATAGTTGGGGAGGAATTGCTTACAGCACTGCCCTCGAAGATGCGATAAATGCAGCTAAGGATAGCGATATTCTTTTTATTGCCGCAGCAGGAAATGCGGGGAGTGACAATGATATTTTTCAATTCTACCCCGCCAGCCTTTATTGCTTGAATATTATTAGTGTGGCTGCAAGCGATGATATGGATGAGCTAGCCTCTTTTTCAAATTTTGGACACAACTCGGTAGACGTCGCAGCACCAGGGGTAGATATTTTGAGTACCAAACTGGGAGATGACTACCAATATTTGAGCGGGACCTCTATGGCAGCTCCTCACGTTGCGGGTCTGGCCGGCCTTATTTGTGCCCGCTACCCGGAAATCTCTTATTCAGAAGTCAAGGAAAAGATAGTGAGAACTGTTGATGAAAAAAGTAATTTAGAAGATTCTATCGCAAGTAGAGGAAGAATAAATGCCTTCCGCGCTTTAACGGTAGAAAGTACACCAGGGCTATTTATCTACTCGCTTACCCCTGCATTTACAACCTACGGAGATGAAACCATTATTGAAGGAACACAACTTGGGGCAACTCAGGGGGCAGGGTACGTAACCTTTTTCGATAATGTGAGAGCTCCTGTCATCTCCTGGAGCGATCGTCAAATCGTATGCACCGTCCCTGAGGGGTGCCAATCGGGCCCGGTAAGCGTTACCACCAATGAAGGGCTGCAGAGTAACAAGAAAACATTTAACCTTTCCGGCTCTATCTCCGGAAGGGTCTCTGAAACAACAACCGGCAAAGGCTTAGGAGGGGTATTGGTAACTGTATTTGTTACTGAGGAAGAGAGACTGTGGCCGCTGATATTTCAAATTGTCCCTACAGATGCCCGCGGTGAATATAGTATAACCGGGCTTCCCACAAGGGATGATTACTATGTGTTGACCCTTAATTATCAGGGCTATATTGATGAATACTATCAAGATTCACTGAATGCAGAGAATGCAACATTAGTCCGTGTAGAAGCACCCTATGACACACCCGATATCAATTTTGCCCTGGAAGTGGGGGGAACCATTTCAGGAAGGGTGTACAAGGATGATACTCCAAGTGAGGGACTCCAGGCAGTAGTACTGGCCATTGTTCCGGTAATCCCTTATGCTAGGACGGCATCAACAGATGAGGTGGGCAACTTTGCACTCACAGGTCTACCAACCGGAAGATGTATTGTTATAGCTCAAAATTTGTACGAAGATGACTACCCGATTTTGGAAATTTATAATAACGCACCAACTTTGGCGAGTGACAATATAGAACCTGTCGGGGTGATCGCCGGAGAAGAAACCACAGGGATAGACATCGGGATGCCACCTGCGGTGGAGATTTCAGGTAGCGTCACCATTGATAACGATGATGCTATTGTGCGTATTGCTGCTTATGATCCCCTGTCTTACTCTACGCCATCCCCCCTTGGAACCTTCTTTTATGATGATTCTTCTGTCAAAGGCTCAGGTAACTACCACTTAAGCAGGTTACATCCTGAGGGAAGCTTTATCATAGAGGCGCAGAGTGATGATAACTCCTATAGTGAATTTTTTGATGATGTGACACACCCTTATGCTGCTCAGCTGGTTACTCCAACCAGAAGTGATATCGATTTCGATTTTCTACAACCTGGTTCTATAGAGGGATACATTACCGCTGAGAGTGCTTTTCTTTCTGTTGAAGATCTGACCATCGCGGTTTATGACCATACAACCGGTAAAATCGAGTCTTCTAATGTACAATGGCTAGACTCTTCGGGGAAATATATGGTTGACTCTTTACCGCCCAAAGCATATCGGGTAAAGGTTTTCAGCGCAGGAACCAATTGTGAGAGTAAGACTTCAGATGTCGTAACCCTGTCAGAAGGCGGATCGGCGACAGTAAACTTCACCTTAAACCAGCTGTCAGTCCCAACGGCTCGAGTAGAAGTTGGGAAAGGTTGGGGCAGCGTTGGAGACACGATAACCATTCCCGTCTATTTGATAAACTTCCAAGGACAATATCCTTGTAGCGAACTCACGCTCTCATTTGACACCGTCAAACTGCAATTGACAGGAATCAGTGATTCACACCTTACCGGAATAAGAGATTCGCTTGGAATAATTAATTCGTCGGGTGTCTGTGAGGTAAGTGCGTACTTCGACTTAGACATTCCCACCTCCGGAACAATACTGAATCTGGAATTCACAATCATCGACGGTGAACCAGGAGAGGCGATCCCGCTGAATCTGGTAGTATCTCCTGGGGCACCTGTATTCGAAGCGGTTAGTGGGAATATCGCTATAAACATACCCTGCCTTCTGAGCAAAATCTATGGGGATACTTCAGAAGAAGCAGAACTCCTGAGACATTTTCGTGATGTTACCTTACACAATACCCTCGGGGGACAGGAAATCATAAAGTTATACTATGAGTGGAGCCCCACAATAGTGAGGGCGATGGAAGAAGATGAAGAATTTAAAGAGGAGATTAAAACACTGGCAGATGAAATCTTGCCATTGATTAGGTTAAGGTTTGAGAATGCGAGGATTCAAAGAAAGGAGGATTAACATGAACAAAAGTGTATTAAAAAAATTAATCGCGATTGTTTTTGCATCGGTTTTGTTAGTCTTGACTTCTCATGATCATTCTCTAGCCAAGTGGGCTCCCGTGAATAGTGGTACCACGCGCGATCTCCTAGGCATCTGGGGTAGTGCAGACTCGGATGTATTTGCGGTGGGTGATTGTGGAACAATCCTTCACTATGATGGCACAGAGTGGTCATCCATAGACAGTGGGACGACAGAACACCTCCGCGATATCTGGGGTACATCAGACTCGGATGTGTTTATAGTAGGATATAAAGGTACCATCCTCCACTATGATGGTTCAAGCTGGTCTTCTATAAACAGTGGAGTGACCTGTGACTTCTACGATATCTGGGGAAGTTCTGAAACAGATGTGTTTGCGGTAGGCTCATCTGGCACCATCCTCCACTATGACGGTACAGAGTGGTCCCAGATGGACAGTGGTACAGAATACGATCTCTGTGGTATCTGGGGCAGTTCAGAGTCAGATGCCTTCGCCTCTGGATGTTGTGGCACTATCCTTCACTACGATGGTTTAAGCTGGTCTCCAATGAGTAGTGGAACGGATTATGTCATCTGCGATCTCTGGGGCAGCTCAGGTAGTAATGTTTTTGCAGTGAGTAAGGGCGGTCTTATTCTCTACTATGATGGTACGAACTGGTCCTACACGAGAGTTTTCCCACTACCAATACTAGGTCTCTATGCCATTTGGGGAACATCGGGTGCTGATATTTTTGCAGTTGGATCGTATAGTACTATCTTTCACTATGATGAGAGTACCTGGTCTCTCAATAATTTTACTCATCCCTTCGACAATGACTTATATGCAGTGTGGGGAACATCGAGCTCGAATGTATTCGCCGTGGGGGAATGTGGTACTATCCTAAAGTATGACGGCGAACCGCAATCCTGTCCTGCAGTGTACTTACTAGGTGAGGAAGATCAGAGGCTTGACACCCTAAGGAAATTTCGGGATGAGGTATTGGCAAAAAGCTCGGTTACCAGCGGATTGATCACACTCTACTATAACTATGGTAATCAACTTATAGCACTTCTTGACTCATCACCCACCTTTAAAATAATCCTAAGAAAAATTTTAGAAATCGTAGTGCCAAAGGATAAGGGAACCTATCTATAGTAAGGCAGATGCCCTGAGATACCAAGGCAATCCCCAGGGAGGGGACGGGGAGGGGACGTAGTTCCGTTAATTCCGTTATTTTTTATATGAGTATCTGGTGTCCAAGATTTCTATGCCACGAGGACCGAGACTTGATAGAAAGAGAGCTTCCCACCACATAATGGTGTGGTGTATCGAAAGGTATAAAATGTTTGATTTTTATTGACAAACCATTTTCGTAAATTTATTAATATTCTTATGACTCAATAAAGTTTCACTTCTCCCGGTAGATATGATGAAGTTTTTACTCTCACATTAAAAGGGCTGCTTGAATCTAAAACCATGCAGCTCTTTTTATCTTTAAATGTAGTGTCATCCTAAGAGAATTAATTGCTCAAACACTTTATATCCTAGTACATATAAGAATATCATTAACCACATAAAGGAACGTATTATGAAAAAGATCTTTATAATTACTTTCATTTCTACAATCTGCTTGATTTTAATAGAAGGTAGCTTTCATACTTCATTTGGTTGGGAGTTAAATAGATCTCCAAGATCGAAAGAGATAAAGATTGTGGCAGTGGATGAACAAAAACTACTTCCCAGCCTTAAGGAGATACGGAGAAATATAAAAGAAAAAAGATATAACTTCACCGTAGGTGAAACCTGGGTCTTTAAACTGCCTCCTGAGAAGTTTAATAAAATGCTTGGGGTTATACCTTTTCATTTTGATGAGAGTCGTATGAAAAAGGTCTCATATCAAGCAAATCTTCCCTCTTCTTTTGACTGGCGGGACACCGATAAAGTTACCTCAGTTAAAGACCAGGGTGAATGCGGCACCTGCTGGGCACATGCTGCCATGGGCGATCTGGAGTCAAAGATTTTAATTAAAGAAAATGTAGACTACGACTTCTCTGAGCAGAATCTCGCCTCATGCGATTTTTATAATTCTTTAGGTCCACCATACACAGTCTGTTCGGGAGGGAATCCTTATAGGTCAACAAACTTTTTCACACAGGTAGGTGTTTCTATGGAGTCATGCGCCCCCTATCAGGGGGTAGATGATGCTCCTTGCACTGACACCTGTGAAATCATTAAGAAGATAGATGGTTGGAAACTCATAGCCAACGATGTGAATACCATTAAAGCAGCACTCTATAGTAATGGTCCCATTGCAACAACTATGTTTGCTTCAGACCCTGCTTTCAAGGCCTATACAGATGGAGTTTATGAACTATATGGTACTGTATTAAACAACCATGCCGTTCTCATTGTAGGCTGGGATGACACTCTGGGCCCAGAGGGCGCCTGGATTGTAAAGAATAGCTGGGGCACCGACTGGGGGGTGGATGGTTATTTTTACATAGCCTATGGCGCTGCAGGCATTGGCACCCTGTCAAACTATATCTCATCCTACAAAGATTACGATGAGAATGATATTTTGATGTATTATGATGATGCGGGAATCACTGGTGATTTTTCTAGTGTCGGAGCTGGCAGCCCTACTGCCTGGTGTGCAGTCATTTTCACCCCCAGCATAACCGGAATCCTTCGAGCAGTAGACTTCTGGGCAGTGAGCAATAATGCCTCCTACGAGATAAGAATTTATGATGGCATGGTTAACGGTACTATGGGGAATCTCCTGGCTCTTCAGGCGGGTGAGTGTGAAGAGGCAGGATATTATTCAATTCCCCTATTTATTCCTCACCCCATTACTAGTGATGATGATTTCGTTGTCTCCATTAAATTAACCACCCCTGGATACAACTATCCTATACCTGTTGATGACAATGGCTTTGCTTCTGTTGAGTCAGGTCTTTGCTACCTTAGTGAAGATGGTGAGTTGTGGATACCAATTGGTGTTGACACGGATATTCCTTATGATGTGGCAATACGTGTCAGAATTATTGAAGGAGGTAGCGCCCTATGGGGCTCGCTCTATGACATGATGCTCGGTGAAGATGTGGGAAAAAATCTCTCTCTGCTTAGAGGCTTCAGGGATAATTTTTTACTATCTCAACAGGCAGGAAAGAAATATGTAAATCTTTTATACAAACACTCTGATGAGATTGTAACCTTGCTCTTACAAAATCCATCATTAATCAAAGAAGCTGGAAGATTGATCGATAGGCTTTTACCTGAAATTACAAACCTTCTTAACGATGGAGTGATGAAGTTATCAAGAGAGGAATTAGCCAGTATAGAATCTTTCCTTACCCAGTGTGAAATTGAAGCCACTCCCCGACTGAAGCTGGTAATCAGGAAGGTAAAAAAAGATATTAGTAAAGGGAAGGGCTTCAAGCAATTGGGGATTAAGGTGAACAAACGGTAACCACGAAGCGCACGAAGATTGACAATATAAAGAAGAAAAATCTTTAGCTAGCACAAATGATCTTATGAAGGGAGGAGGGAATGAAAAAGCTCATAATTAACATTGGTATAACCCTTATCTTTAGCATAGTTTTTTTTCAAGGTTCCATCTTAGCTTCTGAGGAATATGAGCTTGTTGATGAGTGGGGGGGGACTGGTAGTGAAGAAGGAAAGTTTTTAGAACCTATGGGGCTAGCTATAGACAAGGAGGGAAATCTTTATGTATCAGATCCTACTGGAAATCACCGGATCCAAAAGTTTACCTCAGATGGTGATTTTATCACCAAGTGGGGAGGTCCTGGCTCAGGAGACGGAGAATTTGGAAGTCCCTGGGGAATTGATGTAGATAATGAAGGGAATGTATATGTGGCAGATATGTGGAACGCCCGCATTCAAAAATTCACTTCAGCCGGTGACTTCATCACCAAGTGGAGTACCGAGGTAGAAGGAATATGGCTATATTTCAACCCTCGAGGACTAGCCGTAGATAATACAGGAAATGGTAATACTTTAGCTCTTTGAAAAAATAATTGAGAAAAAGTTAAAAAAGTACTGGCGTCGGGGAATGAAATAATGTATATAGTTCTTCAACACACTGGAGGACTATATGGATACTATTATTTTTCGCTACCGATCTCGCCAACTTTCATTATCTGACATAGAAAATATCAAAGATACCATAAGCCAGTATTATGCCAAAGGAAGAACCCATATTTCCCAACAATTATGCAAGAAATGGGGATGGGTGCAGCCCAATGGAAAACTTAAGGAATATGCAGCGCGGGATCTTCTATTGCGTTTGGAAGAAAACGGCTTCATAGAGCTTCCCCCACGTATTAAGCACAACAACAACC
>Ga0315285_10002468_pt1 | contig 19285 bp, 19 predicted proteins | sample YL17G09_36_MG_FD_203698 | JGI IMG/M metagenome (GOLD analysis project Ga0315285, IMG submission 203698) | Sediment microbial communities from Yellowstone Lake, YNP, Wyoming, USA - YL17G09_36 | ecosystem: Environmental > Aquatic > Freshwater > Lake > Sediment | place: USA: Wyoming | collected...
AGATCGCCCAGCGCGTTCCCGTCCCGGTCGAAGAAACGTGGTCGGTGGAAGTGCAGTCGGATAGTCGCGTAGTCGGATAGTCAAATAGTCTGTTGACTGTCCACGGGTTACTATGACACGCTTATTGAATTGGCTCACTGTAATTCTCTTAATCGCCAGCATCGGACTGCGCAATCCGTTGTTGTTCCTGGTGGCGATTTTGCTCGCGCTCGTCGCGGGTGTGACCGCGCTGTGGGGACGCTATGCGTTGGCGGGTGTGACGTACACGCGGCGACTTGACACCGCGCGAATGTTCGTGGGCGAAGAAACCGATCTGTGGATTGAGTTGACCAATGCGAAACCGTTGCCGCTCGCGTGGCTCAAAGCGGATGATGAATTTCCTGACGCGATAGAATTAGTCAAGGGCACACTCTGGCATACGCACAAACCGACCCGGCGAATGTTATCCAATTTGGTCTCGCTGCGATTTTACGAACGCGTCCGCAAGCATTATCGTCTTCGCGCCAAGCATCGCGGCGCGCTCGAATTCGGTCCCGTCGAGTTGAGTTCGGGGGATCTCTTTGGTTTACAATCGCGCCGGGGAACCATCGAGCAGAGCGATTGGTTGATCGTCTACCCCAAAGTCGTTCCGGTTAGCGCGCTGGGTCTACCGGCTGCGCATCCATTTGGCGATGCCAAGACGATGCGGCGCGTCGCTGAAGACCCATTGCGAATTATGGGGGTGCGCGCGTATGCGCCCGGCGACAATCCGCGCCGCATTCATTGGAAGGCGACGGCGCGGCGCGGCAGTTTGCAGACAAAAATATTCGATCCGAGCGCGGCGCGCGCATCGGCGATCTTTCTCGACCTGTGCACGGCGCCGCTTGAGCACCCAGGCATTATACCCGAGTACCTGGAACTGGGTGTCACTGCGGCGGCGTCCATCGCGCGCTACATTCTCGATCAACGCGAAGCCGTTGGCTTGTACATCAACGGATCACGACGAGGAGAATGGAGTCTCGTGCGATTATTCCCTTCACGGCGTCCGGCACGGTGGACGGAAATCCTTGATGCGCTGGCTTGGATTATTGACCTTGCCTCCCTTCCGCTCGATGACTTGATCCGTGCGGAAATACCCGCCCTGCCGTTTGGAGTCAGCATCATCGCGATTTCGTGCAACGTGGCGGAAGACTTGGTGACTGCACTGCTTGATTTGAAAAGGCAAGGTCATCCAGTCACCTTGATCGCGATTGGCGAACAAGCACCGTCGAATCTGCCTGCGGATCTGCGAACGTACTGGATCGGCGGCAGAGACGCGTACGCGCGCTTGACCCAGTTGGATTTGTCGGTGGAAGCATAACCTATGCGGTGGAATCTGATTGAGCGGCAATGGAATTGGATGGACGATGGCGTGCTGACTTACGCGCTCTGTGCGATGCGCGCGGTGTGGGTATGGCTGCTGCTCCATCTCGCCGCGCGCGCGTTCACGCCAACGCGCGGCGATTGGATCGCGTTGCCGACCGTCTTCGGTCTGCTCGCGCTCAGCACGCTGTTATCGCAGTACGGCATCTTTCGAATGAAGAGCGACGCGGGCGCTGCGTTACTGGTTTCCTTCGGTGGCTTGGTTGCCGTTGGGTTGGCGCTATATTTTGGCATCGGAGTTGATCGCGCGCCGCTCTGGGACGAGCGTTGGTTGCGCGCCATGCCTGACGACGTCGCGACGAGTTTCGTCGTTCTGTCTGTCGCCGTTTGGTTATGGCGTTGGGGAATTCTCACGGGACGTGAATTGGTGTTGTACGATGTGTTTTCCTTTAACTTTACGATTGGAGTCTTTGCCTTCGTCATTGCGTTAGCCGTCGCGTTCGGCACGAACCTTGTTTCGCTTTACGAACTCGTGTTGCCCTTGTTGCTATTTTTTGCCATCGGTTTGGGGACGCTGGCTTTGTCCAGTCTGCAAGATGCGCGCCGTTTTGAGGGCGCGCGCACGGGACAGCAGATCGCGCTCAATCGTTACTGGCTGGGCACCGTTGGCGCGATCATTGGGGCATTGTTGCTCGGCGGATTGTTGCTGACCCAATTGTTCGCGCCCGAATATCTCGCAGGCGTTCTTAGCATTCTTGCGATTGGACGGGACTGGATCGCGCGACTCTTGTTCTTGATCTTGGTCATTGTCGCTTTCATCATCTTTGCGATCTTGGAATTTTTCGCGCGTTTTCTGCCGCCGCTCAACGTCTCGTCGAATGTGCAAAACATCCAGACCCCGCCCAGTTTTGCCGAACAGTTCAAGGATTTGGAACAACGAGCAACGGCAAGCCCCTCACCTGAAGTGTACCTGGTTTTGCAAACCATTGCAGGCATATTGATCGCCGGCGCAATCATTCTGATTTTTGCGCTCGCGTTCCGCCGCTTTCGTTACTTGGACAAGGAAGAGATCGAAGAAACGCGCGAGACGATTTTTTCATTCGACTTGATGAAAGAGCAACTCGCGCAACTGTTCAGGCGAAAAGGCGACGAAGACACGGCGACCGCGCCATTTGTTTCGATTGTCGGCGACGATCCGCGCGCTCAAATCCGGCGAACGTATCAGACGCTCCTGGCGTGGGCGACCGAACGTGGGGTGCCGCGCGCGCCGGGTATGACGCCGGATGAATATGCGACCCGGCTGAGCGGCGCGCTGCAACTCCACTCCGAACCGATTGCGCTCATCACTGCCGCATACGTACTCACGCGTTATAGCACCAATGAGGTCTCTACGAACCAGGCGGCGCAAGTCGCGCGCGCATGGAAACAGATTGTCCAAGTGGATGGAACCACATGAGTTTGAATTCCAATCAGGTTCGCGCAGTAACAGTGACCCTTCGGCTGCTCGAAGAGCGGCTTGCGGACGTCGAACACGTCGTAGCGGCAGACGAGCGCGGCATTTTGTATCATCGTGTCGCGCAATTCACGCCCCGGCAACGCGCACAGATGAACGAGATTATCCGCGCGATGCGCGAGCAAATCCGCCGCGCGGCTGATGAGTTCCAATTGCCCCGTGAATGTCATAGCGCGGCGCAATACATCGTCGGCACACTGGCAATGTCCTGGGAAAGTCTGGAGGAGGTTCGCTCACGCAAATTGAAAAGCTATGGCGAAGTGGATCCAGTATTGCGCGATACGCTCGATCCCATTCTTCGACAATTGATCCGCCTGCTGTTCCGCTTGACCGATGTGGCAGGCGGCAGGACGCCAACTGAGTTAGCCAATTTCGATGAGGAGGTATAGGTTCTTTGGACAATATTCCTCAAATGCATTCTCGAAAGGAACAGTATGGACACAGCGATTAAATCTATCTATGCCCGTGAAATTCTCGACTCGCGCGGGAACCCAACGATTGAAGTTGAGGTGCTGTTGCAAGGCGGCGCAAGCGGACGCGCGGCTGTACCCTCCGGTGCTTCGACCGGCACGAACGAAGCGCTCGAAATGCGTGACGGCGACAAGCAGCGGTACGGTGGTAAAGGTACCCAAAAAGCGGTAGCCAACGTGCGCGGCGAGATCGCGTCGGCACTCGTGGGTTACGATGCTGTCGATCAGGCAACCCTTGACCGTCGTCTGATTGACCTGGACAGCACCGACATGAAATCGCGGCTCGGCGCCAATGCGACATTGGGGGTTTCAATGGCGGCTGCTCGCGCGGCGGCGGCAGCGCGCGGCTTACCGCTCTATCATCATCTGGGCGGCGATGAGGCGCACGTCTTGCCTGTGCCGATGATGAATGTGTTGAACGGCGGCGCACATACGAACTGGACAACTGTCGCAATGCAAGAGTTTATGATTGTCCCGATCGGCGCGCCCACCTTTACGGAAGCGTTGCGTTGGGGCGCGGAAACGTACCATTCGCTCAAAGCGTATCTCAAAGACAAGGGCTTGACGACAACCGTTGGCGACGAAGGCGGCTTCGCGCCCCGACTCACTTCGCATGACGATGTGCTCAAGTCGCTCGTCCTCGCGATTATACGCGCCGGCTATCGCCCCGGCGAAGATATCGCAATTGCGCTCGACCCAGCGGCTAGCGGCTTTTTCCGCGATGGACATTACGTTCTTTCCGACAGCGAGCGGTTGACGGCTGCCGAAATGACGGACTTGTACGCCCGATGGCTGGACGACTATCCCATCATCTCGCTTGAAGATGGACTAGCGGAGGACGATTGGTCGGGCTGGAAAACGCTCGCCGCGCGCTTGCTTGACCGCGTCCAGTTGATGGGCGACGACATTTTTGTGACGAATCCCAAGTTCATCAAGCGCGGTATTGAAGAACGCATCGCTAACTCGGTGCTGATCAAACTGAACCAGATCGGCACGGTGACAGAGACGATTGCCGCGATCAACCTGGCGAAGTCGGCGGGGTGGACGTCAGTGGTGTCGCATCGCAGTGGTGAAACCGCAGATACTTTCATCGCCGATTTTGTCGTGGCGATGGGGACAGGGCAAATCAAAACCGGCGCGCCGTGTCGCAGCGAACGCGTCGAAAAGTATAACCAGTTGCTGCGAATCGAAGAGGAACTGGGGAAAAAGGCGCAGTATGCGGGAAGTCAAGCGTTTGCGTAAAGAGGGGATAAATGGAACATCAATCACAAATCAAGACGCCGCTGAGTATTTCAAAAGCCACAGCCATCAAGTTCGTCGTCTTGCTCGGCGTCGTCAGTCTGTTCGCGGACGCCACGTATGAAGGCGCGCGGAGTATCGCGGGACCGTATCTCGCGTTGCTGGGTGCGAGCGGAACGGTCGTTGGGATCGTCGCGGGCTTTGGGGAACTGATTGGCTACGGGCTACGCCTCGTGTCGGGGTACTTGAGCGACCGCACGCATCGTTATTGGACGATCACGTTGGTGGGTTACGCGATCAATTTGCTCGCCGTGCCCTTCTTGGCATTGGCTGGCAGATGGGAAATTGCCGCCGCGCTTTTAATTGCCGAGCGATTGGGCAAGGCGCTCCGCAACCCGGCGCGCGATGCGATGCTCTCGTACGCGACCAAAGAAACGGGCCGCGGCTGGGGCTTTGGCTTGCACGAAGCGATGGATCAAATTGGCGCGGTTGCCGGACCTGTGATCGTTACGGTAGTGATTGCCACTCAAAACAATTACCCCGCCGCGTTTGCCGTTCTCGCGATCCCGGCCGTACTCGCGTTATCCGTGCTGCTAACTGCGCGTTGGCTCTACCCGCGCCCGCAGGACTTGGAGCCGATAACATCCGAGCTCAAGACCACGGGATTCCCACGCGCGTACTGGATTTATCTCGCCGCCGTTGCCCTCGTCGCGGCGGGCTATGTGGACTTTCCGCTGATTGCGTATCACTTTGAAAAAGTGGCGTCCGTGCCCAACACGTGGATTCCACTCCTTTATGCGGTCGCTATGGGTGTGGACGCGCTTGCGGCGCTGTTATTTGGCAGGTGGTTTGACCGCGTTGGCATTCCGATCCTGATGGTCGTTTCGCTGATCTCGGCATTCTTCGCACCCCTCGTGTTCTTGGGCGGCTTCACTCTGGCTTTGCTCGGCATGGCGCTATGGGGCATTGGCATGGGCGCGCAAGAATCCATCCTGCGCGCGGCGATTGCCGGAATGGTCTCGCGGGATCGTCGCGGTTCGGCTTATGGTATCTTCAACACGGGCTTTGGACTCTTTTGGTTCCTGGGCAGCGCGTTGATGGGCATTCTTTACGATGTTTCACTGCCCGCGCTCATCGTGTTCTCGGTAGTGATGCAGTTGGCTTCCATTCCCTTGTTCTTCTGGGTCGGCAAGCGGTCTCTGCGATAAAGCATCGCGCGCGCGAGACGCCCGCGCACGATCATATCTCCCGCTGGGCTACAGCGTGGTAGCCCAACGGGAGGAATCAAGTCCGAAGGGAACAAACAATGCTGGTCAAAGAAATCATGCGCTCAACCGTGGTTACAATTCGCCCCGACGCGACGTTGCGTCAAGCCGCCGAGTTGATGCTGGAACACAACATCAATGGGCTGCCCGTCGTGGACGATGCGCGTCGTGTCGTCGGAATTATCGGACTCAAGGATATTTTGCGCGCGCCGACGCCGAGCATTATGCAGGCACAGGTTTCGCGAATGGGTTCGCTGGAAACCAAAGCCGACGCGCTGGACAGCACGACGATTGAGCGCGTCATGGCACGGACGGTCTTTACGGTCAAAGAAGACGACTCGGTGATGACGGCGGTCGCGATTATAGTGAATCAAGGATTGCATCCTGTGCCTGTGTTGCGCGGCGGACAGTTGGTCGGCGTGGTTAGCCGCGCCGACGCGGTACGCGCGATCCTGCATCAGCCGTCTGCGCCTGCGACGATTACGGCAACGGAATGTTAAAGTTGTGGCGTCGTTCCCGACCAAGACAAGTGCCCAACCCTGCCCGTTGGGACGTGTTGCGCGCGCTCCCCAAATCGGGATGTCCGATTTGTCGCGTGCAACGCGAATGGTCACAGCGTTTTTACTTTTGGCTTGTGACGCAAGATTACTACGGCGGGACGATGCCGCAGAAATTGAAACAAGCGGGAGGACTGTGCCGTAAGCACGCTGATAAATTGCTCGAACTCCGTTCGGTCTATACCACTTCGGTGATGTACGAATACTTGGTCAAAGATGCGATTGCCAAATTGCAGGTGGTCGCGGAAGAGGCGCGGCGCGCCGCGAGCCAGCCCTCGCGCAAGCCGCCCCGTTTCTCGACGCTGCCGACAGGCGAATGTCCTGCCTGCGCGGACGACCGCGAAGTGGTCGAAAGCACCGTGCGCGAACTCGTCGCCGGGTTGAGCGATGGCGCGATTGCCGAGAAATTTCGCGCAGGTGATGCGCTGTGTATGCCGCATTTTCACCGCGCGGTTGAGTATGCGACACCTGATATTGTCGTTCTACTCGCCCAGACCCAAATCGCCAAGTTGAATGCCCTGACCAACGATTTCACAGAATACTTTCGCAAGGTAGATTATCGCTTTGCGAACGAGCCAAAGGGAGACGAGCAAACCGCGTGGCAGCGCGCGATCACGCGCTTGAGCGGAGAAACCGAGTGAATGGTTCACGTGGAAGATTAGGATGGCTACATTTGCGGCGGTAGAATTAATTTTGTGCGTCAGCGTCATGCCCCAAGAGGTGTTTTTTCAATGACTTTCCACAGTATCTTATTTGAAAGAGCTGAAGACAGCATCAAAGAATCGCTGGAACAGCCCGCGTTTTTTGCCGACCTGAATCTAGATCAGGTGATAGACGCCACTGCGGCGCGCAAGCAGACATACAACCTGAAGCCGTTTTTTTACACGCCCCTGCGCAACGCCGAGACCATCCGCTATCGTCATGAAGTGATGCGGGATATGGAAGATGCGACGCTGATGGCGCACATTCAATCCTTTGCCGAGAAAATGATCCTGGTACGCCGTTATCTAGCGCTGGTGGAGAAATTGGATTTCGATTACCACAAAAAAGGATGGTTCTTGGAGGCAGCGTTGGTCTATTGTGCCGCCGCGACCGAACTGGCGCGCGACCTGAGCCAGGCGAACTTGCAATCGCGCGGCTTTTTGGCGTTTCGCGAATACGTGACGCACTACGTCCAGTCGCCAGAGTTTCAGCCGCTGTTGGAGGAGGCGCACAAGGTCCAAGACGGGCTGTCGGACGTGAAATATTGTGTGATTATCCAAGTCGGCAAGTTCAAGGTCCGGAAGTATGAAGGAGAGACGGATTACAGCGAAGAGGTGGTGAAAACCTTTGAGAAGTTCAAGCAGGGCGCGGTGAAAGATTACCGAGTCGATCTTGACAAAAGATCGGGCATGAACCATATCGAAGCGCAAATTTTGGATTTTGTCGCCCGGCTGTATCCCGAACATTTTGCCGCGCTCGATCAATTTTGCGCCGGTCACAGCCAGTTTGTGGATGAGACGATCCGCGTTTTCGATCGCGAAATTCAGTTTTACATCGCCTATCTGGAATTTGTCGCCGACATCAAACGCAAGGGGCTGACGTTTTGTTACCCGCAGGTCAGCGCAACCAGCCGCGAAGTGCACGATTATGACGGATTCGACCTGGCGTTGGCGCACACCCGGCTTTATGCAGACAAGCCAGTGATCTGTAACGATTTTTTCCTGAAAGAGCCGGAGCGCATTATCGTTGTCTCGGGTCCGAATCAAGGCGGCAAAACCACCTTCGCCCGCACCTTCGGGCAGTTGCACTATCTCGCCAGTCTCGGCTGTCCCGTGCCGGGCAGAGAGGCGCGGCTCTTTCTGTTCGATCAGATTTTTACGCATTTCGAGAGAGAGGAGGACATCAGCAACCTGCGCGGCAAATTACAAGATGACCTGGTCAGGATTCACTCGATTCTAAACCAGGCGACATCAAACAGCATTATCATCATGAATGAGATTTTTACTTCCACCACCGTTCAAGACGCGATTTTTCTAGGCAAAGAGATAATGGAGCGAATAATCCAACTCGATTCGCTGTGCGTGTTCGTCACATTCCTCGATGAATTGTCGTCTTTGAGCGAGAAAACCGTCAGCATGGTCAGCACCGTGGTTCCCGAAAACCCGGCAGTGCGAACCTTCAAAATTGTCCGCAAGCCAGCCGATGGGTTGGCTTATGCCCTTTCGATTGCCGAAAAATACCGCCTGACCTACAAGCAGATCAAGGAGCGCATCGAAGCATGAAGGTTTTCCTGATGTATCGCGATCGGGATTTCGACCCCAAACAGAAATTCCCGTTCAATGAAGCCGCGTTGACTCAAGACCTAGAACTGAATACATTGTTCAGCGCCATGACGCGGGGAGATGAATTTCTACTCGACGTGGCGAAGCAAGCCGTTTTGTCCGGGCTGAGCGATCCGGACGCCATCCGTTATCGCCAGGAGATTCTCAAGGACTGCCTGAAAAATCCCGCCATTGTGAGGGAAATCTACCATATCCCGATAGAGTCAATGGCAAATAAACGAAGAGATTGGCTGGGTATTTACAGCCGATACACAGATGGAATACTCAGTAGTGCGGTAGCCATGATGCAGATGTTTGTGGGTCTGCTCAAAAAATTAAGGAGCATTGCGGACGAACACGCCGATCAATTCAAGTCGGAGGGTTTTGCAAGATTTTTTGCGATGATTAAGCAGGAACTGGACGATGACTATTTCGGCGTCGTAGAAAATCATCTCAAAACACTGAAATTCCGCGGCGGCGTTTTGCTAAGCGCCGAATTGGGAGATGGAAATGAAGGTACGCATTACATCCTTCGCAAAACCAACCACGACGGTCGGAATTGGATGAAGCGCGTCTTTGCTCAGAAATCACCGGTCTATTCCTTTTCTCTTGCTCCCCGCGATGATCACGGCGCGGGAGCGCTTGGGGAATTGAGGGATAGGGGCATCAACCTGGTTGCTAACGCGGTTGCCCAGTCCGCCGATCACATTGATAGTTTTTTCAATACGTTGCGGATCGAACTGGCTTTTTACATCGGCTGCTTGAATTTATATGAACAACTTGCCCCAATGGGAGAGCCAATCTCCATCCCCCACCCTGTGGATTCCATTCAACGCAGTCACTCTTTTACGGGATTGTACGATGTATGCTTGGCGCTAACCATGAAACAAAAGGTGGCAGGCAATGATATGAACGCCGATAGCAAAGACCTCGCCGTCATCACCGGCGCTAACCAGGGCGGCAAATCCACTTTTTTGCGAAGCATCGGCTTGGCTCAATTGATGATGCAATGCGGAATGTTTGTGCCGGCGGAGTCTTTTTGCGCCAATATCTGCGCGGGTATTTTCACGCACTACAAACGGAAAGAGGACGCTGCGATGAAGAGCGGCAAATTGGACGAAGAACTCAGCCGAATGAGCAACATCGTGGACCATCTAACTCCAAATTCCATGGTGCTCTTTAATGAATCATTCGCCGCGACAAACGAAAGAGAAGGCTCGGAGATTGCAAGACAGGTCGTCAACGCATTATTGGAGAAGCGTATCAAGGTTTTCTTTGTGACGCATTTATATGAATTGGCGCACGGCTTTCATGACAGGAAAATGGAAAACGCCATTTTCCTGCGGGCGGAAAGGCAAACCGATGGAGGACGGACTTTTAGATTGATCGAAGAAGAACCGTTGCAGACCAGTTTCGGTGTAGATTTGTATCAGAGGATATTCGGCGGAAACGGGGCACAGCTTGCTCGCCCACTCGGAAGCCACGATTGACCGCTTGCGCGCGGAGAACGAGCGGCTCAAAGCCGAACCCGGGAAAAAATCCTGACGATGCCAGAGCCAGCGACGTTCGACGTTCTCGTCGAGCAACCGCATACCGACGCGAACGAGTACGCCTATGACGCGTCCGCGCACGCCGTTCGATTAGAACGCGTTGTGCGCGTTAGCGAGCCCACGTTCGCGGATCGCGGTATCGTCGCGGACGCGGTGACGCCGCGCGGCGAACCCTTGCGCGCGTACTTGATTTCCGACTTGGCGGTGTCTCCGCACGCGCGCGTCGCCGCGCACGCGGTCGGCGCGCTCGAGTTTGCGCGTGGCGAGTTACTTGACCGCGTGATCGTTGCCGTACCGCACGCGGACGCGCGCTATGCCCACGCGCGTTCGTTCAACGATTTGCCTGCGCCCCATCGCGCCGCGCTGCAACGACTGATTGCAGAATCGGCGCGCTGGCTGGACACGCAATTGGCTGAGGAGTTGGTGCATCTGGCGCGTCAGCGCGCACGGCTCGCGCAGGTCGAACAGGGCGAACATGAAAGAACGCGACCCGCGTGGGAAGCGGATGATTCGCGCGCGATGCTCAATCAACTTGCCCGCGAGACTGACCTTCACACTCAAGCCGAATTGGCATTATTCACGCTGCCCTACCGATTCCAGCAGTACGTTCGTCTGTGCTTGACCCACAACGAACGCATCATCTATTGGGCGCATCGCCCGCGCTTTGCCGTCAGTCACTGGGCGCGCATCAGAAGCAAGAGTTTGCGCGAAGGACTGCTACTCGTTACTGACCAACAACTACTGTGGATTATCGAACCCGTCGCGCCCACCGTCCCGGTCGAGGGTTATGGCTACGTCGCGCGCACGACCGCGCTAGAATTGCTCGCGGGTGCGAGCATCGAACAGAAAGAACGCTACGCGATTTTGCGCGTTGCCAGCACCAACGCCATCGGCGAAAGCGTGACATTCTCCATCGAGTTTCCCGACACGGCGTGCGATGAACTCCCCCAAGTCGTTCGTCTGCTCCGCGCGTTCGCGCCGCGCGCCAACGATTGCCGGTTGCGCCGCGTCGTCATTCCGCGCCCACCCACGATTCGCTTAGACGACCCGATGGAAAGCGATCATGCCAAAACCGCCGCCACCATCGAGCATCTCCAGAACGCGCTTGCCACGCAATTGAACAACGAGACGATTTGCGCGCAGGCATTTGTTCCCGCGTGGGCAGACGGTGGCGCGAAACTGCTGACCGTCACGCATCGAAACCTCCGTTTCACTTCGCTCAATACAAGTCCGACTGTCTACGATGTTCGAACCATCGCCGCGATTGAGATTTGCTTTTCCGTCTTGGGTTCATGGTTCCGGGTGGTCTTTCCCTCAGGTAAACCATTCGAACTCGCGTTTCCTCTCACCGCTTTCAAAGGGTTCAACGCCTGCTGGCTCGCGCTTCGCCAAATGAGTTCCGTGCTGCTCACGCTCACCCCGCCAACTTGACAAACTAGATGATTTTGCCTATTATATGATTAAATCATATAGTAACGGATGGTGAATGAGCGATGTGTGACCAACGACGCAGACGCGACCGGGGCTGTCGGTGCGGCAGACAGGTGCGGGGCTTTATTCAGCCGCGCTTGCTCCTGCTGCTGGCAAAACAAGCCACGCACGGCTACGATTTGATGGACGCGCTGCGTTCCACCGAGGGACTGGAAAACCTCGCCGACCCAGGAATGTTGTATCGCACGCTCCGTCAATTCGAGGAAGAGGGCTTGGTCAGTTCAATCTGGGATACACCGGAACGCGGACCCGCGCGGCGCGTCTACCAACTTACTGCCGCGGGACGCGAGTATCTCGAATGGTGGAGCGCCGACATCCGCAAGACCCGCGAACAACTGGATCAGTTCCTCGCCGAGCACGAATCCATCACCACCGCTCAATCGTCATCCCAAGCCAAACGAAAAAGGAGGTAACGATGTGTTGTGAAGAACGGCATCAGCATCGGCACGGGTGCGAATGTGGCAAAAGTGAAAGCGCGTGCGACTGCGGCTGTGGCCGCGATTGCGATTGCGGCTGCGAATGTGGTTGCGGACACGGCAAGTTCCATCGCCGCCATCAGACCAAAGCCGAACAGATTGCCGAACTGGAAAAGTACCTGGCAGAATTAAGGACCGAGGTACAGGCAGTCGAAGAGCGGCTAGCCGAACTCCGCAAGTAAATCACGCGTTCAACCGCAGTATCCAAATCGTAACCGATTAAGACCGGTCACGCGTTTCAGATGGCGAGTCGGTAGAGACCCAACTCGCCATCTGTTTTTTGGCATGGAATTGAACAAAGGTTACACTAGTTTTTGACTGGATTTTGACCGCTATTTGCTAATCTATCATCGGAGACTTTGCGTTCTCCAGATTTCAGAATGCAAAGAGGCAGACAAAGAAGGAGGAGCCAAAGATGGCAATCAAGATCAAGCACCCCGTCCCCAGCGACATCGAAATCGCACAAGCATGCAAGTTGAAACCGATTCTTCAAGTCGCGGAAGAAATCGGGTTGAAAGAGAAAGAACTGGAACTCTTCGGACCGTACAAGGCGAAGGTTCACCTCGACGTGCGCGACCGTCTCAAACGGCGCAAGCAAGGCAAGTACATTGACGTGACCGCGATCACGCCGACCCCGCTCGGCGAAGGCAAAACCACGACGACCTGCGGTCTCTCGCAAGCGCTCGGTTTTGTGTTGAAACAAAACGTCATCACCTGCATCCGTCAGCCCTCGCAGGGTCCGACCTTCGGCATCAAGGGTGGTGCCGCCGGTGGTGGGTACTCGCAGGTCGTGCCGATGGAAGATTTCAACCTTCATCTCACCGGCGACATTCACGCGGTCAGCGCGGCGAATAACCTGCTCGCCGCGGCGATTGATTCGCGCATTCTCCACGAGCACGAAACCCCTGACGACGAAAAACTCGCGAATGCCCTCTGCCCCGATGGTTACATCGCTCCAGCCATTCACAAGCGCATGGCAAAAGTGGGGATTGACCCGAAGAAGAAATTCGAAGAGTTGACGCCCGAAGAAAAACGCCGCCTCTTCCGCCTCGACATTGATCCCGCCAGCATCACCTGGCAGCGCGTCGTGGACATCAACGACCGCCACCTGCGCCGCATTCAAATCAACCTGGGCGACGACGAAAAGGGCAAGGGACTCGAACGCTTCACCGGCTTTGACATCTCCGTCGCGTCTGAAGTGATGGCGATTTTCGCGCTCACGACCGGGATCGAAGACCTGCGCGAGCGATTGAGTCGTATCGTCATCGGCACGAGCAAGAGCGGCGAGCCGATTACCGCCGAGGATTTGTGTGTCGCCGGCGCAATGACCGTCTTGATGAAAGACGCGCTGATGCCGAACCTGTTGCAGACGCTCGAAGGGACGCCGGCGTTCGTGCACGCCGGTCCGTTCGCGAACATCGCGCACGGCAACAACTCGATTGTCGCCGATCAGATCGCGGTGAAACTGGGCGATTACGTCGTCACGGAATCCGGCTTTGGCGCGGACATTGGCATGGAAAAATTCATGGACGTCAAGTGCCGCTACTCTGGCTTGATTCCCAACACCGTCGTCATCGTGGCGACGATTCGCGCGCTCAAGATGCACGGCGGCGGGCCAAAAGTCGTCGCCGGTCGCCCGCTTGACAAAGCGTACACCGCAGAGAACTTGCCGCTGCTCGAAAAAGGCATGGGCAATCTGCTCAAGCACGTCGAGAACGCCAAGATGTTCGGCGTGCCGGTCGTCGTTGCGATCAACTCGTTCAAGTACGACACGAAAGAGGAAGTCAAACTCGTCAAGCGGCTGACCGAAGAAGCCGGCTCGGTCGCCGTCCCCTGCACGAACTGGATGCACGGCGGCAAGGGCGCGGTCGAACTCGCCGAAGCGGTGATGGACGCCTGCAAGCAGTCCAACCACTTTGAATTTCTCTACCCGCTCGACTGGTCCATCAAGAAGAAAATTGAAACGATCGCGACCAAGATTTACGGCGCGGACGGCGTAGATTATCTGCCCGAAGCCGAAAGGAAAATCGAACTCTACACCCGCCTTGGCTTCGACAAACTGCCGATCAACATGGCGAAGACACACCTCAGTCTCACGCACGATCCCGCAGTGAAGGGTCGCCCCACCGGCTGGCGTCTGCCGATTCGCGACATTCGTGCGTCCGTCGGCGCAGGATTCCTCTATCCACTCTGCGGCGCGATGCGCACGATGCCTGGCTTGCCCACACGCCCGGTGTTCTACGATGTGGATTTGGATTTGAAATCGGGCAAGGTTCTGGGTCTGTTCTAAACCTAATGAGCCAATGAGCCAATGAGCCAACGGTTTTGGCAAATTGGCTCGTTGGATAATTGGCTAATTGGGAATTTATGAAATTACTCGCTGTCGTTAACGGCGAATATGGGCGACGGCAAGCCCACAACATCCGCGAGCACGGTCCCAAAGATTGGGAGGTGCACGAATGGACCGCGCCCGCGTATTTTCCGATTGTTATTGACGACCCGATTGACTTTTTGCCCAGCCAATTGCCACCCGCCGAGTTGATCCTCGCTCTCGGCGAGCATCCCGGCATCGCGGAACTCTTGCCCGACATCTGCAAAATGACCGGCGCACGATCACTGATCGCGCCGGTTGATCGCGTCGAATGGCTTCCCAAAGGGCTGATGAATCAACTGCGCGGCTGGCTCACCCAAGTCGGCGTCGTCAGCGTTTTTCCCAAACCGTTCTGCTCCCTCACCGAAGCGAGTTACAATTTGCGCGGACAGCGCGTTTTGTACAGCGATGTGCTGATTTCCGAATTCGCACACTATTTTGGCAAGCCGCGCGTGACCGCGACGGTTGACGAAGCATCGAAAACGATTGCCAGCGCCAGCGTCGAACGCGATACGCCGTGCGGCGTGATGCGCTACATCGCGGAGAACATCGTCGGGCGCAAAGTGGACGATGCCGAGTACGAAGCCGGGATGCTGCATCATCACTATCCCTGTCTCGCTTCGATGGGCATTGACAATGATTACAGCGACACGCTGCTGCACGTCAGCGGCAATCTCGCGCGCGACGCGTTCGCGGAAGCGGTCAAGCCGTACCGGGAGACGATGTATTTCAAGCCGGAAGGGTTTGTGGAAGAGAAAAAGTGAAACGTGATGCGTGACCCTGGCATGGCTGTGGCGCACTTTGCCACAGTCACGTTCCCGCCAGGGCAAGCGTACGTGAACCGTGAATTACGCATCACGCATCACCGAACACGACCGGGGTTATGATTGCCCCAGCAAAATTTCTGACGAAGGAGATTGGCGATGAGTGCACTCAGCACGTTACTTCCACTCGCCTCGAGCATTTTGAGTTTTGTCTTCGCGGCGGCGGTTTTCAAGCGGTACTCGACTCGACCGACGCACAAGCATCTGCTCGTGTGGGGTATCGGCTTGGTGTTCTACGGTATCGGCGGCGCGTGCGAAGCGTTTACCGGCGCATTCGGATTCAATCCGCTTGTCTTGAAAGTATGGTACTTGTTCGGCGCGATTCTGGTCGCCGCGTGGCTTGGGCAGGGTACCGTGTTCCTGCTCGCGCGCGCCAAGTGGGTTCGCGCCACGACGATCATTCTGGTCGCCGCGTCGCTCTTTGCCACATTCGCCGTGATTATTGCCGGGGTTGATCCAAGTTACAAGGTTGGCGCGGAATTGACCGGCAAAGCGTTCACGACGACCTGGGTTCGGATGTTGACGCCGTTCTTCAATATTTACGGCACGGTCACGTTGACCGGCGGCGCGCTGTACTCGGCATGGCTGTTCTGGCGCAAGCGCGTCCTGCCCAATCGCATGATCGGCAACATTCTGATCGCGACCGGCGCGATGGCGCCCGCGTTCGGCGGCGTGTTGAATCGCTTTGGACTGCCCGGGCTGTACATCGGCGAATTTATTGGCGTGTTTTTGATGTACGTCGGCTTTGTGCAAGCGACTGCGTCAGTCACGCAATCAGCCGCTGTGCCTGTCGCGGAATAGCGAGGCGCGCGATGCCACGGTCCGAACATTCGGAAGCGTACTGGGCAGCGATGAAATACGTCATCATCGGCTTGACCGGGCTGATGATACTCGCACTGATTCTCGCAGTGATTGTTGTGCTGCGTCTCATCCCTTGGAGTTGATGAATTTGCGATTGCAGATCGGTTTGTCATTTCGAGCGATTTTTGCGAGAAATCCCTGCGTCCCAAACCGAGATTTCTCGCTCCGCTCGAAATGACACACCCTTAATCTGCAATCTGAAATTTGAAATTGTTGGAGGAGAGGATCATCATGGAAAAAGTCACACTCAGCGTCCCCACCATGTGGGCAGATCATCACGTCACCGCCGTCAAGCGACTGCTGTCGCCTATCTCCGGCGTGGAGAATGTCTTTGCCAGCAGCGCGTTCAAACAGGTGCTCGTCGAATTCGACGCGGCAAAAACGTCGCAAGCCGCGCTCGTCAAAGCGCTGACGGATGCGGGCTACGCCCTCGGCGAAGAAGAGGTGCTCGAACAATCACCCTTCGCTACACCCGATCCCGCATGGGACAAACAAGGTCAACGCATCACGACAACGAACTTGGTGGACTTGCAGTTGTCCGGCGAATTTCGTAAATACTAACGAGGGGTGAAGCGCGAGGCGAAAAAAGTTTCGCCCCACGCCACTCGATTCTCATAAGGAGGAACACCCATGGCTAGAGAAGCCGCACCCAAAGTTCAAACGATTGACCCCGCCGCGATTGAAGTATTGAAGCGCGCGGAGGCGTTAGGATATTCGACTGCGTTCAGCCGCGCCGCCAAGATGGCTGCCTGCCCGATTGGCGCGGAAGGCGCGTGCTGTCAGATTTGCAATATGGGGCCGTGCCGCCTCGTGCCGACCAAAGCGAATCCCGATCCGGTCGGCGTATGCGGTGCCACGCGCGCGACGGTCGCCGCGCGCAATATGGCGCGCCACATCGCCGCCGGCACCGCCGCGCACAGCGATCACGGACGCGATCTCGTCTTCACCTTGCAAGCCGTTGCGGAAGGCGCGGCGCAAGGATACGAACTGCGCGATCTCGCTAAACTCAACACCGTCGCCGGATATTTCGGCGTCAAGACCGATGGCAAGAAACCGGAGCAGATCGCCGGAGAAATTGCCGCGCTCGCGATGGCTGATATGTCGCGCCAAAAAGGCGCGCTCATCTATACCAAGCGCGCGCCGAAGAAACGCCAAGAAATCTGGCAGCAACTCGGCATCTTGCCGCGCGGCGTTGATCGCGAAGTCGTTGAGACACTGCACCGCACGCACATGGGCGACGATCAGGACGCGGATCACTTGATGCTCGGCTCGCTTCGCACTGCGCTCGCGGACGGCTGGGGCGGTTCGATGATGGCGACCGACATCTCCGACATCTTATTCGGTACGCCGTCGCCGCTCGTGACGAAAGTGAATCTTGGCGTGTTGAAGAACGACGAAGTGAACATCGTCATTCACGGACATGAGCCGACCCTTTCGGAAATGATCGTGCGTGTCGTGAACGAACCGGACTTGATCGAACTTGCGAAATCGAAAGGCGCGAAAGGGATCAACCTCTGCGGCGTCTGCTGCACCTCGAACGAAACGTTGATGCGGCAGGGCATTCCGAGCGCGGGCAACGATCTCAATCAAGAACTCGCGATCATCACTGGCGCGGTCGAAGCGATGGTCGTGGACGTGCAGTGCATTATGCAATCGCTCGGCGATCTCTCGAAAAAATTCCACACTAAACTCATCACAACTTCACCGAAAGTGAAGATCACCGGCGCGACGCACATGGAATTCGACGAACATCACGCGCTCGACATCGCGCGCCAAATCGTTCGCGTGGCGATTGAAAATTATCCAAATCGCAAGCAAGCCGAGATTCCGTCGCACCTCGCCGATCTCGTTCCCGGTTTCTCGCACGAGTACATCCGCTATATGATGGGCGGCGTACTGCGCGGCTCGTTCCGCCCATTGAACGACGCGGTGATGCAGGGTCGTCTGCGCGGCGTTGCCGGTGTCGTCGGCTGCAACAATCCGCGCGTGACCCAGGACGAAGCGCACAACTACATCGTCAAAGAATTCTTGAAGAACGACATCCTGGTTGTGCAGACCGGCTGCGGCGCGCTCGCGAATGCCAAGTACGGCTTGCTGCTCGGCGAAGCGGCGATGGAGTACGCCGGTCCCGGCTTGCGCGAAGTATGCGAAGCCATCGGTATTCCGCCGGTCTTGCATATGGGCTCGTGCGTGGACAACACGCGCATCCTCACCGTGCTGACCGAAATGGCATCCGAAGGCGGACTCGGCGACGACATCAGCGATATTCCCGGCGTCGGCATCGCGCCAGAGTGGATGAGCGAAAAGGCGTTGGCGATTGGCGCGTACTTTGCGGCGTCGGGCGTCTACGTTTTGTTCGGCGTCAACTCGCCGGTCGAGAACAGCGACGAAGTGACCAAGATCATGAGCGCGGGCTGGGAAAAGATCGTCGGCGGCAAGATGGAATTCGTGCCCGAGTCCGCCGAGATCGTCCGGCGTTCGCTCGCGCACATTGACGCGAAACGCGCCGCGCTCAAACTGCCGCCGTACGATCCGGGCAAGTTCGGCAAGTCCGGCGATTGGCGGATGCGCGAACTGCTGAAGAAACCGCTCGAAGAACGCGTGAACGCGCTCTACGGTCTGCCGGTCGCGGCAGAATAAAAACGTAACAATCAGGAGGAATCAAAATGGCGTACGTAATTGCAGAACCGTGCATCAACACCAAAGACACGGCTTGCGTGAATGTCTGCCCGGTGGACTGCATTCATCCGAAGAAAGACAACCCGCTCTACGAACCGGTGCAGCAACTGTACATCCATCCGGACGAATGTATTGATTGCGGCGCGTGCGTGCCCGAGTGCCCCGTCGCCGCGATTTTCCCGGAGTCAGATCTGAAAGCCGAGTGGAAACCGTTCACGCAAAAGAACCGCGATTGGTTTGCGCTGGGTGCAGCAGATTTCAAAGCCAAGTACGGGTCGGTCGGCAAGTCGTAACCCTCATTCCACTCCCCCAACCCCCTCTCCCTTCCCTGGTTGCGAAGTTCAG